>Ga0179591_1175764_pt1 | contig 11415 bp, 15 predicted proteins | sample CZOMad2_1_08_16f_FD_182891 | JGI IMG/M metagenome (GOLD analysis project Ga0179591, IMG submission 182891) | Vadose zone soil fungal communities from Angelo Coast Range Reserve, California, USA - CZOMad2_1_08_16fungal (PacBio error correction) | ecosystem: Environmental > Terrestrial > Soil >... | reverse complement strand
AGTTGCTTTCTTTTTTTTCTCTCTTTCCCTTTTTGAACCTTTTTTTTCGCTAGAAGGTAAATGCGCTCGTGTATCCAGTCTTTTTTCCCTTTCTTTGCAAAGACATTTTCCCCTGAAGCTTTAGCCCCGTCCAGCATGACCATTCGTTTGCACAATCTTCTCGTCAAAATTCGTTCCTTTTTCACCCCCTTTTCCCGACTTGTGAGCGGTCTAGTCTAACCTCATTCTCCGATTTCTTTTTCGTTTCCTCCAAGACTCACAAGCCAGAGGACCCGGTGGTTGTATGTCCCAAATGCGCCTGCATCTCGCTTTTTTTCCCCTTTTTTTTTCCTCCCTGAAGTCCCCCCCCACCGATCAAGTGAAAACAGTAAATCTTCCGTGCGCTCCTTGCTTATGGGGGCGATTTCTCCGTCAGGCTGGTACACTGGTTCTTTGCGCCTTTCGTCGTGTGACATTTACCTTTACTTTTTTTCTTTTTCTTCTGCACGAATGGCTTTTTTCCGTGCAACCCCGCTACGTGGTGCCCTTGCAATGAAAGGCCCCTCTTGCTCCGTTCGCCGAGGATGGAATTCATTTTTTCTTTTTTCGTCCTTTTCGTCTTTTCCCCCCCATTTCTTCCTAACTTTCCAGTTGATTTGGTCACCGTCGGTTTACGTTCTGGGATCCCTTTCCGATGTTGTCCCTGGTTTTTTTCCCTTTTTTTTTTCCCCCCAGCAGGCCCCCAATCAAGGCCCTTACTTAACCTCAGTGCGCTGCAAGTTTGGACCCGAACTCGCCCGTGCAATATTCGAATTGGGTAATGTTCCTTCTTCTTCCTCCCCCTCCCCAACTTTTCTCTCTCTTTCACGAATATCTTTTTTTTTTTTTGTGCAGGTTTTTGTTTTTTCGTCTTTTTCTCTCGATGCATCGCCTGACCCCCCGCGTTGTGGCATCAATATCTCCCCTTCCTCCCCCCCCCGTGAGAAGAAAGTGGAATTTTTTCCCGTTGTTTTCCCCAGGATGAGTCCCTTTTTTTTTGGCTTTTTTTCTTTCCACCCCGTACACTTCTGCATCCCTCCCGCCGGCCCTTTCTTTCCCTTACAGCAAATTTTGCCCCTGCGAGTTGTCTGGGAATATCTCGCTCCGGAGGGCATTCAACGGACTTTTTTTTTGTTCTTGTGCTTCTTCCCAATTGAGACAAACTGCTGCCAGGGACTTTCTTCTTTTCCCCTTGTGACTTAGAGCATTCAGCGGGTTGAAAGCTCTGTTTCCTTTTTCTTTTTTTCCCCAGCTGGGCCGCACAGCTTTCTCATTTTTCCAGCACAAGTGTCACCCAATGTTACTGGTGACTGTTTGTTGCGGTGGCTTTCCCCAGCCGCGTTTTCCCTTTCCCCCCCTTTTTTTTGTCTAGAGGGGTTATTATTAAACTGCGATGCTCTTGCTTTCTAGGAACACGACTTGCTCCCCCCTCCCTGCGCCACCGATTGGGACGTTTCCAACCTGTGGTTGCATGTTCTTTTCTCCCCCGCCAGCACTGCGCGCCAATCTTTTACCTCACTATTTTTAACGGTGCTCATGCCTTTTTGGAAAGCCCTTTCTAAATAGCGGTTTTGAGTTCTTTTACTCCCCTAACCCTTTTTTCCAGTACCCCCTTCGATAGCCAGCCTTTTCCTGAGTGAACCCGTATCATGGGCCGCACCGACTCCCCTATAGATTGTGTCTTTTTTCCCCTTTTTTCCTCAGTCCCCGATGTCATGTAAGCCCCCCCCTTTAATAATGCCTTTTCTCGCTTTTTTGTTCCTAGAGGTCGTTGCCCCTCCCCCTGCACTCCCTCACCGTGTTTTTTTTTTTCGCTTTGTGTATGCCATTTGAAATGATTTTTTTGTTTTTCTTCTTCCTCTCTTTTCTTTTTTTTTTTTTTTGTTGGCCTTTCTCACTCCCCCCCTTACAGCCAAAGCGATCGATCTTTGTCCCCTGTTCCTGCCCGCAGTCTATTGATGTGCCTTAAAAAGGTGTTCCGCGAAGTCGCAAGCGAACACCCCCTGCAGATTTTTCTTCTTTCTTCTTTCCCTAGGTTGAAGGCCGTCGTTTTTGGTTCTGTCTTTAAAAACTCAGCATTACCGTGTCGTTATATGGAACTAATTACCAACCAAGCCTTTCTTCTCCTTCCCCACTTCTCCTCCATAGCGCCTTTTTTTTTTCTTTATTTACCCTTGTCTTTTTCCGCCGTCAACACGGGTTTTCGCGTCCTTCGAAACTAGGGGGGGCAGATTTAGAGCTTTTCTTCTCCCTCTTTCCTTAAGTCCCCAGGAGAGACTGAGAAACAAAGCCCCCCTCTTCTCATTCCCCCTTTTTTCCTGAAGATCAAATCGGCGGCTGCATGGTATTCCCCATCCTATCCCGTCCCCTTATTCTTTGCAGGTTTTCATTCCAGTGAATTTTTCGCGCACCTTCTTTTTTTTCCTTTCCCCTGCAATGGCCTCATCGTCTTCCCTTCTACCCTAGTCTCGGCGCCATTTGGTCCCCTACACCGGCCTTTTTTTGTCTTTCACGGTTTACAATTCCTTTTTTTCTTTGCCCCCCCCCCTCGTGGCCTACAGCTTTTCAAACTTCCGTTTTTCACTTCTTTTAGTTTAGATTCCCCTTTGTCCACGCGCGTCTGCTTCTCAGTTTGTTGTTGTTTTTTATGAGTGTCCGAGGCTTTTTGTCTTGCGGTGGGTTTTCATCCTATTCCGAACAGGCTTGTTTCCCCGCCCCCACTCAACCGCCTGCCGAGACGGTTCCCGGGCCATCAACTTTTACAACTGTTTCTTTTTTTTCCCCCTGGTACCACTGTTTATCGTGCCCCTCCTTTGTTACCCCTGCTACTTTCCGCCCAAACCTGCCCGTCTTTCTTTTTTTGTTTTCCTCCCCGGCCATAAGTCTTAGCAGCTTTTTCAGTGTCCAAAATCTCCTTCCTCCTTTTTTTGTTGAGTCTAGATAATTTGCAGACCCCTGCACCTTCTTTCTCCGGAGGTTACACCCCCCCCTCAAGAAATACTGGCATTTTTGCCGAATCAGGCCTCGGTTCAAAAACTTCCAGCTACCACTGGGACCTTGCCAGCACTGAAGCCTACTCTTCGTTTTGCCGGCCCCCTGCGCGTTGAATCGTGTCGTTTTAAGCCTCTTTGAGGAACCACTTGTTCGTCTTCCCTGAATTCTAACAAAACTCAGTCTGCATCAAACACAATACCCCAATTATCATCGCTAGAGTTGCCCAATCGCGCCCCGTCCACGAAGATTGGAAAAAAGGTACCTTTTTTATGTGCTGCCACTTTCGCCACCCTCGCGGGCCTTTCAGTACTTTTCCAATCCCCAAATTTTCCGAGTGTTGTGCTACCATTTCTCGAATTTTATTTTTCTTTTGGACAGCATGATTTTTCCCCTTTGGCTCAAAGCGGTGGATGCGGCCCACGCTACCTTTTTCTCAAATGCACCCCACCTCCCACTCCTTTCGGATACCCTGTTGGAAGATACAGCGCACTTCGTCCTTCTTTCAGGCTTCCCTACGAGTGTATCGCTAGGGTCCTCCCTCGTGTTTCGTTTTTTGATTGGTTTGGTGATTACGGAGAGGTAGCTTTTCACCTTTTTGGTTACGACTTTATCCCCACTCCTTTTTTCTAAAAAGTTTATGGCTGCTCCTCACCCCCGCCCCGACAACACATAGGAGAAGAGGGCTGTTTTTTCTTCCTATTTTCCCTCTACTTTTTGGGTTTAGGGTCGTTTTAACCCGACCCTAACTGGTATGGAAAAGCAGACTACCCCTGACCATCGCAGTGCTTACCACGGCGAGAATTTATCCCTCAAAACTCTCTTTTTTCTCTGTTGGTAGCTTAGACACGCTGTTTTTTTTTTCCCCCCCGTTTCCCCTTCCCCCTCAAATCGCCCTCTGCGAACGCACCCGGATTTCATCCGTTCCTCTCTTTCTTTCGTGGGGCCTTTTGCTGACTTCCACTCCCTTTAACTGGTCATCAAGACCAAGGGAGAATCAAACAAAGGTATGGCTGAGCGTGGCGAAATATAAATTGAAAGTTTTCCCCTTGACCTTCCTTCTCCATGGATGATGACAACATTGGCCCTCTTCCGCTCGATCTTCAACGAATCTGAGTTGGAGTGTCCTCCGACAGTATTTTTCATAGAGAAATCTCTCTTATCTTTCTTTTTTTTACCCCCTTCTTATTCGTCAAAATCCCCTTCTTTCTCCTAGGTTTCCAAAAGTATGCCGTTCCCCCCCAGCCCACCTCCTTTTATTTTTTTTAGATTGTTCCCCCCAAGGTTTTCTTTTCCTGCTTCCTGTCCCTGTCCTGCGTATTGGTTAAACTGCCCGTTGTCCAATCGGTGAGGCTGTGGTTGCTCCTTTTTCTCAACTGCCTCCTCCTTTCCTGGCATTATCCCGATCACTATGTCCCCCCGCCTTTTTGCTTTCAAGTGCTGGGGACCTTTGTTCACACACCCTGCACCCACCATTCAGCAGGACTTCTTGTTTTTTCCGCTCTCTTCCCATACTGTGCGGCCCGGGGTTCGTCTTCTTTCCCCTCCTTTCACAAGTATTCTCGCGACCGTGAATACGCCATCCCGTTTTTTGCTTCCACCCTTTTTTTTTCCCATTTCCCCCCAATTCAAACTCGAAAAGCCGTTGAAGGAACTTTCTTCTCTTCCCCCGCCCCAAGAGACGGTCATTCTGTTCCTTCAAGAGAGCTTTTCGGAATTTCCCGTCACATTTTTTGTAAGTTTCCCTTCTCACTCTGGGGACTTTTCAGTCATGTTACGTTTCCCCCAAAGGAGAACCTGCCATTGATTCCCTGCCCTTCTTCTGTCCGGTCCCCCCCTGACTTCCCCCCCACCGATTTCCAGGAGCGACATCGATCCACACAACTTTGCAACCATGCCCAGCCGACTCTTTTTTGAACCCCTCTCCTCAATTGGTTCCCGATTGTTGCTCGTTCAGTCATCCTTTTAGGATTTCTTGCCTGTATGATTAGTGTCCAGGTTTATCCACTTCCCGACTCCATTTCGACTTTGCTGACAGTCTCTCCCCCCCCGTTCCCCGTCCTCTTCCCGAAAGCAGCGGCGACCACAAGAAGTCTCATCGCTCTTCCCTTCTTTGACATCATAGAAGAGTTTGGATTTCTTTTTTTTTTTTTTTCTTTCCCCCCATTGCCAATTCCCCCTGTCCAACCACTTTCCGGGTAAGATGTTTTTTTCTCCTCGATGCTGTCACTCTTTCAGTGGCCATGGCAACACCGATTGCTTAGTGTTTCACAGTTCTGAAAATCCAGGTCTGTTTTGTTTTCTTTTTTTTTTTATCTCCACTCGTTCCTTCCCCCTCCTCCCTAAGCGACAAACTCTTTGCCTTTCCAGCCTTCCCCTTTTTTCTCTCCCTCCCCTACCCGTGCTCGTGGGCCGTGAAGATAGTCGCGTCCCCCCTTGGTTTTCCTTCTGGTAGTGCCAACCTTTCCGTCGCGAGACTTGAGCGAAGTTTTATCCTCCGCTTCAGTCCCTCTTCTTTTTCTTTTCTTTGCGGTCACCGGAAACCAACCTTTTCTTTTTCTTGACGCCCCGCTCCCAAAGTTGGCTTGACCTTGTCCAATGACAGGCCTTTGATTTACGATTTCTTTGACGACTGTCCCAATGCTGGCCCCTGGGGCTATCGGAAGGTGTCTCTTTTTTTCTTTTTTAGGAAATATTTAGCTCGCTTGGAGTCCTCGCGGCATTATCCATCGGAACAGCCAGTTTCGTAACGGACTTTTCGGTGACTCCCTCCCTTCTGTTTTTGTTTTTCTCTCTCTCTTTTCGCTTCCGAGGACTTCAATTGCCCGCAACGTTGCTTGTTCGTCTCCCCTTTTCCTTTTTCGCTTTGCAATCTTTTTGCGCCCCCTTTCCCAACGCTTTCCCCCCCCTCCGCATCCCATTTTCCAGCAATGACCCTTCCCCGGTCGTCAAAGCGCGTTATCCCTCTACTCTTTTTTTTTCAATTTCCCCCAAGGTGCATACCGCCTTTTGCGTTGCCTTTCCTCCCTTCCCCCGACCCCCTTCTCACTACAATCCCAGCAGCGGATCCCTTTGCGTCTTTGTAAGTACAAATGCGCCTGAAGTCTCCGTCTCCCCCTGTTGACTTCCCGAACTCCCCCCAAAGATTTTCACGTTTTTCCCCTTTTTCACGAGGCATGTGTGCTCTTTTCGCTCCTTTGCCCCCTGGCGGTAACGGTGATTTGCGCTTCAGATGTGTCACCTTCGGCTCCGGCTTCGGCTTATCCCCGAATGGATTTTTTTACACATATTCTCCCCTCTTTTTTTCCATATGACATGACCCCCTTTTCCCCGTTGATCGGAGAATTCTCTGAGAGATGTTTCTGATTCAAGTTGCTACTCGATACCCCTCCCCCTTCTAAGATGGGTACCTTATTTCCTTTGCTTACCCTCTTTCAAGATGGCGTAGTTTAATATTTCAAGGTTATGTATTCGCCCTCTCATCCCCCCCCCCCCCCCGTCGATCGGCTTTTTTCTGCCCCCTTCTCTCCTTTTTGCCCCTGGATTACTTGTCAATATTCGCCTTTTGGCATGGGCTGCATCCCCCATTTTTCCTTAGTTCCACCCTGAATATCTTCGCTTCCGGTGGGTCCCCAGTTTTTTTTCTCTTTAATAGACCCTCTCGCCCTTTTTTTTTTGGCATCAGCTCGACTTTCCCGCCAGTCGACAACTTCTTTTTCTCTTGTGGACACCTGCTTCCCCACGGATTCCGAAGTTCCCTTACCCACCCTGTTTAATCCTCCCTAAGAGCTCGTCCTCCTTTGCCAGGAAGCGAGTTTAGGGACTAGAGCCTCCAGTTTTTTCTTCCATTACTTTGTCGCTGTTGTGAGGGGCTTGGTCTTTGAGACCCCTTGCTCCTTTCCTTTGCTCCTTTCTCGGATCATCTTCGGGTGCCGCAGAGTTGGGAAGATCGCCCCGCTGGCCGCCCCCCCCTTCCTATTATGGCTCCCGTTTGACCCTTTTCGGATGAACGGTGTTTTTTTTTCCCCTTTTTTCCCCTACAGCAGGTTACAACCCCACCTTTTGTTTTTCATTTCTTTTTGCCTCGTGCTCGAGTTTCTCTTTTACATTCACCTGCTCTTCATGCGCGCTTCCCCCCCCTCCTGCGCCCATGACACGTAAGGCTCCCCGATTTTGCGGTCCCCCATCCCCTCATTTTCTTTGTAGCCCCCCCGCCGAGCAACCTGTAGCTCAAGCTCCTTTTCTTTTCTTTTACTTCTTAATTTGGACCGCCTCTTCTCATTAGGGAAGAGTTGTTTCTTCTACTATGTTCCCTCCCCTGTTTTTTTTTGCCCCCAATACGATCCTCGTCTTGCGAGTGCCACGGATCCTTGTTGCAAACGACGCTCCATACGGTGTATGTCTTGAGATCTCTCTTCCCCCCGATATGTCAGCACCTTTCAGTACTGACTTTTTCGCTGGGACCTCCTTTCTTCCTCTTTTTCCTCCCTAGCCCCCACCGTTTTTTTTTTCATTCGCCTTTTCGTGGATGTTGTCAATGATGTGGCCTACCAAACCCACTCCCACCCCTGTCCTCACCGCGATTCGTATTTTTGCTTCCGGTTCCATGCCGAATTCTCTTCCTTTTCCCCGGGTTTCCACAGAGCATTTCGGAGCTACAACCTGGAAGCAGGTCGCTGTTTTTTTTTATAAATTACGCCCTTGGCTCCTTCCCTGACTCTGGGGATTCTGTCGTTTTACTGCCCCCCTTAATCTTTCCCCTTACCCTCTCCCACCCACCCGCCCCCCTTCCCATTTTCCCATTGACACATCCTGAAACAGGCCGCGGAGCATCCGTCGTTTTGAAAATTGTTTGAAGCTCCACGGAACTTTTTCCTGTTTTTTTCCCTATTTTGGGCGAGCGTCCCGCGCTGCCCTGATTTTTGCACCTGAAGATTCTCTTTCTTAAACCGGCTTCGTCTTATCCCCCCCTCTCTCCATCCGGAGGATAATACGACGCATCTCACGGTGGCCCTTCTTCTGCTTTTTTTTCCTATTTCTTTTTTGCAGTTTGCATTACGTCGCAATTGGGGCCGCATCCCCCCACGCCTTTTCCCTGCCCTTCAATGCTCATCTTTCCTCTCCCTAGTCAATTCGCCTCCCTGGTATCCAGAAATCAGGTCATTTTGCGCTTATCTCCCCCCCTTTCCTCTCTTGCCGAACGGGCACCAGATTTTTCCCTCACGTTTTTCCCTTGCTGGTCGGTCGATCTTTGCCCGCGAGTGATTCTGTCCATTTTGTTATGGGTGGTTTTTTCTCCTTGAGCTGCGGCGGGGTCGCCATTTCTTCCCCCGAACAGATTAAACTCCTTTCCCTCCGTTTCGAGCAGTGCACAGTTTAAAACTCGTTTATTTCGTGTGGTCAAGGTTCCTGTTTACCTCTTACGTTTGAATTCTTTTTTTTCCCCCCCCCCTGCCCCCTTCTTTTCTTTGGCATCGGGCATATTTTCTCCAGTTTCTTTCCCCTCCCCTGTTTTTTTGGACGATCTACTTTGACACGGAACAACCGCTGCTCCCCTTTGGTGGTTTTTTTTGGGGGTTTTTTTTTTTTTTTTGACGAGGACACCAAAAGCTCCCTATTTTTTGGTCTGCCTCTTTTTTCTCCTTCTTCAAACAGCGTTTGCCTCTACACCAGTTGGCGGAACTGTCATCCAGAGGCTATGGCCGTGGTGGGAACAGTTGTTCTTTTAAAAACCGGCGCGGAGGACTTTTCTTTCTTTCCTGCTATCTTTTTTCCCCCTTCTTTCCCGTTAGTGCATAAGAAAATGTTCAAAAACTCAGCGACACGCTCCCCAACCTCAAACTTGCCAGAATCCCAGCTCGCTTTTGGCCCCACCCTCTTCCCTTTTCCCCCTCCTAACAAGGAAATTAGGGATTGGCGCCCTTTCCTCCTCTTTTTCCTTTTCCTCGTCTCACCCTAAAAAATCGATTGTTCTGGATACCATGTCTGACTCTATTTAGGCAGGGGCCCCTCCCCTCTTCGGATTTTTCAAGGCAGGAGAACAAGCTTGGGTGGCTGGGCTTCACAAGGTTGACGGGTACGACACCAATGACAAACGACGAGTGCAGAGTGCTCCCTTCTGTGCCCTTTTTCCCCCTCCATGCGTGCCGAGTGATGATTTTAGTAGGATCCTCGTGTCGTAAGTTTTAGATATTTTCCTCGCGAGGGTTTTTTGAATTACGAGATCTTTTGCGTCTCTTTCTTCTTTTTTCAGAGACCCAACCTAATTTCCTGCAGCGACACATGTTGACTTGGCTTTCATCCACAAGCCTTCCACCCTCTTTGGTTGGTGGGCGTTATTTATTTCGTTTCACTTTTCTTTTTTCTAGGCTTCGTAATATATAACTCCCTTAATTAATTGAGTTTCTGGAACCCCGACAGATCCCTTTCTCCCTCCCTTTTGCTTCCCCGGCGCTACTCCCCTAACCCCATCGACTTTTTTGCCTTTTTTTCTCGCGTTCTCTTTTGAAAAACCACCTGGTTTTTTCCAGAACCAGGCGCCTGCTCATGTCCGGAGCCCTCGTCCCCAGCTGGGTGTGTAGGGGACTTGGTGTTGGTCCCTTCCCCATCTCTTGTTTCCCTCCCCTTCTGAATTTTAAACCCCCCTTGTCTGCTGCCGGCTGTTGTTTCACCAGTTCCTTGTGACCTCGTCCGAAAAAGGAAGGTCAATTTCTTTCCACCCATCGGGAATATCGGACGATTTCCGTTCACTCTCTTTCTTTGTGGCGACCAATGCTCCCGTTTGGCCTCGCAATCGCGATCGATTTGCATTGGCGTCTGGAAACACATGTTACCCGTGTTTTTTTTTCACCCCTCTCCTACCTTAGACGAGAGGGCTTGCCAACCCATTCGGCCTACCGTTAACCCAGCCACCTACTGGTCTTTCTTAGTCTTTTCTCAAGTGTTGATCGGATTTTTTGCCCCCATTGAATTCTTTTTTCTTTCGGCCTTTTTTTTTTTCCCCCCCCTCGGACACCTTTTTATTTCGTAGTTTGTGCAGGGTGGTCCATCGTTTTTGCAACTCCTCCCTAGTTTCCTTTGATTCCCCGATAACGATTCTTCCAACTCCGTCTTTTTGGAATGGTCCCCTGCTTTATGTTGAATTTCAACAAACGCACCATTCAGCCAGTCCCTTCAGGTTCCCAGTATTATCCCAATACGTGATGGACAGCTGGGAGATCTTCCCTTTTTTCTTTCTGCTCGCTCCTTCCATCGAAAGGCCGGGCGGCGGGTTCTCTGGCCACCCCGCCTCCACATCCTTCAACGCCGTTTCTGCCCCTCTTCCGGCGCTACTGTAAACACGCGCCGGGCCTTTTCTGAATTACAGAGCTGCTTCGTGACCTCTGATCACTGTTGTCCGTTTTGACTAGAAAAGTTTGCTCACTTTTTTTCCCCAAGTTTCTTTCTTCTTTCTCCTTGTCCCCCCTGCTTATGTCGACTGGCGGGACGGCCCCCCTCTCTATGCCCACAACGCGATTTCGTTTTTCCTCCCTCCCCTCTCCCGTCCCGTCCATTGCCCACCTGTCCAAAGCAGAAGCTTCGTGTGAACCGATCATTGGTTCTTTTATGATCCTTTTTTCCTTCCTCTTCAACCTGCTCCTTGGACCTGGTTTCTTTCCCAGCCTGCAGACGCCCTTTTAAGATGTGCATGTCCTCCCTTGTACGACGCCCCCTCCCCCTCACAGACTCCAGAGGAAAACCCATCTCTTCCTCCTCCCCTTCCTGCACTCCCCTTAATTTAGAAAGCGTGGAGTTCATGTGAGTGTGTCCTTCCTGCCGTCATTTTCCCCCCCCCCTCCTTGGGAAGAGCTCCTCGAGTAGAACTGCGTCAAGTGCTTTTTTTTTTTCCCGATGTGCGAGAGTGTTCTTCGAACCTCCGTCGTTCTACGGCTTCGGGAAGAAGCCATTAGTTTCACTTCCTCCCTGCAGTCCCCCCAACTCAAGCTCTCTACACCCCCCCCCCCCCCCCCCCCCCCCCCCTTTCAGCTCTACCCGTACATTTTCTTTTTCTTCGGACGTGCGCGTTTCACGTTGAGTCTTGCGCTTCTGGAGCTTTCCCCCCCCATATCTTCTCAGTCGCAGTTGTCAATCCCGCAAAGTTTCGTCCATTGCTGTTGATTTGTTCGGTCCTTCCCCTTTGCGGGGACTTTTCTTCCGACCGCGCCCCCCAAACCCCTTTTTTTTGGCTGCACCTTTACTCCCCTTCCCGGATTTTTTTCGATACGCATTTTTTCAATTTTGGTCTTTCTTACTTGGGGCCCTTTTTCCCTTTTATTGATGGCGCCTAAGAACCTAGTGCGCGAGGTTTGGGACCTCGCTCTGGTTCCCCCAGCCCATTCTTTTCGGTCAGTTTTCGCCCTTTGAGCT
>Ga0179591_1368374_pt1 | contig 11416 bp, 13 predicted proteins | sample CZOMad2_1_08_16f_FD_182891 | JGI IMG/M metagenome (GOLD analysis project Ga0179591, IMG submission 182891) | Vadose zone soil fungal communities from Angelo Coast Range Reserve, California, USA - CZOMad2_1_08_16fungal (PacBio error correction) | ecosystem: Environmental > Terrestrial > Soil >... | reverse complement strand
GTCGGTGTTCTTTTCGCACCTCTTTAAAAAAGATGCTCCTCTTTATTTGGGAAATCCCTTTTTTTTCACCCCCTTCGCGCCCTCCCTTTTGCCGGCAATCTTTTTCAAAAGCCAGCAAGCTTACACTTGAAATGGTTAGGCTCGCCCCGCACCAACCCCGAAGTGAAATAAATATCTCTCTCAACTACCGCACCCCGCCCCCCCTTGTATTTTTCACCTCCTTGCTAATTTTGACCCGCCCACCCTGACCGTGCCCCTCGCGTCGAATTACGGGTGCGCATCCACCAGGATGAATCCTTCCCCTGCAAATCACCTTTTTATGATTCTTTCTCCAGCAGACTTTCCTATATATGCACTGTGCCGTTTTCAGTAAATATGCTTCTTTGTGAAGCCGAAAAAGTCCTATTCTTCCCAATATTTTTTTCGCTCATAGGAGATTCGTCTTTTCCAAGTTGCTTGTTTATCGAAGGAGACGGGTTACTTTCATTTCTTCCCTGAAAAAAGGCCCTATCTCCTTTATCGCCTCAGCCCCCTTGAGGACCTGTTCCGCTTCAGGGTGCCAAGAGCCCCTCCATGCAAGGCATTGCGAATTTTTTGCCTTTCTTTTTTCAATTGGTCCCTTTTTCTTCCTTGCAGTCTGCTTGAAGGAGTTTTTTCGAGGTATTTTCGCACCCGGGCATCTATTCCAACTCCCCAATGTCACTTTCCCCTTCGTTTGTGGCGACTTCACAGACGGTTGAATGGCCGAGGACGTGCGTTGCTCTTTCCCTTTTGGCCGAAGATTTTTAGAACTGCGCTTTCTGCTTATTTTCCACCCCCCCGGAAAACGTACTTCCTGCATGAAGACGAATTCTAACGTTGAGACCTAAGTTATCTCTTATTTGATAGGCAAGTTTGAGATACACCCAAACTTCTAAAAATGGCAACCTCCGAACGCTCTAGGAATAAATGGGCCCCCCTTTTCCGCTCTGCTGTATTTTTGCCTAAGGCTGGTTTCATATTTTCCAGCTCACAATGAGAGGATATAGGTACCTCTTCAAAATTTCCATGACCTTTTTCCTTTGATTTCTCACTCCTCCTTTTCAAGCCGCCGGCCAACTTTATCACTGTAATGTTTCCTTTTTTCATTTGAGTAGGCATACTTACCGCTCTCATTGTGAGGATTGAACGAAAGTTGCCTTTTCCCGCAGTAGGCACCCTCAAAGTTCTGCCATTCCTGTTAGCATTTTCGTGTTTGTGCTCCCAATAAGAAAGGGCTTGGCACTTCAAGGGAAGCTTCCCCGACCCTATCTTCCCCCCCTTTTTTTTTTTTTTCCCCTTTTCTCTTTCCTGCGACGTACGTTTTCATGTATATAGAAAGGTTGAAAATTCATCAGATGTAGCTGAGCCCCCGATATCGTCGGCCCACACCCCACCTTTATCTCCGTTTGCAACTGATCAGTATGGGGCGGCGCCCAAAAATCGATGATTTCTACTCCCGAGTTCTGTTTTTCCTCAGAACCTGAACCCCCTCAGATGAAGAGGACGTGTCCATAAACTGTTGACCCGCCCCACTTCCGCCTCGTTTTTTTTCCCTTTAAGATATGCCTTACGCTTCCGCTTTTTGATCTTTTCCCGATCTGCGCGGTTCCTTTTCCGTTCCGCCCCCGCTTGAACCCTAGTAACCCGCGCCGATAACCATTCAATTCTGCCTACCCCCGGACGATCAGACCCCCTCTCCCTTCTTCTTTTTCCTTCTATTTCAAGGTCGACTTGCATCTGCAGAACCCTTCATCTCCGCTAACGACCGTTGTTCCTGCGCGTTTTCCCACTTCATCCGCAAACTTGCATGCCTGATTGGCTGTAACGTTTCCTCCTTTTTTGGATGTCGGCTGAGTAGCAATAGCACGGGTGCTTTTTGTATAGGAGAAGTCGGGTTCTGAGAGTCAGTTCTTTTCAACTAGAGGTTTCTTGGATAGGATGGCAAGATAGTATCTATTTAGGAAACCGCTGTTTTGCACATTTTTCGAACCTTCCTTTTGCAGTTGAGCCTTTTCTGTGCAGCTTAGGCAAGGCGAATGATGACCGATACTTGCTTCCCCCCCGATTCCTGAACCCTGATCCTCTTTGCCGAGATAAACCCCCATCTTGAGACGGGACAATACCTTTTGCACTTTTGTAGTGTTTGTCTTTCCTTCAAGAGGTAAGAAAAACTTCCTTGTCCCTGGTTTCCCTTTTACATTCAGACCTTTTCTCTTTGCCCCAATATTGAACGGACCTTAGCCCTTCCCTTCCCGCAAGTAGTCCGTCGCCCCCTCCAATTCCCCCCTGAAAATTTCCTCGGAGGGACCTTTACCATACAAAGTCTTCCCCTGACTGACAACCCCTGCTAGGATACTCTGAAAACTTCATGCCATCTTGAAAATCGTGGATCCGCTTTTCCTCCTAGACCTTCCTCGCCCACGGATAACCGTCTCCCCACCGATCTATCCTTCCTGTCCGTGGACCCTCTGAAATAACCCTTTTTTTTTCCCCCCACTCTTCGGACCCGCCTTGCTTTGTCCCCTAGTGTTTGGATCTCCCTACATTCGTCTTATTACAAAAATTTCGTCCCGTGCTCTGGCGGTAGCCCTTTCTTTGCAACATATGATGAGTCCCCCTCCCCCCCCCTGTGCCAACGTGTTTTTGCTCCTCTCCTCTGAATCGCCAATTTTGGTGCACGGAATTTCTTTCCCTCTCACGTGGCTCCTTGTGCCCCATTTTTTTCCGTTTCCCTCCCTCCATTCCTCGAGTGTTTTCTCCGTGGTTCCGCTCTGATGAACTCCCCGCCGGAATTATTTTTCTCCCATTTCTTCTGGGCAGCCGGAGACATCGTGAAATCATAAACAGCCTTCTTGTTCGATCCTCCGTTTCTGAACATCCGAACACCGTTGAAATTTTTTTCCTGGTAAATCCTTCCTGGAACTTAACCTTCCCTTCTTTCCCAGCCTTTTTTCTTGATCGAAGGTGCCTATGCGTTTTTCCCCATAAACATTTTGCGGGCATCTTTCTTGCCCACAAAATCGCAGGAACGAACTTCGTCCTAGTGTTTCTCAACCCCCTTTCTCCCCCTATTTTTTCTCCCACCGGTCATAGGACTTAGACCAGTCGGGTAAACCCAAAAGAAAATTCTTCTATACGTGGTTGTTTCTCTCTCGAAGGTGCTTTTGTATTTAAAAGACGTTGCAAGGGTTCCTTTAGTAAGCCTCTCGCCCCCCGGGGCTTTAGAGAGACCCCTCGACGCATTTCTTATCCCTTGTTGGGATTATCGACCTTACCACGTGCCCCCCCCAGAAATGGTTTTCAAAAATAATCATTTCCGACTTTCTGAATGTCTGTCTTCTCACCTCCTTTCGATTTCAATATTCCTCTTTTTGTATTTACCAGATTGCCGGATGGAGTGCTTTTCAAGTATTAATACACCCTTAGAGATACCCCTCAAGGTTTCCCCATTTACGCGATTCTAAGTCATTCCACCCAGATTGTTAAGATTTACTGATTCCTGAGCCTTCCCTTTCTTTTTTTCGAGTCTCTGCCCACACTTCGTCCCCATCGGGGATGACTCTTATCCCTTTTGATTCCAAGCTTTCTCCACCCCTCAATATCCGTGCACTCAAAAATTGGCGATGCCCAGGAGATTATTAGTTCTTTTCCAACAAGTTTGTTTTTCTCGCTGCCCTTTGTGTCTTCATCGAAAGAAAGAAAGTTTTTCCTCCTTGTTAGAAGTATACCGTTTGTCCCGATGGTATGTTCTTCCAAGATCCGCCACCTTTTCCCTTTTCTCGGTACCTGGTTGGGATACTGCAGCTGACACAATTAAGTATCTGTTAGAAAAGGGCACAAGGCAAAGTCTAGAGTTTCCCTTCCGGGCCGTGTTCCTTCGTGAGTTTTCCACGCTGGAGAAAATCCGAGAAAGATTTTCAAGATATCCCTTTTTGTTCGAGCGCTCCCCCCTTTACTGACCAGTATTTCCTTCCCCAGCTTCCGTAATCCCGCTGGTGCTTTGCCTCTGCCTCGCTCTTCCACTTTCCGGGATGAATGGGGCTGTTTTTACGGACTACTTGAGCGGTTCTCTTGCAGGCAATGTTACGAAAATTTCCTTTCTTCCCCTTGTCTTCTCGTTCTACGGTGGAGAATAATCACCATGGCCAAAAACTACAAACAATTTCAAAGGTAAGTGGTACGTCGGCACCTCTTCAACTCGGTTTCCCCTTCTTTTCACTCGCGAATGTCCATTCAGTGCGGCCCCTCTGCCCCCTCTGACCCTTCAAGCCATCTCTTGGAATCTTGAGATTGGCAAGTTGCACCACTCGTGAAGAAGGCCCCTTAGTACCCCCCCCCCCAATAACTCATCTTACCGCTGTGGTCTTTCACCGCGCATTGTCTACCCGAAATGATCTTCCCCTTTTTCCTGCTAAGTTGCTTCGCCTAATCTGTTGCGATCCCCCATCAACGTTTCCATGCCCATCCATCTGACTGTTGACGGATGATCGTTCACAAACTCAGCCCCCCCGGTAGGGACCTTTATACCTTTTGTCCCCGTCAATGTTAAATTTCCTTACACGAGCCACCCCAGAGGCGACGCTTCAATAGGTGGGTCGTATGACGGAAGAGTTCTCGTCGGTTTGAATGGTCTTGAGTTTGTTAATTTTTAATTTCCGCGTCGATATTGAGCCGGCAGCTCTCCTTCCTGCTCGGCAATTTCCCCCTTTTAACCGCCAGGAGCTTACCCTTCTCCCTCAATTCTGCTGGATTTTCGGGAAAAGTGCAGTCATATTGTTTAAAAGGTTCATTGTAGGGAATTCAGATCTTTCCCTTCGTTGGATCGTCCTCGTCCACTCAGGGCTATCCTTCCTTATACACAAAATTCCATTCAAATGGGCGGTCTGCCTCCAGTGGGCCTCTTCCTTTCTTGTTGTTGCTGCCGATTTACAATTTATCTTTTCTCATGTTCTTGGCAACCTTTTTCCTAGGCCGGTGGTATCTGCATGAAGACTACGTGTTGAGGGAATACCGTCTCGCGGGATTATTTCTTTACTTACCTTCTGAGTATAGTGCCCCTCGCTTTTTCACCCAAACGTATTATACCCATGGCAACATTCCGAATGAAAAATGAAAAATTGCTCTTCTTCTTCGGTCACAATTTCGTCTCAACCCCTGGGGCCCCCTGTTCGTGTCTCGAGATATGGTCCGACTAAAATGAAAGAGACGCCTTTCCATTATCATTTGGACAGGTTCCCGCCTCTTTTCATCCTTTTCGATAGATCCTCCCCTCCCCTTAACTTCTCGATTCAGCTGTTATTCGCAACTTACCTATATCCTCCATTGTGAGTATGCAAGACGTTGCCTTTTTACCGGGCACAAGTGACCGACGCCCATACCTTCTTATAGAGTTTTTTCTCTACTTTTTTTGTTCCCACCATCCGCCCGTTTGCTTGGACATATCTAAGAATCCCCTCCCGCATCCGCCTTTTTTTTTTTTTTTGGGTAAAATTCAATGCTGTCTTCTAGTCCTTTCTCGGACGGTTGCCAATCCCCTCTTTCGATGCGCATTTCATCTTTCAAATGGTATCCCATTCAAACTTCCCTTCGTCTGATTATCTTTTGCTTGCAGCCCACACCCCCTCAACAGTGAATGTCTCTTGTACAGCAGATCCCTTCCTTGAGCTTCGTGACCAACCCTACTAAGCCATTAATTCCCACTGAACCTTTAACCATCTAGACTGAACAAGTTCCCCCAATTCCCGTTATCGTTTTGTACTTTGGACCCCGATTCCGTGTACCGAATTCGACAGGAATTGCTTCTCGGCTCGCCGTTCCGCCTCCCATGAATTAACCCCCCCTACTAACCCTTCAACTCGAGACTTCTTTTCCCTTTCCCTTCGACCCACCGATTGTGATCCGCTTTTTTTCTTTTTGAAGAAATTGTTCCCATAGTTGACACCCTTGCAGACATCATGAAATTCCCGACGTCGTTCTCTCCTTTTGGGAAGCATTCCCCCCAGTCGCAGGCTTAACTTCTTGCGACTGTCCCAAACCGTATTCGCGAGCAAATTATACGTTGCTCCTTTTATCTTCCCGTTCGGTTTGTTCTGAGCGGCTTTCTTAACACCGTTCCCGGTAGGGCGCGGGTGATATCTCCGTACTAAGTATCAGTTCCCCTAACATTTCAATAATAAATCCTTGTCTATTTTCCTCGTTTGAAGATTGCCCTGAACTGCCTTCCCTTTTTTTTTCTACCAGCTTACATCTATGTCTTTAGCGAGTTTCTCGATAACCAAATTTCTTTGCTGGACAAATAACTTTGCATTTTTTGGCTGTTTCCCCGGTACCTACCCAGTCAGGTGAGACGTTTTCCCCCTTTTCCAAGTTTACCTGCTCATTCCCTTTTCCCGGCGACGATCTGCCACTTGCCGGCCCGTAGCAGAAACGCCCGCGTCCCTTTTCCCCAAACTAAAAATTGCGGCGTCTGGTCTTCCCGAACCCTTCAGGCCCGGATTTGAATACTCCATCCTTGGTCGTAGTGATTGTCGGACTCCACCCTTCCTGCCATATTATATTGATCTTTCTTCTCTTTCCGCCTAAGATTTCCAATTAATCCTTACTACGGGGCCCCCACTGCTCAGAACCCTTTCGTGAGACCTCTGCCGCCGTCCTTCAAAGGCTTTTACACCTCACGACCGGAACCGCCTCTTCTTGTCCGAACCCCATTCTCTCTTTACGTATGCCGTGTCTCTGGACATTAAGTCGGGCTTCCCAGCGCGAGGACCATAGCTTTTTTCGTCCTTTTCCACTTGTTTTTGGACCAAGCTTGTCTTTTTTCCTATCTCCTCTGGACACAATGGTGGTCTGCAAGCTCTTTTCCGTGGTGCATCCCTTCTTACGATGCGTCGGCAATCCCACACCCTGGTGCGAGGTGGGGCCGCGGTTTTCTTTCTTGAACCCCCGAAGACTCCCCGGCTTTTTTAGTTTCCCCCCCCCCCCCTCTGGCGTGCTCTGACTTAGACATCTTCCGATCCTTTCCCACTTGATATCTCTACGCGCTCCTTCACTCCCATCTCGGAACTCAATTCAATGCAAGAAGTCTATCTTTTCTTCTGGAGCTTCATACCCTTTCTCATTTTCAATTTCTTCTGTTAACATCTTTTCTGAAAGATGTATTTTTTAGATCAACCCAACATCGCTAAGGACCCCTAGTCGTGAGAGTCGACCCTGATCCCTACTATGCCTTCATCGACCGTCGGGTACCCCCCCCAAGAACCCTCATTTGTACTTTTTCTCTCACTGTGGTTTCCCCTCCCGTTCCGTCTGAATTAATGAATATTCCGAGTGCGATCGAGGATGCCTGTCTCCCGAAGCCCCCCTTCAGACTCTTTTTCCCGTTCCCGATTTGGTTTTGAGTACCCAACTTCAGTCAACCGCACCATTCGTTTTGAAACCACGAATCCTCCACCCCCCTTGCGATGCAAGTCCTGGTCTGGCGGGAGTCCTAGCACTCCCTTTCCTCTACAAGAGTTTTTCACGTTATTTCCCTAGCGAGATATTCTCCCTCCCGTCCCGGTTGACATTATATGCCCTTCTCTTATTTAGCACTCTTCTTCAAAGATCCCCTCCTGGAATTGTTCCGCTTCGAAAAAGCCAAAATAGCACCGTGGGGTCCGAATCTCCTTCACACCTGTTTTAGGCGGCCTTCCAATTGTCAGAACAGCACCTTGCCCCCCCAAATATGTTTTCTCTCTCGACGACAATTACCGGCTTGATCTCATCCTGGCCGCGGCTTCCCTAATAATTGATTCTCACGCTTGTAGTCCTTGCCCCACTTCTATTGTCTCTCCGGTTCCGGTGCGAGACCGGGTACGACCCCCCCAATTATCTCCCCGTGCCCTTCCCCCTGTCTGCTTTATCCCTTTCTGGCCGGCGACTTTCTTTGTAGTAAATGCTAAGGGCAACAGTGCCCCTTCCTCTACTTTTAAATTTTCCCTGAATTAGCGTCTATCCTGAGTAGGCGGCCCCTTAGTTGAATTCAAAGGCCGTTGGTGCCAGTTTCGCTGTTCCTCCTCCCCCCTCCCCCAATGTTAAGGCTTACCGGTTGTTCTCCGTTTTTCGGTCTTTCTCTAGGGCGTTTGTCCTTCGTCTCCGACGTAATTCCGATGATCATGTAACCCTTGGAAAAGTGCATTAAGTTCTCCCGTCCCCTTTCCCAATGGCCCCTTCCCAACACCCCCCCCCCACTTTTTTTTTCCTCACTTACCTTGTCTCTCGGCCACTCGCCCCCAAAGATGATACAATGGGTAATTTTCTCGGGATCACCCCCTGCATCTCTCCCGGCCATCCCTTTTGAATGACACTTGCAATTCTCCGGAACGCCAACAAAGACTTCTTTCGAACCTCAGTATCCCCAGGGCCAATCAAATCCTCGACCTCCCTTTTGCGTTGGGTTTTCCCCACTCCATTTGACACTGGCAGTCTTTTTCCAAAGCTCACACCCACGTTTACACCGGATGGTTACGGCTTCCCCCCGGGGTTGCGAACCACTCACCTCAACTTTCCTTAAAGGCCTGAATGTTGACATGATTCTTTTTTCACACTCCCTCTGCCCTCCGGTTTGTTAGCTAAACATGCTACCTGCATTGTGCAGTTATTGCCCCCCATGATTACCTACCGTGACCAATGGCCTTCCCTCTCGACTCCTCCAACGTTGGCTAGTAGTATGCGTGGTATTTGTTTTTAAGGTTACGAAATTGTTCCTTTTTATCGGTCTGCGTGTCCGCTACCGCAGAGGCCGCTTTTCGAATTTTCCCCATGGCAATTTGTTCTCATCCCCTAACGACTTCGCCCCGGAGAATTTCGGCTTCAGTCGAGATTGGTTTCGGTTTTCAGCTTCCCTTCTTATTACCCTCGTTTTCCTTTTCCCCTTACTATTCGCGGTATTATTCCTAACAGAAGCAATTTTCTTTCAATTGTGGAATTCTGTTTTTTCTCCCCCTCCCCAGACGGTTTTCCGTGCTCTTTGTTGCCTCTTTTCGCAATTCTCCACCTCTGATGGGTATTGTTCCGTTCGATTATGAAAAATGGAATTACGCGCCCCGTTCCGTCTTTCCTAACCCTTTTATCGTCTTTGAGGTCAGTTTGTTCTCGGCCCAGCCCCGATGGTGGAGCGCAACGTATATACCCCCTTTGAACGTCTATATTACCTTTGATTCCTTCTGTCCCCTTACGAACGGATGTTCCTCGTCCCCTTGTCGTTTGACTCACACTTGAGAAGGATTATAAAGATGAGACCTCCCTTCCTCCTGAAATTACATGCCTTTCCCTCTCTACCCAATCTAGCGATCCTCAATGACGGCCAATGAAATGGTCCCTTGCGTTCTCTTTCATTTGAGTCTTCATTACAGATATTCCTCCTCAAGACTTTTCTCCCAGTCCTTTCCAACAGGGACCCCTCCTCAATTATTCCCATTTTATTCCTTCGGAATGTTGACATGGGTCTTAATTTGGGTGCTCTCCACCTTTGCTGGGCCTCTCAGAAGTCTTCCTTCGATCTTCTACACTTTTGGTCTTCGGAGTTTCTTCTTTTGTTCCAATAGAACGTTTCCCCTAAACATCAGATGTACTGCGCCCGCTAAATTTTCCCACCCACCCTTCTAGATCCCGTCCTGGATTAAACAGTATTGTCGGCAGCCAACATACCCCATATTTGCTTTCCGATTTCCCGCTATTGCACGTTTTGATCTATGTTGACATTGAAACTCATTTCAACCTAATCTCCTTCAATTCCCCTTGAAACCCCCACCCCCGGTCCCCCACCCCCCCACCCCCCCCCCCCCCCCACCCTTCCAATTACCCCCAATCAAACTTTCCCCCTTCTAAGGTAAATGCGTTTCCCTTTCTCATCTTAGCTCGCGCTGCCCCCCCCTTCTCCGCCGTTCCGCCCCAAATGAAGTAACCCGCGTTTGATACCAGTTAAACCCCCCTCCCCCCGAGAGCATAATTCCCCCCATCACGCATCTCTTTTCAAGCAATTGCTTCCACATCCAATTGTCATATGTTCCCATGCTTTTGGTAGCCTCCCCCTGTCTTCCATAGTCCCCTCTCCGTCAACCTTATTCCTTCCCTTTTTTCTGATTGGCTCCGTTAGTTGTAGTAATCTCCCCACGGTCTCGCAACTCACTGGATCCATCTTAAGCCCTTTTACCATGGAGGGAGCCCCCCCCCCCAACCTAAGTCTTTACTTGAATTATTTATGCCCCACTTCTTGGTGACTTGCCGAGACCTCCCCTTGTACCTCCTTGTGGCGTTCCGATTCCTTCCACCCTTTTATGAGGAGACTAAAGTCGCGAGCCTTTTTCCCGAGTCGGTATTCCTGAGTTGTTGTATGTAGCTGAGTACGGCCCCGACCTTTGCCCATTGTTGTACTTTGCCATAATATTTTCTCTTGACTTTTAAAATACAGCCACACGTTACCAGCTTAACCTCGTCGGCGACGATCCCCTATTGCACTTATTCCTCAACCTTCTCCCCCCCTATCCCTTTCCCCTTGAGGAGAGCGGAGGACCCACACACTGTCCCCAATACCCGGGCTTGTCCCGTGTTCACTTGGGGGCATGGAGTCTTTTTGAACTGCCATATTTTCTTGAACCTTTTTGATCGGAGATAATCTTTTTCCTTTCCTCCATACCTTTCTTCCCTTGACATTGTCACTAGGCAACCGAGCAAAATGTCTCTTCCAGTGGCATAACTACCTTGCTCCCCCCGCCCCCTTCACGAACCGGAACCGCTTGGACCTCATCGTGGAACGTGGTTTTCATACCCTCGTCTTTCATCCAAACTTCCCCACGAGGGTTCCGTTCTGTCTGTAACCCCTCGAGCTTCTTCTTATGCCCCCTGTGGGCTGCTTTTACACGCTTTGCCCTCAATATATCTGGCATAGCTTGGTAGGTTGCACTGATTCTGGCTTAGCATTCCATTCCTGTAACCCCCCCCATTTCTCCTATTAGTACCACCCAGAATTGGGCTGGGGTCCGGCTTTTCCTAAGTAACCCTCATGTGTCATTTCTTTTTTCTCGTTTATCTCCCATTTTCGTACATGGGGGAGAAATGACCCTGCACAGAATCCGTTTTGGAGAATATAAGACGTTACTTAGAATACTTGACGCAAATAAAATATCCCATTTCAATCAATAGACTTCTTTTCTTTCATCTAATTCACTGTCATTTGCGCATCTTCACAGTGATTGCTCATTGAAAGGTGTCCACGCTGGTTCAGGCAGTTCCGTAGCCACCCCCAAACACCTCTCCCTGTAATTCGTTTGAGCGTCCCCCTCGGTAGTTTCAAGCCTCACCCGGTCTGGTTAAATTACTCCCTTCCTTTCCTTTTATCACCCCAAACCCCTTTCGC
>Ga0179591_1294492_pt1 | contig 11416 bp, 11 predicted proteins | sample CZOMad2_1_08_16f_FD_182891 | JGI IMG/M metagenome (GOLD analysis project Ga0179591, IMG submission 182891) | Vadose zone soil fungal communities from Angelo Coast Range Reserve, California, USA - CZOMad2_1_08_16fungal (PacBio error correction) | ecosystem: Environmental > Terrestrial > Soil >... | reverse complement strand
TCTTCTTTCTTTACCTCTCCCTTGTTGCTTTTCTCGATCCATATGTCATAAGGTGCCACCCCCGGCTGGATCGTCAGTTCAGGCCCCCCACTTGCCGGTGACCCACCAGACTCCCGTCTTACCACGTAAAACCAAACGTAACGACGTTTTTTGGATTTTTTCCCGCGGCTGTGCTCCTCCCTCGCTTCGTCCCTCCGCCGACATTGGAAAAAACTTACTGCGCCGCGCTTGACGGTCACCGATAACCCCCTTTTCCATGCCATCCCTGGAGAGTAGAACCCCCCCCGTGTCCGGGATTAGCTCCTTCTCCCCCACATTACGGGTTTTTCCTTCTCTCTCTCTTTGGCAAGACTTTCCCTTCCGTCCACCCTCTAAGCCCCGGTCCACACCAGCGGCATCTACTTCCATATGTACTCGGCCCACCCCTTTGAAGGATCTTTTCCCTCCTTACCACGCTCATATTACCACGACTACCTCGCGGACTATTTCCACCTTGTAGTCATTGTTGCCCCTCTTACTGCGTCTCGCTTCTTTTCGATGTATGTGCTGGAATGCTTAGGGATAGTGTGGCTTCAAAACCCCACCTGGATGCACCCTCCCTTACCTCCTCTTCGATTCGTTATATCCTTTTTACCGGTTTTACAGTAAGTCAGTAATGAGGGGTGGGTTGATCCTTTCTCTGAAACCCATTAGTGTCTCCAGCTCCGGGTCGATGCCAAGGTCTCCGTTCCCGGTATTTCAAGCTCCAGATAGAAAGACCCGTGTACGCGGCCTCAATTTTTAGGAGGGTAGTCTTAGATTCGGACCGGTTCTTCTCGCCCCTTCGCGAGATAGATTTCCAGTCACCGAGCCGTGAAGATTGTTTTTCCTATCTCTGGCCCCATTCATTCGCCTAATTGGGTCACCATAAAAGCCAACCCAGAGCGTCCTTTCCCTAGATGCCACCTGTGACCAGTCTGGGTTCCTTCTCCTTCCTTGTGCCCCCCCTACCCGCGGTTTTGTGAATGGAGCTGCCCGCTCCCCCCTTTTCTTTGACCCAGTTCCACGTCACCCCCCCCGAAGATGAGTTTTTCGCTGTACTGACTGGAAAAGCTTTTTATGTCGTGATGCCAGAGAAAGTATACCGTCCCTTCATTTTGCACCTTTTGTGCGACGGCAGCTTGTCCAAAAAACCGCAATTTTGTTTCTCCCTTCTCTTTTCTCTTTCCTTGAGCACGACAAGGTACTTATATTCTAATAGTGGCGGGATTCTCAGAATCATCAGCGCATTTGATCCTTTCAGCGGCGTCGTTTCCAAAGCCACTTTTCTCTGAACTGTAGTCTCACTAAGGAGGGCCTGCCCATCAGAAGTGTACAGATGGTTTTCAACTGCCAGCTATCTATTCCCTCTTGATCCCTCTACCTCGGGATGATGATTTGTCGCGTGGTCCCCTTTTTTCTGTCCACTTCTCTCTTTTTAATAATAACAGTTTGGTTTTGATTTTCTTCGTCATGCCCAAGGCTCGTGTCCTTTCCTTCTGCGCCATCATGGCCAGATTTCCCTCTTCTCTGTATCCATCTTCGCATTTTTTCTGTAGACGTAGATTTGCAATCCTAGGATGATGCCTGGCCCTTCTCCAACGTTTCTCTGGTTTGCCACGACGCTTCCTCCCTTTTATCCCGGCGATCCTGATTCTAATCCCCCACGAGCTTTCCTCCTCTCCGTTTGGTCAATTATTGTATTTCAGAAAAAAACACGTTATAACACACAGTTGCCTTCTTTCCCCGTCCTACCCCCCCCTGTCACCGTGCTTGAACTACTTGCCTTGTAGTGAGATCCCCGACCACACGCTTTCTCCCGTCCCGTTTCTTGCTTCTCTTTAGGAGCCAGGTGAGGGGATACTGTTTGGTAGCCCCGTTTTTCCCTTGACTGTCCATGCACTCGTCGTTCCCGGCTACCTTCGCCTTACCAGGTGACTGAGCACTTTGCCTTCTCCGACGGTGTTTTCTGAGGGAATACCGTTGACAAGTAATTTTCCAACCTTTCCCCCCAACAGTAGTTATCCCGTAACATCTTCCTGCTAGTCGAATGTCTTTATTCGCTCTTCGAGTTGTACTCTCAGCCCTCCTTTCCTCTCGAAGACTACCCCTCGGGAGAAGTTCTTCTAACAAATTCCCTTTCTATCGTGCTCACTAGTCCCTTCGTCAACCGGTTCCCTACCCCCTTTAGCCCAGCTGGTTGCAACTGGACAGGAACCCAAGTTCAGGGACTCTCTTCCTTTCCTCATTCGACCGGTACCTTTCTGATCCATACCCTCTTCTCACGAGGCCATTTTCCCAGGGTAGTGTGTCTTTTTTCACACCATAGCCCCGCCTTTACGGTCGCCACATACGCCGCCCCAGATACCTTAACAGCAAAGTTCCTTTTCCCTTCCTAAAGTGCAATTCCTTTCCGCCCCCACGCTTCAGTTGTCTATGTTCTCTTCTGGCTGTCTTCTTCGGTTACCACACCGTTTCCTCTTTTTAACAGTGTGAGGACGATTCGAGGGTTATGGTTCAGGATTCTCCGCTGTGTTCCCGTATGTAGAACCTTTTTTCACCCCCGCGTTTCGGTCTTTCCCACTCAAATTTTTCTATTGGTTGAGGCCCGCTCCTTTGTGATCTCCCTACCTGTCAATCAATAGTGACCCCTGTTTTCTACTCCCCTTTCGATGCCCTTCCGCTTTGTGATAAAGGTTACGACTTCAGAGTATTTCGTTCCCTTCTCGATTCGACTTTCTGGTTGGAACTAGCCGTTATTGCTGACGAAGAGTGCACCAACTGAGTTTCTCCCCCTTTTTTTTTTTTACTTTTGTTCTGCTGTTGTTTCCTGCAATGGCTCTGTCCCTTCCTTTTCGCCTTTCTTCCAAGCTGTCACAGGATTGGATATCCTTTCCTCCTATTGTTGTTGTGACTAGAGACCCCTCCTGTCTAGCTGCATCTCCCGTTCTTCCCCGCCGTCAAACCATTTCCGGGAAACTATGATAACGTTAAAAACACCCAACGTTTCCTCCATCGACATCCGCGGTTTCTTTTCCCCCGTCGGAACCTTCGTCGTTCCTTTTTACGCTACTGGACCACCCCCAAATAGCGCGAGGCCGTCCCCAGCCACCTATTGTAAACAATTATAAATAACTCCCTTTCATGCATCTTCCTTCCTCTTTTCGCCCCGTGATACTTCTTTATGAATTTGTTAGTATACCTCTAAGTATGATGATGTTGTTTTTGGCAACTATTATCCCCCCTTCTACCCCGAAATTCTGATTTAAAGGTAGGCCCCTGCAACCTGCCCCTCGTATCGTTCGCCCCCACGTCCTCCCTAGGCCGTGTTTTTCCCCCTAAGGAGTTAGGAAATCTCCCCCCGACAGTCACCGTACTCTCCTTCCGTCACTATTCCCAGTTTATTCATTTTTACCCTACACTTGTCTGTAGAGGATGACGGGGCAGTTTGTTTCGCATTTAATTCTTGACTGCGTTCTAGTTTTTCATACAAAAAAATAAATCTTTCTCGGAAAACCGCCTTAATCGATCCTCTCTATTGGTTTTATTGACATTCTTCCCTTTTGCTCCTTAGTACCTCGGAAGTCCCTGTAGCGGGTGTGATCTATCAGAGTTCAAACCTTTTTTCCGTGTCTTTCCATGCTACGGTTTACTTTTCAACCTGCGGAATCGTGGACAGTTCAACCTTTGAGCAAGACACTTTGGAATCGGCACTCCCTTGCTCGGGTCTCTTCTCGGCGACAGGCCTTTCCTCGCATAGCTCGATTATCGTTTTACATTCCCCTACGGAGCTTGAATAGCTGCGTATGTTCCATTCTCCGGACGGGCATTATTCCGGGTGTGAACACAGTTCAGAGTCCCCATTGATGACTGCACCCCTGTTACCCTTTTTTCATTATCTGGAAGAAAGAGGCTTAAGGCGATTCCGCCATTGGTCGAACAATAACTTTCCATAGCCCTTACCCCCTGGCGCCGAAGCTATTTTTTTTTTCGTCTCCCTTCCTTTCCAAAGGTTTGTATGGGATGCTCATCTACAATTTCCTATTTCCGCACCGGTGACATTTGTTTCGCCTTATTCGGGTCCAACAAAATTAGTTTCCCTTCTTTCTTTCTTTCCCTTTATCCCTCCCCCCCCCTTCCTCGTGCTATGAGGGCTTATAGATAATTAATTCATATGGATCACGAAGCTTCGTGGCCCCCATCCGTAAACGTTTATCTCCCGGAAGGACCTTTTATCAGATTCTTACTCTGCCCTCGTCCCCCATCGTTCTCTCCACCCCCTTTAGATTACCAGATGAGATAGTATTTTCTGGGTTTGACGGCCCTTCCCCTAGCTTTCCACTATCTTTTACCCCCACTTTTGTTTTTAGTATATTCACTTGGTGTCTTCGCGAAAATAACTGGAGTTAATTCCACTGGATCATCTCCGCCTTTTCCCCGATTGGCGCGAGCTTCCTTGAACTTCCCGGCTTCTTCCTTTCCCCTTTCCCCCTCCTTTCTCTTCACTTTGGTATGTCCCAGAAGCGGAGCATGCTCATAGCTGAAGGAGCGCGCTAGAGTCATCCTTCAAGATATCCCTCTCCTTACCGGGGCCTTTTTTAAGGTTGATCGATAGAACTACCCCCTTTTTTTTCAACCCCACTCCTTTTTTTTTTGTCCCCTTTTCTGTCTCACCCCTTCCCTGCGGTAATACGGGAAAGTTTTGAGTCTCGATGCATTGCAATCCCAGTCCCAAACGCTGTTTCCCGCTCCTCGTTTTTCAGTCGCTCCCGCCGATTTCTTTCGTTTGGTTCTCATGTCGCGAGCGCCATGAAACATCGTCTTTCCCGGTCTCCGGCCGCCTTCCCCCCTCTTTCACCGGCCTCTCTGCGTCCTGTTCTTTGTCCTTGACGGGTCCTTAACCCTGAAACTGTCAGTCTTTTTCAACCCTCTTCCTTTTCAGGCGATAAATCCCTATCCTATTCCTCTCCCTCCAGTTAAGACATAAGGGAGTTGAAAGTACCCCCTTTGAGCTATCGTAGAATACGGTTGCGATCCGCCGTCCGCAGGTTTTGACATCTACCTTGAGGACTCTTAAGAATACTGAGCGCGACCCCAGCGTAAGGTACTGACGTTTCAGACATCTCACCCCAGGTACGATTTCCCTCTAAATCTTTGAGTGCTGCGTTTTCATCCTTGTATTTTTTTTTTCCACACTCCCCTCCGCATTCCGGATCCACCCCTACGCGCCACCTTCAACTCCCTTCCCTCCTCCACCACTATGTTCCTTTCCGGCACTCTGCGTTTCGTTCTTCGGTCGTGCGACTAACTTACAACCTTTTGATCAGAGTTGATCACCCCTTTGGCGGCCTCGTTTTGCTGGTTCCTATTTACCTCTTTTCAGATGCAGAGTTGCCGTCTGGATCTAGTTTTTTTCCCCCCGACATCATTATCCCTTACTTTTGATATCAAGAACTAAATACGTTGATTTCAAAAAAGTGGTTCTATAGCCGTCCCTGACCGCTGTACTTTTTTGTTGTTGATAAAGTTGTACTGTTTTTTTTTATTTTTTTCTGTTATTGTTTATTACTTCCTTGGACGCTTTTCGAGATTGCCTTTTCGATGTTCGTTTTTTTCTTTCGTTGTCGTGTACCCTCAGACGCCCCCCCCCCAGTTGTGAGAGCCCTCTCCTAGAAGATCGTGAGTCCTTTTTTTTTCTCTTGTAGCGATCGTGTTTCCTTACCGGTTCTTTCCCCCCCTTGTAGAGCGGGATCCCCCGTTCTAGACCGTCGTCTCTTTTCCCTCCTACTTTGTTTTTAGCGCTCCCCTTATTTTGGCACCCGGTCTCTTTCCTGCGGGCCTCCCCCCATTGCTGTTAAACCGATCGCGTACCCCAACACCCACACCCTTCCAGACCAGATGTTTCACTACGCTTAGTTACCGAGGCGTTTGGGTAAACTACGAAGTCATGCATTGTTAAACCCATCCTCCTCGTCCTCTCGCTTAAACAATTGCAACAACTAATATTATTTACCCCCTCCTGGCGTAGACCAGATCTGCCGACCATTCTCCATGTAGTAGATCTCACCCATCAGATTACTGATAAGGTACTTTGCCCAAGAGATCTTCTCCCCCTCTTCTCGGTCCGAAAGAGGCTACTGAACCTACCAGCTCCTCCCCGGCACTCCACGTTTCCGGAGTTGAAAGAAGGGAATGTATCTCCCCGCCATATCTACCTCTTCCTTTATTCAACGGTAGTCATTTGTCCCGGACCCTTCTAGATGTTCTGCCGGGGGCTCGGTCTTAGCGCATTGTCAACTGGCCAAGTGCTTTAATGATCAAACCCCTACACGGGATTGCACCCTTCCCCCTCCTCGCGCAGATTATTTCTCTTCATATTACCTTTTTTCCCTGTTCTCCCGGAAGAACCCCCTTAAGAGGGGGCGCCTCACTTTGTGAAACTAGTTATCCCCCTCAAATGTTCCCCGGACAACAGTTCGGCCCCTGATCGAAAATTTTCTGCCACGATAGACCAGCTTCCTTGGTAGCGGTCCCTCTCGGGTCTTTTATTTAGTCTACAAGCGGTTCTCTTACCCTTTCCTTTCGATTTTCTCTTCCCTCCCCCGCCTTCAACGAGCTTCCCTTTTTTCGATCTTCTGCATGTTCATGGTTATTCCGATTTGCCATTCGGCACTCCCTCCAACCCCCTCCCCTTTCTAAACAAATGTTACAGTATCCGGACATCCGGTTCCAGTCCCGTGCTTTCATCCGCTTGCCGATCCCTCCCCCCCCTCCTCAAAAGCAACCCTCGACCTCCCCTCTCCTCCTTTTTCTTCGCGTACTGGTCCCGTATGTCTGATGATGCTACAGTCTCCCGTCATAACATTTTAACCCCAGTTGTGCTCACGGCAGTCCCTTGGGGCAAAAACAAGTTTAGAACGGGTTGTTTTACTTCGTTTCACTTTCCTCTCCCCTCCACGATTGAATTCTTTCGGGCGATTCCGCCCTTCATTAATGGTAATGAACACTATTCGTTTACCCCCACGTCCCCCCCCGTTTCCAACTCGGCGGACAGGTTTAATTTTGGATTGTCCCCAGTCCGGTGTTACCCCCTTTCTCTCCCCTGCGCGATTCGCAACTCTTTGATCGGACCTCTGTCTTTCTCTTGCTTCGATGCAATTTCCCCCCCGGAGATGAATCCCCTTTTTATCAGTTGGTTGTTGAGATGCGATCCCACTCCTTTTTCTGTCCTTTCCCCCCGCCATAATCAATGCCTGCCCGTGGATTCGATCATCGGTTCTAACTACTCTGCAGTTGAGAGACGATGTGTCCGACGGCCGCGATTTCCATCCTACGTGAACCTGGTCTCCCCTTTCGATACCCTTTCGTTTCTGGCCCCCTCCTCCTTCTTCATCCCCCTTCGCTGGACTTCGGGAAGAGCATCCACGCACGTATTCATTTTTACCTTCCCTTTCTTTATTCTAGAACATCCCCCGCTAACAAAAGTCTTTTTTTTTTCCCCCCCCCTCCCCCCCTTTCTGCTGCGGCGTTCATACGGGAGGTTTACGATGAGCATCCACAAGAAAAACCTATGTTTGCCCCCTGAGTTCTTTCTCTCCTCATCGTCTGCCGTGCCTTTTAGGTAATTTACTTTTTTTTGAACTGTCAGGGTTGCTTCTTGCTCCATGCAAGCCGGCCCGGAAGGCAACTTAACGACCTGTCACTTTTTTCCTCTGGGGCTCCTGTTGTCGTGCGTTGAATCTTTTCCCCCCCCCCTGCCCCCCATCACCAAATGACAGACATTTTTCAACTCTGCGCTTGCATTGAAGCTCTATATCGTCTCCTGTCAGATCCAGCCTGTTCCCTCCTCATTCACCGCCCTCGGTCGGCGTACACTGCGGTCTCTCGTGCGCATTACGTTTTGCTATCCGGTGGGACGTCCTCTGGCATAGTTCAAGTCGTGGAACGAAGGTTTTCCTATCCTTAGCGCGTCCACCATCTTCCTCCCTTCTCTGGCAGAGCCATTAGCAACCTTGTACTCTTGCTGAAAATCTCGCTGCTCGATACTACGGGGTGCCTCCTTGTTATGTTGTATTTCACCCTATTCCCTCTTTGCCTAATGCGAAAGATCCAGGATACCGTCCTTTTCCTCTGTACCCAACCTGCCTCCCTTTTCAATCAACGCGCTCCTTTTTCTTTTCTGGTCGTCTCCATCAGCTTTCCTATGATCAAGGTCCAGGACGATACGGGCGTTACGGCCTTTGTTGCCTTGGACCAGATTCGGTCAGATTCTAGCTGAACTCGACCCTCACTTTCTTCTCTCTTACCTTCTTTTAGTATATACTACTAACTAAATCTTGGAGCACAAAGTGTTTACTTTTTGCGCCGCGTGCTGAAGATGGTGATCAAGTTGTTCCGAATACCGGTGGCTTTCTTCCCCCTTGGCATTGTGAATTACGGAGTTTCTTGGTTTAATCCTCTCCCGTTCCGGAGAGCAGTAGGATCTCGCTTTTCGTACTTTGTGTTTACGGGTAGCGACTGTTTTCCTGATTTTGTGTCTGCCCGACTTGATTTCCGTCCGATGACCCCGGACCGTCGTTTTCTTCCCTTCTTTTTTTTCTCCCTTCGGTTGACAGAGAAGAGCCCTAGCTTTAATCTACATTCCTCTCCCGCGGCGGGCAGAAACCATTCAGTTGAACCGATCCCAGTTACACACCGTCCTCAAACTCGTTCCCGAGGCCTTTTTTATCCACCCCCTTGTCATTCTTCTTTGTCCCCACTATATCTGAGCACCCAACTTCGTCCTGACGTCTCAAGAGTCATGCCCCTTGAACTCAATCACTCCCTGCGCCCGTTCTCCCAACACTTGCTCGGTTACTTTGCCCGTAGGTAGATTCTTCTCCCCCCCTTCCCCCTGTATTCGCTGCGGGGCAACGAGATCCGAACCTTCTCCCCGTGTCCCCCTGCCTTCCCACCCAGCCAGAGGACGAAGCTGTTTGAACGAAGCGGCAGTTTTTCAAAGTTAATCTTTTTTTCCGGGTCGCATAATCTCCCCTCCTCTTCCTCCGCTCTCTTCTCTCTTGCACCGTGTAGGATGTGAGGAACTGGCCCTCCCTTTATGCCGTTTGCGCGTTTTTCTTTCGACTTTGTAATTCGGCGGTCGGTTTTCCCCAACCCCCCCACTCTACCTTTCTTACCCCTTAAAATTTCCCGACGCCAGCGTATTTTAATTAGTTCGGGTGCGTCCGGTCCCTTTTTCCCCTCTTTCTCTACTACTGTACGCGGGTGGGGTTTCGGAGAGAAACCCCTGTGTCCCGCGACCTTTTCTCTTCACCCGTTGTGAGTCCTAGCCAACGTATGCTCAGTGAAGGACCGCCGTTACTCTGAACTCCCGGAGGAGTTTTATTTTCTAGCGACCAGCTTTCCTGCCCAGAGGCTCTCTAAGCTCATTAAGCTTTCCAGATTTTGCATATGTCGATAGCGTGTACTTGCCCCCCGACTTCTTGGTTTCTATGCCGGCCGAACAAACGCGCGTAAGGTCTTCCCTCCAACCTTGTCCCCCGTATGGTCAGGCTCCAAGCTTGGACGCACTTTCGGCTTATTTCTTTCCCCCCCCCCCCTCCTTCCCCCCCCCTTCTTTTAGAACCAAGTAACACAGACGGACTGCTTTGAAGCTTTTCCGTTCTGAATGAACTGTTACACCCCTCGTTTGTCTGGGATGTCTCCTCTAAATGTCCCTCATTTACACTTTTCCCCGGGTTGACGGCAGTACAGCTTTCCCCACTATGAAGGTTTTACTATCGCTCCCATTGTATCTTTTTCCTGTAGATCTCATAAACTTCTTTCTGCAGTATCCGATCCAGTGACTTCTGTCTATTCCCTGCTTCTGGAAATACCCAGAACCGGTGATCGAAACTTTTTTCAGGCCAGTTCATAAAACGGCCGTTCTTGAAATCTTTGTTGGTTGTGCGGCCTTGACCCCCCCCCAACTTTGCGCTACAACTCTCTCTTCTCCGTATTAGAGACATAGAGGAGATTGAGTGGCGTCTTTTTACACTTCCAAATCTCTGTCCCTATAATCCTACTTTGTTGTTGATGTATCTCACTCTCCTGTGTAATATTCTGACTCAATAATACGCGCCCGAGTCAGATCATAGGGCTCAACGAGCAGTGATCGTCCCCCGATGGCCTATTTCCGAAGCTATGCTTCCCTTTCCCTTCCTCGTCCGTAATTTCCGAAGAGGGCACCCTCCCGTTTCGGAGCGGATACTCTCATTCCCTGCCACGATTCATGATGTACGTGTCTTTCTTCCTTCTCTCCGTCTCTCAAAGGATAAAAATTGTGCTCAGCGCCTGCCTTACATCCTTTTCTTTCACTTACGGGACATTCGACTTTCCCCGATTCGCATACACAGACAACGGTTCCAGAAGTCTTCTTTTCCCCGCTCTTCCCCTTTCCCCGTTTATGTTTTCGCAGCATTGTGTGGCCCCAGACTTTCCCGAGCCCTTAAGCCGGTTTCTTGCCGATACGGCGCATTACCCCATGACCTTTTCACCCCTTGCGTATGGCCGGCGGGGCGGTGCCTATGGACCCCATTCCTTTCCCTTTGAATGACCCCATGAACACTTCAGCATCTCAACATCGCGTCTGTCCTTTTTTGGCATGCTCTCCTTCTCTTCCCCCCTTTTCTGTCCGACATAGAGTTATTGAATACGAACGCCTCCGGGCGAGTGAAGGTGCAGTGACCTCCCCCGTTTCTCTCCCTTTACGCCGGCGTCCAATCGCCCGGATGGGCCATGGTTTCAGATACTATTGCTCCCCCCGTCAGGGACTTCTCCTCGTAAAGAACATTTACCTGGTACTATGCCCTGTCTCCATCCTCCGCTGTCTTCGTATGTATCAACTGTTCTTGGTGTTTTTGATCCAAGATCCGCCGCAAGGCGTCCTCTTCCTCAACCGTCCTACCGCGACATTCCTTTCTGCCCCTAATTTTTCAAATAGGTTTCCCTTTCGTCTTGCTTTTTTCTGGAGTTTCTTTGTTCCCCAAACGCTTCTACGTGATAAAACGTGTGAGGCGATTCGCGGGTTAGGACTTAGAAGATGGATGTGTCCCAGCATCGCTGCCTCGTCGCCTGTCTCTCCCGTTCCACCTACCTCTTGACGGTACTGGTGAAGATCTAATACGCAACTCCCCTCTCTCCCCCTTTTTACGTCTCCGTCGATTCAAGAGAGGTAATGTTGACAAGGTGACAGGTGCTGACGGGACGTTTTTCTTTTTGCGTCCATCCTTCGTTAGTTCCCTCCCTCGCCGACTTTTCCGGGACAAGAGATTTCTTCCCTTGTGTTTTTTTAGGTACTTAGTTGTAGGAACTTTGTCTGTAAAGCTGGATCGTTTCCATGGAACAGTCTGACAGGAGG
>Ga0179591_1290684_pt1 | contig 11416 bp, 17 predicted proteins | sample CZOMad2_1_08_16f_FD_182891 | JGI IMG/M metagenome (GOLD analysis project Ga0179591, IMG submission 182891) | Vadose zone soil fungal communities from Angelo Coast Range Reserve, California, USA - CZOMad2_1_08_16fungal (PacBio error correction) | ecosystem: Environmental > Terrestrial > Soil >... | reverse complement strand
CCCCATCGCGTGTTTATCTTTTCTGCCGTTTCCCGGTTTTTATCCAACACCCCGGGCTGTCCAAAACGTTCCTTTTTGAAGACCACTTCCGCCACAACCCTTGATCCCGTCGAGGCTTGTTTTCTCATTGGTGTTCGCTGGCGTTTTCAACGACCACCCAACATTTGCTTGCGCCGGTCCTGTTCCCCGGCCGGCGCACACTTTAACCGTGCGAATTGGTCGTCTCTTTTTCTGCCCTTTTTTACAGGTGACCAAGTTCTTGCAGTTGGGCCCTTATAATACTCAGTTCTTCCTCCAGAGGCCCGCCTTAACTTTTGCTGGGCTCCTTCTCCCCGCAGGGCGGCTGGGGAATTCCATTTTCTTGCGACTTTTATTCACCTTTCGTCCTTATCATTCCCCAACCAATTTCCCACACAGTTTTGGCTCGTTGTTTACCCAAATTTTTACTTTTCACACTGATTGTTTATATGCTGGGGGATGCTTTTTCGTTTTCGACCAATTTCGGCAAATAACCCCCCCAAAAGGGAAACAAGGGACCAATATATGTCAAAACTCTTTTAGAGCCAGGATCCCCCCTTCCCCGGATTTGCGTCAAAAAGTTCGCCTGCCGTGCCCCTTCCTTGATAGGTCCCAAGTTTTTTTCCCAAAATAAGACGTGTTCTCCGGTTTCGATGCCTACCCCTGGCCCCATGCCTTGGGCGCAATTTTCACTTCCGACCCCAGGTACCGCTGTTTCAGAGGAACTTCTTTTTCCCTGAACCCTTTTTTTTTGCCGCATCCTTTCTCCCAATCCAGCAGTTCCCTTTGCCGAGCTGGGCCGTTTGACTTTCTGCCTTGTAGGGGTTATGGAACTGTTTCTTCGTTCTCTTTGCTCTTTGTTGATGCCCCCGGACCCTTCCCCCCAAGGTGGGAAACAGCCCCTCTGCGCCCCAGTTCCGAGTATTCTTTTTTTTTCCGTATCCCGTTTTGTTTAGAGTTTGTTTTCCGTTCCAGTTCGTTCCCTCACGCTTTCTTCGTTTGGATGCCTCACTTCCCGGCCAGACAACACCTTTCCAGTGTCCTGCTTTTTCCCCCCACCATTCTGTGACCTGGTGGTTGGCCCATTCGGTTTCTTGATCTTTCACCCCTGCGTTTTTGCCCTATCTTGTGCCTTGGCTCGGCCGCCATTGCCTTCTGTCAGCACCACTCCATCATTTCCTTTGCGAGGCAACCCCGGAAACCCCCCCCCTTGAACATTTGTTTGTTTTTGATATGCTTTTGGACGCCAACACTTTTACCCCCCAATATATTCGGACGTCTTTTTTGTTTCCCGTTCTGCAAGGTAACCGGTTTTTTCCTTTCCGTCTGGGGTGTTACCACCTTCGCCGGTCATTTGTTCTTTCCTTTCGACCTCCCCCTCCGCCGGATGACTTCTTCACCCCTGAAACGCCCCAAGGGCCCTCCCACCCACGCAACCGGCCCCACACTCTGGCTCCCCCCCGGCCAATAGCATTTTTCGGACTGGCCCCCTTTCTGTTCAAATATTCGGAAACTTCACCTGACGACTTTTTCAGGCTAGTCCAGGATCCCCCTTTCCGAATGACGGGAATTTCTTTCGGCCATTTCGCATTGGGCGTTCAGGACATCTGGATTTTCTAGGGGCAATTTCCGCACCCGTTTGGGTTGGGGGTGTTTTCCAAGGAATTTTTGCCCGCGCCTTTTGTCGGAATTCAACCCCCCCGTTATGCAAATTACAACGCCTACATTGTTTGATTCTTTTCTCGTTTTTTTTGTTATCGAGATAACGGGACCAATTTGCTTTTTTTTTTTTTCAACTTGTTGTCCTACTCTGTTTTGGACCCCTTATGTCTTTCCGCCCCCCCTTTTCCTTTTACCGGTCCCGATGGGCTTTGCTTGCTGTTTCCCCGGACCCTTTCCTGTTTCCGCCCCCTTTTTGCCTTGGCGCTTTTCTGGTCCCGCTGCGTTTCGCCTACTTTTCCTCAGTTTCAATTTTCCTGTCCCATTTTGACCCGTCCCCCACATTTGTTTTGCCGTCCCCCTGAAAATTGGCCGACGCCTTCTGGCTCCCTTTTTTTTCTTTAATGGCTGGTGCCCTTTTTCTTTTTTTCTGTTTTTCTCTCCTTTACTGTCTGAAAGCAATACGGGTGCTTGGTCGCAAGTTTTCCAATTAAAACCGGTTTTTGCCCCCATGACACGGCGGCCCGGCATTCTTTCGCCCCCTTTACAGACGACTGATGGACAAACTGTTGTTCTGTGGCATTTGTTATCAATTAAAACCCCCCGTTCGTTGAATTTTTTTTTGGTGTTTCCAGGTTGGATGTTTTTTTGCCGTTTATGGCGTTGGAAATGTCACACCCCCAGTCCCCCCTGCCCTCTTACCCCCCTCCCTTACCCCCTTTATCCCCCTCCTTACCCCTACTATATCCTCCTTCTTACCCCTGCACCCCCTTCCTTTTTTTTTTTTTTTTTTTTTTTTTTTTTTTTTTTTTTTTTTTTTTTTTTTTTTTTTTTCTTTTTTTTTTTTTTTTTTTTTCTTTTTTTTTTTTTTTTTTTTTTTTGGTTTACGCCCCCCAACCACATATTGCTCTTTTTAGACTTAACCCCATTTTTTTTTTTCCGACCCTTCCCCTTCAAGGTGTTGAAGTCGCGACACCCGTGTTCAACCTTTTATCTGGGTTCCAGCTGATCGACGACTTGGTTGACCGCCCGTCCATGCCCCCCCTTCTCGAGGGAAGGCTTCTTCTCTCTTTCTCCCTTTTTTTCTTTTTCTGGTCTTCTGATCATCTCCGGCCAGGCCTCGTCCAACATTTCTTTCATCCCCCCGGATCAAACCTGCCGCGACCTGCAGGGCCTTTTCCCCTCAGGCCCCAGGTTACCCCAGCTGCGTGGTGTCCCTTTTCCTTCGTCATTCTCTTGTTTTCAAAACTTCGGCTGTTCCAGGGGACAGGATTTCGCCTCCGGTTGCTTTTGCAATCCCTCCCCTTGCGGCAACACGCTCCTATTTTTTCTTGGGTCTTTCTGTCTTGAATCCACTTTTCCCATGTGCCCGGTTTTGACACCGTTTTGTCCCCAACGCCGTGCGTTTTTTGTTCCTTCTTCCTATCTGTTTGGATATCCCCCCGTTTTTTGGTTTATTTCAGTGAAACTTTCGTGTCTCAACCCCAAAACCCCCCCTTCTTCTTCCATTGTTTTTTTAACACTCCCCTTTTTTTTTGTTTAACTTTTTAAAACTCCGTTTTTTTTTTCCCCCCCTTGTTGTTTTTCCACCTTTTTTCTGATAATTCCCCGAAGGTCCTGAATCTGCAATTTCAAATTGACCACTTTTCCCCCGTACGACTGTTTTGCTTCTTTTTCGGCTGTCCAACTTTGCGGTGTTGCCGCTTCGAATTCCGTTTTGTCCTTCTTTTTTTCCATCTATTCGTTGCGCGCAGAATTCATTCGTGCCGCCTGGTCGGCCGAAAACCTCAGACAACCCGTTCTTCTTTGCGGCCATTCCCTTACCCGGGTCCCTTTCGAGCCGCCGATCTCTTTTTTGAGTCGCAACCACGATTTTTGTTGTCCCCCCCTTTTTGGCTGTCTCCCCGTTTTGCATCCCTTTTTGTCTACCCGCGGCACTCTTTTTAGGGGTGCGAAGGCCTGCCCCCACCCGACTTTGGTTCCAATTACATGCTGTGATGAAACCGGAAATAGCCCCTGATTGCACTCCCACTTGCACCCTACATTCCAGCGGATAATTTCCGGGATACACCAGTACTGGCCTTTAGTTTCCGTTTTTTTTTCAATAACTCAAACTCTCTGCGGCCTTGCCGCGCTTCCTGACCCCACCCTTCCCCCTTCTGCAACTCTCCCACACCCCCCATTGATGGGTTTTTACGCCGAGCGGACGAATTTTTTCCCAGAAGGGTCATTTTTGCCGCGCCCCTATTCATCCCCCGAGTGGCCTTCCAACATTGAACCGGCCGCGTTCTAGTTTTCACTTTCTTTGTCATCCATTAGGTGAAGTGTCGACTCGCTGTGTTTTTTCGCGGCCGATCTTTGTGACCTGCTCCGGGTTATGCCCGTGTTTTTTTTTTGCTATCTCCCACCCCCCATTTTTTTGTCGGAAGTCCCCACCTTCTATGTTAAATTCATGACTGAATCACCCCGGAACAATTGGTTTAGTGCCCAAGCCCTGTGGCTTTTTTTTTGCCGTTTTTTTCTTCTGCAGGCCCCCCCCCCCCCGGCCCAACCCCGTTTTTACGAGGTCTTTCCACGCGGGTTCAAACACGTTTTTTTTTCCTGGACCAGTTCCCGGACAGGATGGGTTTGGGCCCCTTTCCCCCCCTTGCTTCACCCCTTTTCTCAACTGCGGCTTGGAGAATTCCCATCTATCGTTAAGGCGGATTTTTTTTTTCTTTTTTTGATTTTTACCCCTTTTCCCGTGATTTCGTCCCCCACTGCACGTCCCACAAGATGGACGTCAATGTTCACCCGCAGTTTTCTCCTCCCCCTTTGAGTTTTGATTCCGTTCTCTCAGATTGTTACTACGTTTGGATTCCCCCGGCCCAAGCCCCTTGAGATCTTCCTTGGTCAGTCCTTCGCACACCTTTTCCCCTATTTCCCCTGACCCCCAGTCTTTACCGGCCATGTTTTCTCGCTCCCCAGCCGACGAAACCGCCGGCCTGTGTAGCTTGTAAACATTCGCAATGACTTTGAGGATGAACTTGGTTGGTGTTCTTGGGGACAGTCACCCCCCCCCCTTTTTTTTTTTGCGTCCTTTCTTCTTTGATCGTTTTCCTGCCTGAGGGCGCCCGGCCGCGTTTTCGTAAGCCTCTCAGTCCTTTTGATTCGCGTTGACATTTTTTTGCCCCCTTCCGCTTTTTTTTTTTTTTCGTGCTGTTGTCCGCCTCAGAACCTGACGTTTAACCCTTCCCCAGCGCTCCCAAGCGTTCGTTCTTTCCACACCAACCCCCCCACCTGTCTGATTTCCTCCCGCCCAATTGGCTCGGGCTGCCCCTTTACCCCGAGTTGGTGGTAACACCCGTCCGTTAGGTTATTTTACCCCGGCTCCCCCACGGCTTTGCCCCACCTTTTTGAACAATTCCCTCACAACTCCCTTTTTCCTTTTTTTTGGGTTTGTTTGGTTGGGGGGGGAACACTTTCTCTTTCTTTCGTTTTTGTTTGTCGTCTCACATCCCCCCCTTTTCTTCGATAAAACCAATGTGTTCCATGCGTGGGGACTTCGCATTGTTTTTTCCCACCGTTTTTTTTTTTTTTTTTAAAACCAGCGTCACCCTTGTCCCCCCACCGTCCCCCTGAAGTTTTACTCCTCCCTGCTTTTGTTCATCTGAGCCCCCCTGTTCCGTTGGTTCCCTGTTTACCAGCACTTTTTTTGTTGGGTTTTTCTCCCCCCTTTGTACCGGATGTTTTATTGTCCTGGTTGTTTCACCCGTTTTTGATCCCTTTTTTTGTCCCCTCGCAGATTACAATTCTCAGGTTTCTTTAAAATTTCACTTCGTCACGTTCCCCTCTTCAAGGGGCGACCTCTTTGTTTTTTTTGGTTCTCTTTTTTTCCACGCCTCCCCCCCCCCCCTGCGGTGTCGTAAGATCGTCGTTAAGCACAACTTCTACACCTTTCTGTTTCCTTTTTTACCTTCGCATTCCCACTCCTTTTTTTGCGTGCATTTCAACCCGGCGGTCTTATGTTTCCGAGCAATTGCTGCCCTTTTTTTTTGTGTTTGCAAATCTCCGGGGTAGCTCCACAAACCCAGGGCCTTCGACGGTTGTTTTCTCAACTAGTCTCCCCCGATCTCCCGTTTGATCATTGGTCTCCCCCACGCAAGATAGTTTTTATACCCACTGGTTTCCTTCTCTTCCCTGGTTTGCTGCCTCTTTCCGGTCCCAAGCGTTTTAAGTTTGCAGGTTGGTTTTGGATCCTTTTTTTTCCCCGTTTGAGGGTCGTTGTTTTTTTTTCCCTTTCCCCAGTGCTTGCGTTGCCCACGAAAAATCCGCCCCTTCCCACCAATATTTGGATTCGCAAATAGTCTTGTCGTTTTTTAGCCCCAGGTTTTTCCCTGGTTTGGCCTTTCCGCCAGTACATGCGTTACATTTTTTTTCCTTCTTTGTTGCCCTTCGTTCACAACCTTGTTGTTTGCTGGTGGCTTCCTTTTCCACAACGTCATTTTTGCAGTCCGCCCATGGCATTTCCTCCCTTTTTTTTCATTTCCGTCCTTTCATAGTCATATTTACCATAACGGCCTTCTTTTCCCTCGCCGTTTTGTTTCCCTACAAACCACACTTTCCCCGTGCCTGGTCAACTTATCTGCCGCTCACGACAATCAAACCGCTCCTTCGCCGTTTTGGTGACCACAGCATTGTTGCTTTACCCCATGTGATGAGGATTGCGTGGCTTCGTTCCTCTCTTTTCAAACCAGGCGTCCCGTTTTTCAGTCTAATTCGACAACAAGTCTCTTTGCTTGGCCCATTCTTGCCGCGTTGCGAGATGATCGTACCTTTTTTTTTCGTTCCTTCGTTTCCCCCTTTTGCCCACCAAAACCAATCCTTTTTGGGTTTTTCGCGTCGTAAAGTCTTTTTTCGGCTCTTCCCATGGCGCGGTTTTTTCTTTTTGCGGTTTGTTGGGGGCCTGGGGACCCCTTTGCGGACTGAAACTCTCAAGTCAAATCAACTGGTCATCCGGTTGCAATTGGTGAGGTCCTCTGTAAATTTTTTTTTCCCGTTTCGACTTTTATCCAGCCTTTTTTTTTCAATTTTTTCCGTTCCCGCCTGCTCGTTCCTCTGACTTTTCCGGTTTTGATTTCCGTGGCTCTCCGTGTTATCAACAAACCCGGTTTTCTTTGGCCACCGATTACCTTCTTTCACAGTTCGAACCCCCCAAATTCGGGGTTTTCCCCCCCGATTTTTTTTTTTTTTTTTTTTGCTCTTCCTCATTCCTTTGCCTTTTCGTGCATTGCTTGGCTTCTCGCCTGCCTCGTTTCGTTGACTGGCCTAAAAAACCAAATGTGCTTCCGATTGGTCTTTTTGTTGTCTCTTGTTTTCCAGGTTGAAAAAAAACTGTTCCAGGCGACTTCTTCTCTTCCCCTCGGTTCCTCCTCCCGCTTCCTGCAAGGCGAACGCCCGGTGCACTTCATTCGTCGCTTTTCCTTTTTCTTTTTTTTTTTTTTTCTCGAGCGGTGACGGATTTTTTCCGTTTGTTCCCGTCCCTCATTCCTTACGCACGTCCCCTGCAAAAACTAACAACGCACCCAACCCCGGCCCATTTCCTTAAACCATGTTTTTGTCTGACACACTCCTTTTTTTACTAAGTTTTTTCGCCGCCCATTTCGTCCACCCCCCCCCCCCCCCCACCGGAAAACACAACGGAATATATGCAAACTCCCCAGCAGGGGAAACAGGTGAAAAGTTCTTGCACTTCCTGATTATGCTCGTGGCGGTTGCCCTTTTTTCCCAACACCAAAGTTCGCTTTCCCCCCGGTTGTGCCGGAGGGCTTTCCCTCCAAGCCCCACTGTACAAATATACCCCCTGGGCGCATTGCTTTCTCACCCCCACATGCCGGCTTTCCTTCTCTCAATTCCCGAACCAGTCCCAAGCGTCACCGGACAGGTTCAAGGTTTTTACCTCCCCATTGTATTCGTATTGTCTCCCCCCCCCCTTTTCACCGTGTCCCCCTGGCTTCCGCAAGCAGTTGTTGCTGTGCCTAGTTCTGGTATCCGTGGGTGTTTTTTTTTTTTCTGTCGGCGTTTTCCGCCTGCCTGGTCCCTGCGGTGGGCGACCCCCCTTCCTTTCGAGTTTTTTTTGCAGAACCATTCACCTTTTTTTCCCGTCCTGTTTTCACAGCCCCTGCCTTCTCGCGATAGAGTGGGTGCACGGGCGGTTCAGCCCTGGATTTCGTCTATACAGAGACGCGGGATTACTTTTCCAACGATTCTGCCCACCAGCCGCGATAGTTTCGTTGCGCATAGATTTTCACCTTTTTTCCCCCTAAACAGCTTTCGCCTCTATTTGGCCGGTCGCCCGGGGTGTATGGGGTTCCTGTTTTCTCTCAACGACCCTTGCGGCTTTAGCCCTTGCCCCCCTTCCCAACACCCAAGAACCATGGTTGGATAATTTATCCCCCATCCTCCCCCCACCCCCACCTGCAATCCAATCTTTTTTTGGTGTCGGTTTCCCCGCGCCGCCTGTTTCCCACCGGTTCTGCTCCTTATTTTGCGGTCCCTCACGCGTGACCATGCCCCGATGTATGGGTCCACCCCGTTGTTCGCAACAGGCCCCCTCTTTTTGACCGAACGTCCACCCTTCCCGGTTGTTCTTCCCTCGCCATTTTTTGTCCATGGTTTTTTTCTTCTTTTTGGAAAATGCCTTGCGGAAGTTTTCCCCATGGAGATCGCTGGGTCACCTTTTGTTTTTCGCCCTCTTTGGGCGTCAAGAGCGCTGTTTGTTTTTTATTTTGCTTCGGAATCTTTGCAGTTGCGCCCCCGCTCGTTCGGGGGTCCCCACACTCATTTAGTTTCAAATTACAACACCCCCGCTAAGTTCCGTTCTCCCCTTTTCCCCGTTGTTGTAGAGACGTGTTCTTATTTGTTTACATTTTGCTCAACGGGTTTTTCCTGACCCCCCTGGACGACGTTTTTTGCCAACCTTCTATTGTTGTGTCTTTGGACCCCCTCCTCTCCTTGACGCCATGAGCGATTCGATCCCTGGTCCTGCTTGATTCCCCCCTGGACCTTCCGTCTGTTTCAATTTCCGACTTGTCCCTCCTTTTTGTGTCCCCGCCTGTTTGCAGCCGATGGGCTGGAGCGTGCGTTTTCTTGGATATGGTTGTTTTGTGAATCATCGGTTTGTCCCTTTTCCCCTAATTGTCGATCCCCTCTTTATTGCTCGCCTTCCAATTCAAAAAAACCGGGTGACCCTGAAACCGGCTTTCGATTGTGACACCTGCCCCGCCCGATTGGGATGCACCATTTTTGTGGGGCTTTCCATTACTCCCCAAACAACCCCTTTGGGTTCGTGTTTGCTGCCGGCTGTTTCTCCCCGATTGTACGACCTTCCCCCATCCTGCGCGGCCCCCTATCCTGCCGTCTTGTATGTAATATCACTGATGCCACCCGACTTAAGTACTGCTTCCCTGAACCAGTGCTTCCACCTGATCTTGCCTTCCGTTTTCTCCCGTCCTCATCCGCTTGGGCCGACGTGTTGCTGTGCCCTGAAACACGCGGAATTTCCTGCTTCTCCGACCTCCCCTTCTTCCTTGTGTTCTCTAGTCTTTTAGTCCTCTCACAGGTCATCCCCAGTCTTTTCCCCCCGTTATCCCTGGACCCGCAACGCTGCTCGCGGTGGTTTTTTTGGTCTTTTGTTAGCTTGACGATTTTGCGATCATTCTCCTTTCGGTCCTTCTGCCATCTCGTGTTCAAGATTGATCGCGCCGCACGTGGGCCCTTTTCTCCGCTTAGCAGCAATTCACGAGGTTTCCTTTTTGATGTTGCCTCCCCTCCATTGGCCTTTTTTTTTTCAGTGCGACTTTTTGTTCAACCAACCCCGGCCCCCTCCGGGGCGGCCTGTTTATGCATATATCTTTTCCTTTTTTTTTCTTGTTTTTCGGACGACGTTACACCCCTCGTCCCTCCTTCTGGCCTGTTTACATCCCCTTTCCAACATTTTACAGGGTCCGCCAAATCCCCCTGATAATTCGAAGGTTTTGCCCCTCGCAATTTTTTTTAAACTCTGGCACACATGGCCTCGTCTTAAGCCTTTTTCTGAAACTAGCGCAAGTGGGGGGACGTGCGTCTCAATGGCCCTTTTCTTCGCCCCATTTTCAATATCCCTCTGTTCCCCCCCCCTCGTTTTCCCCTGCGAGGGCGTGAATTCCCCTGCCTTGCATCGTTTTTCCCAATCACGCTGAACCCTGCCTTTTCGCCGTCCCTCCCGCCCTCCTCACGAAAGGTGTCGGGTCCACCATTTTTCGGACCAACTTTATTTTCACCCCCCATTTATCCCGTTTTGCCATCCCTTTTAGGACCGCGGCCACGCGCTGTTTGCGCACATTCTCCCCCCGTAGTAAATTCATTGCTTTTGAACGCCTTCCCCGATTTCACTACTGCGCACGTGTTGCCACTCCCCAGGGTGTTCTCCCCCCAGGCAGTGATGTCCCACAGTTCCTTTTATGGTTTCTTCCGCGGTACGCTCCACGCAAACCCCTGCCCCCTGCTGTCGTGGTTCAACCAAAACCCCCATACTCCCCCGTTCGTTTGCCTTTTTCCTGGGTTTGCCGGCCGGGACTCTTTCTTAACCGTTACGGTCTTGCCGCCGCGCCCCGACTTGCCCATCCGACCCGGCCTTCTCCCCCCCCATCCTACCCCCTCATACGGCTTGATTTTTTCCGGTTTTCCTTCTGCAACCGCGGCCCCTTTCGCTCGGGAATTCGGCTTTGGCCGGGCTTTTTTTCTTGTGAGTGCGATTATTGCCCCCCATTCGTCCCTTGTCCCCTTTTGGTCCCTTATCTCCAAACCACCCCCCCACCTGTGTGTTTGAAAGTCCACTGTTTTTCGTTATTTTTCATTGTTGAATATTTTCCAGCGGCGACCCTTTGCAATTTTTCGGCCCTGTTTTCGCTTGCTTTGGGTACGTTTTTCGAGGAACAGACACACGCTTTACCCCCGATCCTCTCCCCCTTGGACCTTTCCCGGTCCTTCCCTTTTTTTTTTGGATGCCCCTTTCTTTCGGGCAAGGCCTTGCACCTTTTTTGCGTCTGTTGTCTCCCTTTTTGTGCGCCCCTCCAACCATTGTTAGGATCCGGGTCTGCGGCATTCCGTGTTTTCTGCCCCTTTGACAGGTGCGCCTCACAGGTTTGGCCCGAACCCTCCCAACCCATCACATTGGTTTTCCGTGTCCAGCCCCCCTACGGAGCCCACTTCAATGTCTGCGTCTTGCCGCGCTGGGGCCGGGTGATTCTCTCTACTTTCTTTGCACCACGGCGTCCTTTACTTTTTTTCCCTCTTCTCAACCATTCTGCTCGGCCCATACTGTCTGGGAAAATGGCCCTTTTTTTTCCCCTCTTTCCCAGCGGCCTTGGATTTTTGCACTTTGGTGTGCAAACCAGTACCCCTATTTAGAAGTTTCGGATTTGTTTCGCCTTCCGGCGGCGGTGTTCGTATCTTCAGGCGTGCCCATTCCTTTTTTCCTAGGACCTTCACCATGCCCCCCGCGTTTTTGTCCCTTGATTTTTTCTGTAGGTCGTATAGATTGAACGGTAGACCCAAGACGCTCCTGCAAACCTCCCGGTTAGTCTGGGAACCAGTGTGCGCGCCACCCCCTTTTTCCCCCTATACAACCTCGAGTGTTTCCCCAACCTAGGTTTCCCCGCCTTTTTTTTCCGTCACAAACGTGTTCACATTGCGAAATTCCGCAATGAGTTTTTCTTTG
>Ga0179591_1281767_pt1 | contig 11417 bp, 14 predicted proteins | sample CZOMad2_1_08_16f_FD_182891 | JGI IMG/M metagenome (GOLD analysis project Ga0179591, IMG submission 182891) | Vadose zone soil fungal communities from Angelo Coast Range Reserve, California, USA - CZOMad2_1_08_16fungal (PacBio error correction) | ecosystem: Environmental > Terrestrial > Soil >... | reverse complement strand
GGGATCTCTTTTCCTTCCGTTCGAAATTTGACTGACCCCCCCCCTTTTGCTTTCCTGGTCAATGGCCCCCTTTATAAAGCTGAAATTTCATTTCCCTCCACCCTGAGTTTGAGTCAGTCGGGATGACCATTGACACCTCTGGGTCCCGACAAAGTCATCCTCCCTTTCCCCGTTTTTTTTTTCCTTTTACGTGTCGCCCCCGATGGATTTTTTTGTCTTTAACAACCAAGACTTTCTTCCTCCCCCCTCCTCCCCTTCGTATTCCGACGGTAGGTTTCTTCTCAGAAAACCTTCGACGCCCAACAACCACTCCCTAATACGATAGTGCATCCCCCCCCATGGTTACCGTCCTTGGGCCCCCCTCTCCCCTCGTTCGCGAATGGCTATACCACTAGTGCTTATAGACATTTCAGCATCGAGGTGTGCACGTTTTTCTCCACCCCCCATACCTCTTTGTTTTAGGTTCTGCTTTTTCTATTGGCTCTGTCGCTCCCCCGTTCTTCTTCCATTGCCACGGGTCCTTCTTTTTTTTTTTTTCTTCGTTGGCCTTCGCTCCCCCCTCGCTCCTCCAACTTGTTCCCTCCTTTTTCCTGTGGTACTTTGTCGTTCAATATGAGTTTTTGAAGGTTTGCGTCAAGGCGAGGACCTTTCCCTCCTGTCCCCCTTTTAATCTCGACGTTACTCTTTTTTTTCCTTTCCCGAAACAATGGATTAGCTTGGTTTTTCCCCCTTCCTCTACTCTATAGGTTCGCGCAATGGACAGTTTCCCTCAAGAATAACGTCTTGTTGCGTCTTCTGCTTTTATTATATCTCCCCCTTTTCCGCCCCAGACAAACCCCCCTTCTTCCCTCCCCCAAAAACAGGGGTCTTGTTTTCTTTCCCCTCCTTCCCCACGCTTTTTTATTAGGCTTCAGATGCTTTCCTTCAATCCCCCCCTGAAGTGAATTACACATGTTTTCGTTCATTTTTCCCCCTGGTCTTTAACTTGTCCCTCCTCACACCCCTTTTGAAACAGGATTCCGGCAACTTCTCTTTCACTTTCCCCGTCATAGCTTCTTCAGAGTGGACGGGTCCAACTCCTATCGTGTTCCATTTTTCCTCCCATAAGTTTTTTTGAGATCTCCCCCTCTCTTTTTCTTCTGTATAGTCCTTTCCCCCCCCTTGGAAACGCGGTCGGACACCCCCCTGATTCAATCAAAGACCGGATGTTCTCTCGTTTCCCTGGTGCCTTCGGTCTTCCGGGAATTAGCCGTGGCGGTTTCCCCCTTTTTCCCTCATCGATCTACCCCCCTTTTTCTCTTTCTTCCTTGAGGATCTGCTTTCTTTCCCCTTTCGGTATAAACCCTTCCTCTCGCGAATTACATCCCCCCCTCAACCCCGCGACCCGTTGTGTTGCTGACACCTTTGTTTTTCTGCTTTTTTTGTCCCCTGAAAGGTGCGTGGCCGTCTCTTTCTCCTGCCTATGACACGCAAGTCCCTCTTTTTCTGGTCGTAATTCCCGGTATCTGCGCGAACCTAGCTTTCTGCCCCCCCAAACTATATGCTTTTCCCCCCCGATTTTTTCCAGAGGGTTACTGACAACCCTTTGCCCCCCTCTAGGATGGTGAGGCGTTCGGAGCTTTAGATGTCTCTCCCTTCACGACACCCCATAGTTTTTCCCCCCTTAGTCGCTTCTTACTCTCTTTGTTCGTGTAGTTCATCTTCCTTACCACTTCCCCCAAACCCGGAGCCTCTTTTCCCCCCTGGAAACTTTGAAGTTCCCCCCTCTTTCATTCCTACTTTAACGCACCATTAATGGGTTTTAAAGTCCAAACTAAGTCTCACCCCCTGATGATATTCCTCCCAGTGGCGATTTCGTCACTTTTCTTTACGGATGTAACGTTTGGCGCCTGTGATCTCCCCTTTTTTTGGCTGTTCCTTTGCTTCGTCGCCGCACGTCCGTCGCCTCCCTCTTTCCTCCGTGTCTGAGAAGGCGACCTCTGCTTTGGTCACCCCCCCCCTGAAATCCAACACCACGACCCCTCTCCCGACGCGTTCCCCCCCTTTTCCGAAGTAGGATAATTCTTTTCGCTAGACCCCTCCCTTTTTCCCCTTTTCTCTCCCGCGCATGACTGCAAACAACGAGTGTTAGAGTCTTCCGGAACTCTTAATAAGTTCCCTCCCTCCCTTCCGTTCCCTAGGGTCAGTCAGAACGCGTTCTAAACGTCTTTTTCCCTTCACCTTCCGGAAACATCGTAACCCTTACCAACGTCCCCCCCCCGTGGCAGTTTCCTTCCCTTTGCCGATCCTCCTTTTCTCGCGCCCAACTGCTGAATCATTGGCCCTGACTTTCTCTCTGACCTGTCGACGCACTATGATGTACTTTGCGAGCGAACGGTTCCCCGTCCCTTCCCCCCCTTCTTTCCCTGTTTTTCGAAGCTCGTTTTTCCCCTTCTTTTTGTTTTTTCCCGAATCTTTCCCTCCCAAAGTCTCCTCCTCCCCCGCAGGTCCATTCACCCAAGATCCATTTTTTCCGTTCGGCTTTGTCTTATTGTTCCCGACACTCCCCCTCAACCCCCCACTGGGATTTGAACGTTTCCTTTTCACTTCCCCCTCCTTCGTCATGGAAAACCCATCGTTCAATGAACGGGCTTTTTTCCAAAGTTCATTTCTTTTGCTCTTTTCCCCCCTCGACCCCCCCCCCCATATGGGCCTGTAAATCAGGACCACCTCCCCGTTTCCTTTCTTTTCCCCTGTATTTTTGAATTTGTACCCCCTCGTACCAATGCGGACGATTTTTCGAGAACACCTCCTTTTCTTTTTTTCTGATTTTTCCACACTACGCTAGACCCATTTTGGGTTTACTCTAATGGGCTCTTTCATTCCCCCACCCCCCCCCCCTACATTTCTTCTTTTTCCTGACTCTCGTGCGAATTGTCTGTTTATTCTTTCCTCCACGTTACTCGTTCGTAATTATATGCTCTCTTTCAACCTCCTGCAATATCCAGCTGAATCGGTTTTTTTTTTTGTTCCTCCCCCAGGCTATTTTGCCCCTTTGTTTCTCTTCATCTCTCAAGTCTGGGCAACGGAACGCAGGGACCCCCCCTCCTCTTCCCCCCATCTCGCCAGCGTTGCAACTTTGCCCAGTTTTCCTCTTCTGACAGCAGTTTTCTTCTCAGATACACCCCTATTCCCCTCTTTTCAGTAGGTAGGTCCCCCCCTTTGTGTGACCTTGTGAATGACTGCGAGCCTCTCGTCCACCTTCCTCTCCCCCCTCCCCTCGAATTTAATCCCCCCAATTCCCACCAGACTACAATGTTTTACAGCCCTCTCCGTCAGTTTTTTTTCCTTCCGATTTAAGTTGCCCCCCCCGCCTTGACACCCGAAGGCGTTTTCTTCCCCTGTGATTTAAGACATCGTTCTATTTTTTTCAAACAGAGTCCAGCTTGGCCCTCTTTTCCTTCCCTTAGTCTGCCTTTTTCCTTCACTCCAATTCATCGTCCAGTATTACGTTTTTTTTCCATTGGCAGACCCATTCGCTCGTTAGTGGATTTTTCCCCCCACGTAATATTCTTCCCCTTTCTTTGATTTTATAGCTTAGTTTCCTTTCTCTCTTTTCGGGCACTTTAGATGCACTCCCTATTTTCGTGGACTAAACTCCTATTGCCCGGCCCCGTCACATATCCCCTTTCTTTTCTTTTCCCAGGGATATGCTTTTCTCCCCCCCCTACCTACATTGTCCCCCTTTTTTACGTTTCCAGTCCCGCCGATCTTCGCATTTCATGCCTGCTGCATGATCGTGCTCCCGCCTATGGATTTGTCCTTCCCTTCCTTATTATGCTTTGTCCTTCTCTATGCTTGTTGCTGTTTATGGATCATGTTCCCCAGGTTTCTCCTTCCCATAGTTTGGGAACCACAGCCTCTCTCAATTTTATTGTCTCCTTGCGCAGTTCTTCTTTTCCCATTTTTCCCCCCTCTGCTTTTGCATTCAGCATATTTGACCGCAACGCCCTTCCCCTGAGTTTTTCTCATGCCATCCTCTTCCTTCCTCCCTTTCTCTTCCTGTGCCTTTCTAGATTTTTTTTTTTTCTTTCTGTTCCAGTCTTGTCTATCAGCCCTTCTCTTTTCGAGGTGACGGTTGCGTGCGTTTCCCATCTCAGCCGCAGACCCGTATGCGACCCCCCTTCCTCTACCACAATCGAGCTCCCTCCCTTTCTCCTGGGCTCGCCCCCCTTCATCGGCTTTATGAGTACAGCAACACCCGTTGTTGGACGTTTGACCCCTTTTTCCCCCTCCCTTTCGGGGACTTGACTTCCCCTTCTCTTTTGCTGCAGTTTCCCTTTGTCCAACTTGAGAATCTCGATGAGGGTTTTCTTTTGAGTTGTAATCATTGCCTCTTTTCCCACTAAGCAGGATTGGTCCACCTTCCTTTCTACCTTTAAAAAAATTTTTTTTTTTCCCTTTCTGTATCTGAAGCTAGGCCTTACCATTGACCTTCTCTTCCCTCCCTTTCTTGTACAGAATGTACGAGTAGGGATTGTTTTGCGCCCCCCTTCCCCCTCCCCCCCTTACAGACGGATACTTTCGATACCAATACTATTTTTTTTTTGTTGAAGCTACCTCCTCCCTTTTCCCAAAAGAACTTCCTTCCACCCCCGGCGGCGGGTTTTGTGCTTTTTTCAATATGATTCGTTGTTCTTACACTTATTTAAACCCTCCCTTCCTGTCCTCCTTTTCTTGCACCGCTCATCCCTTTCCCTTTTCTCCCCATTTTTTAATCGAGATCTGTTCCCCTCCCCCTTTCTTTTTGCCCCGGCTCTTGTTCTTTGACCCCTTTCAGACCTAACATTTTCTTCTCCTTTATTTGTCGGAGAGGTTTACTTTTTTTTCCTTCCCGATCTTTTCCCGCAAGTTCCTCCCCGCGTTCATTCGGATTAATCCTTTTATTTCTGCAGTTTCCCTTCCAATTTAGGTGGAGGACGTGCCCCCTCCCTTCCCTTTTCTTTTTGTAGGTCGGTTTACTTTTCTCCCCCCCCGTTGAATAGTCACCCACCCTTCCCCCCTCCCCTGTTTCTGTGAATGATACGTTTGCAAGGAGTGTTCCCATGTTTGCGGCGATGTCATCTATCCTCTCCCTCCTCCTCTCCCCAGTACTATTTTTCCCCTCCTGTTGCGGCACGTATCCGGTGTACTTCTATACCTCTCCCTCTTTGCCTCCCCGACTTGCAAAGACACCCCCTTTCTTCTGTGGGTTGCTCCCCATGATCATCCCCTTCGTACCTCCCCCTTTTTATTTTCATGGTTAGGCGGGCTTTCTCGCATCACTTTTTCCTCCCCGCATTGACATTCCTTTTCGTTCCCCCAGATCTAGATAGAGTCGCGCCCCTTTCGCTCCTTTTTTCGGGCGTAGTCTTCCTTGTGTCCCCTTCTTCGGACAACCCCGTGTGCACCCCTTAGCGATTTGAAAATTTTTTCTTGTCGCTCAAGCCTTTCCCCCCAAAACGTTACGGCGACCACCTCCAGAGATTCATTTTTTGTCCTTTCCCCTTTCCCCCCCTTATTTTTTTATCCCCTTTTTTCTTCTCACCACAGTCTCCCGTGCTGATAGCCCCTTCCTTCTCAGTTTCAGATGGGCTCATCCAGATTTTTTTTTCCGCTTACTACCCTTTTCTTTCCTTTTTTCCGGTTGTGGCGGCCCGTTTTTTTTCTGTCCCCTATAGTCCCACCCCAATGTTACTGGACGGCCTTCTGACTCCAGTGCCCCATTTGTCTGGATCCCTCACAATACCACTCTTCCTCCCCCGAACAAGATCCTTGAAACTTTTTCCCGTTAGCCGAACTTTGATGAATTAGCTATCCTCTTTTTTTCCCCCCCCCTCATTTGCACAATTTCAGTACTCAAGTGTCTTCCTGCCCAAATTTTGGTCACGATTTTCATATAGTACCCTTTTCCTCCCCCCCAACTTCTCACTTTTTTTCCTAAGCGTTACACTTTTCCTCCCCTTTTCATTTCCCACCTCGACCTATTCTTTGATTTAACATCTGTTCCCGCGATCACCCTAACAGACTCATGTCTCCCCCCCCTTAAGTTCGCCCCTATTTTTTCTCTTCCCCTCCTTCCTGCGCTCCCTTGCCCGTTTTCGAACGTGGCAAAATTTCATCTTCTCCCTTTGGTTTTTTTACGTCTGCACCGTGTTCCCGCGCTGGGTTTGTCCACTCTCCATTCCTCGACCCAGTCACGCCAAAGTAGCTAAGCTGACTTTCACTCATTCCCAAATACCCCTCATCCGTCCCGGATTCCTTTTTTTTCTTCCCTCCCCGACCGTTTTTCTTCTTTTGAACGGATATACGTTTTGTTTCCCCTTCTCCTGTTCCCCCCTTCCTTATGTCAATTTAATTTTCTTTTCCCCGGTACACCTGTTCGCGAGCTTCCCCCGCATTTTTCTCCCTCCTTTTCTAACAGTCGGTCGCAGGGCCTCTATTTTTTCTTTCCCCCAAATCCGGTAACACCGAACAATTTTCCCGACATGCCCGAGTTCACAGTTTTATTCTCTACGCTTTCTTTTTCCCCTCTTCATTCAACACCGTACAGTTTTTCTTCTTCCTACTGACGAGTGCGAGGTGTGGTTTCGTGATTTTCCCGCGTTTAACGAGTTAAACCTCCCCTTTCCATTCCCCTCGGCTCTTTCTTTTTTCTTTTTCTCCCGATATCTCCTCCCTCTTTTGTTTTTTTTAGAGACTTTTCATGTGTAGACATGCTCACCCCTTTTGACCCCTACCCCGAAGCGATAGCCGTTGAATTCCCGAGTGTTCTGCTTTTTTTTTTCCCTCTAGTCCAAGTTTTCCACCTCGCGACAAATGTCCGGTTCCGTTGCATTTTCCCCCCCCTTAGACCATTTACTTTAGAGAGCCCATCCCTCCCTCTCGCCCCTGAAATTCCCACTCCATTCCCCCCCCCTCTTCAGTCTTTTTTCTCTTTGACTCCACCACTTCTCCCCCCTCATTCCCTGGCGCCCTCCGGCTGTACACCCATTTCCAGCCCCCGACACAATCGTTGTCCTCCATCATTACTTCCTTTGGCTTGTTTTCCTATGCCCTGTCTCCCACGATATCTCCTTTTTTCCAAACGCCCTTCCTCTTACGTAATCTCTCAATCTAGAATTTTCCGCCAGTTTCTGTTTTCCCTCCCCTCCCTTTTTTCCATCCGGCCCTTGTGCTTTTTTTTTGTTTTTTTTGTTGATTTTCGTCTGTTTGCACTCGTCTTCGCCATTTTGTTTGATGTCAATTCGTTCATTCCCACCGCTCCGCGACCTTGCCCGTCCTTTACCGTCTTTTCACTTTCTCTTACCTTGCACCGGATCCTATTGCCTTTTGCCTAGTTTCCTGTCGATCTTACTCGTTTGCGTCCCTTTCTTCTTCAGGTTTTAGTCTTTTTTCTCTCCTGCGCGTTTCTTGGGTTTCGGTCTTTTTTTCCTCTTTGATCATTCAGTAGCCAGACCTGAGTTAACCGATGCCTGTTCTGTACCCCCCCCCCCCCAGTTGATGTACAGTTCGTTGCTACTCCATGTATTGACACTTGCTTCTTCCGCCCCTTTGGTTGCGTCGTAATTGTTCTTTTTTTTTCTCCTCTCCTCACCTCTTGACTTACTGATGTTATTTCGCCATCCCCTTGGCCGCGCTTGCCTTTCTTTTCCGGTTTCCCGGACCTGTTCTCTTGTCTTTGTCCGCAATTCCTTCGCTTTCTCCTTTTCCCTTTTTTTCGGGCACATTTTTCCGCCCCCGCATTTTTGCATCCCTCCCCGCCCAGGACATCTTCTATCCATTGAATGGCTTCGATGAAGATCCATATGCTCCCTCAGGGTGTTTTTGGTTCACCTATCTTTCTGTTGCCTGAAGTCCGAGCCTGTTTTTCGCTTTATCACCGTCATCTTCGCTCTTCCCTTTGTCCCTCCGCGCGATTTCGGTCGCTCCCGTTGGTCAGCCTCCCCCTGAAGTCTGGACACCTTTCCCTACCCCCCAAAGGTTTGCTTTGTAGATGAACCCCTACACCGCTATGTCCGCTCTTTTTCTTTCCTTTCTACATCAATCCTTAATTTCCCAACCTTCGCGAGTGTTATTCGTTCGTTTTCCTCTTTTTCTCACCCTGCAGAAGTGCGCCTTAGCTTTCTTTCTGTGGTCCTCACCTACTCTTCTTTCTTCGGATACTTTTCTCGTAATGACTACTTCTTCCATTCTTGCCCACGCGCCTCACCGCATTTCCCCCCCCCCACAACTTTCCCCCCCCCTTTATCAGTCAAACCGGGGGTTTGGGATAACCGGGAGGTCTTCCCTTCTTGCTATAACACTTTCCTTGGGTCACCTCTTCTCGTAACTAGGTGGTCCTCCCCTGTCCCTTCCACCCGACCCCCTTACTCTTCCCTCATCACTGACTTTTTTATCTTCACCTTTTCTTCTGTGAACCCTTACCCGTCATTTTTAATATATTTTTCCCGCGTTGGCCTTGTCCAACGTCAGCCCTCTCTCCTATCCTTTTCGGTTGGTTTTATTTGTTTTCTTTGTTATCTATCCTTCTCCTCATCCCAAAACCCTCCTTGCCCTCCCAGTCACTCTTAGGGTTTTTATCCTTTCAACCTCGAAAATTTTTTTCCTGTTGGTCCTCCTCCCCACGGTTTTACCCCCTCCCTTCTTTAGGTCCTTCCTGTAATGACCTGCTAGCCGCGATTTCACTCGCCAACCACGTCTTTTTCGTCCTGTTTGCGCTCTGCTGTGATCATTTTTCTTCACTCAACGTGATAAATAGCGGGCCCCCTGGTTTATCCCACTGTGTGTATCGATTCCTTGCGCAGTATTATTAATCTATTGAAGCTTCCTTCTCCGGACTGTCTCCCGTCTACCGTCCTCTAGAGATGAATACCCTATCGCTTCTGCTTTGACATCTTTCCTAGGCAGTATTTCTGATGTTTTCCTGTATGGTGATTACATTGGAGCAGTTTTGGTTGCCCTCCCTCTTTATCCCCTTCCACGAACTTTCAGGTAGCTTCCACTCCCCTGAGACGAGTTCTCTACATTGGCGAGATCTGAGTTCTCCAGTTTGCCCTTCCATTCAAGCACCAAACTTCTACGAGGTTTCCTTTTTCCTTCGTCTGTTCCCTGATCAATCTTCTCCCGTACCCCAGTATCCCTGAATTTCTATGGCATTCCCCACCCGCCTTTTAGCATAATTTTTCCCCTCCTTTGGAAGCTCCGTCCTTGGACTGCAGCATCTTTTGTATCTTACCGGGTTCACACAATTGATCCGTACGGTCTCATCCTTCCTGCCGCGTTTTGGACTCTTGTTGATTCTTACCTTAGCCCACCATATGTTTGTTTGGATGTCCGGAGCGTTTTTCTCTCCCCTAAAATCACAGTCGAGCCTTTTTTTTTTGACTTGAGCCGACTCCACTTGACCCTTCCGAGGCCCCTCCGGTCCACAGTTTACGGTAATACATTTGGATTCAATTTTCTCAGTGAGCCTTTCGAGAGTCCCAAGCGTTTCTTTAATCCAGCCTTTTTTCACCCCCCCCCCAGCCAGGCTCACGTCCCTATAAGCACGAAATTTTACGGAAATTTTGGTGTCCTGTTTCCGATTTTTCGGTTCCCCTTGACCTTTCACCCGTATCTCCAGACTTCGCCCTGCGTCCCTTCGCGCCATCCCCATTTCTTTTTTTCCGCTCGAGCGTTTCGCTTCGTTCGAACACTTGTTTTACTCCTACTGACGCGACCTCCAGAGACATTCCTACGTTCCCGGAGATATGATGCCTTCGAGCCGCTCCGTTTAGCGTCCCGCCGGTTTTTTGCTGCTTGCAGCGCGTTTTCTTACTCTCTTTTCGGGTCCGAGAAGAGATTTACTCCCCCCAGCCGCCGGTCAGCCCCTTTTCCCAAGGACCCTACAAGCCTTCCTTTTTGGTTTCTGGAGTTCCGTGGCCAATTCTTCCGCTTGGGCTTTTAACGGTCCGTTTCAGATTTCTTTTCGGAAACCGTCGATATATGTTCAGAACGACCCATTTTCCAATTTACTGTACCACGCCCCAGTCCTTAGTTGCTTTGACTATGGGCCTTTTAGTACATAAGTGTGCGGTTTTTTCTTCTTTTTCGTCTATACCTTAACCGATAACACAATTTATTCCATGATGATGATTTTGGAACCTAGGTGCTCCGTTTTGTGGTTTTTGTTTTTTTCCCCCCTTACTGTGTTTCCTCGTGTTTTTCGGTCTCGCAGTTGTCCAGGTTCCCCCCCCTTCTGTTTCTTTTTTTCATTTTTTTCTGTGTGGCTTTTTGTCTTTATGTGATCGGCTTTGGATTCTTTCGTGCCTAGCGGAAACCCTTTTTCCAGTTTTTTGTTGCCCCTGCATCTGGTATGTCCTTTTTGTGTTTTACGTCCCAATTCTTGCATCGTCTCTTGTCATTTTTTTTTTTCTTGAGATAGTTCTTGCTTTGGGTAGGCACCCCCCGTCCGAAGTCAGCCTAGCGTAATTCCTTCAGGCGTTTTCCCTGATATTATAGATTCCTCCGTAAAAGCGATCAGATCAACCACTCCTGTCCCCCCCTTTTTAATTGCTTCCCAATTCTTTGACCCTTGTTACCTGGAATTGCGGAGCCTCTTACCCGTCAGGACATAAACTTTTCCTTTGACCCCTCCCAACCTTTTCATTTCAATCCGAATCTTTTCTAAGTTTGTTTTCGTAGTGTGTCACACCGTGGCCAGCGGCGTTTTCCCCCCAGTCCCTTATCCCCCCCATGGCCATTCGATTTCAAAGCCGCGAAATTCCCCCAGTTTTTTTCACATCCCCCAGGCTGAATGCCGTCTTCCTCCCCCGACCTTTTTATCCTTCGTCGTCACCGGTCATCCTTCCATTCCGCTTTGCCATTTTCGGGTCACCCCCCCCGAAAGGCCACCCTTGAAGATTGATTGATTTTTTTACATTGTGTCTGCTTTCTTCGTCCTTTGTCGCTTGCCTTTCTCTTCGATTGACAGCTCGTGCAACAGTTATCATGAGACCCCGATCCCCGTGTACGGTTTTATAACCCTTAGCCTGCTCCTCCCCTCAGATCTGTGTCCCTCTGTTCTTCTCCGTTCTCTGTTCTTTCCTCGCTGCCGCTGGCTTCCTTTCCGGTTTTTTCATTAGGGTAGGTCAGTCTCCTCGCTCTTGTGTCTTTTCCTCCTCTGACCCTCTTTCTTGCGCTCCCTGTAGAGTTCCCTTGTCCTGCTTAGTGCCCTCGGGAATTTGCCATTCCGTTTACTTCTTTTTTGCATGTACTCCCCCCTCGTCCTTTAATTTTACATCCCCTCTTAGTGTTACATCGTTGACGTCGTGTAACATCTTTGGTCAGCCCTCCTTTAAAGCTAGCCTTCTATTCTATCTTGCTCCTTGTCCCCGCTTCTTTTTTTCCAACTGGCC
>Ga0179591_1325854_pt1 | contig 11419 bp, 14 predicted proteins | sample CZOMad2_1_08_16f_FD_182891 | JGI IMG/M metagenome (GOLD analysis project Ga0179591, IMG submission 182891) | Vadose zone soil fungal communities from Angelo Coast Range Reserve, California, USA - CZOMad2_1_08_16fungal (PacBio error correction) | ecosystem: Environmental > Terrestrial > Soil >... | reverse complement strand
CCCATGTTTTGCGGTTCTGGTTTCAGGTTGGATTGAATTTCATTTCTTTTCTTTTACTCAAGACTGTTAAAGCCCCATTCGTTTTTACCCCCAAGACTCGAGTTTTGCTTAGTTTTCCCCTCTTCCCCCGGTCGTTCCTCCCTTTTCCCGAACTGTTTCACAGAATTTAATCCGTCAGCTTGACGGCCCCAGGATTCCCTCTCTGATTTTAGGGAAAGGTACCTTTCCAGCGCACCAATCGTAATACTTCTCCCCCCCCTCCTCTTTTTTTTTCTCCCATCCAATAGTGTTTTTTATAGTTCTTCGTTTGTTTTAAGTTCGTTTTGTGGGACTTGCAGTTATTCCCCACCAAAAGAATCTAGGAAGAACCTTCCCTTTGCTAAAGGTCAAACGTATGCTTTTACCCCCGTCCCTTATTCGGTTTCTTCTGTAATCGGCGATGATGCACCCCATGTCCCCCCGACCCCTTTTTTTTCCCGTGCTCCCCACTGAAGTAAAAATCTGGTTTTTTCCCCCATACCCAAACCCCCCACCAGTTCTCGCCGGGGAGAGTCGCTTTGAGTTTTCCACTTAGGTCCCCCCCTTCGCTATTTAGTTGGGGATTTTTTTTTTGGATTTTGTCATTCGTTCTTTCTAACCCTTTTGGAGTTTTCCGCAACTTCCCAATTCCCATCCTGTGTGTTTTTTATCTTGCTTCCTGTTTAGAATAGGGACCTAGCCTCTCGATCGACAGCACTTTCCGGTGATTTCTCCCCAATTGACCTGTTGGGTCGCCCCTCCTCGCACATTATGCGCCGTTTGTCCCTCCTACTTTTCCCTCACATTCCGATAGAAGGGCTGAGAGGCTCTTTTCTTTTTATTTAGGTGTCATTTGCCGGGTCGATCAATCATCGTATGTTGTTTTTCCCTCTGCTCCTCGTTATCTTTTCCCAGCAGCCTTTCCCGAGTCAACAATTATTGTTTTGCCGTATCAATTCCCCTGAGGAGCCCCCGGGTGGATTTTCTTCTTCCCCCTGTGTATGATGCATGTGGGCTTGACGTGCCCATACAGCTTATGCACTTCTGTCAACTTGAGTGCTTCCCACCCTGGAATAGTGAGTTTTTTGTGATGGCCGCCCCTTGCCTTTTTTAGAACAGCGTGAGACATCCAAATTTGATTTTTTTTTTCCTCGGATACTACAAAAGGTTACCCGGTTTCCCTACCTTGGCCCTGAACAAGACTATGTTTGGTCGGACAACCCACCATTGTTTTACAATTTCAATTTTTTGAGGGAGTTTGCTGTGGGGACCTTTTCTTCCTAGTGGAAGTCGGCGTAACGGCATTCCCGGTTTTTCGCGTTTTAGCGGCTTCTTTCTTCTCAGGACTTTGTAAGCCCCTAACAGTGTTTTTCTTCGCACGCTTAGCCTTGTGTCGCTCGTTCCTCTTGAATGTTGAGCATCTTTCCCTCCCCGTCTCTTACCTTTGACGACGTCTGTACCCCCTTCGCCGACCTTCGAGTCCTTTTCTGCGGCTGTGTTTATTCCCCTGTCCCTCTTTTTTCTGACTTTCAACGTATTGGGGCAACAGTCACCTTTTCTTCCCTTGATTGTGTTTTGCCGCGATTGACGGAATCCTTGGCCTATTAGTCGCCGTTTTTTCGCACACGGCGTGATACCGTTTTCACACCCCATTCCCCCCCTTTCCCCGATTATTTCCTTTCCTAACCCGTCAGGTCTTTCGGGCCAGGGAATCTTTTTGTCAACGCGCGCCTTCAAAGTCTCTATGAGGATTATAACCTTTTCCCCACTCGTGACGAACTAGGCCCTAGCCCCGGTGTATCTTGTCAACTTGGTCTCTTTCTTCTTCCTTCCCAATCCTCCAGCAATTTGCCCGCCCAAACTCTCCCCTCAAACTCCTTCCATCGTTCCGTTGCCTCATGTTAAAATTTTTTTTTTTTTTTTAGAGGTCTCCTCATCGTAAGCCTGAATTTTACGCCCTCCTCTTACTTTCTTCTGGGTTGAGCCAACTTCCACCCTGCTTCTCTTGCCTTTGTAGTGATTACTGATAGGATAATTTTTTTCCCCAAGCCTTTGGGGAATCCAGTGATCGCCCATCCTCCTCCGCCCGAAGCACTGGATTGGTTGTTTTTTCCCGTCCCCTTTGGTCAGTTCTTTTTCTTTTTTTCAGGCTTTGCGTTGTGCCCTCCCCGGCCCTTTTTGAATCTCGCTCGTGAAGTGCCGGACGATGAAGCCGCCTCCCAGAGCACTCGGCTGTTTCCGCGATTCCTGCGTTCTGAGACCGAAAACGCTACGTTGCAGACCCGCGTCTTCCCCCAAGTCTGTATGTGAAGCCCTCGTCGGTGACGCTAACGTGGGAGATTGACCTTTTCTCCTTTTTCTTTGAAGCTCTACCCCAAAAATTACTTTATAATCTTTACCTCCCCTTTTGTGTGGGGTTGAGATATCTTCTTTTTGTCCGTGGCTTTTTCTTCTGAAACTCGGTCGACCCCTTTCCCTGTCTGGTCGTAACGCTCGTTCTTCCACAGCACCGGAGTCCGCCGTCTCCCTCTCCGTAGGATACTTTCCCCTTGACCGGCGAAAGCCAGTCCCCTGGCGTCGGCTAGCAGTTTCATTCATTCCCTCATATACAACTCCCGGCCAGGACACAACTCAACTCCGCACCCCCCCGCCGAAATACTCCCCCTGCCCCACCCCTCTTGTTTACCTTCCCTGTTCCAAATTTGGCTTTTCGGTTAGGCCTAACGGGTTCCCCGGTCCCAACTTGTTTCCCCCTCGTTGCCACCGTCCCTAGATCTGCCTCCTGACGGAAGGGACAGATCATGCGTGCTGTATTTCACCCCTATTTTTTTTTCAACGGCTCTTCAAAGGCTGTCTTCCTCTTGCGCTGCCGCCGAAGTTTATGGAACCACTTGCCGTACTCTTTTACCGATTCTTGCGGTGACCTTTCTTTGTGCGTGCCCCCCATTTTTTATTGCCTTGACCTTCGAGAGTCAGTTTCCCTCTACCCGCTATTTTGCCGAGGTTTCGTTCTGTCCCTTTCCTGTTAGCCGTCCCTCCCGGCAGTCTGTTTTCATTCTTGTTTCACCATTGGACAAAAGCGTATTTTCCCCTTGTCCCCTAAAGAAACAGAACGGCCTTTCTGACTTGGCCAACGCTTCACGTCCCCCAGACGCCCGTTTTAATTGGTGGACTCAAAAAGGTCGCCCCTCCCATTTTTGTTTACGAAATGCCTGTCCTCGTTCCGATCGCGCGTTCCACCCCCCCTCTCGAGCTCTACTCCAAATGCGATTTTTCATCCCTGTTTGGACCCTGCTGAAGAGGTCATGCGAACCACGATACCCCTCGCCTCAACCCAGGGTCCCGATGCGATCGGCCGGGGGTAGTGCGTCTTTTTAACATCCGTTTGGTACTCTCTTTTTTACAAATGCCCTCGTCCCCCGATTGCTCCCCCAAACGAAGGCGAGCTGACGGCTTCGCACCCTGTGTCGACCGCGCATTTTCCTGCCCTCCCGTTGTCCCATTGCGCGACCCGCCCAGAAGAATAAGTGCCGCTTTCTCCTACTTCCTAGCCCAGGGCCAGGACATGTGCAACCTTTCCCCCACAACACTGGCCCCCTCTAGGATCAACCTTTTTTTGTTCCGCACCATGAGGTTGGTCTGGCCAGGTATTTCTTCCACTTTGACTCCTCACATTCAAATTTTTTTCTACGATGTTTATTAAATGGCCGTAGACAACCCGTTAGCCCGTGCACTTCCAAAAGTCCCTATCCTTGTTGATTTCCCTCTCTACTCAAGACTCTTTCAGTCAATCCCATAGATAGAAAATTGTTCTTCGATGAAACCCTCGCAGGGTGCCTTCCCCCTTGACTTTTCCTGAGACTATCCTTGAACAACCTCCAGGTGGTCCTTCTTTCTTCCCTATTTGTTTTTCGCCGCTTTGTCACAAAATTTTTTGATTGGTCGACCTTCCCACTTCCCAGCATGAAGCCCACGCGCCCCTCGCCTCAGGCACGTTTATAACTTCCCCCTTGCAGTGATAACTTTCTTGAACCGGGACCCGCGAATTCGTCCGATCCCCCCTAGCGTCTTAACCCCTTTTGTGCGGTTCCCCCTATGAGGATTTCATCTATGTCTCTGTCACTGGTGACGAACCCTCAGTCCTCAAGGGCTTCAACGTCTCTTGGTCAGTTTCGTGATGAACACTCAATGTTGTTCATTCAAATACGCAAGACCAAGCCCCATCCCAAGGATACAAACTTCCTTCTCCCTACATTTGTTGACGACGGCCCACGCCACCCCTCGTTCCTTCCTGGAACCCTTCCGATCTTCCCCCGCGGGTGATTCTCCTATTTTTGATGTCCCCCTGTGTGCAGTTGTCCTTGGTTGCATGCTCCTCCCCTTGTTTACTGAATGGCGGCGCCCCTCTTACTTTACGCCCAAACTTCATTTCTTTGTACCTCCTCCTGTTCCGCCTTTCTGACCCCTTGGGGCTGCTTAGATCGGGTTGGAACGAGGTCCACATACGAACTTATCCCCTTCTGACAGGAAATCCTTAAGTCACCTTCCTGATTGGCGACCCAAAACGTCGTCTTATGGTCCCCTTCTTTTCTTTTTGCGTCGGGCGATTTTCACCACCTCCTCGATTCATCGACCAGCAGGCTGGAATCCGTTTCCCAAATTGCAAGGTCCAGTTTTGAATAATACCGACCTTTAGTTTTCCAAAACCTCGCCCCCCTCGGAGTCTTTTGTCGCGATTTTCGCTTTCCCCTCAGCCCCACTCTGGACTCCTTTTCCCTGCCCCCGAAAGTTTGGGCTTTCAGCACAGCCCAGCAGAACTTTCGATCGAGCTCCTCTATTTTCAAGCACGTGTTGTGTGAGAGCTTATCTTCTCCTGCAAGTTATGAGGGTCTGGCCACTCTGTCTCCTTGTTTCGGTTTTTTTTGCCCGTCCTCCTGATGGCCGGCAAGCCCAAATATTCAGCGTTCCAGACTCCTGAGGGTGCTGGCGAAGTTTTGCTAGAAGTCGGTGCTATTCTCCTTTCTCCTTTTCAGAAATTGCCCCCTCCCTTGACTGCTTGTGTCATTTTCCGAGCACGGTTTCCCTTTCACGAGAAATAGAAAGCCTGCCCAGCCCGTACTATTTACCCATCAGACCCTCCTCCCGTTTGTTTCCCTCCAATAGCGGGTGGCTTGTTACTTAAGCTGTGACTGTTTACCTTTTATATGTTTCCGTTGTCCGCCTCCCTCCCTCTTAAGAGAGTGTACCTCTGTCACCTTTCTGCAGCGTACCCACTGCACCTATATTTGTTCTTCTGTCCCCCCTTGCGCCGTGAATATTTAACCCATTTTCTCTTCCTTGACTCTTGCGTTCATTTCCCCCTCCCCCTCCCCCCACTCATGCAACAATCAAACAACCCTCTGAGAATTTTTTCGGGCATGTTTTCTCGTCCACTGGCCTGTCATTACCCAAATTAGCTCTTTTTTTTTCTTTCTTTGACCTGTTGGTATTGCTTGTTCCTTCGTATGTTTTCCCCCCCCCTTGGTAGTTTCCTTCTTCAACGTACAATCTTTGCCTCGCGGAACCCCTTTTTATTCTTTCTTATAACTCCCTCCTTTCACCTATGCCAAAGACAGTGGGTGCTTTTTCGCCCCACAGAGTTTTTTACGCTCCCAATTGCATTCTTCTAACTTCTCCTGTGGGGCCTTTTTCCAAGAAAGTGCTTTTCCCTGCCGCAATAACTTGCCATCGCCGGGCCTGCTCGTCAGTTTTAGGTTGATTGGTCTTTTTTCCCGTCAAGATCCCCCATCCAGTCGCCGGTTTTTCCTAGGTGACTGCTGTTAGTTAAGAATACACACCTCCTCTTTCTATTTTGATCAGCGCTTTTACAAGATTGGTATCACTTAACATGCGGGCTTTTTGTCTCTACCACCTCTGCGGGGGTGGGATTGGACGTTCCTTCCTTCTGCATCTTCCTCTTCCCCTCCCAAAGGAAATGGCGTGGCCTTCTGAATATTTTTTTTGAGCGGTTCCCTGGCAATTTCTTTAAAGCGGGAGCCCTCCCCCTTTTATTCTGATGCTTCTCTCTAGGCCAAGGTCAAGGGAGCCCTTAACTGGCACGGCCCCCTCCTTTTTTAAGTTTGCTTTTTTTTTACCACCAAAACACTGCTTCTCACATTACCAGTTTTTGAGGTTGATTATGTCTTGCGTTTTTTTTCCGGAGTGCCGGCGAAATCACTTGCTTCGGCGGTCGCGTGTATTTGCCCACGGTTGCTCCCTGGCTTTAGCTGCCTCCCTGGTCACCCCCTGTGTTTTTGTCTTCGACTGTTTCTATTTGTTTGGTTCGAAGTCGTTTCGTGAATTTCACGTTGTCCCCTGACCTTTTGGATTTTTCCTTCAACCCCTCACCCTCCGTCTTCTCTTATAGGTTCTGGCGTTTTTTTTAGTCCCTATGTAAATTTTCTGTCTTTTTTCTTCTTATTTGAAAACGTCGTCCCACCCATTTTTCCCCTTCTTTCTCTTCCGCGAGCGTTGTTTTTCCACAGCGATTTTGCCCTTGCCTTTTTTTGCTCTCCGCGGAAATGCTCTTTTCCGTCCCCCAAACGTCGTTGCTTTTTTCCTGTACACAATTCCCCGGTCTATTTTCTTGCGGTTTCCCTCCACGGCAGGCTTCCCTTTTCCCCACTGGGTATCCGGTTTTTCAATTTCCATCGCCGCCTTTTAACCACAACGTGAGCGGTGAGTTTTTCACCTTCATGGACGCCCTCAAATACGGTGTCCTCTTTCGACTGGATGGTGTCCCGTCAATCCCCCCTATTTCCCGCCCAACATAGATCACTCTAAAAATCTTAATTTTTTCGTTCGGGCAGTCCCTTTTTTGGCTGTTCAGCCATACCGTTTCCGCCCGAACTTGTCCCGCCCTCCCGCTTTCACATTGGAATGGTTGATACATCCACGCAAGACATGGCGTCCATTTGACTTCCGCTCCTCATTTTTTGACCGTCCTTTTGTTTTGCTTTTGGTTTTTGTCTACCGTGGCCCTTTTGCTTCCATTACTTGCCGCCTGGTCCTTCCCACGCGTCCCCAACCTCTTTCTAACCTTTTTGTTTGTCCTATTTTCTGAGTGTTTCTTCTTTTGGTTGGTCCTGGTCCGTCGTTGAAGCTTACATTTTCATGACTTTAAGGTTTTCTCCCTCCTCATTGGTGTGTTTGCGAGTCGATCTTCGACGTCCGAGCAAGCCAACTTGAGGCCTCCTGCCCTTTCCCAAGTTTTTTTTTCCTAGAGTGGGACGACCTTCGGGCGGTACCCCTGTTTCCGAGTATCGAAGTCAACAAAAAGACCCTGACGACTTCTCCTTTTTCCCCTTTTTTTTCCCCTTCCCAGGGTCGCGTCGTCGCTTGCCATGGGGCCAAAATTATCGGGAACCCGGAATTTTTTGTACGTTGACTCGTGCTCCCGCCCTCCTTGATTCCCTACGTACACTCTACTGTTCGTGATCCTCATTCCTCGACTTTTTTAACACGACCCTTCCTCCCCGGAGATTCCTTTAAGTTTCCCTCCACTCTCTCGTTCAACCCACCGGGACCCGGTACCACGCCACATTCCTCCCCCCTCTCCCCCATTTGATTTCCCCCCCCCAAAGATTGACAGCCCCCGTTCCCATTGTCCGTTTTCGGACCCGGCAGGTTCAGACTATTTCCTGGGCACGTTCCACTTGTTCCTGCCCCCTGTCTTGTTCCCCAGATCCCGCTTTTGCCTCCCTTCCTGGACAGGCAAGCTGCTCACGCGGTGAGCTTTGAGACCTTCTCCCCCCGCTCGTTAATCGTATGCGGTTTTCAAAGGGCGGCATACCTCGTGAGCTACCAGCCTACGTCCAACCCCCCCCCCCTTTGGCCTTCCCGATACGATTTGAGCGTGATTATGTGATTTCCCCTTAGGTGGAGGTCTTTGCCCTTTCTCTAGCTCAGGTATCCTTTACACCGCTATGGCCTATTTAGTCCAGGCAAGTGTACGGTGATCCCTCCTCCTCTGCCACTCTTGCGTTTTCACGTGACAACTTCTCCCCGTTAAATGAATCAAGAAGTTTTATGGACGCCCACGAACCTTTCCTACCCAATGGTTTTCATTTTGTGTACTACCCCTTCGCCAGAAAGTTTTAGACTGTCTTGCTTCATTATAGCCCACTTTTCTTCCTTCTGTTCCCCCACCAACGCTCTCTCACTATCCAAGGAGAGGTTCTTCGTTGGAAAGCGTATTGTCGATTGCATAGACCCCACCAAGACGCCACTATTCGAGTCTCTTTTGAGGGCCCGTTGCTTCTTTCCAAAATAATCCTCGTGAGTACCATTAAGCTCAACCTCCCCCTTCCCCACGCCTTTCTCCCACATCTTTGGAGACTCTCAGCCCCCCACTTTAGTCGCAGGTCGCGAAGTTCTCCCAAATCTCCTTTGCCCGAGCCTCCCCCCGAGCGATACTTTGTAGTTTCGCCGACTTCTCTGCCTGCATTCCAAGTCACACCCTCCCACTGGAAATTTATCCTTTCCCCGCTTTGTGGGGTTTCTCCCAGATCAAGGAGGGTTGCTTCCCCTGCTTCCTGCCCGTCAAGTTTCTCGGTCCCCTTCAATAAACTTGATTCTTCTCTGATTCTTCCCCTAAGCTTGCCACAGCTTCCGCAACCCTCCTCATTCCCCTGTTTCTTGCCCTGGGACCCCGTCGTTCATCGCGGACTTACCCCCCCTCCCCCGCCAATTCAGAATCACTTGTATTGCAGCTCCATTTTCCTCCCCGGGTTCATTGCTCACCATCTGTTTGTCACTGAAAGATCATTTTTCACCCCGCCGGGCTGAGGGGGACATCTTATTTTACTCCGCGCCCGATTCGCGCCTTTCCCCAATTCTCTTATTGGGATAGAAGGCCAACTCCAGCCTGCCCAAATCCCACGCCCCAGCGTCTCTTCCGGCCGTCTCGTCCCCCAATGAGTGCGGCTTGTCCCTGTTCCCCCCCGGCCAAAAGGGCCTTATTCCTCAGGTAATTTCTCTCTTTGCGGCAAAGGCCTGGCTTGCGATACGAATTTCTATTTGCCCGATGGCTCGTTGCAGCACTTTTTTCTCCCTCCGCGGGAGTTTCGCTGAACAATCCGTTTTGTTTTTCTACCTGACCAGATAAAAATCCCCCCCATGAAACCTCGCCAATTGGTTCCCTTTCGGACCATCCCATCTCCTTATAAGGACCGGGTCTCACTTTCTTGGGTTGCACTTTCTCCCCGATGGGTGCGCCCCCGCTGTGTATTTCGGGGCGCAGATTGGATGGCGGAACAATTTCCTTCAATTGCGCGAGTATCTCCCCCGAAGCTCAACGATAATTTATATACCTTTTCCGGTATGTTCCCCGTCTGTTTCTGCTCTTTTGGCAAGCGGATTCAACTTTACTTACTAAACGCACAGACAGACCTCGGTCTCACGCTATTTGCTTGGTTCCCCCCCCTGGAGTTTGATGGTACCCTATGACTTTTCTGGATGTCGCGTCTTGTTCGTCAATGAACGTCGATCATTCCTTGCTCGATCACTCTCGTTTCGGTCTGCGGGTCACTTCTCCCTGCATTGCAGGAGGGAGGAATCTACGTCTATTTCAAAAACTTCGCCGACCCCTCCTGCTTTTTTTCCTCTCAATTTTGCCTCTTTTAAACAAGGTAGAACAGTCTTTCGACTGGTGATTGAGACCTCTGACGTCTTCACACAGAAGCCTGTCGATCGAGATCCCTTCTCGCCTCCTCCCTTTTTTGTGTAGCTGATCTCGACTTTTTTCTTGCGTATCCTTGTTTTTTCTTGACCTTTACCTTCTTGTGAATGGTTATAAGCCTGGTTCCCCCCGCTCTGACCAAAGAGTTTCCTTTCTCGTCGTATTAAAACTTACCCCGCCTTTTCTCTCTTTTGCCTCTTCCGCTGCCTCTTGATGATCGATCGGTCTTATTGTCTTTTCTCCCTTTTCCCAGTCCAGAACAATAAGCACTATTTACCCCCCTCCTCGTTTGGTTTCCGAGGGTGGTTTCCCTTCTTTTTTTCTTTAGTTGATAGTTCGTATGGTAGTCACGTGCCCTCTTTTCCCGATCTTTTTCTTTTCCCTTTCCCCCCTACGCGTAACAGTCCCCCCAAACTTTCTCTTCTTAGTTACTCGGCGCCCAATGGTTCCCCCCTCCTCCATCCCAGAAATGCCAGTTTTTCAGTCCCAACTTGTCAAAAACCCTCTTCTAAGGCTCGAAGGGTCCTTGAGGTATGCGTGTTTTCAGATTCCCTTTTTTTTTCCCTTCGGGGTGGTTCCTTTGAGTTTGTGGTGGTGTCATTTTATTTTTCCCCATTTGTTGTAAAGCCTTTCCACTACCTCTTCCCTGACAATCTTATTTTCTTTCTATCTCTTTTCGTCCTTGCCAAGACATGTTCTTTCGAACCCAGAATTGCTCTTTTTTCCACTTCTTCTCCTTAGCCTGTTGGCCTCACCGGTTCAGCCAGTTATAAGCGCACCACCCCCCTAAGATAGATCCTTCTCTTTCAGATGTTTGTGCTTTCAGGATTTCATGTGCCGGTCCCTCTTTCCAAGGGCCGGCCCCTGGTCTCCTTCTAGAGCGCTAAAGAAAGTCCCTCAGCTTTTACTTTAGAATTGCTCCGTGGCTCCGGCGTGTTTATCACATGTTATTTCTACATTCCCAAGTGATGCGATCTTTTGTGAATGACATTCGCGGCTTCATAGCCCCTTTCCCTCCCCCCACATGTTAATAGGTTGCATTGCTGATTGCCTTTTTGAGGCCGGCTCCCATGAGACCGCGGGAGCCCCAAATTTATTTTGCGATCCTCTATTCCCGTTTCCCTCCGCACGGCACTGCCGCCTTTGGTCTGGTTGTGTTTTCCCCACCCACATTTCTTGCTTCCAATTCCCTTGTTTTGTTTTTTGTTGCATCCTTGGTCACGCCGATTCGTGATTCTTGACTTAATACGCGGCTCCGGCGCGGCCCAGTTCTCTTACTGACATTGGCTTCCGATCCCTGTTTTGGTGCTCCTTCGACCCTCCTTTGTTTTTGAAGTCGGAGACTTTGATTTGGCAGGATTTGTTAATCCCTCCTTCTTTTTAACCGCCCTCCCCACTTCGCCTGAAATATCGTTTGGACGGTTGCTGGGTTTTCTCTCTGTCCATAGGTTATACTTCTTCTTCAACTTCTGCAACCCTTCTCTTGGCTCTTCAGCGTTGTTTTTTTTCCACCGAGTCCTCAGACTTGTTTGGCTTAAGCGCTCTCTTCAGAGAACTTCCTTTCCTAGCGTCTACCCCCCCAATCCCAATTAGGCGTCGTTCCTAGTTCCATAATCCTCACTGTTATTTTCTTATGAGTTTTTCTGTTTGGGTGTTTTCCCCACGGCGTTTTTAATGACTCTA
>Ga0179591_1294315_pt1 | contig 11419 bp, 11 predicted proteins | sample CZOMad2_1_08_16f_FD_182891 | JGI IMG/M metagenome (GOLD analysis project Ga0179591, IMG submission 182891) | Vadose zone soil fungal communities from Angelo Coast Range Reserve, California, USA - CZOMad2_1_08_16fungal (PacBio error correction) | ecosystem: Environmental > Terrestrial > Soil >... | reverse complement strand
GTTATACAAATTTGTATGCCCCATCTTCAAAAAAATGGCTTTTCATCTCCTGATCTTTTTCCACGACTTTTTGCTATAATTCGTTGTTTTTCTTTCCCCCCCCCTTTTTTACATTCACCCTCTCCCTTTTTCCTTCTAAGGTAACTTTCCCATGACGGCCCATTCCATGAGTTAAGTACCTTTTTGATCTTCTCGCATGGTAGAAGTTCCTCCCCTTGTGGAATCGCTAATGGAGCATACGGTTCTCCTTCCAGCTTCTGTTTTCCCCTTTCCTTTCTTCCTCGTAAATTTTCGCTGTCTTAATCTGTACCAATGTAGATTGCTCCCCCCAGGAGGAAGTCCTCTTGAATGGTTTAATTTGTCGTCCGATCCTCGTTTGACTGGAACTTACCTTTTTTTGGAGCTAGGCTTGTCTTGCGTGTGTGCGTTTCCATCTTTTTCAGCCCCTTTCCGGTACGAAGCTTTCCAAAAAACACCCCTACAGGGTTTCAAAACATTTCTGCGTTTCCAGTAAACCCTCACCCGTTCCCATATATTCCAAATCACCCCATTTCAAACCAAGCTTACCCAATCCCCGTTCCCCCCTCCCAACTTTTTACACACCACCCCATTTAACCCTCTTTTGGTTGAGCGTGCAGCCTTATCTGCTCTCATCTACCATTCTCCAGCATCCGTGTCTTCTGCGCGCGTTCTTCGTGTTAGTCCCTTCTCTTCTTTCCTCTCCCCCGCCCCTCCCCCGTTTAAATTTATTTATCACTACATTTTTGAGAGCACTTATTGTCCCCCCACAACAATTTTATCCCTCTCCTTGAACCACACAATTTTCTCCGGTTTAATCCATCCACTATGGTGAAGACCTCATAACGAGGGTTTCCCTTTTATTTATTCTCCCCCATGCCGTTACTTTGAGAGAGTCTTTTTTTGTTTGACACATATTTTTTTGGTGTCAAAATCTCTAGTATTGTGTTTCTTCCTCTGAGAGTATGGGATATTGCTTTTGTTTCTCCTTCTGTTATTTTCACACTTCTGTTTTTTAAGGCTGGATTTTATTACATGGGATCTGTAAATGCACCTCTCGTATACCTCCGTTTATGTTATTTCGTTCTTTCGATTTCTCAGTTGCGGACTGATTTTTTCTGTTCTTTTGCTGCCCTGCCACGTTTTCTGGCAGAGCCGAGTTTCACTTTTTCCTCTTCTGTGTTTTTGTATGATTTTTAGACCTCGACCCACAGCGTTGCTTTTGTCCTCCTTTTTCGTCTCTTTTTGAGTCGATCCTGGGAGCGTGCGATCCCCGTGGGATGGCTGTTTTCGTATCTCCTTGCAGTTCATACTGTTGTCACACGTTCAGATAGTCTTTTTTGGTCACCTTGGGTTGAGCATGGCAGGTGTGTGAGGGTTATTTGCTTTAGCTGTTTGGTTTCCTTCTTTAAAGTTCGTAATACTTAGATGTTTGTCTCGGTTTTGTGTGTTTGTTATGCTGGGGCTTCTTCTGATTTCTTCGTCTTTTTTTTTTGTCTCTTGTTGTAAATGCTCTGTATGTTTCCTAAGTTTAGACTTTTTGCGTGTTTCTTACTGTATTCGTTCGTTCTTTTCCTCGTCTCGTTCGATCGATGAGGGTCCGTTTTTTTGTTCCTTCTCCCTTTTCTGATGCTTCTGTTCCTTTTTTGTCGGTTCAATTGATAAACGTATACTGTTCCTTGTTCTTGCTCTGGTCCAACGTCTTTTTTTTCTCTTGGTTCGACTCTGGACTTTGAGGCCCATTCTAAACGAATCTCTGAGACGATTTAGCGATCCTCACCTCTTTCTTGTCTATTTTTTTCCTGCAGTGGTCTTTCGAAGGCACCTAGTGACTCTCCTTTTCTGGTATCTTTTGAAATTGAGTTTTTTATTATGGCAAATTTTTTTTTGCTTGGTTTCCATGTATTTGTCGGTAGGATTGGATTTTCTTTCCTGTCCTTTTGCTTTCTATTTTGACGGCTTTGATGCCCTTATTGTGTGTTTGCATCAGTTTTTGCCCGAGTCTCTTTTCTTCTTCCGGCGTATAGAGTTCCGATCCCCCCCCTTCCTCCTTTGTTCTGTTTGTGTCGTCGGTAAAGTAGGATATTTTCATTTAGGTTCCGTTTGCCGGCCGGCAGTTTTCGGTTTCTTTGGTGATTCCCCTTCCTTCCTTCGGCTTGTTTATATAAATTTATCCCCCGTTTTACTTGTTTTGTGGGGGGTAATTTGCAACCACTTGGCTTAGGAATAACTTCCTTCTTTATTTGTCTTTTGTGTAACACCCAGTCCACAGCCCCTTAAGCGCGATCCTCTCACGGATTTATCTTGCTTGCTTTCAATTGTTGTAATCACTGCAGGTTCCCCACGATATCGATGTTGGCCTTGTCCATTTTCCTCTTTTCCTCCTTTTTCAAGATAGTATTCCCTGTATGTGTTTCAGTTTTCAGTCCCATGTTTGCCCCTCTCCCGACCCCGCTTCGTTGTGGGTTAGCCGAGCCTGCTTAAGTTAACCCTGGATCTCCCTTTGTTGAGATTTCTGAGGAATTTGTCCCAATCGCACAGGTTGACCATATAATAATGAAATAATGCCTTTCGGCTTCTTGTAGCTCAGATTTTTGATTGCACTCGGCAACTTTCGAGCCGATATTTTCTAATTGGTATCCTCCTCTTGTCTCTTTTTCTATCCCGTTCTTTGGATTTGTTCTCTCCTGCAGATCAAAGCGAAATTGGTTTTGCGTCCCGTGGACCTGTTATAGGTGCGAATTTTTATTTTTTTTTTATTATTTTAGCATTTGCGGCTTGCTCCGTGAAGGTAGTATTTTTCCATCTTCTCTTTGAGAGTTCCAAGGGAGCTCAGGTGTTGGGTATCGCGTTTCAGGGAGTGCATGTTTGTGTTGCAGCCATTGAGATCTTGTTTTTGCTTCCTTTTTTTCCGCATCGCATAAGACTCCTCTTTGTGGTTTTTTACCTGCAGATTTTGGTGAGGGATTCTCATTTCGCTTTCCTTTCCTCTCTCCCTTTGCTTAGAGCTCCATAACTATAGTATCTGTCGCCAGTCTTTTGTCTTCTTTGTTCTAATTTCCTGACCTCTCGTCATCCCAGTTAATCTGTCTACTTTCTTCCCCACAGCGCGCCTTGTCGGTGCCTCTTTCCCATTCTGTGGCAAGTGGTCTTTCGAAAGGAAAAATTAATCCGCTCCTCCAATCCTCGGTTCGCTTCCTTTACCCCTTTGTTTTTCCCAGCGTGTGGCGATCTGTTTTTGTTCTCGTGAGTTATTGACATTTAAGTATTGTCGGGGAGACTTTTCGGCCTTTCCTGCGTTTCTTTGTTCTCGATTTCGCGTTTTTCCCTGTCCTCTTTATAACCAATGCATTTATTCTATTCATTTTTCTTGTCAATTTAATGGCTGTAGTTATTCTCGTTTTGGAGATTTCAGTTGTGAGCTTGAACTTTTTTCCCTTCTTTGTTTTCCTTCACCCTTTCTGTACAAAATCTTCTGATCTTCCTATAATGTCTCCCAGAGGAAATCTCTTTAGCCTGCTGGTCTGCACCCCCCCCCCCCCCCCTTTGACTTTGGAACGCACCAGTCATCTCTTCGAATTTGTGGATTAATTTTTCTTGTCTCCTGGTCACGTTTCTCTCCTCTTCTTTCTTCTTTCGTGGTGAATTGGTTTTGATCCCATCTGTTCTACAAGACTAAATTTTCTGTCCCTTTTCCCCTACGCCTTGTTCGCGTTTGCAGAGCCACAATCAACGATAAAGGATTTCACCGTTTTCTTTGTGTCACCCAAAAAGCGTAGTGCCTGCCGTCCCTTCGTGACTACACCTCTGTCCCCTCCTCTGTCCCCTTTTTTTTCCAGTGGCCGGGCTGGATCTCAACCTTTTTCCCCCCGCTCGCTCTACTCGCGCATAAATTCAATTTTCCCGCAGGGCCCCCGTCCAAGACGATCACCCCCTGGCCCCCCTTTCTCTTTGAGTTCTTCAGCCTCTATGCATTTTTTTTCATCGCGATCCTTTTGATCAACACCCACCACAGTTCCGACCACACGCCTTCCAACAGATTCCATAAAGAGGTCTTCCTTGTCCTTTCCAGCCCCTTCACGCTGGCCACACTCGAATCGTTACCTGATAGCTTAGGATTAAGCCCTCTGTAGCTCTCCATACCCTTGTATTCATGGGATTTCCTCCTGTCCTTCGCCCTGCCGCTCCCCAGATGTTGGCCTTAGCTCTAGATCATTTTTATCCCCTCCTTCCCTTTCACGACTAACTTTCCCTCACTCACATATGCGAATGTTCAGTCTCCCTAAAGAAGTCAGACTCTTTCGATGCTCGCAGTACCTTCCCCGTTCCTTAACTCTCCGACACCTTTTCTAGGCCTCAGCCTCGAAGCAAGGTCCACCCCGCCGTCCTCTTCCTTAGCCATTGGTCCAAACACCTGAATAAAAATTCGAACTCTATGTCCGCGAGTTTTTAATAATAGACTTCCAACAACAAAGCTAAGCACACCCAAGCCTGCCACGTTCCCGCCTCCTCTTCTCCTTTTTTGCCTTTCCCGCACTGTTTCTCGACTATAGTTGTAAGCCGAATTTTTTGTTTTCATAGTCTTCCCCTCCTCCCTGCGCATTTTCTCTTTACCCGGTTTTCCTTAATTTTTGTATTAACGATGTCCGTTTCTTTCTCCAGTTTTCCCCCTTACTATCTAGAAGTATCCGACCGACCAACGCGCTCCCTAAAGTTGTGTGCTTTGTTTCCTTGATTTTCCCTTTTCCACTTCGAGAGCCGGTAATAACCAACCCGGTTATCACCGGGCCTTTCCTCTTCCGCTTGTCCTTGTCTTGCCATGCATGTTCGGCCCGTGGTCAACCCTCAAACCTGACCTTGCCTTTGTAAGTATCCGTGACAGAGCGGTTCTGCCAATCGGCTCAGGGTTTTCCCATCTTTTACCCAAACGTGACGTAAGTCCCCTCTGGTTTCATTAATGCCCGCTCTAATTGCTGGCTTTCCACACTAGTCGTAGGGAGGGATGGTCTGTTGCTGCCTTCTCCTTTTTTCTTCTCTTTTTTTTTTTTTCCTGAAGTTCTCTCCAGGTGTTCCTCACTTTCTGGTTCATCGAGAGCCTTCCCTTACCTGAGTTCTTTTAGCTCCAGCTTTGCCTTTTGCGTGCTGGTGAATTGATTTCTTGCCTGCCCGTCAACTCAATCGGTGTATTGGGTTGTGGTACTTGTCGTGTGTTTGTTAAGTTTTTTTTGTTGGCATGGGTTGTTTTCCTCGTTGTGTGCTTTTTGTTTTTTAGCTCCGGTTGGATTTTGGTTTGTTTGTAGGGGGGTTTTGTAAGGAGTCGTTTATTCATTTTGCCATTTGACAAACCCGAATGCGTTCTTCCCATTTTGTCTTTTCCACAAATCCTCTTGTATATTTGGGGTCACCCGCCCCTATACGAATGACCTCCCCTCTATACACCCTTTGCAAGTTCTACCTTCCTCTTTTTCCTTTTCCTCTGCCTTTCTTTTCCTTTCTGCCCGCTCTTTCCCGAGCTCATCGGAGTTTCAGCATGAAAGATCATTTTTCTTATCCTGTGACGGGCGTTTCGCTTCTTGGCTTATACATGCTGCTTCCCACGACTTAATCGCTTTGGTGGTGCTTCCTGGACATTATGTAATGTTTTTCCCTGTTTCCTTCTTTTCTATTTCTTAGACACTCCCATCAGCCTGGTAGACTCCAGTTGGGTGGGGCCATCTACGTTTACCTTATATGATTTTTTTTCCTTGTTCAGGTATTTGCGCCCTTGGATGATACCTCTTTTAATATCTTATCCCTTGTTTTTTGTCTGTCTCTCTCCCTTTTGCAACCATTTGACCATTCACAGGCTTAGAATCTCCTTGATAGCTACACCTGAATTCCCTATGTTTGTTGCTTGATCTTTCATTTAAAGGACCAATTGTACTTAGGGACCCCATTTTCTCCCCTTTTCCCCTTTTTTACTTGTTTGTTTTCCTGATGCAGGTAGAAGTTTACCTGGGCCCGCGTGTTATCTCTCCGGTACAAGGTCTCTTGCTTGCTTTCGGTATGATTCGTGTTATTTCTCCCTTTTTTTCTTGTATCGTTCTTTAGTTACAGCTCCTTGAGCTTGCCCGTTTTTTTTCTAGAATTTTTTGCCTGGAAGATTTTTCACTCGTCCTTCCATGTGTAGCCGTGTTTTTTTCGTGGTTTGAATTAGCCTGTTTTTCCAAAATGCTCCGGGCGTATTATCCCCCCCCCCTCCCCCCCAACACCCTTCCTTTTTTCTCGCGCATGACCCCCCCCAGAATATCCACTAGAGTAAACCCACCTCCCACTTACTTCTACCCACCACTAAACACAACCTCTACACACAAACCCCCACTTGTAAATGTTTTGGGTTGATCGGTTTCCCATTCCTCCGCGCATTCTTCACAGCGTCGCATCTATATGGGTCTCTTTTCGCTTCCCGCTTTTTTTTCACTCAGGCTTGCTTCTCTACACACTCTCAGACCTCGCCCCTCACAAGATTTTATGCCTTTTTTCGAGCCTTTTCCCCCCCCCCACCAACCTTTATCGGGTAAATACCTGTATCAATTTCAATGACAGCAGTTTAGCTTCTTCAGACTGCAAGTTCTGAGTGGCACTTTCCTTAAACCTCGATCCTCTCTGGCTTGTTGGCAACCTCGGTTTTCCCCCCCTGATTTCCGATTTGGTGAACTTTTGCTTGCTTCGTCTTTTTTTTTTATTGTGTCCAGGACGACGTAGTTCTTTTCACGTTTGCGGATACCTTTTCATATTGCAATGCCATAGGAACTCGATCATCCGTTTGGCTCTGTGTCATTTTTTGGAATTTTTTCTGGTCTCCCATTTTCTTTTGTCCCCAAGCTTGGTTGCTTCTGATGAGTGTTTTCTACTTTTCTCTGTCTTTTTTGCGGATGATAGCTTAGCTGTCTTTCCCCCCTTGTTCCTTTGGATCCTTTTAATTCTCTTCCGTTGTTCTAGGGATGTCTCTAAATTATGTCTGCAATCGATTTTCGGTACTTTGTATCGTGTTTGTCCTCCTTCTACCTCTGTTCTTTGTTGTCCTTGGGCTTGTGCTCGGTCATTTTGTGGTGTGCTTAGTTGTGTGGTTTGTTAGCTATTTCCTTAGTCCTTAAATTCCGAGTTGTTTTTTTCTCTTTTTTTGGCGTTTTTTTTCTGTAGTACGCAGAGGTTGGTATGGTCTTGATTTCTGTATACGGTTTTTTTGCTTTATGATGCGTATCTTTTCTTCTTTCCTGATTTGTTTCTTTTTTTCTGCGTCCGTTTGTACTTATCTTCTGTCCGCATTTTCTGAGGTCCTGGTTTACTGCCCTTTCAAGGCAATTCCCCCTTTATCTATCGGCTAAGGGACAACGATGTTTTGTCTGGTCGTCGGCGTGATGCGATTTTTCCCTCTTGTGTACCTCCTTCTTGAGACTTTCTCTTCGATTTCGGAAGTAATATTTATCTTCTCTCTTCCCTATTTTGTTGTTCCCTTCCTTGGCCTGCGTCTAACGGCTGCTTCTCCCTTGTTGTCCTTGTTTTTTCTCGTGTTCAGTTTCTTTATGTGTTACGTTAATTTTTTTTTCTAAGTTTCCGCTGGCTGTAAGGCTCGCTTAGGAGTTTTTCGGCCAACTTTTTTTCCCTCTTTCTTTAGCGCCCCTCCCCTGTATCGTTCAGTATTGATCATTTTCCTCTTTGTTTTTCCCCTGCGATTGTCTCTCCGTTTCGACCCGTGGCCGGTAATTTACTTCCCATTGCCTTTTTTCCTGCATAAGTCGGCTCCGCAGGTCGTATTGATTTTGATGAAAGGTCAGGGGGGTATTTTCGTCTGTTTCCCACATCCCCAGGTTTCGTATTGTGTAGCTGTTTTTTCTTCCATGGCCCCCTCCCACCGTTTTTTAGTCCCTTGCTGCCTTTATCGTTTTATTAGCATGTCCACACCCCCTTTCCCCTCCCTTCCGCTAGTCACTCTTTTCGCAAGGAAGTTCACACTGGGTCCTTTTTTCCTCCCCTATTTTTCCTTGTACTGATTGTTTTGTCTCTTTTTTTCATTTTTTTTCAGGTTTAATAGCCTTTCCTCAAGACCTACTTCTGTTTTGATTGGATTTAGGTTTGAAGTCTCCTCACCTTCCCCCGTTTTTTTCGTCCTGTGTTAATATCGTTTTTTAGTGGTGTACATGCTAGAGAGTGTCCCGACCCTTCCATGTCAAAACTCTTTCCCCCTTATATAGTTTTTTAACCTCATTGCTACCATGAAGACTCATTGTCCTTTTCTGTCTGATCTCTTTTTTTCTGGCACCGTGAAATCAGAGAAGGATTTTTCTTTTTCTCCTAGAATCTTCTAATTGTGTCTTTTGTACGCAAGCGGCTTTTTCCTTTATTTTCCCCCTCTTCCCCTTCAAATGTCTGGGGCGAACTGTTCTTAACTGACTGATTGCGTCGGACCTCCTTAGTTTATTTTGTTTTTTTTTCGTTCCTTTACATTTTTCCCCCTGTCGCATCAAGGAAAGTCTTTTGGCTCTTTTCAGGGATGTTCTTTTCACATCATCTTCTCTTTTCTCATTTTAGCCTTTTTTTATGTTTCTGGCTTCCTGTCGACAGCTCGACGGGATGTGTGTAGGTTGCTTTTTTTGATGCATCTCTTCTTTTTTCTTTACCTAAGTTGGCTGTGATCGATGGCGCCCCATCCCTACTCTGGCTCTGATTGTTTCTGAGGCTTTTGTGTTCTTACTCGTTCTTCCTCCTACATGTTTACCCTTGCTGTACCACCTGCGTTCTATGACTCCGGAGTCCACGACCTTCCCTTTTGCCTTTTTTTTAGCCCTCGTTCCCCCCTACTTTTCCTCCTCTAACCGATAGCTGCCTTCGCTTACTTTCCATACGGTGCCTCCCCTCTTTTTTTTCTCGGTGCCTCTGTCGGATTGCAAAAGCTGAGTTTGGTCACCCAATCCGCTTTTTTCCCCATTGTGTCAGGCTAGATCCTTCCGGTGCAATTTTTACGTCTCTTCCGGCCAAGCCTGCCCTCTGATTTTTTCCTGTTCTTTTCTATACTGATCGTTTATTTTTTTCCGTTGTTTTAGTGTTTGTTCCTGTAGGGTCTTTTTTGTAATCTCATATGTTTCATATGTTGCCCCGTTTCTCGTTTAACCACCGGCTTTCCCCATGCGGCTCTTTTGGTCTTAGCCATCATTTGATTTGAACATCTCTTGCAGATTTCCCAAATGACCCCTTACTCTTGCAATACCGCCTACCTTAGATAATATCTTTTGATTTTTCCTTCCCCCTTTATATCCTTCCTCTTCGTTTCGGGCGGCTACATTTTGATCTTTTTTCAGTGGTCCTGTGCTGATATTCCATCTTGTCCCACCCCCTTCACCTTCAACTATCCCCTGTCTACAGCCCTTTTTTGCTTTTAGCTCCCTCTTATTGAATTTCTAAGCACCGTATTGTAATCTTTTTGTGATTGCCCCCCCGCCGCTGTCATGCCATTTGGTTTATCATTTTTTCTAAATTGATTGTTTCCCGATATGTATTTTTTTTTTTGCTCCCCTAGAAGGTCCGGGATTTTTCCTCCATATGTCCCGCCGCGTAGTTTGCCCCTGATTTTCTCTCGACCCCCCCCAAAAAAATAAACTTAATAAGCAGTCCCTTAGGTTTTTTCCTATTCCGTGACCTTCTTCTCCCTACCAGTAGGCCCCGCGCGAATCTTAATTTCGCGAACCTGCAACCCTTCCATGCAACTCATCCTTTTTTCCCCCCAACAGCCTCCTTGCTGCCAGCCCGCGGTTCCCCTCAAAAATCTAATATCCCTCTCTTGAGGATTCCCCCGAAATTCAAGTTTGATTGGCTTCTCCTCTCCCTTCTTTTCTAAGTGTCCTCGCCTTTCGAACGCGCACTGTCCCGGACAAAGGATGTTAGCACTCCCCCCTCTCTTATGTGTCCTTTTTCTACATGTATCCTTTGTCACGAAAAAGGTTACGCAGTCCCCCCCCCCCCCACTCTAATGTGCCTTCCACGTTCCTCTCCCCACTCTTCTACCCTTTCCGTTACTTCTGTCCCTCCTCGATACGGTCCATCCGCCCTGTGTAGACCTTCCGATCCTAGTGCAAATTCACCTTCATATTGTTATCTCTAGGATATGCCCTGCATCATACCCCTCACCGTAACCCATTAATCTCTCTATCTTTCCTAGTTTTTTTCTTTTTTTTACCTTCCCTTTCTTCCTCCCCAGCACACCCCAAACACCTGCTTATTTCGTTACAGCTTAAAAAAAGTCATCTCCCGCACGCCATGCCCTCCCCTGTATTAATTTTTCCGCCTGCCAATCTTTTGTTGATTGTTCTCTGACTTTCTTCCCCCCCCCTTGCACCTTCCGAAATTTTTTTTCTGCTCTGTCTTTGCCGATGAAATCAGGGTCAGGAATCTCCGACATTCTCATATTATTACCCCTGACACAATAGTCCTTCTGAACCTCCAAGCAAACGCGCGCCGACGCGTGGCCGGTTTGGGCTGACATCTCAAAATGAGAGCCGTGTCACAAATATCCCTTGATTGACTCGAGCGCTGGGCTTGCCCTCTTTTCCGTCCCCTTCTTCAACAGTCCCTCGTTATCTGCCCATCCTCCTCCGTCTTCTTTGCCCCAACGGATCTTTGGCTACCCTCCCCCCTCTGGCTCCAACTTGACAGAAATCAACGTAGCAGGTTCCCGCTATAAGAAGCTTCCTTCGTGATTACATTGGTAGTTCACTTTCATGCATTGGCCCTATATTTCGTTCCACGAATTACCTTTAATTTGTTAACTATTGCTTTGCACGTTGTTCAGACGTTGCCCTGAGAGACCAAGCTCATCCGACTTCGCTGGTGATTCTTGTTTTATAATCGCTCTATAGAGGGCGTTCCCACCCCAAATTGGTTATGGGGGTTGTCCTTTGGTTCTTTCTTTTTGTTTTCTGTTGTTTTTACGACCTTTTTTAGGGTTGTTCCGACCCTCGGTTTTTGTAGGTGTGTTCGTAAGCAGCGACCGAGGCCTTTTACCACCCCCCAGTTTCCCCAAAGAAGTCTAACATCCTTTCCCCCACATAGTGACCTCCCACCTCCCATGACGTGCAAACCCCAAGACTTACCCTTTTTAAATCAAAGCCCCTCCTTTGAGCTAGAAGTTTGCTCCACGCTTTAATAGGCATTGTTTTATCATTTGACTACAGAGTCCGACTCCCCGTGCAGGCTGGTATTGTTCAAGAGGGAACCTAATTTTCTTGCCGCCCCATTAAACCGGGGCGGTCCTCTTGTCAAATTAATTAAGTTTTAATGTCTTCATGCCTCCTCCCCCGCAAAATCCTGAATACGTTTTTGTGCCCCGACTGAGATGTGATATTTTTCATGCTTGGTTTTCCTGTGG
>Ga0179591_1290749_pt1 | contig 11419 bp, 24 predicted proteins | sample CZOMad2_1_08_16f_FD_182891 | JGI IMG/M metagenome (GOLD analysis project Ga0179591, IMG submission 182891) | Vadose zone soil fungal communities from Angelo Coast Range Reserve, California, USA - CZOMad2_1_08_16fungal (PacBio error correction) | ecosystem: Environmental > Terrestrial > Soil >... | reverse complement strand
TTTTGATTTCGATTGCCGGTTCTACGCGAATTGGGTTTTTTCACTCCCTCCTCCACTTCCCTTCTCGGCGATTCCTAGGGGTAAACCTTTTTTTCCTCTCTCTTCTTCCCCCCCCTACGTCTCTTTTACAATTCGTTCTTTTCATTTCGTGGATTCAGATCTTTTCTCGTCAGCTTGCCGACGGTCTTTACAAAAACGTCCCATCTGCCTGCGACTCATCTCCCCGAGTCCACAGTCCTTAAAACCTAGAATGTCCCCCACCCCCCAAACACCCCCCCATTTATTCCCGGGATTTCCCCGGAATTCCGGATTTTCGGATTCCCGACGCATTTCATCCCTGAGCGGTACTGGCTCTTTCTCTTTCCCCCACAATTTTTTTGACCCCATTTTTTTCCAGATTTTAGTGTCCTCTTCCCGCCGCAGGTTTTTCCCTCCTTTTGACCCCATTTTTTTCTTCCAGGTATCTTCACTCTCTTTTTTTTTTCGGTATCTTAGTAAGACAGTTGTCATCTTACGTGATCCAGAATTCTGTCTTCCTCCCCCCTTTTTCTTGCTCTTCCTTTCTGTCCCTTTCTCCCCCTGGCGGCCCGTTTTTTCCCCCACCGAAAGGTTTTCTCCCCCCCGTCTTCTCTTTTTAATCTATCATCTGGTTTCTCCGACGTCTTATTTTTAGGAGTGATTTTCTTTAACAGGATACTTAGTTTCTTTCCATGTGCGGCCGCCTCTTTGCGTTTCCTCTTACTCCCATTTTTACGGGTCCTTGAGCAGCGGGTGCTTCTCTCCTTCTTCTAGTTTTCTCCTTCCGCCCTACGGTTCCAATCAGGATGTTTCCCACGACGGGAACTGTGTCTTTCTCTGAGACATCACGATCATTTTTTGGTCCTGACCTAATTCGGTTCACAGCGAATTTTTTGTGCTTTTGTTTTCCTTACCCCTGAGCCCCCCCCTTCCTTTTTCACACGACCTCCCGGCTCCTTTTTTTTTTTTTTCCTTTCTATTCGATCTTTTCTCGTCTTCCCTCGTCTTCCCCCCAACCTCTTAGTTCTTCCTCCCCCCTGATTTGATGGTTTTCTGCGTTGTCAATAGGTATTGCCCTCCTTTGATTTCTACATTTCCCTCGTGTCCTCCGTTTGAAATTTTTTGTGTGTGCCTCTCCTTGTCCCGACTCTTTCTTTGCTGTTCCCGTTGAGCCTGACCCCCTGCCCCCCCCATCCCCGCCTCTTCTGGTAGAACATTCTAGCCAGACTATTTTTCGTTATGCATTTTTACCGGCACACCCTCGCTATCTTTTTTTTCCCTTCCACTTTTGCCAGAAGATATTGATTTTCCCTTCCTCCTAGCTCTTCTTTTCCTTCCTTGTGAGAGAGATCTTCACCTGTTCTCCCCCCCCCACAGCCTCTGCGGACCTGGGTTGAAACCCCCCTAACCTCTTTCAACTGTTTCGGTACCCCCCCTTACATTGTCTCTCCCACACCTCCTAATGGTCCCTGATCCAATGGTTGGCTTCCTTTCTCGCTTCTTTCACTTTTTCGTCGGTCGTCAACGAATATCCCGAGAGGACCTCCCTTTTTTTAGAGTCGCTCAATGTACGCCACCCCCACCAAAAACCATTTCACTTCTTCCTGTTCTCCTTCGCCTCTTTTCCCCCCCCCCCAGCGTTCCTTACATTTCTTTTCTTCCACCAGGGCCGATTAACAAAGATTTTGGTATGCCCTCCCAGAGCGGTTGGTAGCTATCTATTCCTCGAAGAATCCTTATTTATGACTTCTTTCCCCCTGCCCTTAACACCACCTCCTCCTGCCCGCTTAGTTAGCTTTCACAGAGAATTTCTTCCTTCCTTTCCCCCTTCGTTACGATTGTCTTCCCCTCCTCACAAGTGAACTTAGTTTAATACATTTTCTAGTGACCTGTTCCTATACTTCTTTATCCCGGCACCCCGCTGCTCAATTCACTCCCTCTGGCCTTTCTTCCAATCATCCCCACTTTTCTTCTTCCGCGCACAATCACCGAATTAAGTTTCTCCTTTTACTCCGTCGAACCTTCATTATAGGAGAAACCATGTTGATTCCTCCCGTCCTCTTCTCCCCTTTTCCTTGGTCCCCGTGTTTTCCCCCAAAAAGGTGCCTCTTGGAAGGATCACCTCACTTTTCCCTTTCCAGCCAAAACTTGTTTCTTTCGAGCCCCCCCCTAAAAATTCTGGTCAGCGTTCCGAGGCCCTTTTTTCTGAATCTTTCCTTTCCCTCCCCAGCCCCTATTCTTGACGCTCCCACCAATGGGCTGCAAACCCTGTTTGAGTTTCAAAACGACCCCCCACCTGCCGGATTGCTCCCCTGAACATGTACCCTTTCAAACAATTTTTCTCCCGACGATCCCGTTCCGTCCCCCTCTTCCTTCAACTTGCATTCAAGGCCTTTCCTCTAAAAGACGTCAATTCCCTTCTTAAGTTTCCAGTCACCATTGGTTTTGTTTGTGATTTTTTATTCTGAGTTTTTTTCATTCGGTTTTTTCGGGCGAATTTACCTAATGTCCATGAAGGGCGTTTGTGTTTCCCGAAAAGGAGTCCTTCTCTCCTTTTCTTCCTTTCTGCTCCGTAAAAGGATTTCTCCCTCCCGCCTGTTCGCCCTCTTTATATTGTTAATAATAGCTTCGGCGGGGTTAACTTATCGCAATAAATTTCCTTTCTTTTCGATTTTTTTTCCCATGACTTCGATCTCTCCCCTTCCTCCTTAGTCCCTTCTCCTCCACCCCTCCGTGGTTTGTCTGATACCCATTTTAGAGCCGCACCTTTTTCTTGGACCTTCATTCCTGTTCTGTCAGCGTGTTCTCCGCTTTCTCGTTTTTATTAGTCCTTTAATTTCTGTGTTCTTTTCTTTATTTTCCTCTCCAAACTTTCCACTCCTTTCCTCCCACAGCTCTATGATTTGACTAGTCGCTTTTCTTCGTGCCTGGGAAGTTAGCGCAGATACGTCTCCGCTTATCCCTTCTTTTTTTCCCATTTATACTCTTCTTTAGGAGTGGTCGCTCTTCCCTCACACTTCCACTCCCGCCGCCACATTACGACCTATTTTTAGCAGAGATATACACTTTCTTCCTGGATTGTTCTCCTTTCCTACCTCCCACAATTCCCCTCACAATCGTCTTCCTTTCTCGCTTTCCCTCTCTGCTTTTCCTGCCTCTTAATTCTGAGTCTGAAACTCTCCTTTCCCTCCCTCTTTCCGCTTGAGCGTCGCAGCCCCCATGTTCTTGTCCACTCGCTCCCGCCTCTCGTCTCCCGCCTTTCTGGAACTGTCGCCACATCCTCAGATGAACGGCCAGGATCTCTCCCCTCCCCACCCCCTTACCCACCTGATGTCATGAGACTGAACTTGATCCAACTGAATCATTCTTTCCCCCTCCGTTGTTGGATCTTTTTTTTGACTATCAATTTCCTCTCTCCTCTATCTCTTTTTTTTTTTTTTTTTTTCTTTTCGTTTTTCTGAGCCTGTCTTGCAGCGGGCGTTCCCTTGTCCCTCACCTTTCCTTCTTCCGTCGTTCGCAAGATTTACTGCGTCAGGCTACCCCTTCTTTCTTTTGCGACAAGACCTGCCGAATGGTCACTCCAGCTTCCGAATGACGGCGGTCTAGCTCTTCTCCCCCTCCCTAAGCTCCTCCTATTTTATGGTCTTTGTGGGCTTCTTTCGTCGCCCCTCACAATTCCTTCCCCCGTTCTTCCCTTGCCTTAATTCCCTTCCTTCCATGGGAAGTTTTTTTTTTTTTTTTTTTTCTTTTTTTTCTTTTTTTCTTTTTTTCTCTTTTTTTTTTTTTTTTTTTTTTTTTTTTTTTTTTTTCTTTTTTTTTTTTTTCTTTTATTCCTCCGTCCCACTTTCTTTTTCACAAATTTCCCATCTCTGATACTGCGCCATCGTTCCTCTTTCCGTCTGAACCTCTGTGTCTCTCCTTTCTCCCTTCCTTTTACCTCTTCTTTTTTTGGGTCGGACCAGATGGCATTTTCTCTTTTACCTCCCCACCCCGCTTCCCGATGCTAAACAACCCTAGGCCGCGTTCGCAGAGCCGGTCCCCTCCGGACTTCCGCGAATGTTCCGAGGATTTCTCTTTTCTTTTCCCCCAACCCCCCTTGCTTTCTGTTTGCTTCCTCCCGTCTTCCTCTTCCTCTCCCTTTTCGTCGTCCTAATTATGGCAATTTCTCTCGACTTTCCCTTCCCTTCCTCTGGCGTGGGTTCCGAATGTTCTTTCCCCAAACTCTTACGAAGACACTTTTCTTTGGATCGTGTCGTTTTTTTTTCCTGAGTCTTTTTTCTTCTTTTGGTACCCCCCCCCTCCGTCCCTTTGAATCCTATAGCTCCTCTTCCCCCACCGAGGCCCCCCTCGCTCCAAAACACCCCCCCAAGTGCTTTTCCTGACTTCAGTTCGTTGAATGAGTCGGTGAGAGTCTCGAATGTTTTTACGGATGGTTCACTGCTCTTTCTTTTTGACCCCAAATTTTCCCCCCTTTCCCTCCTTTATTTCCTCGTTCACGCAGCAGGTTTGCCCCCCCTTTTTCCCCTCATTTTCCCTCCCGTTTTTTCCCGATATGGGCATGGATTTTCAGTCTTCGTAAGCCCATACGAACGTATTAATGTTATTGGCGCTACCAATTTTTGCGTTCTTTTTCCCCTTTTCTTTCAATCTCCCCCCCCAGTCGGCACCCGTTGGTTTTCCCAGAACTGTGTCCCTTCCCCTTCCCCTATATGCTTTCCTCCTCTGATTATAAGCTTTTTCGCCGCCGGAATGTTCGGTCTGAAAGGCTCCTCCTTCCCTTTCTATCCATGGTGCGTCCGCCGATTTGTCTTTGCGCGTCCGAGGAAGAAAAGGCCGCTTCTCTCCTGGAATCCTCCGATTTTCGTAGTCCTTCTTCCTTTTTCTTGTTTAATAGTCCCGGTCAACGATATTAGTTTCTTCGTCCTCCTTGCACCTTTACTGAGATAAGCGACCGTCTCACTTTTTCTACGATTTCCCACAACTGCGGTTCCACTTCTACTCCTCGGATGCGCTGTTCTTTGATTCTCCCCCTTCAGCCCCCTAAACTTCTTCTGGGAGAGTCCTAGCGTAGCGCTTTTCCCTCTCGGTTCACTTTTCGTTTTTCTAAAAAACTTTTCTTTCCTCGCTTTCTGCGTGATCGTCAATATTCTCCCACTTTTTTTTTCAACATAGGCTCCCCTCTTTTCTCCCTCTTTCAAATGTTTTTTTTGAAGTCCTTTCCTTTCCGACAGCTTTCTCTCTTGCGGTCCCTTTTCTCCTCTATTTGCGCAACAATGAAAAGCCGATGTAGGGTAGGACTCCATTCCGCCATTCGTTCATTTTTTGTTTTCTCCTGTTTTTCAGTTCCCCCAATCTTACTTCAGATACTTTCCCCTTCCACTTTTTCTTTTCCCTCCTGCTTGATTTTGGAAGCGAACTCTTCCTCTCTCTTTCCCTCCCCTTCCCCTTTGTTGGTGACTCTTTTCTTTCTTCTTCCCCGCTTCGTACAAAATAAATCATCTTTCTTTGTAAGGAACTTTACCCTTTGACCCTCTTTCCTACAATATTTTTGACTGTACCCCCTGTCACTCCTGACTTAGTCTCCCTTTTGTCGGTACCCTGATAATGATGGGCTTTTTACATTTTGCGGTCTACCACCTCTCCTCTTACCCTCCCCCTCATATTGGAATTCAATTGGTGTTCCTTTCCACCCCACCCAATTTCCAAAAAGGATACTCTCCTTCCCATCAGTAGTTTCCCAACGCGGGTCAAGACCTATTCTCTCTTCTAGACCCGACTCCCTCCACACTTTTTTTTTCATTCCCTAAGCTGTCCAGCCGGACGTTCTCTTCTTTTAGAATCGCAGTTCGTTCCTTTCTCAGGTTCCCGGGTAACCCCCCCACCCTCTCTCTCTTCTTTCTTGTGTCCCCCTTTTGGGGGATCCAGTTATGTAATTACGGACCCTTCTCTTACGGCTTTTCTCTTATTTCTCTTACACCAAGTCTTTGATCATACTCTCTTGTGAACGGTTCAGTCTAATGCAAGCCTCATATGTTCAGCACCCGCTGCTCAATTTTTCCCCCCCCTTTTTCCCCTCTTTTTTTCTTTCCCTTGCGCTCCCTCCCCCAAATCCGTCGGCACGGACTCCCCCCCACTTTTCAAGACCGTTTCCTCTTTTCTCCCATTTCCTTACCTGACTCCGGCGTGAGGCCATGAGATGAATTGCTTTCCTTTAAAGCATCTCCCTTTCTGGCACCCTTTCTTTGGCCCCCCCCCTTGTTCCCTCTTTGGCCCCTTCCCTTCCATGGACTCCCTCCCCCCAACCCTTGCTTATCGCCAATAAAAACTTTTTTTTCCCAGCCTTTCCTCCTTCATGTGATTCCTTGCTCTTCCCCGAACCAAGCCATATCTTGAAGAGTCCACCCCTTTCTCCAAATGTGTTGTTACAAAAAGGATTCCACATGCGCTTTCCCCTCCAAAGAAATTCTGTCCTCCCCCACCCCCTTTTTTCCCCTCCTGAAAGTCCTTCTCATTACAGCTCCGGTCATTCCCCCCGTCATTTTAATGACTCCCCCTTTTCCCATTCTAGCTGCTCCTGGCTACATTCCACCTTTGGTGGTTTTTTTTTTTTGGTCTTAGGTTAGGAGGTTTCCGAGGACGCTAAGAACTTCCTATTTTCCCAGTGCACCTTTTCGACTATCGTCGACATCATCTGAAGCCACTCTTCCCCTGACCGCAGTGGTCTGCATTCACGTGTGATATTTTTTTTGTCATACTCTCGCCGTAGTGTTACACATCTGCATCGCAGAATTCCTTTTCCCTTTTTTCCTGACTTTCTTTTTCTACCCCTGCTCTTCCCGCTCTCCTCTGCGTACCGCCATTGTCCTTTTGTTTTGATCCCACCTTTTTCCTTCCCAGAATTCCGTTCCCCCAATTTCCCTTGCAAGGAATTCATCTTTCTTTCCTTCTTTTGCGACTCTTTTTTTATTTTTTTCTCCGCCAGCCCAATGTTCCTTTTATGTGTTTTAGTTCCATCTCCCAATGCCTTTTTCCGACCCACCCACTCTTCTAATGATGCTAGCTCCCCCTTTTATATAGTAATGAAATAATTCCGTATCGCCTTTCTCTCCTGACTGCCACTTTTCCTGTATCATCTTCTTGTAGGCGGCGATTTTCTCCCCCCTAAACCATGCCCCCTTCCCGAAATTCTGAAGTATCGAGCGATTCCTTGGTATGGTCATGGATTTTCGCGCCTTTTACGCTTCTCCTCCCACTCCCTCCACTCTTCCTTGCTTGTTTTCCCTCTTGCTTTCTTATCCATTCCCTGACAGCTCATTCGTCTCCTCACTTCCTGATCATCCTTCTCTTCATTTCCCTCGCAATGCTGCCGCAGTCCCGCTAGGTTCTCCCCTTCAGGGTAAGGAAGCGCAGTTAGCCTCTGCAAACTTCTCGCGCAAACGGACATCTCGTTCCTCTCTCCCTTTTTTTTCTTCCAATCTTTTTTTTTTTTTCTTTTCTCCATCCGTTTTTTTGTTGTTTTCGAGAGCTTCCGTGACTCTTTCCCCTTCTCTCGATTTCTTTGTCCGTTTTTTGCGCTCGAATGGTGCCTCCCGGACTTACCTGCGTCAATTATCCTTTAAGGTCTTTACCTCAGCTTTTTTCTTCCCGCGGCCTTTTCTTCAGGCTCTTCCTCCCCCCCCCCTCGCGACTCCTCCTTCGGTCCCTCAGAAGGTTTAAGACTGCCTGAAGAAGATGCCTCCCTCCTCTCCTCCGATGCTCACGCTTAATCCTTGTGATTGTCTCCTCGCCTCCAAGTACTGTCACATTCCCCCCCCCCCTTTTGAACTCCCAGGACCTTTTCCTTTTCTGCGTGCATGTGGTTTTTTCCCTACCCTCCTTTCCCTCCCTCTTCGTATCGTCCCCATTTGCAGCTTTTCTTCGCCTTTCCTGCGCATACTTTAATGCCCTGCTCCTTTTCGCGCATACTCATTTACCCCCCCGGAATTAGGGGTCCTCCCCGCTTTTGAAGGCTCTTGAACTAAAAACCCCAGTAACTTCCCCTTTCCCCTCCAATCTACCTTCCCTCCGGGACCTAACGATTCCTTCATTCACCCCCCCCCCCCCCCGGTTCCTAATTTTTCTTCTTCCATAACAAAAAAAAAAACCCGGGTCTGATGTCATGGTCCGTAAGCCGAGCTTCAAGGAGGCGCCCTCGTCATTTCTTTTCCTTTTCCGCCCTCCTCCCCCCAGGCAAATTCTTCAGATGCGAGGGGTCCCCTTTCTTCCTATCAGCTCCATACCGGATTTTTTTCCCTTCCGGAAACTTCTATGAATCGTCAGCTTCTTCGTCTCCTTTTTGCCTTGTGTTCCACCCGCCTTCCCGGACTTCGGAATAGAGACGCGTTCCCCCTCCAGAACCCCTTCTCCGAACCCAAACCCCCAACCACAACTTTTCGGTCATGCGCCTTCCCCTTAGACGTTCTGGGAATTATTAAAATGTTGGTCCTACGGAGCTTCTCCTTCTTATTCTCCCCCCATGTTTTTCCCAGTCTTCCCCCTTCCTTCCTTTGCAGAGGCCACTCCTCTTGTTGCCAATCCTTTTTACCTCCCTGATTTTTTCCGCGTCCCATTTCTTGTTCTCTTTCCAGATACGCTGCAAGAGCCCCTTCGTATAAGCTGGTGAATAGGTACCCTCTTGAGACATTCTTCCATTTTGTTCCCATTTAGGGTTTTTGTGTTTTTTTCAATTTCCTCCTTCCCCTTTTGGTGCAATAAAGTGTCCCGCCCCTGTCTATCTTTCCTAATCTCGCTCCTGGAGTGACGGTCTTCCTAGGAGATAAGGTTCGGACGTCGGTGGTCTTATTGGTATCTCCGACTATTTGTTTATGTTTCTTGTCCCCCTTCTCCTTGTTGATTTCCTTTCCTCCGGTTGCGGCCCGAATTCGGATTTTCCTTGTCTTTCGCCCCTCTTCATATCTCTTTTGTTCAAGACGGGCACTTTTTGAGATACCGGCCCCTTCTTCTATATGAATCCACTGCTCGGTTCGACCCTTTTTCCTACGCTTCTTCCTTGTGCTTCTTCAACCTGATCCCCCCCCCCTGCACCCACGACCCTTTCGATTATGGGCGCGCATCTCTTTCTCGCGTCCCCTTTTTGCCACCGCTTTTTTTCATCCCCACTCTTTCTTTCTAGGTTATTGCCGTTGCTCCCTCCCATAGTGTTACCCACCCTGCTTTTTTGACCATCGGCTCACCCCTCTTGTACCACTCTTTGAAATGGTTTTTTTGCGAGTCCTGTTCTTTTTTTTCCGATTATTTTTTTTATTCATTCGGTTTGTTCGCCCCTTCCACAATCCGCAGAGTACAGGGTAGCCGCCCCTTTCTCGTTCTTCTTTTTTCGCTCTTTCTTTCCTTGTGTACCGGAACAATCTTTTCCCATTCTTTTTTTTCCCCCGTCCTGTTTAAGCAGATGATTGCTTTTGTCCCTCATTCGAGATCTATATTACGTGTTGTCGCTCTTCTTCTCTTCGCCTTTTTCCACTTAAGTCTTTCCTTTAAGGACCTGTTACAGGGTCTTTCCCCCTATTATTCATCAGGTAACCCTGAAGGAAAGTCCCCCCCTACTCCTGGCGATGAGATTGGTTTCTTAGACCCTGATCCGCGGCGTGTAAATTTTTTCCGGTTCCTCATCGTTCCTTACCCTCCCATCGGCGAATTTCTGGCTCCGGTCAACCCCACAACCCTTAAACGTCGTACCTCGTAAGTTCGCCCAGAAACCCCTCATTTGTCCCCTCTCTTTTCGCGCTCCCCCCCTTTTTTCCCCGTCTTTCCCCCCCTCCTTTTTACTGACATCCGAAATACTTTTTTACTCTGCTTTCCGCTGTCTTGATCTTTACTTTTTTCTCGTCCCTTCGTTTCTTGAAGTTGCTTTAAGTGTTCCATGAACCCAGGCTTTCCCGCGTTTTTTTTTTCACTCATTTCTTTTTTCCCTACTTCCCCCCTTTCTTTAAGTGTAGATTTCTCTCTATACCTTCCGTCGTGTTCTATCTCTCCGGTGCGCAGAAGAATGTAGTCCTGCACAAGATGATGTATTTTCTCCTTCGCGCAAGAACAAAAATCTTCCCGTCACTGATCCCTCAACTCCAGCCTCTTTCCCGTCGCCCCATTTTTTTCCCCCCGCCGAACATGACTCCGTCTTCCCCTCTGTTTACTCTCTTCTCAGCTTCCAGTCCCGTTCCGGGACCACACTTGCTCTTTTTTAGGAAAATTAACAATTGGCACCTACTTCCCTTTTTTTTCCTGAGCCTCCAATAACTCTTTCTTTTTAGTCTTTTCCTATCCCTCTTTTTCTACATCTCTTTCTGAACCCCCTCCCTTATCTTGAAGAGTCCACCACCTTTCTCCCCCCCTAAACATTTTTCTTAGTGATGGGCAACCTCTGTCTTGACTATGACTCCCTCTTCCCTGTCCAAACTGAGACATTTCTAGTCCTTTCTCCTTTTTTCACTGGCCTTCCATCGAATTCTTCCCCCCTCCCCATTACCTCGATAGGAGTAAGGAAGCCATTACACTTGGGTTTTGTTTGTTTCTTTTTTTTTTTCGATGTCCGCGAGCTATCCGCATCCCTTCCCGGAGGTTCATCACCCTCGATTCTTCTTGAATATCTGATGCCTTATTCCCTACTCCATTTTTTGCATTCCCCTTTTTCCGTGTGATATTGTGAAAATCCTCTCTTACATTGCCCCTTTCCCTCCCGCTTGTAGCTGACCGTGTCCCATCATTTCCGAGTTTCGCCCCCTTCTTTTTCTCTCCGAAATCTGTTACGACCTCAGTGTTTATAAATTCTCCTTTCTGCCCCATTAGCGGAATGACCTTCTTTCCTCCCCTGTTTTGGATAATCTTGTATGGTTTTTAGGACCTTTCCTCTTTTTAGTAACGCTCCAATGTCCCTTTTCCGTGACACACCCAGATCTCCCCTTCCCGTATTCTCTCCTGCACCCTCTTTTCTCTTCTCGGAACTGCTTCCTCTTCGCAGTATCGTCTACTTCCCTAACACTTTTTCTCTATCCTGCTTGTCTTCTTTCGACAAAAACATGCCACGCCGGACCACCTTGAGAACGAGTCTCCAATCTCCTTCCTTGCTATGGACGGCATTTCTCGCCCCCCCTTTTTCCCCCACTCCACCTTCGCCCCTTCGTCTCCGTGCTCATAGCTGCTCTTCTCGGTAAGCGGATTCCTCTCTTTCCTCTTCTTCCCTCTTGCTGCTTATTGTAGCCCTTCGACATTTTCGACTGCCTCTCCTCCCCAGGATTTAGCCTGCCCAGCCTCTGATCCCCAGTTACCGCCGCTGCAGCCTCGCAAATCCCACCCCCCCTTTATTCCCCCGGTACTATAAGTCCCTCTAACTCGTCCAAACTGATTA
>Ga0179591_1377522_pt1 | contig 11421 bp, 12 predicted proteins | sample CZOMad2_1_08_16f_FD_182891 | JGI IMG/M metagenome (GOLD analysis project Ga0179591, IMG submission 182891) | Vadose zone soil fungal communities from Angelo Coast Range Reserve, California, USA - CZOMad2_1_08_16fungal (PacBio error correction) | ecosystem: Environmental > Terrestrial > Soil >... | reverse complement strand
ACGGCGCTCCCTGATAGACTGCAACCCGGCCCGGACCGGCGGCCCCGTGCTTTCCCCCTTCTCACGGCTTTGCTTTCTGTTCTTGCATGGAGGTTGGCGATTGTTACCGCCATCCATGTTTTCTTTTCGGGTCTTTCCTTTCCTCCTCGTTTTCCTTCCCCCCCTTCCTTTAGATGACGAACCCCCACTCTTCCTTTTTCGCCCTTTCGCCTCCTTCTTCCCTGAGACCCAATTCAAGCGGGGGATGGCACGCGCCCGATGGGCCGGCTCGTCCTGCCCTCTTCCGTCTACTCCGACAGGTACCTGCGCTGCTTCGCTTGGTCGAGGTTATTTCCTATGCTGGTGTCAAACTCTAGAGCCCCTCTTTTGCGTTCGCTTTTTCCATACTACTGGTTTGACTTCCTCCACTGACTTTCCCCTGATTTTACCGGGCCTTTTTTTTTCTTACTGATCTCCTTACTTCTTTCCGACGTTTCCTCGGACCCAATGATTTGCCCCCCCTGCTCGGCCTCTTGCCTCTTTGAGCCCCCCTACGTCACCGGCCCAGCTCCTTGCGTTGCGCCCCTTTCTCCGGATCCAGGTTCTCCGAGGCGCCTCCTTCTGCCACGGCTGTGCCCTTCCTTTTTCCCCCTGGCGCCGTTTCCCCCTTCACGCGACCGGTGCCCTATTGTTCCGGTGAACTTATTTGTAATATGGAGATGCCCCTGGAATTTCCAGGCCTTTTTTGCAAGCACTCCCTCTCCAGTAGTTCCCTTTGTATTCTTGTGATTATGGCACCTTTTTTCTGATCCTGATAGATGTTCCTTGCTCCCCGACTGGTTTAGGGGTAGAGATACCGGATGTGTTCTTCCCTTTTTTTTTCTTTTTCAGGATTCCTCTCAAGGCGTTTGCCCCGCGGCCGGAGGAGGGAGTCGGTTAGGTCCGCGATCACGTGACTGTCCATCTTTCGAGATTGAAAGGAACCTTGTTTGTTTTTTCTTTTTCCTACTTTTCTCTCTCTTTCCTGTTCTCCTTTCTTCCTTCTTGTTGCGCCCTCGCCTCTACACGTCGGCGCCTGGACCGCCCCCTAGTAAGACATTTCGAACTGGGAGCGCGTCACGATTTCCAAGCCAATTTTTCCCCCCCCCTTCCTTTTTTTTTTTCTCAGCGATTTGACCGTCCCCCCCGCTTTTAAGAGGGGCCCTTCCCTTGCAGGTGTCGGGATGGCGTTCATGCGTGGTGGTATTGCCAAAGTAAGGCACACTCGGAGGGGCGATCTTTCGGGCCTTCCTCCCCCAGTCCCGCTCGCTGTCCCTTTTTCGTCTAGGGTCGATGTGCTCGGATCCCTGAAAGAAGAACACCATCTGATCGCCTTGCCTGCGCTTCCTTTCCCAGCCCCCTTGGCTCTTCTTGCCCCTGAGACTCTGCCCCCCGGCTTCGTCTTGTTGAGCAGGGGTCGCCCCGTCGCCGTCGCCCTAAGAACAGTGAGGCAACGTTGTCCGGCCGACTGTCCGCCAGTCCCTCCTCACACTAGATCAGATGGCACCCTTTCCTTTCTTCAGGCACAATGACCAGAGCCCCCCAATAAGTCTCCCGCGTGGCTCCAACATTTCCGAATAGTTCACATGGCCGTTAATCACAGGGGCCTTCCTCCTTCCCGGTTTGGTCTCGAGTAGCGTTTTTTTTTTTTTTGGGGTGCGCGGAGCCTTGGCACCGTCCTCTTGAGCGGACCTGGGCCTGTTTTTTTTTTCGGGACTTCTTAACCCCCTTTTTGTCCCCCCAGCGAAGTATTGTAGGTCGTCCACGAGCCGAGTGCGAGCTGCCCCCCTTTTTTTTCTCCTTAAGTCACTTCCCTTTCCTTGAAAGCTCCCCCACCCCCCGTAACTTCGGGATCGTGTTCAAACAGGATACCAGGTAGGACCCAGGTGCATTCGCATTCGTTTCCCCCCGGGTAACTCTCTTCCTTCGTGAGTCTCAGGTCTGAAGATTTTTAATAAGCGAAAGAAGTACTGTGTTTCCTTCTCTAATGCGAAGAGCCGATCTGTACCCGGCAGTCGGGGAGCTCCCAGACTTTCTTTTTCAAGTCTCTGGCCGACGCCGAGGAGATAAGGGTAGTAAGAAGGCTGTACTAGTGAAGTGTTGTGTTGTCTTTTTTGGTTGCTTTTGTTTTTTTTTTTTGTTGGGTTTTTTGTTTTTTCCCCCCTGGTCTTTTTCGTTTTGAGAGGGACGGATCCCCGACCCGACCCTATGGGAAAGAGCCCAGATTCCCCTCGATTTCAATCCCTCATCCCTCCCTTTCCAGACCGAAGAGTTCATCTTAGCCCCGGCGTGCTGTATCAACCCATTTTGCGGAGGATATGAACATAATAGTGGGAACGATTAGGCCTTTTTCCTAGCCGCTTTTTTTAGACTTCTTCGGCAGTACCTCCCCTTTGGTTGCGGGCCTTTCTCTCATCAAGAACTGAGGGTAGTGGAAGATCGGAAGTCTGCTTGAGATTCGCCAAAGCCGCTCGCGCAGGAGGTCCCTCTCCCTCGGCTTACTTCCAGTCCCTTTTCCTTTAGGGATGTCCTCTTAGTCGTCCGGTCCCTTCGCGACCGCGGCCTTAGTGGATCCCGTCCATTCTTCCCTCTTCTTTTTTGGACCCGCCCCCCGCCTTCGGGAGAGCCTCTCTCGGCGTTTTTCTGAATCCTTCTGCGGCGCCCGGTTCGGCGGCCGGGGCCTGTCTCAGAACATGTTTAAGACCCTGCTCCTCCGTCTTATCTTGCCCCTTTCCAATCGAGCTCCTCAGTCTTGCCGCTCGTCGACGGTCGCGGCACTCCCCTCCGGCGAGCCCCCCCCTGAGGTCCGTAAGGCTTGGCAGCCAGAGGTCCTTGTCGCCTTTCCTTTCTTCTCGTACGCCCCTGGGGGTTGCCAGACCCGAAGGACCAGTAAGTTTTTCGTAAGCCACGTAAGCCCTCCGGCCTTCTAATTTCCTTCCACATCCGAAAGAGGACTCTTTATCCCTACGTTGGTAATTAACATCAGGCTTTCCTGCTCGTTTCCTCTTAGGTGAGTGTCATCTTCACTCCCCGGTGTAGCGCCGCCTTTATCGCCGGAGATTATTAGTAATCCCAGTCTTCAGAGTTTCCTTTGACCACTCACCCCCCCCCCTTTACGCTCATCATTCTTCCCTTCTTCTTTGTGGAAAAGGGCGTCTTGGGACCCCTCCTTCCACCCTTTGAGCGACGCGTAGTTTTTTTCAGGTCCTGGTACGGGGGTAGGTCTTCAAAAAATTCTTACGAACGCATGCCGCGTCCCATTCCCTTTCTCGTCACCGTAGATAAGTCCCTCTCCTACGATGCAGTCTAGATTCTTTCGGCCTTTTTTACCCCCCGATAATCAGCCTAGCGGGCGGATAGTCGAGTCGGAGCCCCCTTCCTTGTCCTCATTACCGGTCTTACCCCTTTCGGTCAGCACCGTCCTGAGTTCCCCTTGCTATGTTAAGTGTGGTATCGTACCGTGTGAGTTTTAATTCTCTTCTAATACCCCTTTCCTTCATTGTGTCATCCTCCGGCATCGGAGCCCCTCTACAGTATCGGTGGTCCGCCCCCCGTCGAACCCCCCGCACTGCTTCTCGTTATCTGTCATGCGGCCCAGAAGTTCATTTTCTTTGCCCCCCCCCCACGATTCTCTAAGGGCAACCTCTGGCACAAATAGTTTTATCTCCAGTCTTGTTAGCCGTCCCTCACCGGACTTGCCCCCTTGCCTTCCACAGCTGACTAATTTAAGACCTTTACTTCTTCCGCTCATTTATCTTACTGCCTACTCCCTCCCCCTGCTGGTGTCCCTTGCCATTCCCGCATCTCCCCGAGACACCGTTTCGTCCAGGCAATCACCCTTTTTTTTTAAAGCCCCTGTTTTTTTCCCCGCCCTTGTGTTCAACCCCTTTTTTCCGCTGATTTGGAAACAGACGCCCGTGCAAAAGGAGGGTAACGTCCTGGTGTTTAGGTTATTGAGGTCCCCTTCTGCCCTTTGAGAGGACATCGTATTGCAGCCAGGGCAAGTGCAGGTTTTTACACCCTCGCTTTCCCCTCTCGTATCCACTTACAGCGGGTCCGCTTGGCCACGCCTTCTCACAACGTCTGTCTGCGGGAAAGCCCCAAGTCCCTTAGGGTTGCACCCCCCGTCCCGCTCCCTCAGGGACTGTTCTGAACGCTAGCTTCAGCAAGAGCGTTCAACTCACAAGAAAAACGCTTGTCCTCCCCCCATCCATTGCGTTTGTCCCGTTTTCCCCTAAAACCTCTACCCGCAGCGCGCCAATAGGGGCCTTTCCCCCCTGTCTTTTCTTAATCCTTTTCATCTCCTTGACGCAATCGTTCCTCCTTTCCTTTAGTGGGCTCTCGCTTAGCTATGTGATTCGACGCCATAGAAGTGATTGCCCCCCGATTCGTAGACACCCCGCCTTTTCTAGATACACTTGTAATAGGACCCTTCTATGAGATATATCGGCCCTTTTTTTTTTTTCTCACATGATTTTGAGACTGTGCCCCTAGAAGTGGGCGAGCCTTGATCCTTTTTTCCGGTTTGGTCCTTTCTCGCTTTTTTTTTTTATGTCGCAGCTGGCAACGCTCTTTCTACGTCGGCCCGGTCATCCCCAATCGAGATCTCGCCGTTTCAGGGCCGCAGCTGATCCTACGCGAACCCACCCTTTTCCCTCCGTTCTAAGTGCCAGATGTTTCAAGGGCAGCATAATGTTAATCCCCAATCTTTGGTTCTTATTCCCCCTACATTCGCTGTGGACTGTCTTCATGTTCGTCGTCGGTGTTGAGTCGGGGCGATTTTCTTGATAGCTTACCTTTTTGAGGGCCTCTGAGGTTTCAGGACTTCGCCCGAAGTAGAGGGCAAAGCTTCCTCCCATGGGATTTTAGACACCATGGCCCGGGGAAAAGCCGTGCGGTTAGTTCGTGTCCCCCCCCCCCTTTGTATGTTTCGTTTCTTTTTCAGATACACCTCGGAGATGTTATCACTCTTCATCCTCCCCTCGCATTACTGACGGGGCGTCTACAAGACGGCATTAAGAGCTCAGCTAGCCTGCTTCCTTTTTTATCCCCCCGGTGCTCTCCCTTTCGTCTTCATCTTTTTGGAGGGCTCCAGTCGTTGCAAGACAGTTTATCTGGAAGGTGGACAACCATCCGGTTGCATGCCCCCTCTTTCCCCTTCCCCTTTTTATTTCTTGGGAAAATACATCTGCTATTTCCGGGAGACTAAAGTCTGTGGACCCACCTGTTCAAAGGTTTTTTTCCCTTCCTTTAATTACCTCTCCTATTTTCCTTTTTTTCCAGCAGGTTCCCGTCTCCTTTATAGACGTCTGTGGAAGGTGGGAACTGAGGACTACTATCAGATGATTGCCAGGATCTGACCCGGATTTTTTTCCTCCCCTTCAGCTGTCTTGCCCTTTTTCACTCACGGAAATTTCTCCGCGGCTTCACTCCCTGCGCTTCCCTTAAAATGGATATGTTTAAATAAGGAGCGGGTAGAGTCTTACATCCTTTTTTTTTCTTGCTGCGGGGTTTCCCTCTGTTGATGGGAGTTTCTCTTTCTGCTTCGTGTGGCCCTTGCATCGAGTCCGCCCCCCTTTTTTGGCTTTTGGCTCACCGTGTTCTGCCGAGGGGAACCCCAGCCCCGTTACGTTTATTTTTCGAACCGATGCTTTTTTCCAATAACCGTGACGCTCCCTGGTTTCCTCCCCTCCGGCGCTTTCTGCTTTTTTTCTGGCAATGTTGCTTTAATGTTTCCTTTGAGGTGGTTACAGCCCGGCGGTGCTCTTGATTTCCATTATCCTCATCCTTTTCACCCGGCCCTTTCTTGACAGACCTTCGGAGCCGTCTGGCGAACGAAGCGGTCAAGAAAAGGAATAGACGTAGAGCTTTGTCCTGCCACCTGATCTCCCTCCTATGACACTCTTCTCTCGCATTTTTCCGCTCTTCGAAAACTCTTCTGCGGGTCATTACGATGGTCGGCCAGGAGTCAGCCCGGCGTTTCACGAGGTTTCGCCGCGAGAAATATCGTCCTGATACACGCGCCCTGACGTCCCCCTTTCCTTTTTGGAACCCCGGTCGCCCGGCCCGGTTCGAGATGCCCTCCCGGAAATCCGGGCTTGAGAAGAGGCCGCTGATTTCGCGACGATCCTGCGGGGTCCCTTCCCCCCCTTCCTCCCTTTATGGACGCCCGCCCGCTTTTTCTTTGCCCCTCCGGTTGAATCGATGACCCAGAGCGGATGAGCCTCTAGGCATAGTCCTCCCGCCGGTCGAGTTCCCCTCTTTTCGCAGTTAATTCCCTTTCGCTCTTTGATATTTTTCAGCTCGTTTCCCTTTCCGTACTTTCCTCACTAGACTTTACGGCGGGCCCCTGTCTGAAGGTTTAACTGCGGTTCTGGCTTGAGGAAACTGGTGAGCGGTTCCAGGATCGTCGCGGGACGGCCGGGCGACTCGTGCTATTCCTCTCCGGGCCATGGAGCCGATTTTGCTCTCCTGATGTTAGTTCCGGCGCTATCAGGTTTTCCTTCTTGTTTTAGGGTTGGTCTTTCAGTTCCCGCGTTCCTTTCGTCCGCACGGTGTTCACCTTCCCGTTTTTTTTCACCCCTTTGCCCCCCTCTCCAAGAGTCATGGCTAGCCCAAGTCGTGAGGCCCTCCCTTGGCCCCTATCTTCTCCTGGCGCGCTTTTCACCTTTACCTTGTACGGAGTTGTGGAACGAAGGCGGTAACCGGATCATTACTCCGGTGGGCCTCCTCCCTGGACCCCGCTTCGGCGCTTCCGACTTTTAGAAACCCCGTCTACATATCTTTTTGGTTTTTTTTTTTTTTTTTTCCTCAAGCAGTCTTCTCCCCCTTCTTTAGCTTTAGCGGGAGGACCTTGCCCGCTTTCCTCTCTGCGTACGCTTTTGTAATCGACCCCCCCCACGACCCCCCGGAGACTTGAGAACAACTGATAACTGGTCTATCCCGACCTCTTTTCTCACCCTTGGATGGCTCCCGCCTTCCCGCCCCAGATAGGCAGAGATAGAGGGCATTGCGTCTCCCCCTAGAAGGACCTCTATGAAGTTTACCACCAGCAGGCGTGGGCGCTCCTAGTCGCGTCTTCCTCCTTTTCCCTCGTGAAACTTTGTCAACTTTGTCCCTTTTCCGCGAACGGGTTGAGGATTATTTTGTAGAAGACGTGAATCACTGGAAGGAACGGTATTGTAAGCTATTTGCTACACCCCTTCGTTGTACTTTCCGTGCTTATTTTGCCGACCCTTTCAAGGAACCCTTCTTTGACCGAGGTAATTATGCTGTGTGGAGAGATAGAGATTCTTTGTGCCCCCCCTCTCTTCTAGGTCTTTTCTCCGTGGTTTTCTTTTCCCCCCTTCGACTGCAGCCGTTTTCAGTCGAGGCGTCCAGGCGGGCTCAGGCGGGGAGGCGGTATAAGAATAGCACCCTCTCCGAACATGGAGCTGTCTTTCTCTCTCCACTTGCCGTAGAGATCTTGACGGTCTTAGTAGGTGATCCGCCTGGCTCCTTTGGGTTTCTGGCTTAGTAGATCTTACCAATGCTAGGAGCCCTGGGACGTTCCACAATTTCTTTTCCCTCATACTGAGCGCGGGCGCCACCTATTCCCTTTCCCTCCTATTTTCCCCTCCTTTGTTGAGTCTGATGGGGCTTTTTTTTCAATCTGGAGACGGCCCCTTTTCAAAGACGATGGCGTCTGGCGGAGGGTAATGGTTGGCGCAGGTTTTTAGGCCGACTCTCCCGACGGCAATATCCCCTCACCCTGGGGCCTTTAGTTCTGATACCCCTGGGAAGCAATTGCCGACGATCAACAAGATAGGAAGCTAGACCTCCATCGCCTTGTCGATTCGTGCTCGCGGATCGGACATGGCCGCCCATCCTCCCCCTTTATTAGGCGCGTACGCCCCACCCTCCCGCAGTATTTTAGCCACAAATTTTTTTGTCACAACGCAGGATTCGACCTTTGCCCTTCTTCGAGGCACCCCCTTACTAATTCCTTCTTCCTTCCCCCCTTTTTATGCCCGCCCGTCAGCAACCGGAATCCTCCCGGTACCTTGCTCTAAGATGTGTCCCCCGAAGTTTGCCATTGTCCATTCAAAGAGTAAACCAATAACGTTTTTCCGTATTCCGGCACCCCTTTTCTCCTCTTACGTGGCCCGTACTCCGAGCCAAGGCCAGCTACGGCCTTTTTTTTTCTGTAGGCACCCCCCCCTAGTCCTCCCTCTTCCGGAGAGAGGAGCCTACTTATGGGTTTGGTGGGCGGGACGTACGCTGGTGTGCACAAGGGCTCGCTTCCCCCTCTACTTGAGCATTGGCCTCGACTTTCCCCCTCCCCTCGGACCCCTCAGTACGTCACGCCTTGGACATCCCTACCACAGGCTGTAACGATCGGATATTCTGTTCCCTCCCCCCCCCCCCCTTTAGTGCGAGAAGGCAACCTTCCTTCTATCCCGAGGGGTACACGGTATAAAAGTGTTTTAAGGAACGCGCCGCGGGCACCACGACACCATCCGGTTTTTAAGTCTTCCCCCTCTCCCACGCGTCCTATTCTGCAACAGGAACCGTCGGGCGCGGACCCCCTGGAGATTTGTTTTTTCCGACGCGGAGAGGAGGCGTCAGTTCTCCTTGCTCCTTTCACCCCCTCGGTCCTCTGATGTGGCTTCTCCTGCTCCGTGAGAACCCCCAGCCCTTGCTCTCTTTTTTTTGGTGACTAAAAAGCTGTAAGATCGCCCGAGGGGCTACATGCCCAGTCGAGTCCTCCATGATCAAAGAGCCGTCTTCCCCCTTCTCCCCACTCTGAGGGGGCGCCCCAGAACCATCAAAGACCCCTTCATAGTGGACGACGACTGGAGGTCCATGTTTCTCTCTCTCTGAATTCCAAGTACATCCCCCTTTTTTCTGCGGTGATAACTCGATTTTTATGCCATCGGGTCCCTGGACGGCAGGCGAGAGCGGAGTAAGTCCCGCATTTCGCCTCCCCGACCCCTTCATACGTCCTGCTTTCCCCCCCCAACGTCTGTCGGCTTCGGCGTCCATCTGGCTTAGTAAGTTCTTCCTCCGTCGCATACTTTTCCAGGTTTTGCTTAGTCGAGAAAGTGCGGACGCAGGCTGCTCGCCGGCCCGTCCTCCCTTCCCCCTTCCTCAGCGGTTCCTTCCCTGTTTCTCGATAGGATCTCCCGATTGTTTTTATCTGATTGCTTCAATCGGCGCGGAAAGCGACTGGTGTCAATCTCGTAAGACAAGCCTCCTCTCCTCCCCTTCCTGTACCCCGCTCTTCCTTAGCACGAGATTTTTTTCCTTTTCATAAAAGAGAGTAGGAGTTCCCTTCCCGGTCCGCGAAGCCCCAGCGTTTCTCCTCTCCGTTTTCCATTCCTCCCTCTTTCTGGGGCCCCTAATCTCAGGGGGATAGAAATCAGATTCTTCGGCTCAGTTGTCCTTACTCCAAAGGCCTTCTCTTACCTGACGCTGTTCCTCCTGGTCTTTGGACCAGTGACCTACTTCTGACGCTAGGACGCGTTGAGTTTCCCTGGAGAAGTTTTGAAAGGTGAGCCGTCCGCCTTTTTCTTACGCCTCCATCCGGGCGCATCGTCAGTCTTCTTCCAGGGGGGCTCCCCAGAATAACTTCCCCGGTGCCACGTCGTTCCAAACTCCCGTTTTCCTCGGCGGACGGTCGCGAGCTTTTTAACCCTCTACATTTGTAACCTGCCGCATCTTTTCATTCTTTCTTTTCCGTTTTGCGTTTTTTTTAGTTGATAAAACAGAGGAAGAAAGTAGTCCCCCGCTCCTTTCATACCGATTTCCAGCCTCCTTTGAATCAGTAAACTCTTAGTTCCGGTACAAATCTAGAGCCCAGAGAATGGGAAAGGAAGTAGGCCCGTCAAGCTCTTCCTTGCCCAGGAAACCCTTTCTTCCCGGTCTGTTTCCCTCCTATGTTGCGTCCCGCATAGAGAACCCCCAGCTCATCCTGCATGGGCAACCTCTGCCATCTTCATACTTAGTATCCACTCTATCCCCCCCTGAATTAGACTTTGTACCCTTCCCCCCCCCCTTTCCGGCATTGGAAGCTGTACCCGAAGCCCGTAACGCCAAAAACTCCTTGCTCTTCTTTACCCCCCATCCCCCCGCTCTTCAACCCGCGTGAGTGATCCTCGACAGATGTCCCGTTCTTAGTCCAGTGCTCTCCTTTCATTAAAAAGAGTGATCACGCCTTCCCCAATTCGGCTCCCATCCCCTTTTCTGTCATATCCTGGTTCAGCCGAGGAAAACCCAGGGCCCTTGAACCCAGGACAAACTCCCCCCTTTGTGCTCATTTTTGCGCCTTGGGAGCATTTGAGTCCCTCCTATGTCCCACTTTCCCCGACCTGCTGTTGAGTAGGCACTCCTCTTCCCCCTCGAGACTCGTTTTTCTTACGAGCACGCGACCCGCCCCTTCGAATCTCCCCCTCACTAATTTGTCTTTCCTCCCCCAACTTTTTTTTATTCTGGAAAAGCGCCCTTGCACTTTTCCGGACCTGCGTGTACAGGTTTCCTCCTATGTGGCGAGGTCACTTTCCCCCCTCTTCATTCGCTTAGATCTCTGCCCGTCAGATAAGGGTAGAAGTGATTTACCTTCGAGAGTTGTAAGAGAATTACCTTCCCTCCCTCACTAGAGGGACCCACCCTTGACAAACTCCAGTTTCCCTTAATCTTCCCTTGCTTGAACCCGCCCACCCCCCCTTTTTCTCTAGCAGCCCACTTTCGTCCGCCCCCCTATGTCTCCACCTTCACATAACCATCTTTCCTCCTTCCAGACAGCAACCCCACCACCATCCTATCTGGAACCCACATGCGCTCCATTTCTACAGACCCTGCTCCCCTTTCTTGTAACTTACTACTTTCACCCGACCCCCCCCCCCCCCCCCCCCCCCCCTCCCCCCCCCCCCCCCTTGCCCCCCCCCCCCCCCCCCCTCCCCCCCCGGCCCCCCCCCCCCCCCCCCCCCCCCCCCCCCCCCCCCCCCCCCCCCCCCCCCCCCCCCCCCCCTCCCCCCCCCCCCCCCCCCCCCCCCCCCCCCCCCCCACCCCCCCCCCCCCCCCCCCCCCCCCCCCCCCCCCCCCCCCCCCCCCCCCCCCCCCCCCCCCCCCCCCCCCCCCCCCCCCCCCCCCCCCCCCCCCCCCCCCCCCCCCCCCCCCCCCCCCCCCCCCCCCCCCCCCCCCCCCCCCCCCCCCCCCCCCCCCCCCCCCCCCCTCAGGCTCACTCGCCTGGTAAGGTTAACCTTAGCCGTTATCTTCCTCGAAGATGCCGGTGGTTTTAACACACCTCACCCCCCTGGACATCAGCAAATCATTCTTTGTTCGTCCCGTAAGACCCCCCCCCGTAAGGTAAATCCACACTCGCGCGCCAAGGGACCTGACCCATGCCGGGCCCCTGATTCTTTT
>Ga0179591_1363071_pt1 | contig 11421 bp, 15 predicted proteins | sample CZOMad2_1_08_16f_FD_182891 | JGI IMG/M metagenome (GOLD analysis project Ga0179591, IMG submission 182891) | Vadose zone soil fungal communities from Angelo Coast Range Reserve, California, USA - CZOMad2_1_08_16fungal (PacBio error correction) | ecosystem: Environmental > Terrestrial > Soil >... | reverse complement strand
CCCTGGAGCCAATTTCGTTTCCGGCCGCATAGCCCAACAGGTGTCTCTGTCAAAAATTCCTCACCCCTCCTCTATCATGTACGGGACTTCGGGAATCCTGCACCATGGGCAGCCTTTTCCTCATCTGAGAAAGATGATCCTCAAGCAGAACCCCTTTCAGGTCCTACAATCCGTTCCAGTGTTATGTCAGGGATTCGTTGGTGACCCCCCCTTTTCCCCTCTTATCCACGGGCCAAAGGCCCCCCCCAATTCCCCTTTTGACCCGATAGTCTTTAACAACAATCACTCTTGCAAATGGTCGGTACAAGTTTTTCCAGCTTGCCCAGGTGTTCCCCCCCTCCCCTTACCTCAATTTGCCTTTGCGTATCCCCCCCCCCCCACTGTGCATACCGTTCCTTTCTGCATGTCCTGATGGTGATTTCATGCATCCTTTGAACTCCCCCCCCCTGTCTTTTTCTTTATAGATGGGAGTTCATGTAGTGTTCTTCCCGTCCCGTTTCCTTTTTAACTGATTATGCGATGACTGATGAATTCTCCTGAGACTGCCTTTGGCCCTCATTGTCTTATGTATCCTTTTTTTCCTTCCCCAGTAAAAAAGATAGGTTGGTGTGCCCCCCCTCCCTTGTTTGGCTGAATTCTCTCATTTCTTAGAATCCCTTTCCTCTTCTCGAAACAACTACCCCCTCATATAACATTCTGCCCCCTCAAAGTTTGTTTCCCACTCTCACAGGAGTGAAGAACCCAAGCCCTCATTTTGGTCGTAGTTTCCCTGAAAATGGCCCCCCCTCCTCCATTCTTTGTTTAGCAGGGACCCCCTGACCATCTGACCCTTCCCCTCCCCCAGTTCACAGGGGAAGACCAAATTATTTATGAGATGAAAGTGCGACCCCTCAAGCAGATCAGATGACTAAGCCACGACAATATCCACCATGACAGTTTTTCCCCCCTTCCCCCCTTTCTGCCATGATCACAAATGTTTTCATCATTTGACAATCTTCCCCTTTTCATTTTTGCTGGTTTGTATGATGAAAGGCCCTCCGGTCTTTCCTCCTTCCACCTTCTCAGGCTTGGTATTCAAGGCTTTGATGCCTTTCCTCTACCTGCAAACATTCACAAACCAAACGTTTTCTTGAAGATGAAGCTGTTTTTTTTTCTGCAACAGCCACTCATTTGTTCACTTTTTCCCCTGTAACCCCCACAACCCATACCTCCGGCTTTTGGCTTTCTCTTCCCTTTTGGACCCCATGAGGAATATGACTGTGGAGACGCCTCCCTGGCGCCACATTCCATCCCAGTACTATCTTCTTCATCTCGTACCTAGGGATCAGGTCTTTTCCCTGGCGTTCTTCTTTGGGTGGGCTTAATGTTTGGTCTCGTCCATTGAGCATAATATTTAACCTGTCGATTCTTTTTTTTCTTGGAGTGCCTCCCCTATCTTTCGCTGTTTTTTTCCTTTCCATTCCAGCACGCGTCCTCCCCTCGTTGTCATCGTCCGAACCAGGTCTGGCAGCCCACGACTCCTCCGGGTTGGAGATTCGTTTTTCATATGCCTTCTTTCTTACTGGTCCTCAAGAGGTCAATGATAATCATTTTCTTTTTTTTGTGGCCTTTCCCCTTACTGAACCCAGTCTTCCCTTTTTTTTTGTGATTTAACACCCGATTCCCATCCCTGTTTTTCAGTAGTAGTGAAGCATGGAGCGAGGACCCAAAGTCAAACTTCCCTCTTCTTTTTTCTTTTTAGTGGGATCTCCGGGGGATGTTTCTTCACTCCTCCCCTTGATTTGAGTTGGTATTGGACATATCCTGTCCCACCGTCCGGCTATTATCGAGGGTTTTGCCCTCTTTCCTTGTGCATTCACAAATACCAGACTTTTTACCTTTTTTCCCTCATCTTAAAGTATGACTATTCCCAATTGTTTGTTCCGTAAACCCATTGGACACCCCTCTTCCTTTTTCACCTTGTCCCGTTGTCTCTACCACCAGCTGGACCTTTCCTTTCTATCTGGCCTGAATTTGGAAAATTGTCGGGGTCTGAATTTTCTCCCTGCGTTCCCCCGGCCCAGGGAATAAAGGGTAATTTGGGGGTATGCAATGTACCTGGCCCTTAGTTGTTTGAACACCCCCTTTTCAGGTCCTCTCCAGCTATCTTGGTTCCCCTCCTATGACAACATAACCCACTCCTCTCCCAGCTCCCACAGCCCCCTCATCTAAGTCCTACAAACGCCACATCCGCCTCCCTTACGTGTGCTCTTACCCACACCGACCCATCCCACCTTTACCAATTGTTTTTCCCCTCTGGGAAGTCATGCCCTCCGCAAGCCCCTTGCTGGTAGGTAAGCCTGAATCCCTTTCCCTCCACACCCCTTGCTTTTCAGGTCCTCTCCCTCAACGCCCCCTGCCCTCCCCCCTTGCGAAAGCTTGTCCCTGCCATGGTTTTTCGGAGATACCACCGTCTTCCTCTTCCCATGAGGGGAGGAACCTCAGATTATTTGAGGAGCCATGAAGACCACCCCCGAGAAAGAGAGTGGGCGGAGTTTGTCTGGAGGTTCCCTCCCCCCCCCTCTCCTTTTCCTTCGTTTAATATTCCCCCCCAGAGTTTTTGATCATTTCGCTGATGCACCACCCAGTGACTCCAAAACAGCCATCCTTTTCACCCCCAATTCGCGGTCCCCCGGTTCAGGCTTTCTCATCTTCAGAAAATCTTCCCTCTTGCCTCTTTTCTTGAAGTTGGCCCCATGAGGACTGTTTTTCTCTCCGATACATTAGGGTGATTTTTTAAACACCCCCCTGGCTCTGATTCTTTTGTGGTTGACAGTAAGGGCTTTGCCAAATTGATGTTTCTTTTCCTCACCCAACCCTTGATGTAATGCTACTCCTTTCCCCTGTGGGCTTTCTAAGGTATTTACCCTCCCTCCTGGCGATGGACTTACAACACCCTCCTCCTCCAAAACTACTCTTTCAACCCCCCTTTCCTTCTTTCCCCTCGCCTTTTTTCTCCCCCCAAACCCCATCCACCCCCTCCCTCTATTTCCAGGAGACAGGTTTGGAAGATGGGCCCGACACAAGTCCAAAGGTCTTAAGATGTTATTGAATGTCTATTCTTCTTTTCTTTCCCCTCTCTCTTTTTCAGCATAGATTAGGCGTGGAACCTAATACAATTTTTTCCCCCTTTCCTTTTTCTTCATTGTCTTGTGAATTGCCCTCTGTGTATCCCCAAAGAATTCCATCATTTTTCATTAGGCCCTACGACCCCCCCCCGTTTTCTTTGATTTTTCAACCCGACGTTGTGTCTGGTGATTCCTAACTCCACAACTTTGAGGTGTTTTCATCTACTAATTAAGTTCCATCTGTTTTTTTGTTTTCTTTTGGTTTGTCTGTCTCGCTCTGATAAGAGGTATTATAAGTCGTGTAGAGAATTCCCTCCCCCCACATTGTTGATTTCACCCCCACCCCCCCTCCCTTTTTCGGTAGGTAATGGTTCCACAGAGAGTCTGACCCCCTTCTCTTCTCACAATTGGTTGCAACAACCTTTTCCAGTTCCCTTCCTCAGTCAGAATAGTTTCACCTTCCCCCCTCTTTTTCCTGATCCCCCCCCTTTACGCTTAGAGTGATTCAGCTCCCCCCTTTTCTCCAGCAATGGATAGAAACCCCATTCTTCCCTTCTCTCTTGGTATAATTTTTTTTTTTGAAGTCACGTTTGAAACTTTTTCTGTATGCTTGCATGTTTTCAAAATGTTGGACATAATTCCCCAGGTTGACATTGAACCTTGTCCCAACCCTTTCCCTTTTGTGGACCATTTTTCTGTTGTTTTTAACCTCCGAGGGATCGTTCAGCCCTGCGTTCGCGATGAAAGCTGATTCATTATGGTTGGTGCTCTGATCTACCCCCACAAAACTAGATCAAGGACACCTCCAGGGAAACTTTAGTAAGGGGCGACTTGGTTCTTCTTTGAGTCTTCAGCTTCTGCCCCCTCTTCCCATTGTGCATGTATGTACGGAAGTTTGCCAGGGCTATCCCACCGAGACAAGCTTCTTTTTTTTCCCCTTAAATTGGAGTTGCCAACCAAATACTACCCCAAACCTTTCTCTCTTTCCACAACTCTTTTTTTGTCACTCTGTTTTTCTCCCCATCCGTTTTTTTTTTTTCTTGAGTTGCATGCAGGCAAAAATGGGTTTCCGCAGCATGGCCCCCATTGGGGTTCTTCTTTTTTTGTGCCTGAACAATGCTCAACTCCCCTCAGTCTCTTTTTTCCCCCCCTTTTTTCTTTGCCCCCATCCTTCCCGCACAATTTCCCCTGTTTGGCTCCCCGCCTGGCCTGCCCTAAAGGCAGAACACGCGAGTAACGCAGTGCCCTTTTCATGAGAGGTTCCCCAAGAGACCCTTTCCTCCTCCTTCTCTTATCCCCCCTTTTTTCACTGAAGTTTTGAACCCCCTAAGCTTTCCCCCTCAAAGCTTGCAATCCAGATGGATTTCTTTTCCCACATTCCGTTGCACCTTTGGTAAATTTCCCGGCACGTTATACATCCCATGCCAGGAGCCTCAACCCCCTGGCCTCCGAGCTCCTTATGACATGAATTGCTACTTCCCTTTCCTCCATTGCGTCCAGAAAATGTATGGCTTCGGGCTATCGATTTTATCGTTAGTTTTTCATTCCCCCTGTCGATGAAATGCTGCTAATCCTTCCTTTAGATCCTGGCTTCTGCTGTTGCGTTCCCCTCCTTATCCTTAATATGTATCTGGTATATTCTTTTAGTTCACCCCAGTACATGTACTTAAACAATTGCCTTTTTTTCTCCCATACCTGTTTTTTTTGATGAACCGCTGAGTCTTCAACTTCCCTTCTCTCTCGACAATAACATCATATAGGACCTCTTTCTCGCTGAAACCCCCCCCCCACTTGGTTGCTTTTTTTTTCCTTTTTTCCCCCCCCGATACCGCTTTTTCAGCTTTTCGCCCACTTTGGTAGTAGGTTTCCTAATGTCACCTCTGTTCTTCCTTGTTGATAACACAGAGGGCCACATGGCTACAAATAGCCCGTAAACCCTTGGACAGCCACCCGTCTGCTGCGCTGAAATTTCTTCCCTTTCTTGTTCAAGTCCCCATGACTCTCCCTCTACTATCAATCTCTCCAGATCCCCTTTTCCCCCTTTTCTTGCCATGCCCCCAAACCTGCTCCTCATGCTGTTTTTCCTTTTTGCTGGTGCTTTTTTCCTCCCAAGGCCCCTTTTCCTTCCTTAGGTTGTAATGTCAGCAAAAGTTCTTTTCGTTGCTTTTTGCATTTTTTCCCTCTTGATGTAATAGAATCCCGACACCCCCCCCCCCCCCCCCCCCCCCCCCAGAAGATCCTTCCCACCGCGGTTTGTTCTTTCCCTCCCCAGTCCCAATTGAAGCCCCATGAACATTTTCCCCCGAAACTCCGCCGGCATTTGTTCCGTTCAAGTGAACCCATGTTTAGGTACCTTTTTTCTGAACACCTCCTTTGTCTCCCAATTTTGCACGAGGCGAATTTTTCTTTCTTTCCTATCTGACCGCCCTTTTACGGGAAGGATAAAAGATGTGCCAGGATGTTGGATGTTGTTCCTGGGTGGGTAATAGGTTGCTTCAGGTATTGTCCCTTTCCCTTCTCTTTTTTTTTTTGCTCGTTTTACCATGACCCTCCCCCCCAATTTTTTTCTGTTTGTCTTCCTGAGCTATTCCCATTTCGCTTCCTCCACTTTTGTCTTTTTCCGAAAAGGTCTTGTTTTTTATCCTCCTCCCCACCCTCCTTTCCTTTCTTTTTTTTTTTTTTCTTCTCAACTGCGTTCTTTCTTCCCATGGTTCACTCCCAGAGGTTTTTTGTTATTGAATTCTGCTTTCATTCCCTTTACTGACCACAGGCTTTACGGAGGTACATGACTCCCTCTATCTAAATTTAGGTATTTCTTTTTAGTTTGGGTCTTTCTTGTCCCCTTCCCCCCTTACTTCTTGATTCTTCTTGCTTTGTTCTGCCTCTTGCTATTGCCTCCTCTTGAGAGAGTTGGTCTGTGGCATATTCCTGTTCCCTGAAGAATCATGTAGAGGGGTGCCCATTCTTCGAAGTGGCCCCTTTCCCCCCACGGAATTCCCCTTTCCATCCCGCCCTCAACATTGCTATTTCAATCTTGAGGGGGTGTACTGCAGCACAGTGCTGCCTCCTTCCCCCTCAGATTTTTTTTTTACCATTTTTTGGCTTTGTTCGGTGGTTTCTCCCCCCACTGAACCCACTTCGACTATGTGCATCAGTCCCAATCCGGGTCTGGTGCCTGTTAGCATCGGCCCTGTTTCCTCCCCCTTTATGGGACCTCTCCTTTTCAGGAGTGTCCTTGTACCATGGACTGGGCTTTGAGTTGTTGAAGGCCAATCTCACTTTCTTCCCCTATACCTCCTTTCCTCACGGCTTTTCCTATGTCCCCAGCCCAGAGGGCCACATCTTCCCATCCATCTGCATCCTTAAAAAAACGCCACTCATCTCCCTCTCAGTTTTCCAAGCCTCCAAACTACTACTCCATCCTCAACACCGTGCAGCTAAGATGGGCTTCATGATACCTCCGCCAAGCCTCTTTGTTTTTCCATTCCTATCCCCCCACTCAACATTTCTCTCTCCTATATTGTGCCCTGTTGTGGAAAGCTCAGTGGCTCTCCTCGATTTTCCCAAGGCTGGTGTTCTTGCTGCCCTCCCCCCCTTGTTGAATGAACGCTTACATCAGGGGAAGGCAGCAGAGTTTCCTTTCTCATCTTACGTCCCCACCTGTGGCTTTGGTGCGGTTCTGCGTTTACAGCCCACCTTCTAGACAGGGGACATAAGGCATATGTTCCACTTTGAAGAGTCCTCACCAACAACCTTTCCACCACCCAGCCTACGACAGGTGCCCCAATGCATCCTGTTCTCCTTCCCACTCCCAAGCTGTCTCCCCATTTCTTCCAATGACTGACTTTGTCTTGAGGGTTGGCTCCAACTATGTCTTGTCTGACAAATCCTCTTCCAGCCCCCTTTTTTTACTCCAAATCCACCCAAAGGCTGTGCTGTTGATTTCTTTGTGGTTGTCAGGCTTTGCAAACAATTTTGCTGGTCCTTTTCTCCCAAAACCTCTGGCTATATTAAAAGTTTTTTTTCCTTTTCCAATTGCCCTCTTAAGGGCGATGAACTCCCCCTGCCGTAATCCCCAATATTTTGGTCGTTCAAGTGCTCTTTTTTTTCCTTTGTTCCTTCCTACCCCACCCTCCAAAAAGTCCCTCCAGTTTTTCAATGAGGCGTTTTCACAAGAACCCCGGGAGACCCGTTGCGGTTTTTTCTCTTCTGGTCTCGGAAGGCATTGATTCTCCCCCCAATGTAGCATATTTTTTATATTCTTCTCAGTTGTTCCCTTTCACTTGATATTTTTTCTTTTTTAGCCCCTTGTTTTTTTCTTGTTAAAACCCCTCCTTAGACATTATTTTTCCTTTTCCTCACATACGACCCCCAAACAGTGAGAGTTTTTGCAACTCAGCTTTCGGGGTAAAGAAACTCCCCCCCCCTTCTTTTGCTACTAAGAACCCCTCTTCTTCTTTTGTTCTTTTGTGTAGATCGAGAATGCGGTATTTAAGAAGTCGTTGAGAAAAACCACCATTTCTTTTTGCCCACGTTTATTATCCCCCTTTCGACCTCGACCACATAAGTTCTGTATCCCATGTGGAACCCGGCCTCTCCAGCTTTCTACTTCTCCTTGAGTAATAAAATTTAATCTTCCCCCCCTTCCCCTCAACCTACCGTTTTTCCCCCTCTCTTTGATAGAGACAACTGACCTTTGTCTTGCTGAAATACAATCACCGTCACCCATGCTCAGGTTCAAAATGGGTGAATTATCCTGCGCAATCTGAGGTTCTTCTGTCCGGAAAAAGACAAGTTCCTGTTCCCTGTCCAAGAACTTTTGATCTTTGCCTGAGAGGATTTTTCTTGTTTTTACCTCAGCTTGTTTAAGCCATATCCCTTTCCTTTTTTTTCCTTTGTGGTGAACTTCTTTTTGAGTGAGTTGGTTTCCCTTTTATCAAACCGACCCCTCACCAAGAACAATTGAATTACTGCCTGATTTTCTTTTCTTGCTCTATTTTTTCTTATTTGCACACTGCCTTCCCCCCTTTGCAATGGACAGGATGGAGGCACAGTGCTCTCCCACCTCTTCCGGGCTCCTTAACCTTTGAGTGATTCAAAAATTGTTTCATACCCCTCCCACACAAAAATGGGGAATGTGGAACCTCCCCTCCCTTTTTCTCCTTCACTTTCCCAACCCTCCGAGTGTTTTTTCTCTCTCTAGCGTTGAGCCCAAGTTCTCATTGGGTGTTAGTATGCTGCACAAGTTACTCAACTCCCATTTAGGTCTTGCCTTGTCCTCTGTGCTTCTGTCAATTGATCCTTCCTGTACATCATGCCCCCTTTTCCCCCTCAGTTGCGATCTATTAGACCTCTTCTCTTCCCCCAACGTCCTCAACAAGGTCAGATTGCTCGAAACGCCCGTCGGGTTATTGTCGTGATATTAGTTGTTCTTTTGTTGAGAATCCCCGATTTTTTAAGAACAGTAATTCCTTCATCCCTCCCTCCCTACAGTATCCATGGCTTTTTCCCCCCTATCACATCTTCTTAACCAAGCCCACTCTTCCCAATGGCAAGCTGGACAAGTTTTTGCACTCTTATGTCAAACATTTATACCTCATTCCACATCCGGCAGTTTAGCCTTCAACCATGGGAAACGATCCTGATTGGCCAATGCTGTTTTATCCCTACCATTCCCCCTCCCCCCTTGAGGAAAAGACACATTGTTTTCGGTCTTCACCCAGAGATGTCGTGGATCTGTTCTTTCCCCCGTATAATTTTTTCCTTCTTAGGAATGCGAAAAGAATCCGCTTGAATAGACGGGGCCGGTTGGTTCCCCCTTATCCTTAGAAGTATGCTCGTTTCTCTTTTTGTTTTTTCCCGGATACGCCCCCCCCCCTCTGGGTTGGGCGCACAATTAAATTGTGTTCTGAATTCCTTCAACGACTTTGGAGAATTAGACTTTCCCCTCATTCACCTACCCTCCACTTAGGAATTAGGTATGAAACACCCTCCCCCGGGGTGATTTTTTTGTCATTTTTTTCTCCCTGTCTTTCCCCCCCATCCCTTTCTTCGTTGGGTCGATGTTCCCCCCAAGAATTCTCATTGTTTTAACACCCGGCCCACACCTACAACATATAGCCCCTCCTGCCCCTCTTGTCCAAAGTTCCGTCTGATGCTGATTAACCTCTTCCTCCCCTATAAGTGCCCGATGCTTTAAATCTTATTCCCCCTCTGCATTCTGACCACATCTTCAAATTTTCCCGTTCTTTCCATGATTCAAACCTGCAGTGACAAATGCTTTAATTTTTGGGTTTTTCTCCTTGCACCGGAAGGCCCTCAGGCTGTTCCCCCTCCCTGCCAGAGCTTCTTGGCTTATTCTTGTTGTATTAAGCGCCCCCATTTTTTGTTCCATAGAAAACTTACCGATGACAGATGAAAGCCTTTTTTGAGCCAACATGTTGTCCCCCGCCAAATGGACCCCCCAGTCCCACCCTCCCTTTAATTTGTGCTGGTCACCCCCCGCTGCGATATCTGGAAGCAATTGCTATTTTTTCGCACCCCCCAATACAATAAGCTTGCCATTTTTTTTCATTTGCATCGACACAGCCCTGAGGGGGAAGGTAACCCCGTTTCTATTTTTCCCCGGTGGCTGTCTATTTTTGGGATTATTGGGGGGGAGACGGGCCCCTCTCTCGATTGTTCTTTCCGCGATCTGAGTATGGGCACATACCTCCACACAGAGCTATTTTTATGGACGGATTCTTTTTCCCCCCCCATCATCTGCTCATCCACTCCGTTTTCAGTAAAAAGAGGTCAGAACTCCTCCCCTTTTTGAGACTTTCTCCATTGGAGCAGTTTTTTTTCACCATGATCATGCTTTTTCCTGCTTCATCTTCCCTTTTTCACAGTGTGTGCGGATTCATTTTTTTTCCCCATCTTCTCATTGTGTAAGTTGATCCTTTTATTGCCCTGAGGACCCCCTTTTACACTTTTCTCCTGATGTGTTTTTTTGTTTCCTTCTGGAGTCACTGGTGCATAAGCTCGAGGAGTTGGTTCTTTTCCTTTATTACCTGTGTCCCAAATTATGGAGATTTTCTGTCCAGAAGTGGCCATTCAACCCTTCCGAAAGAACGTACATTGTGACATGACCCGTCACCGCGATGCTATTACCATCCCTGTGTGGTTTAAGTCCATGCGAACCTTTGTGACATTTTGTACCCCCCCTCGTTGTGTTGAAAAAGATCACTAACGCAGCTGTGATCCCTTTTTTTCACATTTCCCCCCCGCTCTCGGGTATGGTTTTTTGACTGCGTAAGGGAATTTTTAACCCCACAATTCATTGTAGCTCCTCTGAAGGATGGTTTCACCCTTGCACGGGTCTGTCATGAGTGGGGGCACTTCCCCCTTCTCTAATGTTCTACCCTTCCATTCAAATCATGTTAATATCCCCCACCCCCTCTCTATCGCAAAGTACTCAACCGGCCTTAAAAAAGCCTCCGACTTCTTAATTTTGAAAATTTTTTTTTTCCTCTCCACTCGCAACCAAGTGACACCTTGCTTGTTTTTGCGAATGCTCCCTCTTCTAGGTTTTGGCAGGCCCATTTCCTGTGTGAAAGCAGTCCAATACCCCCATGCTACCTCTTGAGTTTGAGGAAGAACAGCCCAACCCCCTCTTTTCTCTCAGTCTTTTTAACAGAAAGATGTGAGGCGTTCCAAAAAGCACGTTTTTGTACTGGACACGGAAGTGGGGAATTGTCCGGAGCACTTCAGGAAGACCACCCTCTCATCGGTAAGCCTCTCCTTTCTCGGCCTTTTAGAGGCGCACTTGGTCCGATGCTACCAACCCAGTAGCCCACCCCTCCGCCTCCAACATAGTGACCGTTCCGGCCACATGTGAATAATTTTAAATGCTCGCAAGACTGGCAGATTGAATCACAAATATGAGGAAGGTTTCTTCCACAGGAACAATCCTTTTTCAATGGAATCTGTCCAGCACGGCATGGCTGGTGAATTTTTTGGACATTTTCAGGCTTTGACCCCCCCCCCCCTTTTTTTTTTTTGGTTGTTGCTCAAAAAAACGGCTTATCTTCAAGAAATCTTTGGTGTTGTGTACTTTGCAAGGTTATCAGTACAATCATCCCCTTTTTCTTTTCTTGGTAACCCCCCAAACTCCCGAAGAACAATAGTTCACTTTTCACCAACCTGACCTGAGGGCCTATGGATTTTTCTAACCCCCCCCCAAAACATGAAAATTGCCTATTGCCCCTCGGTAGTTCCCTTTTTCCGAAGGCCCCTCCCCCTTGTTCTTCAAAAGGTCTTGGTATAGTGGTCA
>Ga0179591_1352398_pt1 | contig 11421 bp, 7 predicted proteins | sample CZOMad2_1_08_16f_FD_182891 | JGI IMG/M metagenome (GOLD analysis project Ga0179591, IMG submission 182891) | Vadose zone soil fungal communities from Angelo Coast Range Reserve, California, USA - CZOMad2_1_08_16fungal (PacBio error correction) | ecosystem: Environmental > Terrestrial > Soil >... | reverse complement strand
CCCATTTCCCACGAGGTGATTGGCCTCCGAGCCGCGTTCCAGATTTTTTTCCTTTTTTTCTTACATCCTCCCCAGCTGGCCCCCTTAACTTCTTCGAGAGCCCCCCCCCAAAGCTGCCCAAAGGAGCTCTCCCAGAATATGACCTCCCTCTCTTTTCGTATAGATCCCCGTTGAGGAGGCTCCCTCCTCCTTTGCCTTATTCTACATCTTCCTTCTCAACTTCAGTTTTTAACAGACGTCCAGCCCCCCTGAGCGTTCCGGACGCTCCCCACAGCTTCCCCCCCCCACTTCTGACGGATATCGAGTACTTTTTTTCCAAATGGAAAGAAATGCAGGTGATCTTTAGGGAAAACCCTCACCTTCACCTTCGAACCCCCCCTTTTCTTAAGATTTCCTATCCCCCCATGAGTAGGAGGCTTCCCCTGAACGAGCCTTTTTTTTTGTACCCTGTAGCGCGTCTGAGATAGTACTTCCAGTAGGTTTTGTCGGAGGATCACCTCTTCATGAAGGCTGATAATTGTACCCCCCATGTGAATACAACAATTCTTCCCCTGATTTTTTCCGCCTGGCTTTCTGAAGGATTCCTTAAGAGGTAAGCCCCCATGCTGTGGGTTTTTTTTGTGGGGTGGTTTTGTTGTGGGTTTTGGGGTGATTAATTACCATTTTCGAAAGAGTTCGGTTCCAGTAGTAGAACATCGTCTTTTCCTCGATCTCCAGAACTTTCGAAAGCTTTTCCTTCTCTTTCCCCCCCCCTTATCCTGCCGATCCGTTATTGCTTGTTTTTGTCCCTTAAGGTTAACAAGTCTCTCTCGGCGTCGTAAAGATTGCCTTGGAGCTACCTCCTCCTTTAGTTTTTTCTTCTTTTCGCGTCGGGACTTTGGAGCGATGTCCTCGATTTTTACCAGAATTTCTTTTACTTTTAAGAAATGATGCGTTTCCTCTTTTTTTTTGTTTCCGTTACTCCCCTCTCCTGAGCTATTCACTCCCCCAAAGATAGCCGCGAACAACGAAGATGGGAGGCTTATTAACGAACCGCTTTCCCTGAGTTCTCCCGCTTCTCCCAGCCAAACCCCCCCAACACGTAAAACCTATCCTTCAGACCTTTCCCTCTCTCCTGTAATGGGAGGTACCAACGCTCCTAGTTGGTCTTTCTCCCTGTAGCCCCCTAAGCTGGTCCCCACAGGTGAGGCTGATGTTTGGCCGCGACCTGTGTTTTCTGCCCCTCGGAGTCCCTCCTGACCCGACTTCCCTCCGCCGAGATTGATGAGCGCCAAGTCATCTCCTGTCAGATTTGCCGGAACGTTCCTTTTGTCCCCCTCCCTTACCTTTCTTCTCTTTCGGAGTCGCACCCCCCGACCCCCCTTCGATTTGTTAGCTCCCGACCGGACCTCCTTTCGTGTCTTTTTTGCGGTTTCCTATTCATGAGCCCCCAAGAAAGTAATTAGTCCCGTCCCTGGGAGTGAAGCTTTCCCCTTCCCGTGGTTCCTGGGGCTTAGCTCCTTCCCCTCTCCACCTCCCTCACCCTTCCCGCCCTGATGGGCGACTTATTTTTCGCCCTCATCAAGCAACATCCGAGTTTGGTCCTCTGCAAATCCCCCTATGAAGAAGCCAGGGGAACCGGGTCAGACCCCCCTGTAGAGGTTCTTGAAATGCCCCCCCCCCGATGATTAACTCCTTGCCGTCTTACGCGATTTAGAGGGATGTGAATCCGGTAGTCACCGATCGTTTAGGTCCCACCCTGTTGACCTCTTCCTTCTGCTCCTTGAGTCCTCCTTGTTAACGGCTTCAGGAGATTCTGGAACCCCCCCCTTTTACACGAAGTTGTCGCCCCTTTTTTCGATCCCTTCGCCCCAAAGACCCTCCTTCCTGGCTTCGCACCCCCCTGTGTCGTCTTTATGTGCTTTTCCAGCTTGATAGAGAGTATCCCGAAGATCCCCTTCTGCAATAAATCCCCTGTACTTTCCTTGAAGTTTCCCCCCTTAGGGAGGAGGCTTTTGAGACTTTCCCCTGCGGGCGTTGGTCTTTGTCTTTTAACAGAGTCTTGTTCGGCGTTCCTCGATCTTAAGCCCCGGTATGTCTAGATGTGGTCTTTCGAGTGGGCCTTATTTACCCCCATTCCCCACATCCAGCGCTCCCTTCCTCCGATATCTGTCCCCGGAATCCCTTTGCAAGAATCTACTCGGCCCCTGTTCGCACTTTTCCTGTCGAATCGCCTCAGGATATCCCACTCGGAAATCTCCCAACTCATTCCCTTTCGAATTGATGGACGTCCCTCCGGAATCCCTTCCAGTTTTTCCATTTACGACGACGAAAACTAGATAACCTTCGCGCCGGTTTTTACGCTGCGTAACTTCTTTTTCTTACGCACCTTTTCCCCCCGTCCCGACTAGATATATTAGGAAGATGAAGCCTTCTGCTTCCCTTCTTCTTGCATTGAGTTCATTCGGCGACTTTCCCAGGCGCACCCTTCCTTCAGTGAGGGATCTTTTATTAGTCCCCCCATCGGCCTAATGATTCCTCCGGATCCATCTCCTCTTGGTGGGGAAGACACACCCACAGTATCTCTCTCCTCTTCCCTCCGTGTTGTTGCGATCCTATACTGCCCCCTTGGTCGGCCCCCAACACCAGCCGTTTCTTCTCCCCCCTAGAGGATAAGTCTCCTGAAGGTCAAGCCCCCGAGTCCATGAGATTCTCATTAGTAGAAAGGCGCGCGAAACGATAAGTCCCAATGAGGCAGGCCGAAGATTCCCTACCCCCTCCGTCTTCTTTCTTCGCCCCTTAATGATATCGGGATCGGTCCGGAAGCACAGAGCCCTTAGCAAGCTCCCCTCTTAGTTAGTTTTCCTTTCGTAGATGGACACTGACGGTCACTGACCCCACCTTAAGCTGGAGTTCCCCGTCCGATTTTCCCTATTTAATCTGGTCCCTCCTTGGCTCTCCTTTCCTCTCTTCCTGATGCGAACCATGGAAAGATCCCTGAGTAAGACTCGCCGGGGTCTCCGAGTTCCCTATTGTTGCTCTTTTAATAAAAGATATTATCCCCCTTAACTTTCATGGGCTTTCTTGATTTTATCCGTCCACGCCACCGTAAATGCCCGAGATTTTGCCTAACTCTCTGTCCCCGAATTCCTTACCGTCCCTAATACCTCCTCTTTGTTACCCGAATGTCTCCCAACCCCTCCGCTTTTTCTTTAAAGGCCAGCAAGCTCCTTCCAATGAAGGTCCTGTTAATTCCCAGTTCTTTGCAGAGAGGATCGTCTTCTGCCCCTCTCGTCGCCCCCATTCCTCCCCCCTACCTTCAAATACCTTTCCTACCCCTGGTGCGCCTAAAAGACGTGCATCCTAGAGAGATGTTATTAAGATCCCAAACTTCGTTTGAGCGGGTGGGTACCATACTCCCCTCGACAAGTCCCTCCTTTCCATCCCCCTCTGATTTCAGACGTGTGCCTGAGTCCCCCCTTCGGTTTTACAACCATCGGCTCCCTCACTCGAAGCCCGCGAAACCCCCCCCCACCACAAAAACCAACGGTGGGGGGGGGGGGGGACCGGGAGGGGGGTGCGGGGGGGGGGGGGGGGGTTTGGGGGGGGGGGGGGTTGGGGGATTCTGGGGGGGAAAAAAAACAAAACACCAAAACCCTAAAAAAAAAAAAAAAAACCCAAAAACAACAAACACCCAAAAAAAAAAAAAAAAACAAAATTTAACCCTTTCCGGGGCGGGGGGGGGGGTTTTGGTTGGGAGGAGGTGGGGGATTTGGTTCGGTGCTACCGGGGGGGGGTCTGGGGGGGGGGTGTGCCGGGGGGGGGGAGGCGGGGTTGGGGGGGGTTTTGTCAATGGGGTGTGGCAGGGTTGGGGAGGCGCGGGGCCGGGGGGTGGGGTTGGGGGGGTGGGGTCGGGGGGGGCAGGGGGGTCCGGGGAGGGGGGGGGGCTTTGGTAGTGGCGAGGGTTGGGGGGGGGGTCCTCCTGGGGGGAGTGGTTTGTGTCTTGGGGGGGTCACCGGGGTGGTCTTGTGTTTCTGTGGGGAGGGGAGCGGGGGGGGGGGGGGTCGTTCTGGGGGGGGGGGGGGGGGTCCCCGGGGGGGGGGGGAGGGTTTCGGGGGGGGGGTTCAGGGGGGGGGGGGGTTGGTGTGGTTGGGGGACTCGCGGGGGGTCGGGGGTGGGGTTCACCCGGGGGGAGGGGGGTTGTGGGGGGGGAGGGGGTTCTTCGGCCTGGGGGGGGTGTAGGCCGGGGGGCGGGGGGGGAGTTTTAGGCGGAGCGGGGGTGGTTCTCGGTGGTGTGGGCGGGGGGGATTCGGGGCCGGGGGATGGGGGGAGGGGGGGTTTTTGGGGGGGGGTTTTTGGTGGGGGGGGTTTCATGGTTGCGGGCGGTTGGGGTGGGTGGGGGAGGGGGTGGGGTGGGGGCTGGGGGTGGGGGGGGGGGTGTTCGGGGGTGGGGATTCCTGGGGGGGGGGTTTGGGTTTTGGGGGTTTTGGGTGGCTGTGGGGTGTGGGGGGGGGTGGGGGGGGGGGGGTGGGTTTTTGGGGGGGTTTTTGGGGGGGGTGTTTGGGTGTCTTGGGGGGGGGTGGAAACAACCCACTACACGATTGAAGTTCATGGGCGTTGAGATAAGAATCGCTTTCTTAGCCTTGCCCCGGTTCCCTGGTGTGAAGAGCCTTGTTAACCCAAACCCCGATTATCGTACTTTCCCATTCGAGATACTACGTCGGAACCCAGCCTATCCCGGTTGTTAGGGACTCTTTTGATCTTGATCGCCCCTAAGCACCCCCTCCCCTGAACCGGCCCTGAAAGAGATCCGATGCAGTTTTCCTTCCCGAGGCGCCTATTTTGAACCAGATTCTGCCCCCGCCCCCCCCCCCCCTATTGCCAGTGTTCCATCCCACAAAACCCTCCTCGTCTTCTCTTTTTTCGCATTGCTTTGCAAAAGAGAAGATTACTTTCTTGCGTCCCCGGAATTGTCCCGGTACTTCATTCGTCGATGAATCGTCGCCTCAATCTCGAGGTAGTCTTTCCCGAAGAGATCCCCCCGAGTAGATTCACCGCGGAGTTGCCCCCCAAAGTGCACTCTTTTCCCCCCTGGTCCCTTGAATTCCTAGCACGTTCCAAGCAATCACCTCTGAACCGTTTTTTTCTCCATTTCCCCTTTCCTCGAGAGCGCAGAATATTTTGAGTTCTTTTTTTTTTTTCTTTGAGAGTTTTTTCATGGTTTTTTTTCTACCCCATGCTTCCTTTCGGTGATGGGCCCTATACAGGTCCTTGCGATCAAGCGGCTCGCCGTCCTTTACTTAGCCGCAGCTCTGTCCGAAGTTAAAAACCCCCCCCCCCCGTCCCCTCCAAACCCAGCACCTTGTTTTTCAAAGTTCCCGATTTGTTTGTGACGTGTGACCCCTCTCCCTTTGTACCGATTACCGACACCCACGACAAACTTAGGACCTCCCCTGCCGCCTCAGGATCTTCTGTCAGGCTTCTAAAGAGCTTCCCATATGAGTACCAACTGCAAACATAAACCCGTCCCCCCCCCGGCGTCAGACGGCTTTCCTTAGGCATTTTTCCCTCAGGACCTCCCTTTATGACTCCCGAGTTTCCCCTTATGCAGAGAGGCTGACCTTGTTCTTTCCCTCTGTTTAGACGAAACTTTTATCCATGGTCCCCCTCCCTCTTTGAGGATTCAGTACCAGCTAGCCTGAAAAATCCATACTCGTGTCCAATCTGTCTGTCCGGCAAAGCATGGGTCTTCTTAAGACTGCATAAGCCCCTAATGTGACACTCCCCCCCGACTCCCTTTAATCCCCGTGAGTGAACCTTCCCTTTCCCCTCGTTCGGATTCTTTTTAGATAAGGTTTAGTCCTCTGCTTTTCCCCCATGTTTCTCTCAAGTAGGTTCATTCGAAACTGAGTCCCTTTGCTCTCCTTGGTGAAACATCTGAGAAGTAAGGATTTTTTTTATTTTGGACGGGAGGCTCTCACGCCCCCCCCACCCCGGTGTCCCCCTTCCCTTAGGTTCCTCCAAGCTGAAGGTTTCGATTCCCTGGGGAAATCACGGCCAATTCGTCTCGCCTACAGAAATTAGATAAGACCTCCCCTTTCCCCCCGTTCCCTCTTTCCTTCCACGATTCCCCCAGTTGGGCAGTTTCTGATAGAAATTCCTTTTGACGGCCATATTTCATTCCTTCTAAGACCCTTCCCTTCCTTCCCCTCTTCCCTCGCCTTCTTTCTTTCCCCTACCTTCCGTTAGTGTGGATGTAGATCCCTTTTTCCATCCTTTGTTGTTGAGAGACTCTTTTTTTGCACGAGCTCTTGACCTTTTCCACCGCGTAGATTAGCCTTTTTGACTCCCTTTGTAAGGGTAGTCTTACAGAAGTTCCGTTCGTCCTTTTCTCGCCCTACCCGCTGCCCCCAAGGAGAGCGTCCTAATGACCCTCCATTATCTTTTCTAGTTTTTCCTTCCTTCAGGAGGTCTCCCCCGCCTTGGCTATTACCCCTACGTCCTTCTTTCCCTGAGTCTGTACCACTCCCCCCTTCTCGTAAGCCAATGGGAGCGTTCCGGGAAGAAATGCCCCCCCCAAATATGCCCCCCCCCCCCCACTTCCTTCAGTCCCCTTCCGTCTCTTGGCCCCCCCCCCCCCCCATCAACCTCTCCCCAAAGGCAGGTTTCGACATCCAAGCGACCCTAGAACCCTTTCGTCTGATTCCTAGTTCCTCTTCTACCCCAATGAGGTCTTCGTCCTGATTTCCCCTTCTTGAGCCTTCCTCTTCGCGCCGAGAGTACCTTCCGTTTTTTGTGCCATTCTTCTGCCCTCTCTGCCTGATCCTTGGACCCCCGAATACAACTATTTTTACCCCTATTATTCAGTTTTGTTCCCACCCCTGCTTTTTCCCTTCATCAAGAGGGTCTATGCTAATAAGTTTCCCCTCCCCACCTCTAGAAAAAGTCGCTCCCTTAATCAAGCTCTGCCTCTCATCCTTTCAACCCGATCCCGGGCATGCCCTCCCCTAAAACATCGTCCGTCTGTCTAGTACGGTGATGTTCCGGCCCCTTTTTTTTCGAATCACCCAAAACTCCCCCCCCTGGCGTCAGAACTCTCTCTTAAGTCTGGATGTCCTTCACATCAGGTTTTGCTTCCCTTTCCCGTTCTTGCCCGATTTGATCTTTCAATCGCGTTACCCCCTATAGGATTGACCTTTTTTTACAGAAATGCTTTTTCGTGGGAAGTTCTTTTTTTTGTCCTGCCATGCGTCTTCCGGCACTTCTCGCCCGATCTCCCCCGAGATACTGCACCCTTTTTTGAGGCTCGTAAAGAACCCTCTTTGGATTTTCTCTTTTGCTGGTATACCCCCCCCCCTTCACTACGTCAAAAATCATAAGCCGATGCTGGAATCGCTCTCGATTCCTGAGGAGAGAGCCCTCCCCGTTGATCTTTGCCTGGATCTTGCGTCCTTCCTTCGACCCTTTTACCGGTATCGTGGGGAGGGATTGACTACCCCTCTAGAGATCGCTCTTTGCACCGTCAAGCCCCCTCATTGAGGAGTACTGAAGTCTCGATGCGATTCTCCTTGCGTTCTGCTCTGAACTAGTCCTCCCTGTTCTTCGGTCGTCACTACCTCATCCTCTCAGAAGCCTCCTCTGTGGTCCCTCAGGCAATTCTTCAGAGTGTCCTTGTCCCCCTTCTCGTGCCAAATGCTTCGAACTTCCCCCGGCCCGGACTCAGGTGACCGTGCCCCTTTCAGGGGGAACGTTTTGATGTTGTTCTTCTGAGCGAACTCCCACCCCTCAAGAAACAAGGTGCCCGTACGGGTGATGTTCATTTGGATTGTCCCGCTCTGTCCTACCCCTCTCAAAAATTCTTTGGACCTCCCCCCCCCCCCCCACCCCCCTCCTGAAAATACGGTAAGGAAGGCCCCAGGGCCAGGGATGACCCCCCGCTCCAATGATCTTTTCGCCACGCCCGGATGAAATTTTTCGGGTACGTAGAGGTTCACCGATTTCCTGTTATTTACAATGTGGTCCGTCACGACGGCCTCGTCAGGTCCCCGTTGCTAATTCCTGAGGGGAGAAGGGGAAAGGTCCGTTTGGTTTTAGTTTCTGTACCAAAAAGATTTTCGTCTCCTCTTTTCTTTGTGACCCACTCTACTATGCCCCCCTCCTATCAAGAGCTTTCCTGGCGACACCCGTCTGTCAATGGCTTGATTCATCATGGAATCGACCTCGATCCTCCTCCCGCGCTGCCCTCACTCCTTTCCGAACTACGTCCAGTCTTAAACGATGGATGGGGATGTAGGTCGCGGCGGTTTGTTAGTCTTTCGGTGAAAAGCGGAGGTTGAGCTTGTCTTTGATGCACTCTGTTCTCTGATGTTTGAGTGAAGGTTTTCTGTGACGGATAACCCTCGACATAGAGAAATTGTTTCTAATAGGATTTTTGCTGATCTAACGGCCCGCTCCCCTTGGCAATCCCCTCACTTCTACGCATTCTGGCCCTTTTTTTCTCCTTGCATCTCCTCATTTTGCTCCCAGAGGAAATAAGAAATGGACAAGCTGATAGTTCCTTTTTAAAGGCACTCCCCTTCGGTATGTCATTTCGACCTCTTCCCCCACCATAGACCCTCCAACATTCTTGAGCTTCTGGAGAGGATACCTTAGTCTTCCGCTCCCCCAAGTCCCGACCGTCCCATCTTCCTTTCTATTGTCCTCCTATTCTCCGGTCTCTGTGTAACTATTCGGTGCTCTGAACCTTTTCTGGTTCCTCGAGAGCGGCCTATTCAGTCCCTCCAATCCTTTGGCTTTGTTGATTTCTCTTCACACCATAGGGCACAAGATCCGTGCTGAACATAGCCCGCTTGATTTTCGGCCTCAATTTTCCCCTTCTCTATCCCTCCCCCCAGAAGTTGTGTTGTTCTCTCACTGCCTGTTTTTCCCCCCCTCACCCTTCCTTTCTTTTTTGAAGCGGATCATAAGTTCGTTCTGGAATCCTCAAACCCTTCTGACTCTTTCAGGTCGACTTCCCCCTTCCCCGCGCTTCTCACCCTGGCTCGCCCAATGAGAGCAGCCGAGGTGCCCCCTCCTCCGGCGTAATAGTAGCGCCCGATACTAATTAGAGGTCGTCTTTTCCTGTTGTTCGGAAGCTCCTTTAGAAGCGACTCCTCAATGTGTTATTCTATTTCTTTTGGCATCGTCGCCAGGGAACGGTATTCGTTACGCTGGACGCCCCAATCGTCATAGTTTCTGTAGATTACGCGTTTGGAGTTTAGAATTAGGCTCCCTGCTTTCCGGAACGCGCATTCCCTCCATCTTTGGTGTCCGCTTTGCGTGAGATATTTCAATCTCTCTTTACCTCCGTTCTCGTCTCTGGGACTCTTGTTCCTTACCGAAACCCCTCCAACGTCTTCGCAGAGATTTGTCCCCCTTCTGCATCAGCTAAAGCCATCAACCCCGGTGCGTCCCCCTTCTTTTCTCCAAAATCCCCCTCCCGACTCCCCAAGTCCAGCTCCAACTACTTTTTCCCCCTGGCCCTAGTTTCCCTGGATTGATTGCCTGATGTCTTCTTGAGATCCATGATCCCCCTCTTCCCAATAAATGACGTGCCCCCCTCTGGTGCGCCTCCCCCCCCCTTGATCTTGGTTTATAGATCGCCTCACGCTTGCCTCAAACTCCGTAGAGAGGGTTTTTTGTTTTTTTTCATTCCTCCACCCGGCCTTCCCGTATTCTTCCATCTCCCCTCGTCTTTCAGCAACCGTGTTGCCGCTACTCATTTACCTCTAGGAGAATAATTCCTCCAATCGGAGTCAATTCTCCCACCCTCTTCCGTGACATCCTGGGATCTTTTCTTTTCAATTAGACCGCGACATTTTGAAAGGGGAAAGTTCTTTTTTTCCAGCAGATGTCCTGATACAACTTCCTTTTGTTGATCGGGAGAATATGATCCCAAGTACCACTCCACCTACTTCCTGCCCCTTGTGTTCGGGCTGGGTATTCGTGAATAAAAAACGCCCGAAACGACTTTTCCTTTTCCACCTGACGAGAAGGGCCAATCCGGCATGTCTGTGAAAGCCCGCAACATCCCCCGCGGGGCCCCCCTTTCATTCGACTCAATTTCCCCTCGCTTTTAGGATGATCCCCCCCCCACGATAACCAATGGAGACCAGAACCCCCTCGTTCACATTTCGTCCTTTTTCCACTCCTGTCCGGCGTCCTCCCATCGATGACTTCATTTTCCTACTCCACCTATGATTGTCAGGTCATCCAGGCCCCCCGAATATCTTCCACCCTCCTGACCCAAACAGCCCCTCTCCTTTTAACCTTTACCAGCCGCCGGCAGGCCCTTTCAAGAATTTCCCTCGCGTGAAGGATACTAGTGTTTTCCTCCACCTCCCTATGACAGTCGAATCGATCTGGTTTTTTTGGAGTGGGCTTTTTCAAAATCCCCTCCCCCCCGAGGCCCCTCTTTTAATGGGCCTCACCAAGCGGCGTTGAGGTGAGAGGGTCTTATCTTTCCAGAGCCGCTGCGACCAGAACCCCCCCACCTACCCACACGCCCCCCCCTCCCACCTTCTTTAGTTTAAACTTCGCCTTTCTTTTTTTTTTCCGCTTTTATCCGATTTTCCCTTCTTCGACGCGTACCGCGCCGACAACTAGAGTATTCAGTCTGGACGTCACTTCCCTCTTCTGACGCCCTCTCGTCATTTGTCGACCCCCCCTCCTCACATCACCCTTGACCGGTTTCCAGCGATTGTGTTTTTAGGAATTTTAACCTCTTGCAGGACGCCTTTAAGACGGTGTCATCTCCCTTTTATGCCCCTCCGCCCCTCCTCGTTTCTTCCTTCCCTCTGACGAAAATGCGTCCTCATCCCCTCGTAGGATTTTTCCCAGACTGTGAAACAAGCCCCCTGCCCCTCCTCGGGTTCAAGAGTTTCCGGCCCCGCATTGGTCAAGGATCTTGAAATCTTAACTCTTGTTTCGGACGGGCCGTTCCTATCCTCGATCAGACTTCCTCCCCAAAAGGCCTGAGGATTTCCGACCCTTATAATTTTGGCCCGAAGATGAAGTTTACTTCATCCGCTGGGCGTCTTTCTATCGGGTTCACTTTCCCCTATGAAGGCATTTGCAGGTCTCTTTCCTTGTGTCCCCCAGTCTCGACTTTTAAGGCGGTGTGGTCTGATTTTTGGTCCGAGATCCGGAACCTTCACCCCCTGCTTCCTTCCTTTTGGGTGACCCCTTGAAGGTCTCTTTGAACGAGGTATACCTCACGGTCCCTTTGTCCTGTTCCTCTCGACATGAAGGATGATCTTCCCTGAGAGTGCTTTCCTTCGAAAGAATCTCCTTCCGAGGGTAGTTTCTGAAGTGAAGAAGGCATTTTTTAGTTTTTTGCCATAAACTCCCCACAAGGAGCCAAACCTCTTTACTTTTTTTTTTTTTTACCACCTGAACATAGAT
>Ga0179591_1352092_pt1 | contig 11421 bp, 14 predicted proteins | sample CZOMad2_1_08_16f_FD_182891 | JGI IMG/M metagenome (GOLD analysis project Ga0179591, IMG submission 182891) | Vadose zone soil fungal communities from Angelo Coast Range Reserve, California, USA - CZOMad2_1_08_16fungal (PacBio error correction) | ecosystem: Environmental > Terrestrial > Soil >... | reverse complement strand
ACCGCCTCAGAAAACCCCTGCCGTTCCCTCACAGGGCCAGTAAACCAACTATTTAGCCTGAAATAGCGTCCATAAGATTTAATCGTTAGTTCGTCTTTGTTCCCCCCTGTCAGACCGGGCTTTCTTCTCTATTCAGGATGTGAGCAGTCTTCCCCTCTCCTTCCCTTCGTCTCCACCCATAGAACGTCGAAGTTCTTTCTAAGACCTTTTCCCTCGCTGATCGAGGAGGATGTAATCTTTCGAGTTCCACTTCGTTTACTTTCTTCTTTGGAGATTTTCCTCGTCCAGTCTGGGATTAGGGCCCCGGAGCGCTGGAAGGGTCTGTCAGGAAGTACTGCTTTTCAATGCCCGGGCCCTTTTAAATGCCTGGCCTTTTTGACGGCGACCACTTCAGTAGTAAACTCCCGACCCATTTCCCCCACTGTTTGACTACCCGTTCTGTTAGACAGACCGCAGTCCCACGCCTTCGCATTTAAAACTTTTTTTGTCACGTTTTTCTAGACCATCCTGTCCTCCGGTGCCTTACAGCACTGACCCGGGCTTCCCTACCATAGCGTACCACCTCTCAAAAGAGTCTAGGAACAAATAGAGGCCCGGGGACACCTAGTTTCCACTTTCCTCGAGGAACACGTCCCTCACACAGGCTGAACCAATCGGCTCTGATCCGCCGGTCTCTCGGCTTCCCCCTTTAAGCCCTTCCTCTCCCTCGCCCCCTCTAAGTGAGTGGCTCGGTTACCTCTTATTGAATACCCCTCCCGGAAACCGGAGAGGTTTCCCTGCGTCCCTCCATTTTTTTTTTCGGGTAAAGACGACACTTTGACATTCTTAAGCCTACGCAGTGCCGATGCTTTTCGGAGCCAGCCCTAGCCCCTTTTTCCCGTCGCCCGGGAAGACGATCATGCATATAGAGCTCTGAGAAATAAGGGAATGCCTCCACCAGATGGACCTGTACCCCCAGCAGCCGTTACAAGTTTTTCTTCCCCCCCTCCTCCTCCAAATAGTCGTGAAGTGCCTTTTCTTCCCCGGTAGAATAAAGGTTCCGCAGCCGAGCAGGATAACAGTGCGAGCAGCTTCATCTTGACCGTAAAGGCTTCTGTAACTGAGCGCAGAGGCACTCATCCGCCAGTTCCCTACGCATTTACCGTTCGGAAAAGGGAAAGAAAGTGGCGCAGCCCTGGGTTTTTCAAGACTCTTCTTTCAGACCCACTTTCCCCCTCCTTGTCGTCGCTCGCTAGGTAATCTCCGGAATCTGGACGAATTCTTTCGACTTCCCGGCGGTGCTATCTGCCGCGATGTCGTCCCGGTCTCTTTCTCCTTTAGGCTTCCTTCCCCCGTGACCAAGGAATGAACCATCTTACTTTCTTGTAGGGGTTCATCCTTTATGATAAGGAGGGAAGGTCCCTCCTAAGAACTATTAGGACAAGGTCAGCACTCCAATCCTTCACCGGGTTCCCCCCCATTGTTGACTTCCGCAGTGACCTTCCCTTCTCTTTGCGTGTATAATTAAGTCAAAGGAGGATGTGGTCTTGGAAATGAGTTTCAAATCCGAGTGGTTTTGACCTTTTCTCCTATTCCGGGGGTGCTATCAGGCGTTTCCCTTAAGAGGACCGATGCTCCCTGACATTGGCAGTCCAGCCGAGGTCGACCCCCCGCCTCTCCGTACTTTTCAGAACTTTCCTGATACGCAGCTTCTTGTTTTATCTCCCAGGGGGCGTCCTACCCATTCCCCCCTTGGGGCACGCCAGTACCCCCTTGACGCCAGCCTCACCATGGCGTCAAGCATCCGATTCTTCCTCTTACCATCGTAGCGGGTCTGTCTTATCCACGAATGGTCGCCTCGCCGTTCGTCTTTCTTCTGTTTAGCGAACTCCCTTTTCCCTTCGTCCCTTCCTGCATGCGCCTTACTCTGATCCCTGCATCCTCATGTTTCCGTCTCGGATCCCTGTATAATATAAGGTGTTTTGTTTTGCTACTAGATCTATTCTCGCGCTGCGCGAGGGAGACTTCACTGGCGAACCGCGTGGCCGCTTTTTGATTTGCAAGTTTTCCTCCCGCGGCCCTTCCTGCGGCGAGCCGGCTCGGCCCTGATACCGGACGAGCGCTCCGTTCAGCCGCCACGTCGTCAATCCCTCCCTGGTCGGTCTGACCCCGACCCGCCGGGACTTCCCCCCCCGTGGTACCTTTTTTCCTTGTAGGAAAACCTCGGGTCACCCCGCGCGGAGGTCAGGCCCCTCCCGCAAGTTCTCCATTGGGCCTCGTCGCTCCTTTCGACCCGCCTCCTACCGACTGTCTATCGCCTAAGTCATGACTTTGAGGGATTCGTTCCTCTCTCTCCCCCCCAGGCCCATCCCCCACTTCCTCTTCTGTAAGCTTTGAAAAGAAGAAAGTTCGGAGACCCCCGGGTCAAGAAAACGGAACGCCACGACTTGTATTTCATTTCCCTACCCGTGTACCAGGCCTCCCCCGTTACCGCGATGGGCTTACCGGAGACGCTGTCTGCCTTATGGTCCCCGGGCCAGAATATCTTTTCCGAACGGCCGTGTACGATCTGGTCCGGTGGCTTGCCTCCCCTCTCTCTCCGTCGGACTGCTAGTTCTCTTGCTTGCGGTAACACATTCCCCAGCGCAGCGCAGCGATGATACCCCTTTCCGACCGTCCTTAAAGCTCTTCCCTCCTCTGCTGGAGCCGCAGCTGTTGTTTGATCTTCTTTGTGTGCCCTCTGTTCGGACGCCCCTCTTCCCTTCCCGTTTACCTACTTTCATCCTTCCCTTCTCGCTGCGAGGCGTGCTGCTCGCTGTACTGGAACCCCTAAGTGGAAATCCTTAAAATGCGCGCCGCTCCCTTCTGCTTGTGCCTCCTGTCCTCGTTCAGACGTGATTTCACGTTCTTCCTTCTTGAGGTGGAGCGTTTCACGGCTCCCTCCAATGAGTTGTCTTCATCCCCCCGGTTTCAGTCTTTTGAAGGAACTCCGTTTCCAGCTTTCCCTCTTTTCCCCGGGATGATCTTGAAGGGAGATGGAAGGCCGTCCTCTTCCTCACCACTTACGGCTTTACTTCGGCCGGCCCAGGTTTTTTGAGATGCTTTTTCCTGATAAAAAGATGACGCACATATGGCAGAAAGTACGACTTTCAGATTGATATAGGAGTGATCTGAATCGAATTCGTCTTTCCATGTTTTTTCTTTCTTCTCAGGGAGGATGCCGTTCCATTGTTTGTGTAATTTGTTCCTCCCTCTGTCTGCGTCTCGGCCTTGATTCATTCTTCTTGTTCGCTTCCCCTTTCCTTTCTTAAGTCCGGGTCCTCATTCCACGGTCCTTTACCTCCGTTCCTTCCTGGCGTACTAGGCCCTCCAGTTTCGTGGTCTCAGACTGCACGTTGTTCGGAACATAAGAGTGGTTCGTGGGTTTACCCCCGTGTCGCTCAGTGTCTGATCGTTTTTCTCCCGCCGTTTTTCCACTACAGGTGGTCTCCCCTTCATTCACCAACGCTCCCCGCCTTTCTTTGATCTCGTTCCTTTCGTCAAACGGCCGACGAAGGCTCCCAATGCCTCGTAACTTGCCTTCTACTGAAGCGCTTCCGCTCCCAGAGGAGGTGGGCGCGTCGCCCCAGTTGAATGCTCTGGGCCTCGTACGCGTCGTGAAAGCTAGAGGCCTCCTTCATGACTCCCAGAGTTCCCTCTCCGACCCCCGTAATCCCCTACGTCTTGCCCCTTGTATTCTCCCTCTCTTGTTTCGTGTCGGGAACACGCTACCCTTTTCTAGGTTTACTTTCTTCCTTTTACTTGTTGTGAGTTTAAAATCTTTCCGCGAGCGTGTTTTCCTGGTAACTCCCCAATTATTAGGTGAGCGGCCACCTTAGCCCCCATCCTCTAGTTTCCTTATTTTCCCTTCCGAGGAGATTCTAAACTTTTCTTCTTATCTTTCACGTAGTCTACATCATAGCTGAAAGACGTCGATGAGGCCATAGAAGGTTGAGGCTAGCCTGCCCTCCTCCGAAACGATGATATTCTTCGCCATCTTCGAATAACCCTTCTTTTAGTCGGTTTATCGTCCTCCTCGTATTTGTCTAGAGGATGCACGGGCTCGCCTTCCCTTAAGTTCTCGTCGGACTCCTGGACCTGTTTTCACATTCCGTGGAGACCTTGGGAAGGACTTCATTAGGTTTCTGGCGGGACACGGGAACTCTACCACTAAATTCTACCCTTGTTCTCCCCCCCTTCGGAGCCCCACTCTTCGCCTCCAAACGGTAGGGAAGGCACTTTTTTTTCCTCGGAAGAAGTTCTTCTTCCCCGTCTATTTCCCGGGCCTTTCCGTAGCCTTTCCCCTCTCTGGAAACTTGATTTTTTCCCTTAAATACCGGTCCCGTTCTAGAGTACACGGTTCAGAGGTCCCCGTTGACATATAGACTCACTTGTCCACTCACAATCTGTAAAACCTAGATCCTTCGGAAGAACGTCATAGAGGCTGCGCTCCCCCATAGTGCGTTAGGAGGCAGAGTTCTCTCTTTGTCATACGCTACCGATCTTTAAAACTGCGCTGTGCGAAGTTTTTTCTAGGCAACATTGCAGTTGGAATCGCGGGCCGCAACCTCCGCATCATTTATTCTTCTTTTTATTTTTTTGACAGAACGAGCGGTTTTCCCGACAACCCTCCTGACCCTTTTCTATTCAGCCTATTTTATTCAAATCCTGCCTTCCCCATGCAGGAACGCCTCGGTAATAACAGAATCCCGGGAGGTGAGACAGGCCTATTCTCCTCCACTCGTTTCCAATCTTCATTTCTCGTAGAAGACGAGCAGAGCCTTCCATTTCTTTTTAGGGAAGAAAGGTCTTGATCAATTCAGGCCATTAGTCCAGCAGTCCCCCTCATGAAGTAAAGGAAGATGCGGCATCATCCACCCTAGGCCCCTTCCTCCTACGGCGGTGTTTTCCAGAAGTGCCACCCAAGAAAAGAACTCACGGTAGCAGATGACTGCGACCAGCTCTTCTTCTCCAGGACTTTTATTCTTAGGTTACTTCGAGCGATTCGACATCATTCAAAGCATCTGGCCCTTTCTTCCTCACCGAGGAATTTTTCCACCCTCTTCCCTTCAGCGGGAAGAAGTATACGGTCCTTCACTTACCAAGATCTGACCCATGGAGGATGTAGGTCAGGATCTCGAAGGCTTTCCTAGGACATAGTGTAACACTTCCTACTCCGATTTTCCGGCGCTGTTCACTTTTCGCCTTACACCTTGTAGTGGAAGGCCTCAGGCCCCCAAGTTTTTTCGGCCTTTCATTCTTTCCCGCTTGACCCGGCTCGCATGTTTTATCCTCCCCCCCGTAGGCCCGTCCTCTCCCCCTGTCGTGTGTCAGGCTCTGTCTCCCCCTACTTTCTCCCGTCCTCCGCAAGAGGAAGGCCATGCTCGACCTTTCCTTCTTCATTCCTCCGAGTAGAACGCTTCTTTGGTAAACTTGACGGCGAATTCCGGGGCGGCGCTTCATCACCTATGTGATAAAAACCCCGCCTCCGCCTGGTCGGTCGGCGTCACCCCCCCTTTTCCTCTCCCCCTTCATGTTTCAGTCCTCCCCTTTGCTCCTTTACCCGGAGAGTATCCGAAAAGTCGTCTTGCAGACGGCCGCATGGCCCTTTCCCCCTTCCCGTCCTCACTTCCGGTGGAGGTAAAATATTGCCATTTTGAATGGAGACCTTATAGAGTCCCTTTAGAGGGTACGACTGATCTCCCCTCCCCTCATTGGAGCTGATTTACGTTCGTCTCTCTTCGATAGAAGTAGTCAAGATTGACCTCAACCCTTTCCTCTCGGTAGCAGAGAAAGATATCGCGAACAGTATTCTACTGATCGGCCCGCCTTTCACTTAGATTACCCCCCCCCCTCCACCCCCAACACTCTTCTCCTTCGTTTTTTTCGAGGCTCCCTCCATTTCTTGTGTGGATGGACGCCTCGCTCCCCCTCTTGCCCCAAAGTCAAATTGTTCAGACTTCCCCCCTTTTGTGCACCGGGTAATTCTTCAGGGTGCTCCTGGGGAACCGGTTCTCTACTTGGACCTCGGAGGCGACGCCTTGACGTAGAGCCGATAGACTAATAAAGACTGCTGCTAGGCGACCTCTTTCCTCCCCCTAATCTCACACGTTACCCCCCCCCTACGCGTGTGGGAACTGCGGTGGCTGACCCCTTCTACCTTTTTCTTATGAAGAATCAGCCGTCTTTCCCTTTCTTCCTTCTTAAAGGGGGTCACCTTGACCCCTTTCCTCTTGCAAAGATTTCTGATTCGTCCGCTTTCCCCTCTGGCCTTTCACTTTTGACCCCTTCTCCCCCCCTCTTTGGTGCAGAGAGTGGTCCCAAGTTCCTTCCCCTCACGTCGACGGAGTGACCATGTAATAGGTGACCTTTCTTCCATGAGAAGACCTGGACGTCCCCCGGCCAGCTCTTTTCGTAGTATGGACCCCCCATCACCGCGCTCTCCTGAACGATGGAGCTCCTTCGCTGGCCTTTTTCGTAGTATTCTTTGTTAATTTTCCGACACCTGCGCTCTTGGACGAAGGCGGCACAACTTCCCTTTGGACCTTTCCTTCACTCTTTCTCTCTTTTCCGGTAGCTGTTAATGTACCCGTACCTTTCCCTCGAAGGTCTGTTTGGTCTGGCTTATCTCCTGTAAGCGGCATTGCGAAAAGTTTTTCTTTCCTCCTCTTTTCTGAGAGCACCTTTCCTTTATCTCTTTTCTGACTCGGTCAGTCGGCTTGGAAAGGCCTTTGAGGCGGATAGATTCCTCCCCCTTCCGAAACGGCGTGGCTGTATTGACCTCTACTCGCCGTCCCCCAGTTTTTCCTGAGGACTTACATTCTTTCCTCTTCGATGAGAGAAAACTACGGGACCCCTCTTTGCGGCCCTGAGGTGCTATTTGACGTCGACTAGGATCTGCACCCTCGCCTGATCCTTGTTGCCTGGTCTCCTGCCCGTTCATGAATGGAATCTGGTTCCCCTTCTGATTTTAGCACTCGTGGTCCGGGTGAAACAGTGTCCTCTTTTCGTTGAGAGTCGTCCCTTTTCTTAGAGAGGGAAAGGTTCCTCAGCCTCGTCCTATTGTGTACCTTGAAGCCGACGTGAGCTACTCTGTAGTCCTTTTCTGCAGTGTACTTCCATACCTTTTTTTCGTCTAAGCGTTCTTCCAGATGGTCTCGAACACGATTGATAGGAAACCAAAGTTTCTTTCTCATTGGTCCTTCTTTACCGAAGGTCCGAAAGTAATTCTTTTCTTAACTGCTCTTGGCAACCGTTCCAGCCTTTCCCCTCCCCGAACGAAGGAAGATCTTAGCGTGCCTGGTCCAGTCCCCCTCACGAAGGGAGCCGATTTCTCCGGCGAGTTCTGCTCATCTTGAAAAGCCTCCGCCGATCTCCTATGTTCCCTCCCGGCCGCCTTCGCTGGCCAGAACGCGTCCGTTTCTCTGTGAAGTCCGTATCTTCAGTGCACCCTTTCCTCGGAGGTCCCCAATAGTCCCTACCCCTAAGGATTTGTTCCCCGGCTCTCCTTATCTTGGCTTCCGGGCAACCAAACTCCCCTTTTCTCAGGTTCCATCTCCTACCTACTGTGCTTTCCCCCAAGCTACAAGTGCCTTCTGTTCCCTTCCCGTACCCACCTTGCCGGTAAGCCGTCTATACTCTTTCTTTTCCCGGGGAGAATTCCTTTCATGTTTTCTCCGGTCTTTTCTATCTTTTTCCGGCCGATAATTCTCGCTTTCACGAAGCTTTTCTCTGCATTTACACCTGGTTTTTTCCTACTTGACTTTACAAAGAAGCTTTCTTCTTTAGCCGACTGCGGCTATCTCAGGTAGCTTGCTTTGGCCGCCCCTTCGCTTTTCCTATCCCTGTAAGGGATAGAAGGCTACCTCTGGCGTGACGTCCGGTTACTGGCTGCAGTATGTCCCTGGCGCCCGTTCGTTGCCTTACTTCTTTGTTGGACCACGTAGTACCACTAATAGTACCACTTCCGAGGTTTCCTCCTCCCCCTGGTCGACAACCCACGCCCAAGCGTCTCACTCCGTTATATTCCCACTACCTGGAGCGCTTAACAGAACTGTACGGGCGGCCCTCCTTTTCTTAGAATCTAACCTTTCCTTTCTCAGAGGATTTTGCCTTTCCCATCTTAACCCTTACATTAGAAGGAAGGTACATATACCTCATTTCCAATTCCTTTTTTTCCCTTTCCGAAGCGGCAAAGTTTCCTCCTTCCCGTCTCTTAAAGTCGCCCGGCGCTGTTCAGAGCTGACTTTGCTTTCCCCAAATAGAATTATAGAGAAACGGGAATAGGCTCCCCTCTTTCCCCCGGGGTTATATTCTCAGCTGGCCAGCTTACAGAGATGGGAAGTCTTGGTCCCCGAAGAAGTGCCTGGACTTGAATCCGCTCCCCCCAAGAATCCGGATCATTTCCTTGATAGCTCTTGAAGTGAAGGTTCACCCGCCCCGGAGAGGAAAAGCACCCCCCACCCCCTTTTTTCCGTGCTCACGCCCCGATCTCCTATCGGACCTTTCTCATATGTACGACGACACTTCCGGAGCATGCCGTTCCAGTTCGCAAGAAGACAGTTCTCACTCCGGAGTTACTCATAGGATCTCCGCTCGCCTTTCCCCCTGCTGACTTAGCCGGTCGGTCACCTATATTTGTGGCCAGCCCTTCTAGCAGTTCTTTCAGAAGGATAAGCTCTCACGGTCCAGCTTGAATCCGGCCTATCTAATTATGCTGAAGAAGCCGCGGCCGTTCTCGACCGTCTTCGGTTCAGGTGCAGCTGTTCCCCAGGAATAGGTTCAGCGTTTAGCCGAGATAATTGCCGGCCTTCTCACCAACCGGATAGTATGTACTCCTTTCTCCTATACTCTTTGGCTCGTTAAGCTCCGACGCCGATCTCTTCTCCGGGAAAAGACGCCAACCCGTGTCCATTATGGTCACCCTTAGTGTCGTCGACCCGTCTCCTGTCGTAGAGTAAGGCATACGTTACCCCCGGAGTAGGTCCAGGTTCCTTACACGGTGGCCTAGTTCACAGAAGTAGGTGGTTCTCTCCCCTTTCTTTTGTCGACGTTGAAGGGGTGCCCTATTCCCCCTAGTGCCATTCCCCACTCACGTTCTTCCTCCATTGACTCTGCCGACCCCTGGTCCGGTTCCGCCTTGAGGGTTCTACCCCCCTGCCCCCCCCCAGTGGTAAATTCGACACGGAGACTCCGGGGACGGCCGCCGATTTGCCTGTGCCAGCCTTCCCCCTGTTCGAGGTCGGGCGCCAGCTCCCGAACATGGCATTCTCATCTTCATGAGGAATTGAACGGCCGGCTACTTGCTCTTCCAAAGCTTTATCTTACTTCGTATCGACATACTCTTTCTTGTTGCACTCCTTTTGCGTCCACGAGGTCGCCTCTGGAATTCTCGCGAAAGATCTAAGAAGGGTAAGCTCTATATCTAGGTTGGTGTTGATTCATATCCCCCCCTTCTCTCCCTCTAGCTGAGCGAGAAGGTTGCCCGTCTCAAAACTTTCCCCTCCCCGGGAATTTCTCGAACGGCGCCCGACTTCGCGGAAAGTCCGAGGCGAGCCGGGCGCTCCCCCAGACCTCGACTCTCCCCGTCTTTTCACGTAAGGCAAGTATCCGATCGCCCGCCATTGGTTCTTCTTGACCCGATTTTTTGCCAGGCAGATTCCACCCTTTGGTCGTCACCTTTCTCTTGATGACCCATACAGGTTTTTTCACCCTTCCCTCGGAGGACCCAGAGTTCGACTTGTCCCTTTCACCATGTTTAGCTTGCCTACCGCCTTTCCTTTCCTAGCCTCGCAGTCACCTCCTCACCGGCCGCGTTACCATAGCCCTTTTTCCCTTCTCAGCGACAAACGACGAGGCTGTTTGACCTGCGGCACCTCCTTCCGACGCCCCTGCCCGCCGTGGTTAACTTTCTCATCCCGAATCCGGAAACTTGATTTTCATGCGGCTTCCGAAAAGGTGTCAAGTTTCCGCCCCTCTAGATTGAGTGCTGCAGTACTAACCGGTTTTCAATTTCCAGCTTTCCCTTGCCCCACCTTTTCTACGGCTGACCGCCGACAAAAGTAAGAAGGTTTTTTTCGAGGGCCCCTTTTCCGATAAGAGAATTTCCCTAACATGCTCTCCCGATTGAACCTTCTTTCCGGCCCGCTAAGGAGTCTGGAAGGTAGAGAAGCTGCTCCCCCTCGAAGGAGGTCCTCCTTCCTTAGATAGGCCCTTGAGATCTTCGGCTCCAGAAGAGATGATTAAGTTAGGATTCCCTTTTTATTTTATGGCAAGACATCTTGGATCTCTTAACCAGCCCTTTAAATGCATCGCCAGGATTATCCTTTTTTGCCGCTTCTCGCTTACTTCCCTTTTTTAATCAAATCTCGTCGTTAATGACGGCGCTCCCTGCGCGGCATCCATGAGACAGGCCGGGCGGCAACGTTTTACTCCCTTCTGTTTTCGTTTTCACCTGTTTCTTTTTTTTACCTTTTCTTTTTTTTTTTTCCCCTTCCCCTGGAGATTGAGTTGGCCTCAATAAGGATGACCAGGAATTGGTCTTTTCTGCGCCTAAGAGGTCTGACCCTTGGTCTCGAAAGTTTTCAGGAGGACGGAATTTTTATGTCAATCCGTCTGATTCCCTCTGACAGGTCGGACGGATTTGTAGGACTGGTCAAGATTCCAATGTCGATGGTACACCACGCGGATGGCCTGTTATTGAACGCTTTTTTATCCTTCGTGCTGCTCTGCCGGCGCCTCTGACCTTTCGGCGAACGCACTTCGAGGGTTTGTCCGGCCCTCTTATGCCTGCCTCGATGATACCGCATGGTCCCCTCCTTTTGTCTATTTTTTAAGTAGCATCCTCCTTTTGCTCTGTCCCTCTCCCGTTTTAATGCCCTCTCCCGAGCGGGGTCCCCAGTTTGTCCTGAGGTTTCACCTTGTTCACGTTAAGGGAGCCGGTGAGGATGAAGTCCTGACTCACCGTTCCCTTTCATTTTCGGCGAACCGTGAGTCCCTACGGGTGGCGCCCAGATTGTTTTCCTCGTACGTACTTACCCTTCTTCCCCACCGTGGCTGTCCGATTTTCCTTGTTAGAAGGAACCGCCTTCCTGCCCGTTTCCCGCATTTGCAAACCCCCCCCCGGTCCCTCAGCTAACGCCCACCTGTGGAGATGTGGCGAGCCCGTGTCAGTTCCGTGAAATGCCCTGCCTCTTGTGTCCAAGCTCACCTTCTACGTAGAATCTCCCCTGTCCTCCCGAGTGATCGGCGGCATTTCGCGTAGAAGACCGTTCTCTTTGCCCGACGCGTCGAGCTTGCCGACGGTCTTTTTCACTCTATCCCAGTTCACTCGTTCCTTCTTTTACGTCAACGCCCCCACGACATAGCGGCCTTCCCGATTGTCGCCACTCTCACGGCACAGGG
>Ga0179591_1326085_pt1 | contig 11422 bp, 9 predicted proteins | sample CZOMad2_1_08_16f_FD_182891 | JGI IMG/M metagenome (GOLD analysis project Ga0179591, IMG submission 182891) | Vadose zone soil fungal communities from Angelo Coast Range Reserve, California, USA - CZOMad2_1_08_16fungal (PacBio error correction) | ecosystem: Environmental > Terrestrial > Soil >... | reverse complement strand
TGGACATAAAGAGACTTGGTAAACTTTTTTTCTGCTCTTTCAGTATCGACCCCACCTGACGCCACTTTTTCCCCTTTCCCCGCCCGTTTAGGCCGTACCTTGCCACCCCCGAAGTAGTGTCATTGCATCCTATTTCCCTTTTTACTTCAGTACCGATGATTTTTCTTAGATTACTTCTGAGCCCCAAGGAACTATTACCATGCATCCTTTTCACCTGGCACACTTCTTATGGTTCGCCATGCAAAACAACCCGCATCTTTTGGCTTCCGACCTGCTAGGAATTTTAGAATCTCCCCCTTTCATTCCCGCTACTATATCTCTGTGGGTTTCTTTCCCCAAGGACACCACAAGTGATCTCATCCCCCCCCCCTCTTTACTCAATCTAGGCAATTTGCGCCAAAGATCTCAGGGGACTTTTTAAGGCCTTGGACTCGATCGGGTGTGGAAATTCGGCTTGCTTGCGTCCTTTGGGAATTGATCTTTCTTCCTTATGTGTGCCGCTTGCGATACGTTTGTAATTCTCGGGTTCACGTATTTCCTTCTCAACATCGATTCTTTCGCGCGCTCTCTAACCGTAGCTGTATCTCCGATGACACCTACTTCTGTGTGAATTTGTCGACGGGGCACCCGCCACCTGCACAAGTCCCCCCCCACCAAGCCCCTACTCTGATAGAGGTCGAAGCTCTTTTCACTTTCACTTTTTCTATTTCCTCCGAGCAAAATGAGGTTTTTACTGGTGTGGTATGAGTACACCACCTAAGTTCTCCTACCGCCTTCCGGGCTCTCTTCCCACTTTGGCTTTCATAACTTGTCCGGCCCGGACTCTCTCTCATCCCCTTTCAGTATACGTTCCCTCACCTATCACAGTGGCCGCTCTTTGGTCGACCTGCTACTGTTTTCCTCGTTTTTTCCTAGCTCTCGGGCCTAGGTTTTGTATGTATTTTTTTCGATTGATCGGGTCCATACTGTTGGTGTTTTTTCTCTGCCTTGGATTGGAGTTTGGACATTAGAAACAGTGGCCCAACAACGTGATGTAGTTGACCCCTTTTTTGCCTTGTGCCCACCTTGTTCCTGATTTTATCTTTTAAGCGCGATTCCTCCCCTGTTTTTTGTGCGTCTCATCCCTTTCCCCTCGACTTGCCTGTTTCCCGAAGGTGACCCCTCCCTTTCAGACGAATTTAATCCAGGAGCAACCACAGACCCTATTACCCCCACCCCCTAATACACCGTCGCCGCCAACCCCCTGCTCCTCCTATCGCATCAGCAGCATCCCATACCTCCTCTCACCCTTGCGCAAAACCGACTCTGAGACGGTCGGTTTATCTAGGGAGTTGAACCCTCTCTAATCAATTTCCCTCCCCCCTGCCGCCTGTTGACCGTACCCAGCCTGCTACCGTGTTTTTCCTGGCCCCTTGCACTCCTCAAACCGGTCGCCCACCAAGTTCATTGCAGGAGTACTAGGTCAGGGAGATATCCGGGAATCTGAGGACTGTGGACCCAGGAAACGAGGTTTTAAAGAAGGTACCCAGTCACCACTCTTTCAGTAGAAGTTGTGTCACTTTCATAAGTCCCCCGTTTTGTTCGCCTTTCCTGACAACTCGTTTCGCGTCAATTCTGCCCGTGAGAGTGGCCTCTTGGAATGTGCTTGCGCCTTGATGACCTAGTCACCTCCCTCCCAGCCTCTGTCCCCTTTCAATCCTGCGGGATACCGCGCTCCGGCCCCGCATGGCGGAGACACCAGGGTGAGATCCAATCTTTCTATCAAGAAAACAGGCTTCCTCCTCGTGAAGACAGCAATAGCATTCATGAACCCACCACCACCCCTTAACTTCAACATCACCAGCCCAATAATTATATCTGTTTCCAGATTCGACCCCCCTGAGATTTTTTAGAGTAATCGTACTGCTCGAGGGCCAGCTCTCCCCTGGGACGAGCCGTCCGGCACTTAAAGCCATTTTCCCTACTATCTTTGATGACGTTCCCCTTTTTTCCCCCCCCTTTGTCCTTCCGCGCACTCCTTTGATTTCTGGGTTTCGTTTAACATGATAGTCTTTGCGACCGCTGGGGTTCTTATCTTTCCTTAATGTCTTTCTCTTTTCCCAGCTCCTCCAAGTTCCGTCTCCGGGCATACTGGCCCCCTCTAAGCGCACCGTTCAAATGAGTTGCGGCCTTTAGAAAATTACAGAACCTTCCCCCCTCCCAGTTCTTTTCTATTAGATTTTTCCTATGCCGGTGGTACCCTTTTTACAACTGTTTTTTTTTTTAGCTATTTGTTCTCGCCCGCGCGTCGAATCGCCCTACTCATTTTCCGCTTTCGTCTTTTCTTGTGTTTTCTACGCCGCGATTTAGGTTTTTCTTTTGCGCACTCCGAAACTGCTGCGCGCCTTTGGCCCTCAGCACCCACCCTTCTTTGCGAGTATCTGTCCCACTTGTTGTCGATAGGTTTTCCTTAGCGGATAAATGGCTACGGATTGAAACTATCCCTTCTTTAAATTTTTGGGCTCAAGCTCGAAAGTTTGGAGCGGCCCCCCCCAACCGTGGCAAAAATCCCTCTTTAGTGATTTTGCTTGTTTGGTGATCAGGGGTACCACCTCCCCCCCCTCCCGAACCTAACTTTTCTCTCTTATAGTTCTCCCGTGGCCGGATTCCCTCCACTTTATCCCCTTTTTTAAACCCCTTATGTCCCAGTCTCTTAAGTAAAGATGGAAATCGTTTGATGAATAAAACAGGTTGATTCTTGAAAAGCGTGCCCTCCTATCGCACCTTCGTTTTATTCATGATCGACGTCGCCCTGGACCTGCCGGCTCTTTTTTTTGATTTTTATCTCCTTAGACAACGTAAAAGGCTACTTGCCACCCCCCCCCTTTTCTTTGTGAGAGCGGATCCTTAGTGTGCCGTTGTCAACTCACCTTTGCTTCGCCTCCTCCCCTGCTCGGCCCCCTCCCCCTTCTCCCCCATGTTTCTCGTACCGTTGTAGATCCTTGCACTTCGTGCCGCTCTTAGCACCGTTTCGTTTGCACCTTGACACTATACCCGAAAAGTCTACTTCCTAGCAAGCGCGTTCATTTTTTCGAGGGAGCTTTCCTTTGCGTTATTACGGTGCCACGTTTTTTTCCTGAGTAAAGGAGATTTCCGTGAGGTGTTTTTGGGGTTACGAGACTTAAACGTAAAACTAGCTCTGCTATTCTTCCCCCCAGTGTTATGGTTTTCCCCGTCACCCCTTCTTTGCCCCATGTCCAGTAACAAGAGTTCCGACCCACTAAGGGAGTTAGTCCCCTCAACGTCCTTCTTTGACATCTGTCTGGACAAACCCGTAATGCTATCCCTTAAGAATCAAAGTTTGCCTTTTGGTTCTCGCTGCACCCGAATAGCTCCCCTTCTCTTGATTTTGGTCGAAGCTCTCTCGACCCTTAACTTTTCCCTTTTTTTCTTTCAAACAACCGCCCGCGTGACCCTGTTCGCATAGCACGGATGGAGTTGGATTCTGTTGAAAGGTCCCCCCTATTTCTAATTAGGCCGGACGTAGTTTGGAAGGCGATTAGTACATTCTCTTCCCCGTGTCCCCTTTGTGAGAAAGAGCGTGGATGTACTTTCCCCGACATCGGGACCCGGTTACCTTCAGTCCACTTTCTTTTTCTTTTCCCAACGAGATTCCAGATCATGACGGCCCGATCTCATATTCTATTGCGTTGCCCCCTTATTTAATGACAGTAGAGATGCCTGCTCTGCTTTTCGCAATCGATTCCTTTTCACAAAAGAAAATTCCCGTTTAGTGCAAGTACCCTGAGAAGAGAATTTTCCCCCTTCCCCTCGAATATATTTTTTTTTCCTCGTGTCCCTTCGCGATCTGACTTCTCGGTAACGATTCGAGACGTCTCCCTGACAGGGCTACATTCCGTCCCGCTGACCTTTGACCCTTGGGTGCGTAAAGTGTGAAGATGGTTAGGCGGAGCGGGCTCATTGACGTACTTTGGTGCCTTTTAGATCCGTTTTTTTGAGTATCCAGTGCAGATGATTTAGAGGTCTTATTTCTCCGTAGATCGGTTTATTTAGGTACTTCCTCTCAAAACAGGCCAGTCGCGATTGTCAGGATTCTGGGCTGCAAAAACTACCCCCCCATTCCAGAACCAATGGCTGGCCTCAACGTTTTGTTTTTTTGCGCTTGCTCATAGCAAACTTTCTTTTTGGCTTTTTTTTTTTTTTAATGCGAGGCTGTGCTCCGAGGGTACGTCGTTCGCAGACTATCTATGGCCATTCAACAAATCAAATAAATATCCTCATGGCAGGCTTGCGGTAACCTGGGTCAGTTTTTAAATGTTTTGCCTTGTCTCTTTCTATTTCGACTGAGTTTTAGTTCTGTCCAGAAAGGGGGCGCCGGTTTTTCAGAACCCCCTGGCTGATGGTAGCCTTAGATTCCCTCGCTCAGCGTCCGTTTTCAGTTTCCTCTCGCGTCTTTCTCTTTTTCGGCTCGCAGATTTGGCGGCTTTTTTTGCCGAGAGGCTTCTCACGTCGTCCCTCCCACCAAAAAAAAACCCCCAAAAAACGTTTTTACGCTTCCTCACCCGGTCTCCCACGATTAGCCGGTCCCCTTCGTAGAGAGCCCCTGAGCTCTTCCTCGGGATGTATGCTAATGTAATCATCCCTTTTGTTTTTCTCTCTCAGCCTGACCTGTTCCGTCAGGTTTTTAGGAGCTTCGCTAAGAAGCGATCGAGTTATTTGCGCAAGTCGTCCACCACCTTTTGCGCCCTCCCCTTACCCTATTAAAGACCAAGTCGCCCGCAATTCCATCCCCCATCCGCTCCCCCCATTGCGCTTCCCCACCTTTTCCAAAACCGTCGTGCGGATCGAGGTGATTTCCCCTCCCAGTGTTCTCTTCACTGGTCTCCCTCTGCGGCCCACCTGTACTTCTGAGTTCTTACCTTTAAGTTAGTGACTTTAGCCCCATTCCCCCCCCAAAAACCCCAATTGCCGTTTCACCCCCCAAGGCAAGCCTGGGAATGCCCTTTATCTTGATTTCCTCCCTTGACTTGGTTGGACACTGCACGATTGACTAGAGTCCAACCTCCCTCCCCCCCCAGTATTCGTCGATCCGGCAAGTGAACCCCAGACCAGTTTTTCCCTCCGAGAGTCGCCGCACTGGAGTTGGTTAGCCCCACTTTTTGAGGTACTTGTGCATTCGTTGATGACTAACCCCATCAGTCCCCCACTTAAACGCCCTCCCTTAAACCTCACTTCTGATTTCCCTTTTGCTAGAAAACTGCTCGTCGGTTGGCCCGATCAGTTAATAAAGCAAGGCTAGCCTCCGGCCTGAAATTCTTCCCGTTTGTACCGTATATACACCCCATAATAACGACACCCCCAATACCTTATTAGTTACCCTCTTGCGTTACTTCCACTTCGATTATGTTGGTTAGAGTTTTGTATTCAGAGAAATCGGGGTCCCCGGACTCTTCCCGGGCTCACGCCAACCTTCGATTTTAGTCGCCAGTTCGGGATTCCTCCATCCCGCCTCTACCGCTCCTTATAAACGTTTCCCTCTTTCGGTGTTCCATTTCCCCCCCGAGAGAAGGGTCGCCCGATTCTTTGGTCCGATTTTAATTGATGTGAGACTTTTACCTACGTTCATATGCTCCTCCTCCAGGCCCTTCAACTTTCTAGGACGCTGCCCCTCACCCATGATTCCTGTACCTTCTCCACCTCAGGAAGACACTCTCTGGAGTTGAACTCTTTGGAAATTCCACGGGTCCCAGTGCGGCTTGATTCCCCCCGGATATATTAGACTAGTATCTTTTTTTCCTTTTCCCCCGAAATCCGAAGAAATCCGCCCCCTTCAATTCTCTCCGTTTCTTGGTTTGAGAAGCCGCTCCGCTTCAAGGTCTCGCCCTCTCGCCCCGCAAACTTGCTGATGCTGTGTGACCACTTCGCTTTTTGTTCGACTGCTCCCTGTACCTTTTTTGTCCCTCCGAGCGTGTCGTTTCGGATGCTTCTTTCTTCGCAATCGTTGGTTGGTCCAAAGTTCAATTGCCCCCCCCCTTCCCCCTTAAAAACCCCCTTCCCCCATCGCAAGTTCCGGATCTGCCCCCAATGGTTTTCTGGAATTTATAAGCACCCCCCCCTCCCACCAACCAGAATCACCGCCACTTTCCGCGTTTCCTACCCGTCCCACTTTGGCCAGTATCTCCCGCTCCCACTGACCCCCATGAACTGTTATTCAACCAGCCCGGACTTTTAACTTATGTGAGTCGGTTTAAGCTTTAAGGGGCCGACCTTGGTTTTCTCCCTCCTTTCACGATTGCGGACGATCGTCCCCCCGGTACGATCATTGATTACGGTCTTTTTAACGCTTTTAACCTTTTTGAGGTGAACGTTCTTCACACCCAAATATACCCCCCTTTTTTTTCTTCTCTCGATCGTCTTCCCATTTGGCCATTGCGAGCACCCAACTCCTCTCGGCCTACAAATGATAGAGTTCAAGAAAATCTATCTGCCCTTCGCCCTAGGGAGATCCCAACTGTTTTTCACCTTTCTTCTCAACCCGCCCGAATTTCTCACATACGTTTTATATGGCTTGGTAAGAGTAAGGGTTGATTGTTAATTTTCTCTCAAACCTGTCTCCTGAGCCCGCTCTCCCTTTGCTAGTTTGTTTTGACTGTCTTTCTCGTTCTTCAGACGCCCCCCATGGGCATCTTACACCTTTCGATTTTTTTAGGCCACTTTGATTGGAAGTCTAGTATTCAAACCACCCGAACTAACTCCCCCCTCTTTTTTGAATTTCCCTTCGGGCGCCATCGCTCGACACGCCTAGGTTCCAAACCTACTTTTCCTGCTTAATAAAGTTCTGTGGTCCTCTCCGAGAAACACAAGAGCCCTTCCTACAGTTAGTTCCGTTCCCTTCCCGTCGTTTTCTTTGCCGATTTATCTCACAACAAGAAAGATAAGTAGGTATTTTCTTGCCTGACTTAGTCCTTCTCCCCTGAGTACTATAGGACTTCCCAGCCGTCCGTTTTAAGGGTCCTGCGGGCCAATCTATTAGACTCTCTGAGCTAGTTTTCGGGTTGACCAGACTTTGCTCCCCGGTTTTTTGCATTTCTGGTGTCCGTCGAGCCGAGAGGCTTAGTTTTTTTGTTTGCTTTCCCCACCCGTTTACCACTCATTCACCAGTGCTTTCTTTTCCGGCACCGTTTGGTGAATCGATCAGTTGCAAAAAAACCCGACGGTCCTTCTCTGTTCCGCTATTTGTCCCCCCGTTTATGAGCTGACTCATTCGCGAACGTCGGGTGGAAGGGGTGTCAGCAATCTTTTTCTTTTTACCCCTTCCCACGTTGAGCCCCGTTTGTCCCGCGTCAGAACTCTACTGAGAATCCTAAGTATTTGAATCAGATTCCCATGCCTCGCTCGGGTGCAGGGCGGGTGCTGCGTTTCTTGGGTTTTAAAAGTGACGTTTAGCTTTTGTAACTCCCTAAGTTTTTTCTCTCATTGACTTTCTCTGCGCCACCCCGAGGCTGGGTCCCGATGCCCCTTTTAGGAGCTTGATTTGAACCAGCATCTCTTTCCGTTGTCTTTTCTTGTTTCGATACATCACGCGCCTGCCCCCTCAAGATTGAACACGCGACCGCTTCCATGGGCGCTTGAGGAGATACCCGTCTCCCTTTCGGTCTGGTAATTGCCTATTTTCTTATTAACTGCGGTGGTCCCGCGCGCGTCGTTTCCCTTCTTCTTGGCCGTTCCCCCAAAGCTTCCCCTCAGCGGACGTTTTTTCCCCTCGGTGCAATTTTGATACGCAGTTTTTGGATGCCTTATGCATATCCTCATTCCTTCTTATCAGTTTTTCCACTGCAGAGGCTTTCCGACCTCGTTAAGGTATAGGTATAAAGTTCTCCGAGAGCTTGAGACCTCTTCGTCCGTGGCGAGCCCTCTGTCCCCCCCCCTTGGCTTATTTCTTGGATTCGAATTTTCGTTTACATTATTGCCCATTTTTTTTACTAGGCCTCAACCGTTTGCTTCGTGAGGTCGGACGTCGTCCCGCCCTTCCCCCAGGAGAACTGATGCCCTCCTCTATCAGTGTTTTTCTTAAGCAGTGCTTATGCGTCCCCCACAGGTCCCCTCTTCCCTATACTCCGTCCTGCCAAAATCAGGTTTGCAGCTTCCACCCACGTTTTGGTGGTGGTTGGTCCACCCCGTCACTCCCCCTCTCCTCACGCGCGCAACCCATGATAACCCCCCGATCCTAAGATTTCGCTCATGAACCCTGGCCCACAACACCTGCGAGAGAGTATGCTCTTTGCGGGCGACCAGGGTCAAGTTCTGCAGTCCCATCGATAGCTTTTTACTAACTGCGGAAGCTGTGCGCGACGAACTTAAAATACGCCTCCCCGGAGGTTTCAGTAATCCCCCACCCCCCTTGCACCCCCCCCCTATTGGTTCGGCTGTTTTCCTCGGGACGTTTAAAGCCATCGATCAAGGCTAGAACCGCCTTCCTTCGTCTCTTACCTCTTTCCTCTTACGTGAAAGGTTCCTGAAGACGCACTAGTAGATTTCCCCATCTCGGGCGAGTTTGCTTTGTGGGGACTTTGAGGCGTTTTGTTTTTTCTTCCTCCCCGTCCAGTCACTCCTCCGCTGGAATTCTTTTTCTTGCTGCGTATCCCTGCGCCCGCATGTTTTCCCCCCATCCCCTCTTTGGTTTTCTCCCCTCCCGATCCTATTCCCGGCAACGGACTCATTTCCTTTCCGAATGAACCAATAGGCCCCCCTTCCATCCCTCTTTCTGAGGGGTGTCCAGCTTTCCGGCGCACCTTTGGGAGCTCTCGGCTCATGACGCTCCTTTTTCCCTTCTATCGCCGGCCCGGTTCCGCAACCTCGATAGGCTCTGACGAGTATTTCCTTCTTGATACGTCCCGAGAACCGGGCTGGTTAAAAGGAACGGCCCCACCTCTCTGCCGGTGTTCTTTTTTTCCTTGAGCCCTGGTTCATGATTCGCTTTTACATTTGCCGCTTACTAGCTCGCCGGTCATAGGGCTAGAAGATTCCCTCCCCGCTTTGCCGTTAAAAATTTTCTCCTGCTGGCAAAGTCCCTGAATCATTGTCTGTCTTTCTGATAGAGGAAATAATTTTTCCCCCCTTCCCGTATGTTGACTCCGAATGATCTATGGTGAGCGTTTTAATTTGTTCCCTAGGACACTCCCCACTTCAATTGAGTCCTACTTTCTCGGTTGGTGAGACCCTCCCCGCGACCCCTTCAACTTTGCCTCGCCGCGCAACACAATCATTTAACGCATGTAGACCGATAACCCACCGCCTTGACTGAGTGATTTCTAGATAGACCTGACCTTTTTCTAGCACCTTGGTTTGTGAGCGATGCGGCCGCGGATGTTACCGAGTCGTCGGATGGGGTTCCGTTGTTGTTCTACCTTTGAGGCGCAATAACACTTTCCCATCGGGTGTTAGAGGAACAAGGTTCGCTATCTTCCCTCCTAAAAGCCCACAACGACCGCAAGAAAAAGTTCTTGATCGGCACCTTTGCAAGTTATTCCCGATCCACTGACTCAAATATACAACATGCTTCACAAACGATCATGAGATTGCGACATGGGTTATACAATAGGTATCTCCTTTTTTTCCCTGACCCTACCCCTTTTTTCTTCGTTATTGCAGAACACGTTCGAGTCCGAATAGGCCGCTTGGTTTCTGGCCCCTCTAGGCTTTTTCTTTTTATCACTGTCCCCAAGACCGCTTGAGCACCTCGTTGTTGTTTGTTTTACTTTTTCTTATGAGAACCCCCTCCGATCTGTCAATGTTCCCCAGAGGAAATTCCAGGATCAAAATGATTTTTACGTCAAAGACCTTCTCTAACCCGCTCACCCCTTGACAAGCTGAGACTATTCATCCACTCTCTGATTAGATGTGCTATCTTCTTATGCTTTATCCCTTGTGATCGTTTGCCCTTTCCCTTCTGGGCGGATTACTCGTGAAAGGTGCGCGTTGGGCTGAGGGGGAGGTTCAAGCGCTCAACTTGTGTCATCAAGAGGAACCTGAGTCTTTTTTTTATCCCCAGTTGGTATTTTTCCCCCTATACCATTTCGACACTCTGTGAGCACATACCGAAGCTTTCATCCTTTCGTTCTAATCATTAACGTCGGTAGGCCCCAAACTTTTAAGATTAGATGGGGCCCCCAGCTCTCAACATTACTTCTTGGTTCTATCCCCCCCTCCCCACTTAGCTATGCAAATTTTAGGGTAGTAGTCTTCGTCTCCTTCCCTCCGTAGCTTCATTTTCCCCGTTCAACAGCTAGTTTCACCAGGTATTTTTTTCTTTTCTTCTGGATTCGAGGCTTCAGATCCGTGATACTCTCTAAGCGTTCCCGTATTGACCGCCGTCCCTATATTTTCTACCGTCCCTATTTTACGGGGTTGGTTGGCCTGGAACGTCCCCCTTTTCATTTTTCCCCTGTAACTTTGCTCCCTGCCTCTTTTCTTCAGGCTCCTCTTCTTCAGTTGAGGACTTACCAGCGACTAATGAACCTTATAAATGACATCCCGAAACACTAGGTTCCTGCCCCTTTCTCTTCCCTGGTCCCACACATCAAACAACCTCCTTACAAAGTTTATTTTTCGCGTGATATGATGCAACAGTTAGACAAGATATATGCTAGTTCCCTTTCACGTTTCTTCGTAACCCGCCTTATCTCGCGACGGCATAAAGAGTACTATCCAAGTCCTCGAATTTGAGCCGCCCATTTACCTGCCTCGATTTTTTTGTTTCTGGACGTGAAGGCGTGGTTGTTCATTTCTGGAATGGATTACTCTCGGGTGAGGGATATTCTAGCCATATCCGAACAAAACAATCTCGTGTTCTTTCTCTCCTCTCATGCCCTTTTCCCCTGTCCGTGGTATAATAGCAAACATTTTTTGCTTTCCGATGAGTAGGTGATGTATACTTCCCCCATTCCCACCTTTACCCCCTTCTTTCTCCACCGAGAACGTCCTTTTTTGATTACGAGGGAGAGGATCCCCGGGGATAATTTTTACAGCTTGATAGTGAACTGTACTTGCTTTCTCCTTCGTATTCATCTCTTTCCTTTCACAAACCCTCCCCCAGAGTTAAAGTATATTCCCCTTTGAGATTTTTCCCATCTTACCCAGTGTGGATTTTTCCTCCTTGATTCCCTTTTCCCGTACTCTTCTTCTCGTTGAGGCTCTGGATCTAAGATCTAACATATTCTCCCTTGTCTCTCCCTTCGGCTTGTTATTTGATTACCCGCGTGCTGCTAGGGTTTTTTTTTTTTTTCTTGAGGAGTTGATTGATCGGAGGTTAGAAGTGGGTTTCGTTCGCCGATGGATCAGTGGTCCCGTTCTTTGCTCCCCCTGGTTGGTACGCGATGGGAGATCGAGGAATCGCAAGAGGCTCCAAATTCTTCTACTCTGA
>Ga0179591_1316437_pt1 | contig 11422 bp, 7 predicted proteins | sample CZOMad2_1_08_16f_FD_182891 | JGI IMG/M metagenome (GOLD analysis project Ga0179591, IMG submission 182891) | Vadose zone soil fungal communities from Angelo Coast Range Reserve, California, USA - CZOMad2_1_08_16fungal (PacBio error correction) | ecosystem: Environmental > Terrestrial > Soil >... | reverse complement strand
GGGACCCGATTCAACGTAGGCTTTGGACACCCTTATTCTAAAGGGGTTCTTTTACCCACCTGTATGGCAAGTTCTCCTTTGGGTCTCTCAACACGCGGACCATTATTTTTTGGCCAGGTCATTATTTTTGGGACTCCTCATATAGAATGGAACTTAACCTTATCCCTTGGGCTGGCTTTAGACGTCTTTTTTTTCTGTATAAGTATTTTTTACATTGGGCATATGGGATTCTCTTTTGACCATTAAAACAATTAATGACCTTCCATACTTATTCAAGACCGTATTCCTCATTGCGAACAAACCCCAAAGACCTTAGAACTTCAATAGTTACATAATTCTCACGTCTCATAAAATTATATAAACTTTCCCCCCCAACGTACGGAAAAATTTGCCATAATTTTATTTAATCAGTATTTTCGTAATGGCGAACCCTCCTCTAATTTTTTATACGTGATAGCACCCTGAATATCGAAGATAAAAATTACTCTTTAAAGGGCTATATTTGTTTCCCCCGCAAAAGTAATTTTTTCCACGTGGAAAAAACCCTTTAGCCATGTAATCTTCGGGCCGCCGCGCCAACGTAGTCAGAATGTTTTTTCTGGCTGTTTGTGGACCTTTCTGGGATTCACTAAAAAGTTTCTTTTCAGGCGCTCCGGGACTTCAATTCCCGTTCACCCCTCCTTAGCGTTCGAAAAACCTCCCCTTTACGCCAACCCTCAGGACGTTATCTACCCGCTTTTTCCATTCGTAGTTTGATCCCCCCTAGTTCGCCCAACTCCGGGAGCTGGAGCATGATGATTAGTTCCCCTTCATGCTCCGTGACTCAGTTTTTTTTTCAAGGGAAAGTGTGTCCTAAAAACCGGTTTAAAAAGTTAAGGTCCGGGGGCCGACTTTATTTCATGTATGGAACTCTCTTTCTGTTCACCGAATTTTTGGTGTCTTTTTATTCACGGATTCCGCCGGTTTCTTTCTCCCTAGTATTTCTTTATTACGTTTATGGGGCGTAAGCACCCCGTCTTTTCCCCGGTAAATCATGTCTCTTTTCCGGTAAATCCCAGGGACGAGCCAGTTTTTCCTTTTTCTTCAACTGCTCATAGGGGTACGTTTTTTTCCCCGGCCCTGGCCGCGGGCTGCGAGCCAGCCGGATGCCTTCGCGTTTAACTTCCGTGGGCACAAAAAATCCGGCTTCAACGTTGTGGGGGAACCCCCTTTTTCACGTGGGCCCCTTTTTTCGATCGCAAGCTATGCCCCCCTGTGCTGGGCCTGCGCTACTGCGCCGGACTCTCCCCTCTCGAAACTCGGCCCTTGGCCGGATTCAAAAGACTCTTTTCGGGGCGTGACGCCCTTTTTTCTTGGGGGGTCTAGTACCCTGTGCCCGAAGGCCCCCTTTGGTTGCCTCCGCGACTTTGGTTGCAGCACAGGGGCGAAATGGTGAACCGCTGGGTTTCTGTGCTCACCACAGGGGCTTTTTTCTCCGGTTCTCCCACTCGTTTAGGGGGCATGACGCTAAATAAGTCTTTTTTACCCGCCCGGCCCAAGGGGCTTTTTTTTTAATCGAGGTTACCTTTCACCAGCCTGATGTGGTTTTTCTTTCCTCATATAAAGTTGTTTTTTTTTTTTCAGATTAGAGCGGCTCGCCCACCACCCTTTCTTCTCCCCACCCCGGTAAACCGCGATTTCCCTTTGGCCTGGGCGTATACTTATTTTTTTCCTCTTCCCGGCTTCTGCCGTGTTTTTGTTTGTTTTTTCGTTTGGGGAAACGGCCCTGGACGACCTGTGTGGGAGCCCCCGGAAACCCAGCCGTTTTCTTCCTGAAAGGACCACTTCCCCCCCAAATTGTGCGCCGTCGCGGAGGAACCCCCCCCCTCTTTTACTCAGGGGGCCGCAGGGTTTAGTAGATCACTTTCTTTTTTTTTTTCCTTCTACGTTGGGGGCCGAGTTCGAGAGTCCGCTAATGGGCACGTTTGGTGGCCATTTCCCGATCGGGACGATCCGGGGGCCACGTCGGTTGCTCGGTTCCCGGGCGTCCAGCCGTTTTTTTGAGACAGGTCGAGAAGCAGATTTTTCTCAAGGTCGAGGTCATCTTTGGTGGCGGGGGAGTCCGTCCCAGTTGTCCGGACCGCCGGGGCCTTTCCGGTTCCCCCTTTGAGGAGCCTTAGACGTCCCCCATCTTTACCGCTCCGGTTCTACTTCTTCCTGTCCGCCAAAATCTATGGGTTTTCGCCTCTCCGTACCCATACGGGAAAATACCTCTTGTGGCCTCTTCCCCGGGGGCGGAGTCGTGTCTTCCCATTCGTGGCGATAAAGGTGGTTCTCCGTCGCCTCGGGAAACAAGTCTTTCCTACTGCAGTCTGCACACCCCATGGGGGCTGTTGAGAACTTCCATGGCGGCTTTTTCGCACTGATAGTTGCGTTATGGTCAACTCCCAGCTCCGCCGCTTTGAGGTCAAAAACTTACGTCTTTGACCGTCATTCTTTGTAGATAACGTCTGGTGTTTTTTTCCAATGTGGCGAAAAATCTCTCCTTTTTTGACGACACAATAAAAACCCCTTTCGTGCGCCCGCCTGAACTGCCCTTTTAGGGAAAAGTCGTTTCCCCCAAACAACAGGCCCAGTTCTGACTACGTGCGGCGGTTTCTTTGAACCCGAGATTACATGTGCCTATACTTCTTGGTCCCCCTGCCAAACTTTGCGGTACCCCTTTTCTTCCCGCGACAAGAGCTCCTGATATTTCAAGGATATTCTATTCCTCTCTTTTCGGCGCCATGAAACTTTCCACCCTTTAGTTTCTTATTATGGAAATATGATTAACCCCGTAAACTTTGTTTAAGTTCTATAATTTTTTTCCAATATCGGAATCATCTTATAAATTTTTTTCAGAATTCTGGTTGTATTTCCCTTGTCTTGAATAAAAGGATTGTTTTTCTTTTTTTAATAATGTCCAGCTATCTCAAACTAATTAGTCAATACAACTTCCATGCAAAACGTACTCTTTGTTCCTTATAAGTTTACTTTCCCCCCCCCAACATCAAAAGTAAATAACCGTTCATTAATGGACATGGCAACCTTTTGTGTCCGCGTGTACCTCCTGCACAATTTCTACTTTTTGTTGCAGGCCCCTATTAATTGCAAAAGCTACGGTTTCACACGGGTCTCTTCTGTCTGTCTTGTTGTTGTTGATCGCTGGACCCGTGGTCATCTCAAACAGTTCCCTATCTAAAGTAAATCCCGTATGCATTATGCTTGTGTTGGGCGGACAACAGTCTCTCCATTAGCTGTCATTAATTGTCAATATTTTACTCCCTTCTGTGGTTATATAGAATTTTACGTATTAAGGATGCTTAGTTTCTTTTAAAAGTTTATGTTACTAAAGGTTCCTCCACTGGTGGACATTATGAAAACCTTTCCCTCTCACACAATACTTACTCCTAAACAAAGGGAATTTGCGAAACAAAATAACTTACGAATTTTCTTAGTAACAACTAAGTTTCCCCAAAGTTACGAAATTTGGGCATAAAATTTGATTTACTATTTTCCTCATTAAATGAAATCTTTCCTAAAAGAGAATGTCTTCTTGATTAAATATCCTCCTTTCAATTAGAAACTGTTTCTACTTTTTCTTCTTCTTAAACGTCTTTATGGTACTAACTTATTACGCAAAAGTTATATTGTCCTCGTAGCATGTAATCTCGGGTTCCCACGTTAGTTCAGATGGGTCTTGAAAAATTTTCTTTGGGGTTTTTTTTGCCTGATTGGAAGGTACTTCACTAATTTATTGGCGCAACTCCCCGTAGCATTGTCGAAAACTAGTTGCTTTCTGCCGATTTACTAATTGCCGGGGGGCTGGTTCCTTTTTCCTCTAACCGATGTTACGTCCAATTTTTTCTCATAGTCGCGAACCGCTTCCTTTCATTTACCGGATGATTAGGTGACCATTATAAGCAACCCATGCTCCGTGACTTCAAGTTTTTCCCGCCCGCTGCCCCGTTGTGTACCATCCGAGGACCTGTCGGAGGGCCGACTTATGACTTTTTTTCTTTCGTCAAACCTTATCGCCACGATTTGGGGGGTGCATTTTAGCGAACTCCTCCTTGAAGTTACTCGGACCATCCTTATGTTCGTATTAACCGTTCTTTTTCCTTAGCCCCCCATGCTTGCTTTTTTGGGGGGGGGGGGTGTCATCCATAGTAGAAACCGGTATTGATAAAAACACTGGCTCTTTTTTTACGAGCCCCTTTCTTTTTCTCAAGCTCCTTCGGGGTTTTACCGCATGTCCCCGGCGTTCCCAGGCCCCTTTTTGAACTCGGACCTCTGCGCCTTCGGGCGTTTTTCTGCAGTGGGGACCTTGCTCAAGATTTCTTTTTTGAACCCCCCATGACGTTTTCTCAGGCCGACGTGGCCCCTCCAGGATGCAGCAGCTTTCTGTAACCCTGCTTTTGCCGGCTCTCCATTAGCGGGTGCTTTCCCAAAACGGTAGACCGGGCGTTCGATGGGACGGTGGACTTTTCCCCAAAGCAAAGTGTCTCTTCTACGCTTGCGGGCCTGATTTTTGACACCCCGTTTCGGGTTGCATACGCGACGTTTCGCCCAAACGGTTTTGGTTTTCGGTGGCGCATTTTTCAGGAGATTCTTCCCCCCGGGATCTGTGGAGGTCCCATGGTTTTTTTGGTTCTCAAAACTTTTCTCTCAGGCGCTTTTCATGGGACGCTAAATCTTTGAGTTGGTTAGGCCGGCCGAAGGTAATCGCGGGGTTTTCCCTTTTTTTCCCACCAGGCACTTGATGTGGGTGCGTCTTCCCTGCTTTATTCCTTCCTCCTCCTTCCTGTGGTTTTTTTTCGCTCGAAACCACACATCAATTCCCGGTAAAACCCTCCTGCTACACTCCTTTGCCGGCGTCTACCTAGCGTCCATGCTACCGCCCTTTCTACGGCCGTGGGAGAACTCCCGCACCTGTGTGAGGCAACCACCAGGCCGGTCCTTCGTTTCTCCCTACCCCCCCCAAACAGTTGGGACGGGTTCCCTTTCGAGGTCAACCCCCTCCACCCGTGCCACGGTTACAGGGTTTCACGCGATGGTAGACTCCTTGCCGTCTTGTACGTGGGCGGTCGAGGATTCCCTGCCTAATGTTCGCGCAGTAAGCGCTGGCCAGCAACCTACCGAAACAAAAAGGGGGGGCCTGGGTGTTTTCTTCGGCCCGGGCGTCCCAGGGTTTCCTTGCCCACGGGAGACTTCGAAGAAAGCAGGCAGGTAGAGTTTTCCTTCTCTGGGATCGGCAGCCCCCTGGGGGACAGGGTTTTTTAGTCTTTCCCGAGGTACCCCTGAGGAGATTCCTTTCGTCCTGGCGGTATAAATTAACTATTGATTACCGACAAAAAATCTATGGGGTGCTACGCCTCCCAACACACGTAATACGAACATACTTTTTCCAACTGGTCGAGTAACTTCCCGGGTCTTTAGTCGGCCTTAAAAGACACCCCCCCCTTGGCGGCAGACCTACGATCTTCTTTCTTGAACCCCCCGATCGGCCTCCCGAAACAGTTTTTCACACACGGGGCTGTGACTTTTCGGGAAACTAGTGCACCGGGCTTTTTCAACTAATAATCCCGTGTCCATATTTTTCCCCCCTTCCGGGTTCGCGACTATTGTCTCATCTGGGTAGATACGTCTTGGACCAATTCTTTGCCGAAACCGGCACGAGTTTCGACCCCCGGATTGAGTTCCCGTGTGTTGCGCATGCTGCGCCCACCTTTTTTTTGGTCAAGTCTCCATCCCCGCCCCCCAGACAAGTTCAGACCCATTTTTTTTCGGCACCGAGATTACATGGTCCTTGGCAAATATACTTGCGTATAACCGTTTTCTTTTTTTAAACATATAGTTTACAGCGACACCCCTTTCGATATTTCAAGGATATTCTAGTTTTTTTCTTTTCGCCACTGAAATACACCCATATTGATTAAAATAACATTCTTTCCCCTTTTTTCCTTAACTTGTTTAAAAGGTTATTTTGTACTCTATGTACTATTTGGATCATATTCCTTTTCTTAAGTAATTTATTTTGTTTCTTCTTTCTTAGTAAAAAATGTCTGACTTCTCTTTTGTTGGTTATAATTAATTGTAATATGTCAATGTTGCCCAATGTCTTTCCCTTTTATAAATGCAAACGTCTTCCCCCCCAATTATATATAAACCCCCCACATCAATTAATTTTAAACCGTGAGTAAGATTCTTTCTTTGGCAAAAAATAAAATGGAATTCCCTCGTGCAAAGGCATAAATGCACCCCCCTTTTAGATAAGGTATATTTCAAAGCTCCGTTGTAAGATGGACCTAGACCCCTTTCCTCCGTTGTTGTTTCGTGTCTAGTCATCCTTTGTGAAATATAACTCTTCTAAGTGCCCTCCCCCCGCCAACCAAAACCTTTGGCTATACACGCTTTTCCTATTTCCATTTATATTCTTTTGTTTGTTTGTGTCCACTTTTTTTCACATTTTTTTCCCTCACGGTATTAATTTGATTTTCAATTTTGGAATTTTCCGACGTTGGCATTCTCCCTAAGTATTTTAAGGACATTGTCTTTCCTTTATAAGGGCTTTCCCTCATAATTAAATCTTTTTCAAAGAAATTTTTTCAGGGAATTTGCCGCCCACCAATAATACTTAAAACTAGTAAAAAATGATCCCAATATCCTAAGTTCCTAAATTATAACTTTTCCCGTGTACGAAAATTTGTCCCTCCTTTTTATTTCCCCCTATTTTTTCATAATAAATTGCCTCTGGCGAAAATCTCCTAGGGGATAGGGCCCTTAAATTAGAAAATTTCTCCTTTCCGTGTTACAGCATCTTACTTAAAACATCCCCAAAGTTATTGCAGCCTGAAAGAGTATTTAGCTCGGGTTCGAAACTACCCCCTCCCTCTCCCCCTCTAGTTTCAGCACTTCCACTTGTTTTTTCTGGGGCATGGAGGACCTGAACTAGTTTTTTGTTCGCACACACGGGTCCCTTTCCCATGCCAGAGCTGTTTATGTGTCTTTGGCGTCCCCCCCTGCCGGCTGGTCTTCACTTTGATTTACGGGTCCCCCCCTTCTTTCAAGTTTGTCTACCCCATGTCAGCGAACCTCTCTCCTTACCGGATGATATGTTCCCTATTCATGCTTCCGTGAAACCTTTCTTCTTGCTCACAGCCCCCGGTTAAATAACTGCAGTAAGTCAATTTTTTCCCTTCGTATTTCAATGATCTTATCCCCCACCGTTTTTCATGGGGTGTTCCGACTCCGTTTGAAAGTTACTCGACAGGTTTTTTTTCCCTAGGTTGTTCGTAATTCATGTTCTATGCGTACCCTTTTTTTAAGATGTTTTTTTTTTTTCGGTAAAATCATAGTAAGACCCTTTCCTCTTTAATGTTAACAGATACTCCCACGCAGGGGACCTTTTCCTCAGGGTTCCCCCAGGGCCTGCCCCCGGGCCGCCAACTGGGCTTTCCCCCGGCTCCAAAAACTACCTTGCGCCTCGCGTACTCTTTTTTCTCCCGTGGGCAAATGCGTTCCCCCCTGGACGCCCTTTTCCGGCCCAGGAATTTCGTCGTGATCTGGTGCAAGCCCCTTACCCTGTTGCTGGCAGGCGTCTCCCTTTAGGCGGGCGCTCTCGTCTTTACTAAGACGGGCGTCCTCTATGTGATCTACCACCATGACCGTTGCTTTTTTGGACGCCAGTGCGTTTTTTCCCCCCCGTGGCACGAAGACTTTTTTTGGCCTCCGCGACGGTCAGTTTGGTGGCATTACCTGGCGACGAGGTTCTTTTTTCCGGAGAGCGGGGCCGTGGTCCATGGGGTCTTTTTTTTCTCCCCAAGCTTCTCTGCAGGTTTTTTTTTCGGCAGACGATAAATAAGGAAGTGTAGGCCGGCCCGATTTTTTGTTACATTTTGGGGACTCCCCGCACCAGCCCTTTGATGTTTTTTTGCCCGGCGGCTTTTATATCGTTGTTGTTTGTTTGAGATCTCTTCAAGGGGGGCTGGTGCGGGGTTGCCGTTCTCTCTGATTTGCCCCTTTCCGGCTACCCCTTTGCCGGCGTATTACTTATTAGGCGGCTACCGCGTGGGCCCCAATGGACCGCACTGTGTGAAGTTCCCTTTTTTTTTTTCCAACCAGCGGTTAACTCGTTTTTCCTGAATGAAACTGACCCCCCAACGGTTGGCGGACCCTTTCCCCCCCCCGCCACGGGAAACTCACGGTTACCTCCAGCCGGTTTTTTTTTTTCCCCTTCACGATATGGTATAGCTCCTTCTTTGCCTTCCCGGCCAGCGCCTTCCTCTGTTCCGAGAGGCGCCCCCCTTTTCGCGCTGGCCAGCACATTTTTCGATACGACGGAAAACTGTCCTTGTTGCCAACGTCGGGCTTGCGGTCCAGGGTTTCCCCTGTCATTGCCAACGGAGACCATTTTTTGTTGACGCGAGGCGGCCCCCGGTTTTTCATTCTGGGGAGGCGGGGGTCTTTCCCTCCAGTTTTGCGGGGCGCCGTTTTCCGGCGTTGGAACGGTACCTTTAGACGACTGGCTCGTTCACTTGCGTTACCCAATAAGCCTTTAACGCTTTTTTTCCCCCCTTGATTTACCGAAACGTCCCGGCCACCATTTCGGAAACGTTAATACGAACACCGTGTGGTTCGAGGTAACTTCCCGGCGGTCTTTGCCGGGAGTCCTCTCCAAGTCCACCCCCAATTCGGCGGATTACTTCTTTTGCAAATACGAGTCGGCTTGGTCATTTACCTCCCTTACACAAAAGGGCTGTGAGTCCCCCCCTCCCGGCGCCCCACCGAGTCAGGAGCTGATAGTGCGTTCCGGTAATTATTGTTCTCGGTTCTCTCCCCCACTTACGGGGAATTGGACCGTCTCATTTCTGGTCAGAAATAATTTTTCATGTGGCGTAAATCTCGATTTTCCGAAAGGACCCACAATAAATCTTACGGGGATTGAGTTTACGTTGTGCCGGCCCGCCTTGACGCCCTGAAGTCTCCATTCCGTCCCCCGCCCAGGACAAGTTTCAGAAACCCTTTCTTTTTTAAGGTTCGAACCCGATGCCTTACCTGGTTCTACTCTTGGGTTTCCACTGCAATATATTTCCCTATCGCTTTACAGCGCAAACTTTTTTTTTTTTTTTTATCGTTAGATAATTTCAAGTTTCTTAAACTCGTATATCTCTTTTCGCCCCCTGGGAACACCCACGTCTTTCCTTATTATGGGCCCTTTCAAATTATTTCCCCAAATTTCGTTTTTTTTAGGAACTTAAGTGTACTATACTCCCTCCCTAAAGTCTTTATTTAAAGTCCTTATTTGTTTTTGCACCCTTTGGTTATCTTAGTTTTCCCTCTTTGGAATAAAGGTATGTGTGAGTCTTAATGTCCACTCCAATGGTTCTTAAAATTCCCCTTAGTACAGACAACCTTTTATTAATGCAAGTTTTTTCAGTTTATTTCCCATTCTATCTCCCCCCAATACGTGAGTAAACATTTTCTTTTGGTGGCAAAATAAAACTGATCTTTTGCCTGTCTGCGTGGTTATAGGCCTTTCACCGTTGTGCAGGGCTTTTTCCTCCCTGCAAAAAGCTTCTTTGATGACATAATGGGACACGGGTTCTCTTCTCTTTTCTCTCCTCCAGTTGTTTTTTCTACCCGTTGTCTAGTATCTCCTTTGACATAAACTTATTCTACTGTAATCCTGCACCTTCCATTATGCCCGGCGAACCATTTTATTTTTTGCCACATGTTCCCTTCAAATGTCCCTTTTCCCTCCCCCGGTTATTAATTTGGTCTCTATTAGACAATTTTTCATATTAAATTACCTTATAAGGCTCTCAGACGTTTGCATTTATCCCCTGATACTAATTTGCATATGATCTTTTTCTTAAAAAATCATTACCCCTTTCAATTACCTCTCACAACCTTTTCACATTTTTACTAAAGCTCCCCAGCATGGCGAACAACCAAACTCCACTTTCAAAGATAGGGGGTCTCCAAATAGTTAACATACTCCTCAAATTAGATAAACTTTAAAACCCCTTTCCTTTTGGAAATAATTTTACTTTTTCCCCTGCATATTTTCTCTATGAATTACTGTTTATTCCCAGAAAAGGTTCTTCCCTTAGTGAATTATTTTCTTTCTAAAGATAAAATTCTTTCCAACGTTTCGTCTTGTTCAAGCTATATGACCCTTATACGCAAAGTATAATCCAGGGGAAACCCACCTTCCCCTTTGTATCCACTCGGGTTTCGTCACCACCCGCCGCGCCAAAACGTTCTTTTTTCCCCCCTTGGACAAAAAACTTTTTCCGGATGGATTCCAGTGGCCTTCACGCGAGGGGGCTTCCCCCTTGACTCAATCCTGTTATGTGTCGTCCCTCGTGCGTTCGTCGATATTTACGTCACATTTTGCCTTTTTTTTGTTATCTACCATTCTGTACAACCCAAATAAGTCGCGACCACAGTTTGTCACTCTGTCCCCCTACCGGCTTTTAGGTGGGAACCAACGCCCCCCTGTGGAATAAGGTTTCCGCCCTGTATTCTCACAAGCCCCCCTGCCAAGTCCCCTTTGTCCTTGTTTTCATTATTTATCGATATTAGTCTCGCCCAACCCCTTCCCACGGATATTTTTTTCCAGCCGGACTTCGGCACGATCTTTTTTTTTTTTTTTCTTTTGAGGGACCGGCCCCTATTTGTTTCGTTATTTACGTTAGATTGCGTCTTTCCCTCTTTTTTGGCCGGACGTTTCTTTTAGAAAACACGGAGCGGGTGTTTTTTTGTTTTTTACCTTTTGATAACCACGCCTCTCTCCAGTTCGTCTAATTTCCCGTTAGCAGGGGACTCAGCCTTGTCCCGGCTTTCGCAAAAACTTCGATCCCAAGCCCTTTTCAAGGATGACTTGAACTTTTCGGGCCTTCGAGTACTATGTCCCTTCTTTTCTCCGTGGGGGCTTGTGGGGGAACCCTTTTTCCCCGGGCCGAAGGCACCGGACGTGTCCCCAACGCCTTTTTTTTTCGATCGCAGCTATTTTTCCTCGATTACTTGCGGGCCTTGCGCTATAGACCTCTTCCCCAAGCGGGCCCGCTTGGATTTTCAAAAAGTCTTCTCCCATAGGGAGTGGTTTTTTTCATACTGGAGTAAACCCCTGTGTCCCGAAAAGGAACCCCTTGGTTTGCATAGGGTCGGTAGGCCCCACTTTTGGTTCGGGTTTTCAGCGAGACCGATCACGCTGTGTTTCCGCTGTGGGCTCACCCCAAGGTGTGTTCCATGGGGGGCTTTTCGGTTCTCCCAAACGTTTTCTTTTTCCGCGAAAATTAAGTATACGTCGGCAAAAGGTTGTATGGGCCCGGCCGAGGGCACTCGTCTCCCCGGGGGTGGGGGACGCTTGTTGTGGGTGTGTTTTTTCTTTTTTTTT
>Ga0179591_1216050_pt1 | contig 11423 bp, 6 predicted proteins | sample CZOMad2_1_08_16f_FD_182891 | JGI IMG/M metagenome (GOLD analysis project Ga0179591, IMG submission 182891) | Vadose zone soil fungal communities from Angelo Coast Range Reserve, California, USA - CZOMad2_1_08_16fungal (PacBio error correction) | ecosystem: Environmental > Terrestrial > Soil >... | reverse complement strand
CGTCCAGTCCCCGTGAAATAGCGCTCCCCCCTCGATGCCAAAAATCAAAAACCCTTCCTTTCGGTGTGGGACTGTTTCAAGAGTAAAAAACCAGTTTCCAGTTTACATTTTGTCAGACTATGATGAACATTTCTTTTTGCCTGAGTTATTTCTCAGTTTGTTCAATATACTTTGGTTCGTGCGGGGGACCATGTTCCGCTGGCACCATCCTGTGCATTTATTCCCAACTTTCAGCGTACGATTGTGACCCACCCTCGTTCATCGGTTTTCTTTTTGCCTGAGGGTCTTACTGTTCTTTCCCCAACCGATTTTTTCTTTCCCCATGTTGCTTCCCACTTTACGGGGGTCTGGATTTTCGCACGAGTTTGACCTCATACAGTGTTCAAAATCTATCTTCTTCCCGATTAAGTAACTTGTTGCGGCCCTGATGAAATTTTCACTTTCCAAGCATTGGCAGTTCCTTGATGGAAACTCTTCCGAGGGACCCCTGGACTTTTCAGGGGAAAACGTTTGTTTCTACTTTTCTGTGTGTTCCGACATCCCGAATACGGCAGCTTTGGCTGATGTGCACCCCCCTGGGTTCTCTAGTTGCCACACGGCCCCGCACTTTCCAGATTTTGATTCTTTTCTTACGAGGGGAATGGGTCCCCGGCACCAAAGGCCCCCCTTTCCCCGAAGATATTGTACAAACCTGCTTTATAGCGCGGGGATTTGTCATTCGGCAAAGGGAAAATTACCAAACAGTGAAAGGGACGGCATGAGTTACCGCACCCTGCGGTGGTTTTTTTCAGCCTGCTGTCCTCTTTAAATCCCTTCACGAACTTTCCCCTTCCCCACACATTTTTTCCGACCTCGCTTTTCCTAACCGAGTAGGACTTTCCCGTTTGGCCACTCCCGATTCTTTTCCTTTCTTGAGTAGCCAGTCCTCTTACTTTGGGAGGTGTCCTAAAGGCGTGGACCTTTGGGTGGACCCACTTCCCCCCACCCTTTTTAGATTCCTTGATGCCACCTCTTCAAAGGTGTCTAGCAAGTGTTAGTTTGGAACAAAACAAGGCCCTTCACCTGCAGTTGCCCAGGAGAGTTTATTTATACCGGGACCCGGAACTTCCTGCCCCCATGCAGGGACTTACCCCCACATTCCTTTCTCACCCTCCTGTGGCAAATTCCGTGAGCATTCTTTTTGCCACGGTGGAATTCCACGCCTTCATCCCCACCCACCATAATTTTCCGTTAAGGTAAGCGCCCGGATCCGGTTTAATGGTTCCTGAGATTCGCCGGCCCGTTTCTGCGAGGGTTTTGCATGTTCAGTCAAAATGTGGATGTTGTCCAGCGGCCTCCCCGCCTTTTAGGAACAGGCTTTTCCACCCCCATTGGTAGTGGGTTTCCCCCTCCCGAAACGTTAACCCCCATTGAACTTGATCCCTCCGTTGCTGTCACACTGACCGCATCAACCTTTTGAGCCCCCGGGCGGGATTTTTTCCTCACAAATCGAGTGGAGAGAGGTATTTTCCTGACGTGGGTTGCCAGCACCTACAGAAGAACCTTATGTCTTGTGTTTGGGCTTTTTCTTGCGGTGTCCTTGGCTGTTCATTTTCCAGACACCCCTTGTTTGTGGGACCATGCATTGGAACTTTGGATGTGCCACCCAACTACATTACATTTCGTGCCTGCCCTTCTTGTTTCGTGGGGGCGATATTTTTATTATTCTTTTTTTTATACCGGTTGTAGTTTTGTAAATTTACTTTACCTAATGGGTCTTTTTTCCGGGTTTTTCCCCCCGGTTTTTTTTTAGGATTCACCACGTTTAAAAATTTTACATATTCTTTTTTCCCACCCTTTATTTTCACCCCGCTTGTTCCAACTGATCCACCCAGGCTCAATACAACTTTTTAATCCAGTCAGTTTTTACCTTTCTTTTTAATGTCCCCCTTGTTTTGGGAACCTAAAAGTTAGTTTTCCTTTTACCGTCTTTTTGCCCCCATATTTTTCCGATCGGGCTGGGTCGCACTTAAGCTACGGTTACTTGGTCCCGTCACGTTTGTTGCAAACCCCTGAAAAATTCAAGGCACGATTCGGTCTTCTTTCATCCTATGGGTGGGTTCCCAAATGTATTTTTTTTAAATCCGACGCCCTTTCCTTGCCCTCGACTAGCTCCCTATGCATTTTTTTAGTTTTTTCCCCTTGTCCCTTGCCCGTAAGTGATTAGCCCTTTTCCTGGGACGGTGCGAACACGAGCCATCACCTTTTAATAGGAGTTGCGGGGGGGTTGGTGTGGGGGGTAGAAGTCCATACGTGCTCGTGAACCAACGCCCCCCACAACAAGTGCGGTCGTGTTTCCCCGGGCCCCATCCAACAAGAAGAGTCTGACAGGCTTACGGAAGGCGGGGGCGTGGCTTCCCGACTTGTTAATTTTTCCCTCGTGCCAGTGGCGGACATCCACCTTGGACTCAAAGGCGGCAACCATTTCCAGGTCATTCCCGGGTAAACGGGTCGACGCTTGCACCCCGAAGCGTTTTTTGTCTAAAATCCGCCTGAAATTTTTTGGTTTTTGGCCAGTAGTGTTTCGTCGCTCACTCATGATTCTCGCAGGGGTCCCCTCAAAGGTGCGGTTTTCCCCCCCTTGTTGTCCGGCAATGTTCTTACCCCCCGATCCCCAACTCCTCCCCGCCTTTTACGCCTTTGGTCTCAAAGGGGGTTCCTTTTTGACCGGAATTTTAATCCATTGGGCCGCTCAGGTTCCACCCAGGAGCGGGTTCCCCACGACACAGTTTCCTTTCTTGGGGATTTTTAATTGCCGCCCCCCCGTGGGGGAACCTTTTGTGAGTGCCGGGAATCATTTTAAAGATTCCCAATGTCATGCAAACGTTCCCCAGAAACCGTGTCCGATGCTGAGGTTTAACAAATTCTTTTTCTTCATTTTCCTTTCCTAATTAGCCCTTGCTTAACTCTTATCTTTCCCGGCCACCTTTTTGCCCAGTTTGTGTTCCCGTCTAATTGGACTTTTGGGATTTCGCAAACAAAAGGGGCTTCCCTACCCCGACATTTGGCCCCGGTCGTTGAAGCGCCCGGAAATGATCCCTCTCCCATGTTTACACGTCCCCTTTCCCCCTCACCCTTCCCCCAGATCGCGACCTGTGAAAACCCCCCGACTCTCACACAATGTTCCCTTGCCCTGGCATTGACCTTCTGGCCCGCTGTGGGGTTCATTGGACCCGTTGGGTACCCTACTTCCTGGACTGGGGGGCTTTTCAATGGTGTGGATGGTGGGTGGTGTGGGGGACTTTCTAAGACGGTTTCGATGTTACGTTCTTTTTCTTGCTTGGTCATTTGATACCCGAAGGTTACTCACGAACTTTCCAAGTCCTGCTTTTCCTTCTTCCCCCCGGTGGGACGATTATTGTTGGGAAAACCGTTTACCAGGGTGACCCCCCCTACACAGAAATGGGTTATTGTTTTCAAAGACCTTGGATTTGTTGTTCTTTTTTCTTGGTGCCGTGAAGAGACCCAATTTTAAAGCGGACTTTTTTTCTTTTATTTCCTGGCTGTATTCTTTTGCAAACCCACCCCAACCACTTTTCCGGTGCCCTTTGGGCCCGGTTTCCCCCACACCTAAGTCGTTACTTGGGGCCTTTCTAGGTTTTTCCCGGCAGTTGCAGGTGCATTCGGTTCATCCGGGACCTGGAAGCCACCCCTGATTTTTTCCACACTCCCCTGTGTGGGATGGCTGTTCTGCCCTGACCCTTTCCTAACTCCCTAATTCTTTTTTTTTAGGACCTCCCCAGTGATTTTATTTAGATGATTTACACTGTTTTCTCCCAATTGCCGCCAGATAAATTTCCCTTACGAACTAACATGCCACAAATTACCTTGGCGACCTTACTTTTATTGTAAATTGTGGCCATGTTTAGCGCATTCTTAGTACGTTTTTGGCCATTGTTTTCTTCACTCTTAGCGACGATTTTCCCCCCGTTCCAGTTTGGGTGGGTCCGGATTCAATCATTGGTCCGTTTTTCGTGTGCATGTTTGCCTTCCAAGGGACCCGGCTGTCCGTGACCTTTGGACGATCCTTAGTGTGGGGCCCACGATTCAGTTCCGATCCAATGGTTAGTGCCTAGGCCCTGCGTCGTTGGTAAACAAGAGCTTGCATCACCCGCGACCCCAAGTACCTTATCTTGTTCCCCGCCTTTGGACCAACCTTTGGGACCCGCTCATGATCCTAATCGCCGCCTGGCAATCCCCAGGGCCCCCGCACCAGTGGCCTCTTGAGTACTTACAGCACGCAACGGCTAGCCCTCCCACAAGGCAAACGCTGATTACACAGGGATACAACGGATAGCTTATATTTCTTTCTTCGCATTTTTTAAAAACGACGGACTAAACCTAAAAAAGTCCCTTTGGGACCTTCTACCCTTCCAAATTGACCCGCCCCTTTGGTAGGAATACAAAAACTTCTTTCCCCCCGTGCCCACCCTTTTCTTTCTTGCAGCCCCCCGGCGGGGGCTCCTTGGTGTCCCCCCCTGCGGGTTGAGTTTGTCGACGCGTTGGAGCAACCATTTGGGGTTAGCAAACGTCAACACATGTTCGACAACCGACAAACCCGGCCAAGGCTGATCCTGAAATTGCTGCAACCCCCCATTTCAGGACCTACAGGGGGCCACCTTTTTTTGCCCCTAAAAACTCCCACCCACACCCCCATTTGCCTTTTTAACTCACAATTTTGCACATTGGGGCAAGAAAGCGGGTCCCAAACAAAGTCAAACCCCCCCCCTTTTTTTTCTCCCCCCCACACCAACTTGTCATTTTTCCCGTGGCGTTACTTTCGGGTTGGGCCGGCCACCCTCTCCCGGCACGATGGTTGAAACACCCCCATTTCATCTTTCCTGTTTTTTTTTTCCCCCTTCCGATGACCACCTTGGAGCATCCCCCATCGGGTTTCTCCCGTAATGGGACCCCCAAAAAGAGCAATGCCCCGGGCCAAGTTTTCATTTACATTCCCCTGTTTCACTCCCCTTTTTTCAACAGGGGGGGCATTTGGTGGGGCCAGACTAGCCCGGTCATGAAACCGAAACCAAGGGTACCCACATTGGTACCCTTTACTTTCGAAGATTCCCCCCCCAATTGTCCGTCCCGTGCACACTGGCCGTAGAACTTCTGATAATTTGCCTAAAAAAACTCCCAACTCAAAGGGGACCCCCCCCCTTAGAATGCTGATTACCTAATAAAATGTGATTTCCCTTCTCCCATTTCCCTAACTTATTACAGGCCTTGTTTCCCTAAAATCTTTCCGATACGTGGTTGTCAACTTGGAACCATTGTTCCGTGCCCCCCTGAACTTCCTGGATCGTTACTCTTTTGCTAGAAGGGGCTTAGAGCAAAGCACGTCCCCGTAGGGACGAAGACCCGCGGGGCTGTTGGTGAGGACTCCATTTTTGAGAGTCGATTTTACTCTTCCTTAACCCCACCGATGACACCCTTGCCGGTCACCCTTTTTTAGTTCCCCAATGCTACCGTTTACGTGGGTGTCATGGCCCCCCTTTCGGTCTCTTCTACGCACTTTTTAATTTAGTGATGGCCTCTTTTTGTGGCATGTTTTGGGACCCCCCCCTGTGGGGTCCCGGTGGGGTGGCGTTGGTTGACCTTTCCCTCCTTGATTTCACCCGGACCGTTCCCTTTATCGAAATGTTGCAGCCTCCGCGTGCTGCCCAGCCCCCGGTTCCGTGCTTCCTCTTTCCCTTTCCGTGATTAGGGGTCTTGCTGTAGGGCTTGGGCCCGGTTGTCCCCACCCGTTGACATTGTCCTTTCTCGGCCGGGGGGGGCTTTTTTATGGGGCTTTTGGGTTTTCCACAATTCCGGGGTCCTCTGTTGCCCTCCCCAAGGCACTTCAGTATCTGGTGATCAAACCCATTAAAAAAACCCCTGTGTTCTCTTACCCCCTGGCTTGGGCGTTCCCCCCGGGAAACCCGTACCTAAAGCTGCTTTATTGGGCGGGATCCACCGCCGAAATTCAGGTGCAGTTTTTGCCCACCCTTGTGTTGGGGGTTCAAAGGTGTGGACTTGGTCCTTAAGGGTGTTTCAACCCCCGATACTAGGCTGTTGGTAGAGCCCGGCGCGGGAAGGTGTTGTGGTGTTATTTCCGACCCATGGTTGTCCTTTTGGGCCATCCCGGTTCCTTCATTGCACTTGCTGATCAAGCGGCCGATTTTCATGGTCGCATTGCCCAGAGGGGTCCCCTGTTGCTTACCAAAGAACCTTTTTTTTGCTGCAAACCCACATTTCGTTTCCCACGACGCAGGGAACCACCCTTTTTTCTTTTTCTTGGATTCGTTTCCCAGTTTGTTCCACCAAAAGTTTTGACTTGCTTTTTCCGTCCCCCCTCTTGTATTTGTGCGTCTATTTGTTCCCAGGGGCTTCAGTGGTTCGACTGCCGCCTGCCTCCTGTTGACCAGGAAACCTTCCGATGATTTCCCGGGTTTGGGACCCTGTTTCGCCTTGTTTGTAGTGTGGGTCGGGCCCTTCTCGGGGGGGGCAGTTTCCCCTTACGGTGGAACCTCACGTGCTAACTTTGACTTGGATACCTTTTGGGAACTCACACGCGGTGTTTTTTATTGGCCCGTGGTTGGACTTGGCCCCCATAATCGGCAATACGTTTCCTAATTGAAACCCTAACTGCCAGAGTAATCTCCCTTCTTACCGGCTTGGTCGGGGGGTCAAAAACAAAATCTGTTTTCGCTAAACTACTCCTTGCGAAAAATGAGGCCCCAAAAACTACCTTTTTGAGGATCCGGTCGTCGGTTCCGCGGGGGACTGTTTAATTAAATTTAGTCCAAAAAGTCCAAAAGAAAATGCGGAAACAATGGGCCCTTTCACCGGTTTTCTTATTTTACTTGTCACAAGACGTCGTTTTGTGGTCATCGACACTTGTCCACCCCCCCCCCACACCCTTTCCCCCGCCCCGTACCCCCTCCCTTACACTTTCGGATTTGAAGAGAGGGGACAAAAGAACTATGGTTCCACCTTGTTTCCAGTAAAGGAAACGCTTTTTCTCCCCCCCCCACTTTTTTCTCCCCCTGAAGGGGGCGAGCGTTCGTTTTCAGGGGAGGTGCCCCGTAGTGCAGGGAACACGGTAGGGGCCAAACGAACTGGGGTCCCCCGAGTGGCGACGTGGGAAGTCTTTCTTTCGAGCCCCGATTGAAATCTTGGAGGATTTTTTGACAAACTTATGGCAGTCTCCATTGACCCCCACCCCCATTCAGTATTTGGGACCAAACCAACCCTAACAGTTTCTTTGAGGGGTGTCCCCCTCTTTCACCCCCCTCAATTCTTTTAAACGGTGGAGGAAAACAAAAGATTTTGTTTGTCCCGACAAGCTCCTCTTGGTGAAGTTGGTTTGGGTTTTTAACCTTTTGACACAATGCAATCTGTTGACTTTTGGGGTCCCCCCAGCCAGTCATGGGGGGAACCGTCCGGTCCCTTGGTCCTCCTGGCCGTCCAACATACATCCGCCCTCGTCACCCCCAATCCCCACCAATTCTGGGATTTGATCGGTCACGTTCCCTACTTTTTTTCTGTGAGTGTGGCCAGCTATTCCGATAAAAAGGTAAGCCTTTTTCAGGGTCGATTTGTCTTTGAAACCGGTTGCTGTTCTGTTATTCCCGCTCTTGGGCAAAAGCCGCAGACCAAAACATATTCCCTCCCACAAAAGACTTGTGGTCAGCAAGGTCCGGGAACCACTTTACGCTTACCCACTTGCTAGCCCCACCCTGATCCCCCCACACTTCCCAGCTGTCCTTCTGCCCCCCATGGCCCCGTTTCCCTCCAATGTTTCCTGTTCCTTTTCATGTTCTCCCGGATTTTGGGTTGGCATTCTCTCGTGGGGGGACGGGTCAAACCCTGTTCATCGATTCTTTTCATTTCAATTATTCTTAGTCGGGAACGGTCCCACGTGGTTGGTTTCCGGATGTTTGTGTCCCATGCAGTTTCTCCCCCTTCCAAGAATTCCGGAAATGCCGTGTGACGGGGTCTGCCCCTCACTCGGCTTAAATTTCATCCGGATCCGCAGTGACAATTTCCAAATGATCCCTTTAAGACAAAACTAAGACTCCATGGTTTATTTCACTCGTTGATTGAGTTGACGGTTGGTAGTGCCCTCGTGGGTTTACACTTTTCATGGGGGGGTCTTCCCCTTGAAAAGGCTTTTGTTTTTTGGCACGATTTGTTCTGATTTTTTTTTTTTTTCCCTTTCATGCCTTTTCCAGGGGGGACTTTTTCTAACGGCAACTCGGAGGGGTGGGGAATTATTTTCTGTCTCAGGTTTTCCTCCAAAAAAACATTGGGTGGTTCCTTTGGTGCGCCCCTGAAGGCTGCCTCATGGGACAAATTCCCGGAGTCGGGCACAATTTCAGCCCCCCCAAACCTTGAACACGCTATTTACAGCACATCTTCTTCACGGTAACCCCTTCTTCCTACCCAAGTGGACCAATGGAATGTCCGGTTGCTCTTGCTTTTTTTCCGCATTGATGACCGGGGTTCCATGGGCACACTCTCCAAAAAACTTTACTCGAATGACAAAGCAGGACTCCGACCCGCCCAATAAGCACCTTCGACAAAATCCGCCCGTTGGTTCGTGTGTGTGGGGCTTTCGTGGACCTTCTGACAAAACAAAGACACACGTGGGGGACCCCCCCAACGTTGTCGTGTGATCCCCCGCTCCGGGCATTACAAGTTCCCCACAGTCGGGAGGTTTGCTTTTCCAAAAAGCGGTGGCCCCGGCCCTCAGAGGGCCAGGTCCCTTAGATGGTGGTCCGGAACCCGAAACCCACAAACAAGGAATTTAAGCCTTTGGGGTTAGGGATGTGCCCAGGAGATAACGGCCCGAAGGTACATCCACCCCAAGAGCGGTGTCCACCTCCCCCCTCCCCCCCCCAAAGACCCCCTGAGGTCCCCCACAGACCGGGATTTCTTGCTGTTCATGTTGTACGTGCCGGGGCACGGTCCCCTCCCATCCTTGCCTGATCTGTCCTGGGACCCTGGCCTTTCGGGGGGTACCTTACGAAAAAGTTCATGGAACTTCCCTGCTTGTTTTCACTCCCCGCATTGGTTTTCTGCCGCACCATGTTTCATTTGGTTCCTTTTAATCCGTGTACCATCCGGTTTTTGATTTTTTGTGTATTCCCTGGTGGGGGGAAAACCCCTACATTCCTTCTTTGCCCTTTGGGCCGCCGAAAACAAACCGCCCCTTCTTCTGAATACCGGATGTCTTCACCACGGACCTCCATGAAAAAAACGCCCCAACCGAGATTTACCAGTACCTTTCAACTTTGAAACTCCTCGTCACACACACGAACAATCTTCTAATCAGTTCAGGGGAGTTTCCTTTTTTTTGTTTAGCCCACTATTACTTTTCTTTTTTTTGGGTCCCCCCCATTGATGGCAAGTCATGTGCTTCTTCATTAAGCCCCCTCACAAATGAAATTCTGACAAGGTGTTTTGTCGGCACACCCTGTCTGCATCTTCCCCTCTTTTTACGCGGCCAGCTGGGATTTCACCATTTTTACCTTTTTCGTCCGTTTTCAGGCGTTGTTCGTCTTTTGATCAAGTTGTTTGTAACCCAGTTTTAAAAACCCTTCTTTTAAACCCGGGGATTCCAAGTTTTTCCGAACCGAGTCCCTGTTCACAGGAATCCTTCGTCCACAAACCCATGGGAATTTTAGTTGCCCGCCCATTTGCCGAATGAAGAAAGTCCCCCAAACGTCTTTTAGTTGATGGTCTTGTTGATACGTCTTGGTGTCTCCTCTGGGGATTTGTTAATTTTGTCACTGTTTTTCCCTTTGCAAAACAAAGTACAAGACACGGGATGTCGTTTGGTTCACTTTTCAAGAACCCTTTCGTGAACCTTTGGCACCTTGGCAACCTTTGTTTCTAAAACCGGGCGAACTCGCCCTTTGCTTCGTTTCCATTCAGGGTTGGTTCTTGTTGTTTGTTACTGTTCCCTTGTTCCCGTCCTGTCTCCCCTTTTTAAATGGAAGTTCCCGTCTGGGAAGAAAAAGGCAATGATGTGGCTGGTTTTTCAGTTTTCCAGTCGGTTTCAAACTCAGGACCCAAGCATCTTTCCTTTTCGGCTTACCTTTCCCGAGGTACTTCTACCCTTACGCTCCTACTACTTTAAAAAGTGCTCTTTTGAACAGGTACTAGTTTTTAACTTTTATTGGGAATTGTTGGCGCCCTTCTATGACTAGACTTAATCATCCCGTTTCTTTGCCGTACCAACACTTCCCTTGGTATCACAAGACCGCACAGGGTTATTGTGGGTCACTTGTCCCGTCTGCCCCTTGACGGTGCCCCCCCCACACACATCCCCCTTCCCCTCGTTCACAAACCTGTGTCCTTTTTCGGTTTTTTTTTTCAAAAATTTGGCCTCCCCCTTGCGGTTTTTCTGTGTCCCAGTCTATTTTTTTACTCAACATCCCCCCATACTAACAGTATGCGTGGTCAGGTGGGGGGACCTGGACCCCCCCATCGGGCCACGCCTTTGGGGGCCGCATGGATTCTGCCGGAGGACGTCGGGCCCCCCGGTTTGCCACCTTCACTTTCTCTCCCCCCCCTGCCCGCCCCCCCTGGGGGTTAACACCAATGCCACCTTCCGTCCTTTTTGGTTTTCCCTGTTTTTCCAGTCTCTTGACATTTTGTGCCCACCGTGGCACGTACCCCCACATTGCTGTTTTTTACCGTTTCAGGTGGACTGCCTTCTTTCTCATGGAGTTGTGACTGGCGGATTTCTGCCAGAATTCCTTTGTCGCTGCTGGGGATTTCGGTGGCTTTGCAGGGGGACGGTTTGTAGGGCCATGTAACACCAACCCGGTTGGGCACCACCGATGGACAACTTTTGCAGAGGTACGACCCGAGACTCCCTCTACAGACCTGAGTGTGTGCCCGCAATGTACGGTCTAGTGTCGGGAGTTTCCCCTCCGCTCCTGAGTACATTACCCCCCCCTCCCCTCCACCCCCAGTGGCGGGGGGACGGTATTTCCTCTACAGTTCTCTCCCGGACCAAGAAATTCTAAAAAATGTTTTTTTACCCCCATGGCGTCCGTCTTTAGTCACCTCCAGTGTGTGGGGGTGGCCCTGTAAACTGGTTTTTCCGGTCCCAGGGACTGCTCCGGGGTTCCAATGGTTTTTTTCTCTCTTGTGTTTTTTTGGGTGCGTGAAATCTTCTCATTTTGCGGTTGTGGAGTTGGGGCCCTTGTCACGGTCCGGCGCAAACCAATACCCCAGATGCCTCCTTTTTTAGTTTTCACGTGTCCTTCCTGACACATTTTTTGTTTGTTGTGTTTTGAGATCGCTTTTTTTTCCAAGACCCCCAACGGTCCGCCTTTTTGCCCCTTCCCCCGGATTACGCCCCCCCGATCCCCCCCATGCCCGCTCCT
>Ga0179591_1364118_pt1 | contig 11424 bp, 15 predicted proteins | sample CZOMad2_1_08_16f_FD_182891 | JGI IMG/M metagenome (GOLD analysis project Ga0179591, IMG submission 182891) | Vadose zone soil fungal communities from Angelo Coast Range Reserve, California, USA - CZOMad2_1_08_16fungal (PacBio error correction) | ecosystem: Environmental > Terrestrial > Soil >... | reverse complement strand
TGAGGACACCTTTTTTCTTGTTCCCCCAGGTTTTCCCTTTTCCTGCTCTCCCTTGGATGTTTGTGCGGCCCGTTTGCATTCCTCTTCCTTCATCGATCTTCATCACTTAGCTTTATCTCTCGTTATTGGCTGTTTTTTCTGGCATTTGCTACCGAATCGGCTCTTCTTTCACTCTGTAAGCGATTCAAAGTTTTTTTTCGCCAAACCTATCCTGGCCGGCCTCAGTGCTGACCCCCAACCGCCACCACAAACCCCACTCCCCCACCCCCCCCAACCAACTCCCCACTATCAGAACCTTTGCGTATGGAGCATTAGGTTTCACGTTTTGCAGTCTGCATGCTCTTCTGTCCCTCACTCGAGCCTGTCTCTTTTTCTTCCTTAGGAGATTGCCGTCCTTCGGGCGATGGGGATTTCCCTTCCCCCTTCGCCTTCCTAAGCATTGTAAATTTGTGCGATCGAGAGAAGGTCTATTTTTGCAGATCATCAACTTTTTGAGCGCCCTTTTCACCGCTCCCGTCCCCCGTTGCAGGTCCTTCCCCTGCCGCCCGTTCTCTTTTTTTCTTGACCCGCTCCTGGGCGAATGACGCACGACTGAGACGGAACGGAGATCCCCCCTTTCCCTTTCCCGGAATACCACATTTCATTTGCTGCGGGAGTGACCTTCAAACCATGCTGGGCTCCCCAACGCCTGAAAAGACCCCAGCCTTGCCTCTACAAGATTTTTGGCCCGTGACGCCTTTCGTGCATGCAAACCCCTCTCCTCCCTTCCCTAGATCACCTTCCACCGAGGACGACAATGGCGTCGAGATAGTGGAGCAGTGCCTCATCGGCGGTCTTCTGATTCGATAATGCTTTCCCGGCCCTTTTTGTTTTTTTCGAACTTCTTTCCGCCCTCTTCTTCTCCCCCAACCAAGTTTTTCCCCTTTTCCTTTTCATGCGGGATTTACTTTCCCGTTCCTTTACAGCATAACCGTGATTCTTCTCTTGTTTAAATTGATCTCCCTCTTTTCGACTGCCCCTTCCCTAGGTTTGTCATCGGATTACTACCTTTTGAATACGAGACGACTTGTTCTAATTAGATCCCCCAAATCCTTTTCCCCCTCCGCTTGTCTTGTTGTATCGACCCCCCAACCTCAGATGTTTCTTCTTAATCTAAGCCACCACGAGACACAAGGTTCTTTTTTTTTTTGTTTAGCCCCACTCACCCTTTATCTTTGAAGTCTTGCTTATGCCCCGTCTGTTTTTTTACGAGCCCCTTTTCCCCAGTCGTTGTTCCCCCTCGAAATACGAAATTTTTTATCGATATTCCTGCGTGCTAGACCCTGAGAAGGCCCGTGATATGCTCCTATTTCAGCTCTCTATTGAGAGGTCCATCCCCCCTTCGCTGGTCAGAGCGTCCTTCCCCCCCGTTGCGCAACACCCCAGAGAGGAATAATAATACTCTCTACTCCTCCGTTTTGTGTTCTCCTTTATTAGTCCCCCTTTGTGTTTTCTCATGTAGGGGTCCCTCCTTTCCCCCCAGCGCCTGGGCGCGAGTCCTTAGTGGCGCGGTCCTATCCATCATCAGTTTATTATCCTTGATGAGATGCAAGACCCCTCGGATCCTACCTGCCTGCGAGCCTATTTTCAATATGGGATTCCTAATGCGAATCAAACGTCCTTTTTGACGGGGCTCGGCATCGGCATCCCTTTTCTTACTTCACTCCCCGGGCCCGTTCCCCGATTGGCCGATGATCCCTCCCTAAGCTAGGTTGTTGGACACGCGTCCAAGGGACAAACCCCTTAAGGATGCAGCTTTCGTCTCTTTTTTGATTTACCCTGATCAAGACTTTGGTATTAGACTCCGCTGCCCCCCCCTCCCCTAAGGGGCCTTCTGGTGCAGTCGAAATAGGCTCTCAATTGAAAGCATGATTCCCCCGTCGGCGCAGAAGCACTTTCGGCCACGGAATGTCCCTATTACCCTTTTAAGTTTTTTTTATCCGCAAGGGCTTCTTTCCTCCCATGCATGTCCCCCAGCCTTGGCTTTGACGTTTGGTGGAAGATTTTTCTCGAACCTCTTATCGTTTTCAAGCTTGCTTTTTTCCGGCCAATTTGATTCGTCCGCTTTTTCTTCCGTTGTGGAAACCCCCCCTTTTTTCTTGAGAAGTCCTCATCCGAGTTTTGCCTTCCTCGGACGTGATCGTACGTTCACCTCTCAGTCGCGCTCCCTTCACGCTGAAGTTTTTTCCAAGCAATGGTTTTTTTTTCGAAGACCTTCCCCCAAAGGGTTATTTTGGTGGTATGGAGGTTTTTCTTTTCTCCTTTTTTACTTCACCCTTTTCTTATTGCCAACTTTGGTCATTTTTTTTTCCCGGGCGGCGTTTTCTTCCCTTATCTGCAACTTTCCCTCTCCGACCGAGAAGGGCTGTTTGCGCGCTTCAGGCTCCGTCGTTGGCTTATATCTGCCGCCCCTCTTTTTTTCCTAGTGCAAGCCCCCCGCTGACTTTTTTTCGCTCCCCTCGTTTCTCCGGTAAATTATTTTCCCTCTCCCGGACAGGCTTCGACAGGCCGGTGAGGGACTTATTCTTATGACTCCCCTGGTACTCTTTTCGTTGTGGGCACCCCCCCTTTTCCAGGGACGCCTTCCCTCCCTGGGATGACGACGTCAAGGGACGCGTACAGGGTCTTGCCGCATCCCGAACGCCTCTCTGAGGTTTTCCCTCTGACATGTTTTGAAATTCCCCTCTTTTTTTGCCCCAATAACGACTCTTTTCGGGTTTCAGCAAAAATGCGATCACACAGCATAAGAGAGGAATTAAAGCTATGAGTTTTTTCTCATTTGGCCCTTCCCAAGCTAGTTTCTTTCCCGGACTCTAACTAGAGGCTCAAGGTCCCCTTTTCCAGCCAGAGAAGATCCCTTTGCCGTGGGGAAAGAAGTTCCCCTTTCAGCCTAAATCTTCTACTCGATAGAGATGATTTCCTCTTTTTTTTATGCTTGCAAAAGGCGCACCCCTGTTTCCTTGAGCCCTTTTCCCCCTGCTTTGGGCGCCCTTGGCGGCGCGGATAGGATGGGGTTTGCATTCCCGGTTCACTTCCCTACCGATCATTCTCTGTCCTTTCTACGAGACTCTTTGTGGTGGGATTCCCCCTCTCCCCCCTTGTCCCATCGGTTCCGTCCCCCCCCCTTCCGCATCTGATCCCTCCTTTTCTTCCTGAACATAATGCCACGCGTAAATGCCGATACGAAGTCCATCTCTTGAGTCTGATTGTCCTGAATTTTTTTTGCGTCAGGCCGTCGACTCCTTTCCCCTCTCTTTCCCGACGTCGGCTCCCTAAATGTCCGTCCTTATGTTCTGGGAGGGTTACGGCAATCTCTTCAGCGAAGAATTTCCTGGGTTCGTTTTTCTATTACTTGGCGTTTCTCCCTCGCATGATCCCCTCCCCCTTTAAACTTTCCCCCCCCCTCCCGGTCAAAGATATGAAACCCCGTTTGACAGAGCCGTTCACCGCGCAGCCCCTTTTTCATGGCCGACGCTCACTGCTCTTCTCAATGGCCCCTTCCTTATAGTCGCCTTGGAAAAGCCCAAACCCCCCCCATACCACCAAATAAACCTGTTTTGGATGCGTAGAATGCCAAACCATGCTTTTCCTTTCCCCCCCGCTCACCGTTCCCCTCGTTACTCGATTCTCCTTTTAACGACCCTTCCTCTTTTTTTCCTGGCAAATCTCTTCCGTAATTATCGATCCCCGTGTTGGCAACCTTCGACAAATGGTTCGAATTGCCTCGGCTTGTCTTTTTTTTTTTAAGATTTTGCACTCTTCCCCAACCGCCCCCCTGGCTATTGAGCGTGCGATGGACCGACCCTTGCCTGCCCAAAAACCCAGAATGTGACGGTAATGCGTTTTCCTTCCGTTCTTTGCACTTTTTAAGGATTTTTTTTCATTTGCTCCTCTTATTCGACTGCACCTTCAGGACCTGGCTTTGGACCCGGATTACAAGAATAAGATTTTCCGGCCCCCTTCCTAAATCCCCCCCCCCCCTTTGAAATCGCTTTGTCTTGTTTCTCCCTCTTGTCCACACTCCTTTTCCGGGGAGGATCTCCCTTGCCCTCCCCAAAGCGCGTCGTTCTCAGAAACTTCCTCCTCCCGCTTCTTTTTTTGATTGCTTTTTTTTGTGCGAAATCTCCCTTCAAACCCGTTGATGCGAGCGCCCCTCGCATGATTTAAGCATCTTCGGGCTAGCCCAGCGACTTCTTTCTCTTGTCCCCCACGTTTCTTTTTTTGCATTAATAAAACCTCTTTCTGTGCGCGGCAGTGCCAACCCTTCCTAGAGCCCCGGGCTGAAGAGTCCCCCACGCCACCACGTTGCTCCCCCACCCTTAGAGGAATCCCTCCTTCCGTTGTTGTGTCTAAGATGTCTTTTGTTGTCTCCGTTTGGTGCTTTTTAATCGTCGCGCCTTGGGCCGCGAGGAGGCGATGGAGATGCGTTCCTCGTTTACTTTTTTTCTCTCCGTCTCTTTTTTTCTTTTTTTCTTTTACTTCATTATTTGAGGCCCTCCCTCTCTCTCTGTTTGAAATCATGATGGAGACCCTCTGCGCATCCCAAGGACTTGGAATGGGCTCTACATTCCGCTTTTCTTTTTCTCCTGGAAGACTTTTTTGCGCTTTGGGCTTGCCTCTTCTCTTCAGCAACGACCTATGCAGGTTGGTGAGACAAGGACAAAACCGACTCCCGCGTTTGGTTCCTTCCCGAAGTTGCCCAATTGTTCTTCTGTTGAACCTCTTTTCCCCCCGCCTAAGGGGCCTTTCTGGTGCCCAGTCGAAACTAGTTCAAATGGGAAAGCCCTCTAGCCTTCGGCGCAGTCATTTCCTTTTTACTTAAAGGAAACTTTCCTTTGCATTAACGTCTCAACATTGTGGTGGGTTTAGAAGAATTGTAAACCGCCCAGGGTTTCTTTGTGTTGGTTGAAAGACTTCGGCAGTCCCTGCCAATTTTTATCCGAGTTACCATTTTGAGACAGAAGAGTCTGCTACGACCTTTTGGAAGCTGTTGAATCGAGACAATAGCTTTTGACATACCTGCCGTGATAGTCTTCCTTTCCCCCCCCTTGCTATAGACTCTTCGCCGTACAATTGTGAGCGGGTGAAGCAACCTTGGCTTTTTTAGATTTTTGTCTTTAAATTCCTTATCTCCGTTTTCATTTCCCCCTTTTCGGAGAATCCATCGTTCTAGGCGTTAAAAGGAAAAGGTTCCGGTTTTTCTCGTGTCACGGTGTTTCTTTGGAAGGGGTTTCCCCCTGCTCATTGCGCTCCTTTTTTTTCCCTTACCTCTGCCGACACGTATAGTAGGCCTGCGAAGCGAGCGTCTTATACCCACTTTGCTTTTTTTTTGCTTGGCCTCCCCCTCGCCCATAAGCGCGACGGAGCTAACTGCTCGACCTCTTTCCCCAGATTATCATGAGCTTCTTTCCCTCGACGCGACGTTTCTCTTGGGCTAACACGAATGGCTCCTAAGTCCCCATCGATTTTGTTTTTTTCCTCTTTTGCCTGCTTTTTGCCCTCGAGTCCCCCTCTGCTGCCTGTTGGATTGAAAAAGATGGACAAAGCCTCTTTTCTAGCTAACGAGTTTTGCGACTAATTCTTCAGTTTTTTTAGCACACCTTCCAGTCCCCCTTCGATAAAGCTCCCTTGTCTATTGAAGTGTTAGGCACGCTCGCACCGCTTCCCCCCCCAAGAGGCGACTCCCCCTCTGTTTCGAGAGGTCTCCTTGAACCGGTTAAAAGACCCTCTCGCCTTTGCGGGGTTTCTGACGCGTTTTTCTCCCCTTGTGTTGTTGTTCCCCGATAGTCCCACTCAAGGCGGTCTTTTTTGTTTTAAACCGTTTACTGTGTCTCCGATGCACAGTTTTCGTCCTGGCGGGCCGGGGAGATTATTTATCTCAGCACATCCTCTCCATCCTTTTCTTTCGGCCCCATTTTCGTGTCTGTGCAACCCCCCCCCCAAAAAAACCAAAAAAACCAAAAAACCCACCACCCCCCCCACAAAAACTCTTGCCTCCTCTCAAAGAGGCGGGGCCATCTTTTCAATCATAGCCTTCTCGGTTTATCCTGACGCGTCCTCAGCTCTGTTTTTTTCGGGAGCCCCTAGGTTCCCCCCCTTTGCGTCGAGCTTCTTCTCAATCTGTCCCCCCACGTCGCGCCTGTCGAGCTTTTTCGGGCAGTCGGCGACTACAGTCACCTGCCTCGCTTTTGTAAAGATTCGCTCGATGCTAGGCTACTGGGCGGCCACCTCCCCCCCCCCCAACGGAATCCGCTGAGCGCGAAGGGGCCCCCCACTTCGGTTAAAGATCTGACCTTTTCCCTCTGAGCCCCGCCTCCAACCCTTGACCTTTTTGGAATGAGGGTCAGGAACTTCTTCGTCGCCCTCTTCCCGCCCCCCCTCCAAATACACAACCCCCTTTTGGCAGGGAGCGTCGCCCTTCATTCAACCCTTATCATCATCGTTTCTTTTGGAAAGTTTTTCATGGCCCCGCTCGATGCTCCTTTTTCTTCGATCAACCTTTTTGGACAAAAGTGCAGACACACTTGTCCTAGAATCGTGGCGAGCTTTCTTGCGCTTGACCTTTTTTGACGCTTCCACCCCCGCTATTCTCCTTCCCCCTCTGACCGACCTTTTGATCCCCCCAAAAAAAGTTTTTTCAATGGACGTAATGCGGGCTTAATTTTTCATTTACCGGAATAACCTTCTCAGTGTTTCAATTCGACGCATGGATTTCTCTTCTCTCCAACACTCACTACAGATGCTTGCGAAAATTCCGCTAAGCTTCGCTCCCCACAATCCTTCCCTCCCGCCCGATCCTGAGTTTGTCAGTGGTCTTCGATGTCACACAACTTTCTGTAGGGGAGATATAATCGTTTGCCCAGCCCCCTGTCGTTTTCCCTCGATTTCCCTTCTTATTGATTGAAGAGCATCCCTTCAAAAGTCGTGATTGCGCGCGAAATCGCCATTACCCTGACTTTGCTGACCCTTGTCTATGCTTTTTTTTTTTTTTCTCTTGCAGCGCATTCCCCAATCAGATGATGGCTCCCTTCGTGCAAAGACCTTCCTCCCCCCCTGCCCGGAGTTAGCGACAAAGCCAACGCACCCCCCCCCCACCCTCCCCCCACAAACTCATCGCTCTCTTTTTCGTGTGTGAGAGTCTTCTCTCCTCGAAGTGGTGGAAACTTGGGGTCGCGCGTCCGCCTGGGGCTCGAGGAAGGTTTCGCTTTTTTTTTTACTCTTGATTCTCCTCTTTCCAGATTTCTTCTTTTATCATTTTTTTTTTGATCCCATCAGGAGATTCTCCCTCAGGGCCTCTGGCAGTGCTATAAAAACGCTTGGTTTTCCCTCCTCTTTTTCTCGTCCTTGCATTTTCGTTCCCTCCTTGTGCGCTTGTTTGCTTGCACCCTTTGTCAGCCAACTAATGAAGGTGGTGTTCTCGATCCCCCAAGGTCCCCCCTCCCCTTGATTCCCTTTTTTTTTTTTTCGTATGCTTATCAACCTTACCCCAAGCGGACCTGTGATTCTTGTGTGTCATCGCTGCAAAAGGGGGCCTGTTATGGTGCCTTCTTTTTCCAGTTTATCCCTCAAGCTTGCAGCCCCCTGGGATGTTCAGGAACCCCTTCATGATCCTCCCCTCATTTTACAGTAACCCCTTGAAAAAAGGTTTGGGTTTTGGATCGCAAGGGTTTTCCTCCTCGTCTGCCTTTTTTTTTTTTCTTTCAGAACCCTGGTCAATTCCACTCCCCCCGATTCAAGGCGCCTCCCGATCTCCCCCCACGCTGTGTCGGAGCTGTGGGCCCTTTTCTCTACCCTACCCCCCTTGCCCCTGAATTGATTCTTTCCTTATTTTCTGTCGCCTCCCTCTTTCAGTCCCCGTTGAGCTTTTTTTTCCCTCCCCAGCAGTTTTCATGGACGACGTCAGACACGCCAAAGTTGGATTTTTTGTCTGTTTGCGGCTATTCTCCTGTTTCCATGGCCGTTTTTTCCCATAGTGCGCTTAATGACATGCGTCCCCTTTTCTTCGCGTGAGCTGCATCTGCAACGGTTATCGTGACAGAGACGCGGGCTTTTTTCCTGGATCATTCTTTTTTTGGATGAACTTAGGCCTGAGTCCGAGAGCCCCTCAACCCTTTCCCCCCCCCATTGATTACGATTGAACTTTCGAGTCCTTCCCCCTCCCATAGACCATAAGGACGTCCCCTTTTCCCTCACTTTCTCGGGTGTGTTTTATGGGACATATTCTCTTTTCTTTTCGGCCTTTTGGTCTAACCCGAATGGCCTCTCTCCCACCTTGCACTGGGGCTGATTCCTGGAAGGGACGCTTCATGGGAATGCCCCCGCATCCGAACGCTTAGAGATAGCGGGTTCCTTCTTTGCCCCACACTTTGAATCGGCACTAACTGACTCCTTCCTCGTAGGGGGGCCAACCTGCCAGGAATCAAACATCCCCAGACGAGTATTCTGCTATGAGCTTTTGATGAAGAAGTTCTTCTTTCAAGTCAACTAATCTCCTCTTTTTTGAGGCGTACCCAAAACTTTTTTTTTTCCTCTCCTTCCCCTTAAGAACGTCCTCCCCCTTCCTTCGCATTGCAGTGGGCGAAGCAGAAATGGCGACCAGTCCCAATCTCATATTTCATAATACTCCGTTTTTTTTTTATCCCTGGAACTCTCCGGAGCCTCCCTTTTTTTAGCCGTTTTCGTTTCCCCCCCGCTTTTTTTCTTTTTCTCCTGGCGCGGCCCCCTTTATCTCGCTTGCCGTTTGCCTTTCCGCTTCACTCCTAGAATTCCAAAAGATAAGAGATTTATACTTATTCTTTTGTGGGATTCTTTGCTTTTTAAAAATTCATTCTTCCTTTTCGGTCCGGCCGGCTCGCGCGTCCTTATGCGGCACCCCTTTCCGCGTCACTTCATACTCTCCCAGCGATGTGCGTCTTGAGCCCATGTCCCTGGTCCCCTCGGACGAAAGTCGCCTTTCTTACTGAATATTTCCCCTTTGTCGAGGTCGTCTTCTAATTGCCGCCCCTGAGGGACCTGACTTCTTTTTTCCTTCAGCATTGGTTTTCTTTTTCGTTTGCGACTCTATGAGCAGGCTAAGTCTTCCTATAGCCAACGACATGCGCATTCATTTCCCCCTTCACGTCTCGTTACCCTGCTTTCCGAGCTTCCGTCCTGCCTTGACCCTCTCCCCGATGTCCCCTCATGCGCAATGGCGCGGAACGGATCCTCGCCATAGGAAAAGCCCCCTGCCCACCAAAACTTTCGCCCTTTTTTTTCTTCGCTCACTCTTTTCCAAGTTTCCCTGCGACATCGCGATCCAATTGAGCCACTTTTTTCCAGAAGAGCACGGCGATTTCATGTTATGCTGTACTGATGCTCCTGACATTTTTCGTGCTTTTTCGGCGGTTGCAAGCTTTCCTCGAGCCCTTTTTTTTTTCCTGCCCGAACGGATGTCCCCCCCGCAAAGCCAAAGGATATTGCGCATGGGCGTGTCTTTCGCTTTCCTTTTTTTGGCTGTTAATTGTTCACCGGTGTTCTGCGCCCTTTTCTTGGGGGGGGGAGCCGCTTCCTTTGATCTAGCCTATGCGACGTGCACCCCTTAGTTTTTGTTTCTGACCAAGTGGGTTGCATTTTTTTTTTACGCTTTTCGATTCCCCCCCCCCCAATCTCTTTAAAGCGAGAATATTCTTTGTACTTGGGCTCGAGGTCCCCACTCTTTTCGTTTTTATACCCCGCGCCACTGAAATTTGATATTGAATTCTTTTGGCCGAGCACGATCACGAGACCGTCAAAAAAGTCGTGACGCTCTTCCAGCGCATGTACTTGCTCGCCAGTGATGCTATGATCGGATGACGCTTCTTCCTCGCATCGTTTTTATAATAAAAACACTTGAGGAGCGCGGCAGAGACATTCATAGAGCCCAGGCGCTTTTAGCCGCCCCGCGTTTTTCCACCTTCGAGCGTCCCCCATCCTCCCTCCTCCGTTCTAGAGAGATGACTACGCGCGAAGTTGTTGTCAGACAAAGTGGTGGCGTTTTTCCGCCCTGTTGCTCTTTTTTCCTCGAGTGTGAGTCTTCTGCAAGTCCCTCCTCCCGAGGACTATAACGGAATGATGGAGAGAACGTGAGATCCCTTTTTCGATTTTCCTCTATCTGTCAGTCTCAAAGATTCGGATCGCCTGCCGGCGTTCGTCGCATTTTTTCGATCCCCATGGTGCGTGTTGCCGTCTGGATCATTAATAACTTCCTCGAGACCCTTTTTTTAAATAAGGATTGGGGGGGTTTTATCGAAGTTTTCTCCAAGAAGTTGCCCTTTTGCTCGGATTATTGTGGCTATCCCTGCCAACAGCCTCCGGCCTGTTCTGGTGCAGGTAGACCCTTTATTTCAAGTTCCTATATCTCCTCAGCATTTTCGGTTAATTTTTTTTACTCCCGCTCCCCCCCTTTTTCCCATGAAAAACGGTGGATTTTGGCTCGCAAGGTTTTTTTGCCATCGCAAATGCGATCCCCTTTTTTCCGGTTTTTAAGCATACCCCCAAGCTTATCGTCTCCGACGATTTCTCCCCCCAGGCGCGCCACGTTCCCCCTCCCTCCAATTGTGTCGGACGTTGGCCAACACGGTGATCGTGTCCCATTCTCGACCTGAAACCTTCTCCTCTTTCACACTGCGATCGCGATGTCTCGTAACGCTGAAGATGAGCGGGGTGAAGAACCGTCTTTTTTTTTCCTTTTTCCTCAGCCTTTTTGGATTGGTTTATGCCGGGTGGCTTTCCTATGGCTACGATCGTTCCGGGACATTTCGGCGCATTAGCCCCCTTGGAGGCTCCTGGAATTTGTGCTGGTTTCGGAATCTGTCTTTTTTCCTTCTCTTGACCGACTCCCTTTTTCTGTTGCCCGGTGTGGTTTCATGCGCACGTTATGGGCTGAGCGCCAAACTTACCCATGCGTAAGCGTTTCCTTTGACGTAGTGAACCCGCCACAATCGCCTTGCGCATTATCTTTGCCCTTCTACGTGTTCTACTTGCCTAAGGACTCTCCGTTTCGCCGAGGAGGGCCCCACAAGAATGGCTCCCATCTTCATCGCGGGATGATCGATCTTTCCAGGTTCCTTTCTGAGGCCCGCCTCGCTCTGCGGGCGTCCCCTTTTCCACGCTCTTTGCCCTTCCCCCCCCTAGTTTTGATAACGAGACGAGAGTCGCAAAAAATGAAAGGATCACCCCTGCCTCCGAGCATGAGCTTGTTAAGTGAAGCAGGTGATTCCCCCACGGTCCAAAGTTCTCTTTCCTCCCCTTGCGAAAGAGCCCTCCCGAAAAAGATTTTTTTTTTTGAGTTTTAAAAGGTTAACAGCCAGCGCCTTCCCCCCCCTCCCCTTTTCCCCGTGGGGCAGCAGAATCCGATCGTTCCAATCA
>Ga0179591_1339844_pt1 | contig 11424 bp, 10 predicted proteins | sample CZOMad2_1_08_16f_FD_182891 | JGI IMG/M metagenome (GOLD analysis project Ga0179591, IMG submission 182891) | Vadose zone soil fungal communities from Angelo Coast Range Reserve, California, USA - CZOMad2_1_08_16fungal (PacBio error correction) | ecosystem: Environmental > Terrestrial > Soil >... | reverse complement strand
CCTCCCAATCGTTGTTACGTCATCGAGGATTTTTTTCTTTTCTTAGAGGTTCAGGGGGAGCTTTTCGTAGGAAGGCATTTTTTGGCCTTTATGCTTTCCAAAGCATTTACACTGCCGCTAATGAATGTCCCAGGTTGTAGCCTTGAAGTTCGGCCGGTTTTTTTTCTTTTTTGCATCTGTTGTTCTCAGGGGATGGCCAACCCTCCGGCGTCGAAGTCACTTCGATACATGTCCTCGCGGCGCTCGAAGTTCTGCGATAGCGATGATGGACATAGTAGCGCATTTTGGTTCTTCTTTTGCCGGCGCTACCTCTTTTGGTGATCTGGGATCGTTATTGGTTTGGTTTTTTTTGGTTCGATTTTTGTCCAGATCATAGGTTTGTTTTTACAGTTATTGGTAAAGCTTAGCTTTGCAAAACCTTATCCTGGTTTTCTCCTCAATCAATCTTGAACATTCTCCAATTGTAGGGGATGGTGAGGTTATATTTGTACGTTCAAATACCCTCACCCCCCACCTCCCGGACGTACCGTGATTTGACCGGGGAAAGATTTTACTTGTCTTTACTTGTTATTCGCTACATTTTTTTAAAGGTTCTCAATTTCCCTGATCTTGTGCTTTATGCCCAGTCCCTTCCCCAAACTGAAGTATTTTCACAGGAACAGCTTCTTCTGGAAACGCGTTCTCATCCTCTTGCGTTCAGGGTTTCGCCCCTTTTTTCTTCGATCACCTTTTTTTTACGCATCCAACTCTCTCGGGACTTCGCCTTTTTTGTAAGGTTTAGAAGCTTGTTTTTCTTTCCGCTTTTTGGTTTCTAACCCTCGAAAATAAATGATTGCTCGGGGGGACCATTCATACGCTCGTCTATTAATTCCTTAAAGGTTCGTTTTTTGTGCTCTTCTGGTTTTTCCCGGCGTGTGGAACATCCCTTCTTTCTTAGTGCTCTCATGGCCCCCCTGGTGTGAGATATTAACCCGACCGGTAGCGGAATTTTCATTCCTTGGCACCCCCCCCGTAACATCGAGATTTCCAAAGCCCAAAGGCTCCTTTGTGGGCTCTTCGCGACACTTTTCCCGTATTCATAGCCTCGCGACATGGACGTATTCGCCTGGGTGCCCCTTGGAGGTTCTCTTCATTTCCTCCTTGTGATTCAATTTGATCCCTCTGCCGTTGGGTGAAGCCTCTCCGTCCAGGAGCTTCAATCTCTTTGGGACGGGGCTTTAACGCGCAGTGTTTTACCCGGCGAATTCCGAGTTCCCTCTCTGGTGCCTCCTCCTTTTTTCGGTTTGGGCGCCGTAGTCCTCCAATTCTTCTGCTTGGGCTTGCCCCCACTGATAAGCGTTTCTTGCTCAACGCCGAGTATAACACTGACTTTTCAGTGTGTTCCGACCACGACCCATTTGGTTCACGTTCCTTCCTCGGATTATTTCTCGCCTAACCGCAAAACCTTGTCTCCGGCCTTTTCCGAAATTTTTACCTTGAGTCCCTTTCAGTCTTCGCTCATCGCCAGCCGATCTTCAAACTCGCAGGGCCCCTACGCGGAGACAAATCTCCCTAGCTCCCTATCTTTTCTTGTTGATTCATCCACAGCGTTCAGTCTTTCAATTACGATCCTGGAATCTTTTTGCTCGGGGTAATCGTCCCTATTAGTTACTGCCCCACGTGTTGTAAGTCAAAGCGGTCCCTTTGACTTATGCCTGGTTTTCATTTTTGCAACAGCGGCGTTTTACTGGTAGTTCCCATTTACCAGCGGTTTTTTGTATTCGGGTGCCAGACTTGTCGCAGCGTTGTTATCTTATCCTATGTAGATTCTGTATCGTGCCAGCGTATTCTTGTGAGAATTTTGCTCTTTTGAGGATGGGTCTGTCCTCTTTTTATGGACTTTTTTGTAGCTTGTCAGTTCCCGTGTCTCTTTTCCCCATGTTTCCGTCAAATAGATCAAAAATTGGACTCTTCATAACACTGCGGGATTCGACCCCACAATGTCAGACTCAATTTTACCAAATTCTTCCTTGTAAAGCCTGACTTTTGTGCGAAGCTCGAGCTGTATATAACTCATTTATGTCGCGAGTTTGTTTTTTTTCAGCTCTCCCACCCCCCCCCTTTCAGTGTTTCGTAAGACGTGGTTCTTCTCTGTCCGTTGCCCCGCTTTTTACATGTTTTTCCTTGCCGAGAACTACCTTTCCGAACCTCCTCGTGTTATGTTCTTCTCTTCTTCGTAACAGGCTTTGTCTTTCCTCTCCCCTTTTTGCCGTGGTCTTTTTTTTTGCTCGTAAATCGCCGAAGACGCTAGGTTTTTGATTTTGCTCCAGCACAGTAGAGGGTCCGTTATCTCCCCATTACTGGTTTTTTTACCCCCTCACCGTGTCCCCTTGCCTTCTCCTCCGCTGTTTTACGAGGAGCATATTGACGTCATGTTTTTACTTCGTTGTGCCCAATGTACCCGCTCCTACAAATCAACACTTCTTCTCGAGGAGGAGTTCCCGCCCCTTTGGTTGCGTGACCATGCTCGAGGGGATCCAAATATATTGCAGGAAGATTCGCGATTCAGCCTTTTTTCTCCCCTTTCTAAGAGAGATCCATCTAATATGACGACACCTCGGAAGAGGTTTGCGCCCCCCTGTAATAGACCTCTGAAGACCCCATTTCTTGTCGACAAAGGGTGACTTATCCTTTTTTCAATAAATACGTGTTTTGTTGCTCTATTTCTTCTTCACTTTTTATACCCGATTTTGGTGGTCAATGCATCTAAATTCGCTGTTCTCTTATCTGGACTCGCACACCCACTTCCGAGGTCTTCTGATGATTAGTTGATATAAGCTTCCATGGCAATTTTTAGCCCTGCCCCCTTTTTCCTCGATATTTCAACCTGGTCTTTGTGATGACTTCGCAAAGCGGTTCCCCCTCCCAAATGCTGAACAATAGTCCTTTCCTCTTTTGGACAGGCCGGCGTTCACTGGTCACAACTCTTTAGGACCCGGTCAAAATCCCCCCTTGGGTCTCCTTTATATCAGCTTTTCAACTAAAATCGAGCCTGCACTTAACTGCTCCAGTGCCCAGCCCGTTTCTTTGTCGATACTTTCCCTTTCCTCTTGATTGACTGATCCCTCGCCAAGCGTGGTGTGGAACAACTCGTCGCTTTTTCTCTACGTAGCACAACCGACCACCCAAGCGTCTCATAAGACCCACCCAACATGATTCTCCCCTGCCAAGACCTTCCCCAAGGATTTCTTTTCTGTCGGCGTCTTCCAATCTACGCTCATTGAATGGTTCAGTCGAGTTCTTCCTCTATAACAACCGTCTCTTATACAAACCCCCTTACAGAACCTTAGAGCATCCTCCCTGTCCCTTCTCTGCGCGTCATCTTAAAAAAGATTCATTTCTTTGCGTCCTCGGGCTATTTCCCTCCTGTACCTCCCCCCCCCCCCCCCCCCCATCCCCTCCCTTTTCACCAAAGCTCCGATGCACACTAGCATTCTTTTCAAACCCTCTTCCATTCTTTTTTCCTGTACCCGGCAACGAACTTTGCCACACTCCTGAAATGACTTTTTCCAGTAAGATACCTCCATACGAGAACCCGCTCTCCCTCCCAAATCTTCTATACCCAAAAGACCTTCAATACACGGATATACGGTTCTCAGAAGCTTGTGAGCCCGATTTCCCCATAGTGCACCCTCCCAAACCCCCCCCCCCCCCCCCCCCCCCCCCCCCCCCCCCCCCCTCCCCCCCCCCCCCCCCCCCCCCCCCCCCCCCCCCCCCACCCCCACCTCTCTGACCCTTCGACCAGAGAGATACGCCTTTTCTGTGGCTGAAAACTAGTCCCCGGATTCATTCCTTCAACCAACCCCCCATTCTTTGCTTGGACTCCGCGCTCTCTTCGAACTAATTCCCTCATCGGTTCATTCTGCTGTAATTGAAACCCCTTCCCCGAGCTTGTTTTTTTTCTACTTCTCCCAACGAAGCCCCCCTCTATTCTCTGGATTCTGATTGTCTTCTAAGGGGAAAGTATCCCTTTCCCCCATGTAGTGTTAGTCTCCTTTCGTACCTACGACTATTCATGTTCCCCCGTATTACTTTTTATCCCCCTTTTTTTTTGGCTTTTTGAGTCGCCGGCCTTCCGGCTAGATCTACGTTTCATCCCCCCCCAATAGCCAATATCCCCTAAAAATTGTCCTTCTTTTTTTCCCTGACCGCCGATTCGAGCGCCCCCTAATCAGTTGCCCCTCTGAAAGCAGTGTCTGCGCTTCCGCCCCAGTTTATCCCTTCTCTCTGCCAGATCGGAGAATACTCCTTTTTCTTAAATCAAGTACTTTCACGCCGAAACACTTCGCAAAGGGTTACTGACCTTCATTTTCACCCCTTCTCGTGTCCAGTGATACCGATTTCGGATTATTTGGGGTTGGTTCTAAAAAAACCTGTTGGCGCTGCACTGAAAGCGCTATCTACTCTTTCGCCTGATGCAACATTTTTCCTCCCATCATTTAGCGTCCAAGAACTAGCTTTGCCCTTTGTATTTGGTAGTTTCCATCTCGGGATGAGTACCCACTCCGTACCATTCCGCTTCCAGTCAGCTTCTTCTCGTTCAGTAGGACCCCGTCCCCCGATAATATTCTGACGTCCTTTTTTCACAAAAACGCCTGATCCCCCTCCCAAGATTGACAGACCCAACAAAGCCAGGGAAGGCCGAAGAGCGGTGCTGGGTCCGTTTGAGCGCAACAGGATGGGTATTTAACCTCGCCGAATCGGCGCCGCCAACCACCCCCAGCTCTTACGGTCCCCTTATTTCACGTCGAGTCGGCCGATCCCTTCCCTCCTGGTATTTGATCGCCCTCTCCCAACGCGAAACAACCCTATGCCCCCTCCCGAGTATGGCAGCTTCATTGTTCGCTTTGCCCCTTCCCCCGGATCGATTCCCGACATTTGAAGTTCTCCTCCCTCCCACTCCGTTGGAACCCCCAAACTCACAAACCGTTCGTTTTTCGCCCGTCAACTCTTAAATTTATCTTCCTCTTCCATCTAGAAGCTTTTTTCCCCAACGGTTTACATTCTCTTGTTTTTAGTTTAGTTTTCACCAGAATTCCCACTCCCCCCCTCCTCCTAAATACAGGCTGGGGAGAGCTTAGTATCTTCCCCCCCAACCGGAATTTTTTTTCACCCTTTTTGCCATTTTTTCCCCAATTGCACACTGAAAAATCCGGGACCTTATTGGTTGCACCCCCCCCTTTACATCCCCCCAAAATCCCCACCAACAAGCACGTTTCTCGGAAACCCATGACTCTTCAACCTTCTCCGATACACCCTTCGCCTACGATTTTCCCCGCCGCCCTCTCAAAGATTTCGCTCTTTCCTTTCCGCATCGCATGGTCAGGCAACCCTTTCCCTTCCCCCCAGGGATCCGACGTCATCACGCCTTTTAAATTCAAGGATCGCCACTCCTGTCCATTTTCTTGGCCCTATTTCAGTTTAAAAATGTCGGATTATCCCCCCCATTCCCCCTCATATAAAGAGACACTTGCATTTTTTCCCGCTATTTCTTCCCTCCCCAGCGTCTCCTCTCTCCTTTTTTGGTGAAGAGATCCTAAGTCTCTTTCCTCCCTTTGAACTCTTCTAGAGGTATCCTTTGAGCTGCTTGTGACCTCGAGACCCCCAGTTCTTTAAGAATTAATCGTGGGATTCCGGTCAGTCCTCTCCTTGAATTTCCTTTCCTGTTCTCCCTTCTCTTTAAGTGCAGTCCTTTTAGTGTGGAGGAAAAAACCTCTTCTTCGCTCTCCATTTTTTTCTTGACTTTCGCTCCCTTTTCCCTGAAGGAAGGCGATCAGACCTGAGCTCGATGGGTTTTCTTACTTCATTAACTGGTTGCGCTTTGGCTCTTCTTTGGTTATTTTTGTGTGTTTTTCTCTGTTTGGTAAATTGCTTTTTCCCCCGTTGAAGTTGAATTGCCATTGTGTCTCTTTTTAAAACCTTCGGTTTGTCGCGCGAATATTTCTCTCCTATACAATGTATTTGCTTTGGAACGGTTTGATTTGGCCTGAAAACAATTTTTCAGCCAGGTACGTCCACCCCCCCTAACCTCCTTCTCCTTTCTCTTAACCTTTTCCTTTCCGCGTCTGCGTGACGGCTTGCCCCCCTCCCAATGTTTTGGTTTTGGCTCAGTCGATGAATGTGTTGGATGTCTTCCTTCTGTCAAAAACTGAAGTTTTTTTTTGGACAGGCGCCGCCTAGCGGGCACCACGCGCAACTGCGGCTCCTCGTGTTTTTTCGCACGTTTTCTCCCGGCCTCCCCTCCCCTGCCCACGATTCCCCTCGCCGTGAACCTGTTGCCCCTTTTGAGATTGTTTTTTCTGCGACTCTTCCTATTGTTGAGAACATCTCCATCCTTTTCTTCCTTCATCGCTTTTTTTTTGGGGGTTTGGGTTTGTTGGTGTTTTTTTTGTGGGGTTTTAGTGTGGTGGGGTATGTTTTGCAGTCAGCTCTTCTTTTATTAAGGCGGTCCTGGTTCTCTTTTTTTTTGTTTCCTTTTTTCTTGTGAATATCATTTGGTCCCACAACCCTTCTTCTCTGTCGGTCTTCCAGGGTCATCTCCGCGGACACCTACAGGTTCAAGAGGGCCTGCCTCTTTCTTTTTGGTCATCCGTACCATTTTTTACCCTGAAAAGGGGCGTGACGGGCTGTTTCCCCCCTCTTAATTCCGTTTATTTACCATTTGCAGGACTGGAAGTGTCCCGACATTCGACGTCTTCTTGAATTCCCTCATTCCTAAGAAAGGGTCCTTTTTTTTCGGGAGGGTTGTCCCCGACCCTTCATCCCCTTGAGGATCCAACTTGTCTCTTAATTGTGGATCTAGATTTTCTTGAACGTTGGATGTGACTGCTTTCCATTGCTCTTTTTTCTTCACAAGGCGCTTCTTCGACATTCTCTGGTGTTTAAAGACTAGCGTTTTTAGAAGAATCCCTATACCTCTATTGATTTCAGGTTTGCAGGATACGCCTCTGTTCTCGCTCAGTCCCCCCCTTAGCTGATAGATCATGAAGCATTCTACCCAATGTGTTGTTGTCCCTCTAGCTGACCCATTTGCCGTATCTACTCTTCCCCTTCCCTAAGCCACGGAGAAAAGCAAACGCCGCTAACGGATAGCATTTTGGACCTGTCAAGACGACTAGTCACTTCACTGTCGTAGCCGGCCTCCCCTCCGTACGTTCACCTGCTCCTTCCTTTTCTTTACAATTGGTTTTTTTGACAATCTCGATCGTCCCTCTCCCATCTAAGGTTTTCTCATTTTTTCGCCGAACAACGCTTCACCGGGGTGTTTTCCCTGACGATCCGAGACGGGTTTTGATTTGTTCTTAATAGTTTTCTAGAGATTACCCGCCAGAGCTGCCTCCCCGGAATCCCGTTGTAGCCTCGTGTGTTTCCTCTCTTTTGTTTCACAACGGTCAACCAAGGCTTGAGTTTTTTCCAATGGCTGGTCCGAAAGCGGTTTTTTCTGTTTTAGGAGTAGTTGTTTGTTTAGTAGATCCCCTGGCTCTTTGCCTTCTCGATGCGTGTTTAGTTTATACCCTTATCGTGTGGGCCAGAGGGTGGCGGGGAGGGCTTGTTTCCCCCCCTTCCGTTTTCTTTCGCCCCAATCCTTTTCCAATTGATTTCTCAAATGTTGTGCCGTTTCTCTCACCATTGAACGGTTATACGCCTTTTTGGGCCCCTGGAGCTTTGGTGCCACCCTTTCCCTGTACAGGCCAGTGCTAGTGCAATTTTCCAGGAGGTGTGCAGCCAGCTTTTTTTTTTAGATAGCACGAGGCAGCTTCTTCTTGTCTGGGTTTTTCATTTTGCGACCCTTTGCGTGTTTTTATCCTATCCTTTTGGTTTTCGGTACCTGCCCAGAGACCCCAGTTTAGGAATCCGCGGCTCTCGTATCTGTGCCTAAGGACACGTGTTTTTTTTCGTTCGGGAATCGTTCTCCTTCAAGGTATGTTCTTTTTGAGTTCCATCTTTCGTTAGTTTTCTCGTTCGACTTCCTACGCCGATGACGTACTTTTTTTCCACCCATGAGCTGTTCTATAACTTTCTCGGGCGGATTCACCTTTTAATCGCCACTTTCTTTTTGGCAGGGGTTTTGAGTTTTCGCACCGTGTCCCTGTCTTCGATTGCGTGGAATGCGGATGCGAAGCGGGACACAGCTTTCCCGCATGGGCTTGGGCAAGTGCTTCCTTCCCAATTTCCCCGCCGCATGCCCCAAACCCCCTACCCTCGTTTTTCGCCCCCGCCGTTTCTTTCAGCCATTTTTCTCGGACCAGCTCTTTTCGAAGGTGTTTCCTCCAAAGAATAGCTGCCCCAGCTTTTAATAGAGATGGCTTTGTTTTGCAGTTACCTCCAATTCCATGCTCTTCTGGAGTAGCCATCCCGCGCCTCCCTTCCTAGGATTGGGTTTTGAGTCCTTGCCCCTCCTCCTCCTGAGACCCTGTTTAACATGGTATGTTAGACAAAGTGTACACCTGCCCCCTTCATGTTCCCTCCTCCATCCGGTTTGAATCTATGGTCTACCATCCGACCAGGGGACCCTCTAACCCAGCCTAGATGGTTCTGGTCCAGTTTTCCCCCCAAGATATCTTGTATATGTGATTCCTACTTCTCCTCCAGGCCCCATTCCTCCCCTAGCTTCCCCTTGGCCAGAAGAATTTCACAACGTTTTTCCTTTATTGGTCCCTGAATCGTTTCCCCTGCTTTCTCCCCCTCCCCAGCTTAAAATTCCCTCGAACGGCAAAGCTTTTATTTTGAAGTGAGGCGGTCAATGCATCTCCTAAGTTGTCACCTCCTTCAAATCCCCCCTATTTTGTATCGTCTCATCCTTCTGCCCCCTAAATCGAGACTTTTAATGGACACGGTGTTGGTCCCCCCGCCCCCCACCACCTGCCCCAACTGGCGTTTTCTATGTTTTGATCGTCTTTGAAGCTTTTTTTTATATTCAAACAGCGCCCTCTTGTTGGAACATCCCCTCTCCTCGAAAACGAAGCAAACCCTTCTTTCCTAGATTCCCTACGATCCTCCACCTTTTACCCGATCTCCGACATCCCTAAAAGGATGTTTCCTTTTCTCACAGATATCCTATTTTTCCCGGTAGAGATCCCTAAGACCCAACCATAAGAAAGGGTTTTTTTCAAAACAAGGCCCTCGCGACTGGGAGGTCCTCGTGATCCCCCCTGGCATCTTCGTTATTCGGCTTCCCCTAATTACGTTTCCCTCGAGATTTTCCTCTAATGTCACCCTTTGATCCGGGTGGATTTCCCCCCCCCCACCTGCTCCCCCTTTCCCAACCCGCGCCCGATACCATTCAATGGTTTGTAGATTCCTCGGCCGCTACAGCACCCTCTAGTTGCCCTTCCCCGGCGGACAGCTTCAGCAAGAATGACATTTCCTTTTGCCCCCTCCCATTCTACCCCCTTCCACCCAATCCGGTGGCAATACCCATACTCAAACATTCGGCGGCCTAGCCCGCCCAGATCCCCCCCTTTTCCTTTTCACACCTTCGTTCAGTCAACCCCCTCTTTTTTTGTCCCCCCTGCCTTCACCTGCCCGATATCCCCTTTTGCGCTGTGGTGGTCCTGATCTCGTTTCCCGGCGGAGATGCACCACCCCCAAAATTGCTTGTCTTTAGCTATCAACTCCTCCCCCCTCTCCAACCCCCCCTCTTTCTTTTGATTCTCCGATCCCCCCCCAATCCCGCCTTAACCGCTTTTTGTCGGCTCAGGTTTCTTCCCTATCTTCTATGCCCCGCCCCTATCGAGGCAATCCTATCGCCGTCAATGCCCGAACTTTTCATCCCTTGTAAATCATTATAATTTTTCTCTGGCGATCGTTTTCTCCCTTCCGAAGCTCATTATTTACTTTTCCCGATCATCTCATCGGCTCTTCTTGTACCTTTCGACTTCTATTCTCCGCAGAGGAAGTACTCCTCCTTCCATAAATCGCCCCCTCCCCAGCCCCCCCAGACCCCCCTTCGAACCATCCTTTTTTTCCCTTTACTCTCGTGGTGAATTCGAGCCCACCTACCCTCCCCTCACTACCCGCATTCTCCTCCCCACTCCCACCATATCTGCTCGGGCGTCGCTTTGGCCCAACCGGACCCCACCTTCCGGCCACTCTGGCGATACGTTGCACCTTGATTCCCTCCCCAACCTTTCCGTGCCAACCTCCTGCCCCTTCCCCCACTTATGCACTGCCTCCTAAAGAGGCTAACCTTGACTCCCCTTTTTCAACTTTATTCCCTCCCCTTTCCTTCTCTTAAAACCCAGCCCCTTTTGGCGTATACGGGATAAGCTTGTCCTCGTCAACCTTTACTTCCACCTTTTCCCCCACTGAACAACCGCTTCTTTGGATCGTTGTATTTTTACCAACCATAACCCCCTTTAACGGCTAATATTTTTTTTTGAAGAGTTCTTCAACTGACAGATCCAATTTCTCGCATGAATTGTAACAACTTTTGATAAACCAATCCCCACCCGGCTCCCCCCCAGTCCCCCAACCCCCCCTTGCGGCACCCCCCTACGATCGTTCGGGTCTGCTTTTCAACATAGTTCTTTCGAAAAATCAGCCGCCGAGCGCCGCCCTACCAATCCCCGTATTCACAGTCGATTCCCCTGCTTTAGACAAACGTTTTCATGCAAGGATTTGGTCTCGGCCGGGATTTCACAAAAGGGCGAACACAAAAATGAAGCCTTACTCCGTTTAGTTTCGGTTCGTTGTTCCCTAAGAGGCCTTTGGCACTGATCAACACCAACGACCAAGTTTTTTTACCCGTTCTTACATTTTTCTCAGTGATCCTTTATTTGACAAAGAACAACTTCACAAAGTTTTTCTCCCCTAGCGCGAACCCTCCCCTTTTCGCCTCCCCCCCCTGGGGTTGCTTTCCGTTCTCGGACGGGTAGGGTTTATTTTCTTGAACGCCTAGGAAAATTGGAAGTCCCCTTCACCTTACACTTCCCCCCTCCCCCCTTTTTGGGGAAGCGCTTTCTGACGCTACACTCTAATACTTCCAACGCATGAAAGCTTTCACAACTATTTAACAAAGATATGAATGGACCCCACCCCACCCCCAACCCACACTCTCCCCCCCCACATCACCCCCGCCTGCCATCACCCGTAATGCCGCGCTCATAATCTCCTCTGAATTGCGACTCTGATTTCCTCCTTTTATAGCAGGCCCTGCCGCTCCCGTTCCGCTCTTAACCTGGATAGTATCGCGCGCGGTTGTTCTACGCTGACCACTCGTCAAACCCGGTTTACGTCAGCTACGCGACAAACTTATTAACTTTACTGCTGTGCTCCCCTTTGTCACGCTTATGTAAGTTTAGGTCCCTAAATTTCCTCCCATACTCACTCCTCACCCCGATCTCTATTAGACCCAAATTACCACCTGAGTTGACTCTTGGTTAT
>Ga0179591_1295702_pt1 | contig 11425 bp, 13 predicted proteins | sample CZOMad2_1_08_16f_FD_182891 | JGI IMG/M metagenome (GOLD analysis project Ga0179591, IMG submission 182891) | Vadose zone soil fungal communities from Angelo Coast Range Reserve, California, USA - CZOMad2_1_08_16fungal (PacBio error correction) | ecosystem: Environmental > Terrestrial > Soil >... | reverse complement strand
TTTCGTCGTCCCTACCACGTTTTTCGCTCCTTTAATAATAACCTTTCTTTTTTCCCCATATGCCCCTTTTTATCTTTCCCATTTTAGAAAAGATCGGCACATCGATCTTTCCCCAGTTCTTCTTTTTTTTTTGTCCTGGCTTTCGCTCCCACCTCCTCACCCTATTGGAATGTTCATGAGTTCCCCGGGCCGTGCCCCCCCCCAACACACGATTCTCCCTTTTTGAATTGCTTTGCAAGTCGATTCAAATTTGCCCTTTCTATCCCCTTTTCTTCCCCTATGCCCCTACAGTGGAACGTGTCAGTGCCGGCTCCCCTGTCTTCCCTCAACCTTCTTTTTTCGCAACAAGGGGTTGTCCCTCTTACCCAGGCGACTCCCTCTTGCCAGTATGGCGACCTGGAGAAGGAAGATTCAAGGTGACCTCACGGTCTACTTCCACAACGTCCACTGTTTCATGCCTTCTCTTCCGATTGCAACCTTTCCGCTGTCCGACCCGATTTTTCTTCTCCTTCCTTTGTTGTATCCAAAGTAACCTCCCTCCGCGTTTTCATACCGTCGGGCCCGTGCATGCTAAATCTGGCTGGCATATGTGATCTGTGATCCTATGGGCCTACCCCTCCCTGTTTTTCCTTTTAGTTTGCGCCGCTATTTAACTCCCCCCCCTGTTCTTTTTTTCAACGGTGCACTCTTTGATGAAGTCACTTGCCACCTTCGGGATTCCTCTAACCTAGTTTGGTTCGCGTAATACTCAACCCCCCCCCCCCCCCCCTGTGTCTCTCTTGATCCCCTTCTCTTCCTCCAGTGATCGCTGATGCCGACCAGATGAGCCCCCCACTCAAAGGAAACCGCACTTCTGCTCTACAACCCCCCCTTTTCCCTTCCTCAGTGCTAAAATCCTTATTTCTCCGACTGCAAGACTATCGTCATTCGTTAGAACCTTCTAAGAACAAGACCCTTCGATTTGTGCGCCTGAGTCCCACTTTCCCTTCTTCCCTCCTTTCCACAGAGACTTTAAATCAATGATCGCATTTTTTTTCCATTGTTCCGTTTCATTCTCTATCCTAGATGTCCTCCTCCTTCCCCACATACTCGATGCCTTCAAATACTAGACTGACCATGTTGACCCAAACAGAACACATTCCCCCAGGGTTGACAATTAATGATCAATTGGTATTTTTGAGAGGTTTTCCCCCTTTACTCTTAAGACCTTTTCTCTTCTTTGACGCGCGCCCCTCTTAGTAGTTCCCCCTTTGAGCGATGGATACAACTAGTTTTCTACTCTGTTGGTACATACCAAACCCCCTCCGATGCCCCCCCCCCTCTCATTTAGGTTCTGTCCAAAAGCTTGCCGTTCGCATTCTCGGATACTTCCCCAGTGCTTTTTAGACTTCTAAGGTAGTTATCAATAGAGGTCACCCCTCTCCCCCCTGAAGTCCTAGCTTCTCTCCCCCATTTGAGAACCTTCTTCCACGAGATCATTGCATAGTTGTAGCCTTGAGTTCACCCTGTGACCCCCCCTAACTTACATCTTCAAGCGTTTGTCCTCCCCCACCTCCTGGTCAAACCATGTCCGTGTAACGTGAAGCTCCCTGTGTATTAAATCTCTTAGTGGGAGCTAGGTTACACTCATAGTAATCCTTTTTTATTTATGAGCTTTGATTTTCCCCCTGCCACATCTTCTCTCCTCCTTCCGTGTGTTTTCAGACTGCCGTCTCTTCGAGTTTTTTAACACTATGACGTTCCTGCCCTCTCAGCCAACGCCTGTCCTCCCCCGAGACTGAATGAGACAAGTCACCGGCTCCTTCTTCCCTTTTTCTTTTATTATTTGGTCCCCTTTTTTGATTCCGTTCCCCCAGGTGTTCCTTCCCCCTTTGAATTTTTTCCCCTCGTCGGTCATCCTCGTGAGATACATAATTATTGGCCTGACTATTGGGTCTCTTTTTGACTGGACGGCAGTTTTTCTCGATATATTGGAGAGTTTTCGATTTTTCAAATTTCCTTTCCCTTCTCTCAAAGTTCATAGGCCTTTTTTAATTTCCCGACCAGTGATACACTGTGATTTTACTCCCCCGACTAGATGATTCTTTTCCCTTTCCGGTTTTATATGAGAAGATCTTTTCTCCCCCAGACTCGGTGATTATAAACCTCGTCGACTAAGTTTTTGCGACCTCCCTCCTTCCTTCCTCCCATCGACCTAGCAATTTTGATCCCATGGGCCCTCAACTCAGTTTCCCGTTTTTTGATGCCCTTACGGCTCCGTCAGTAGGTTCCTTCATCGTCTTATTTTTCCTACCCACAGGTGAGGACATCTCGCGCCCAATGGATGTGCAACCATCCCCATCTTCTTCTGAAATGGGACGCTGTCCAACTACGGTCTTTCCTTTTGATCGCCCCCTTTTCTCCCCTGACCCATCTCTTCTTGCTGGGGAAGGTGAGGTATACACCTTTTCCCGTCCGGGCTGCTTTTCGTCCGCAGCTGAACGATCGGTCTTTGCAAAGTTTTCCCTTCTCCTCCCCCCCTAAGGGGTTTCTCTCTTTCTTTGTGCTACCCTATGATGTTCGGCCATCCCGATCAACTGCTGTCTGACATCCCCCGATGGGAGCACTGCCCCCTAGCCCAGCCTTTGGAATTTTCTCCTTTTTTACCTTTCCCTTCCCCCTTTCCTTCCACTGAACAACCCCCTCTTTATCCGAGGAAGCCTCCCGAAGTGAGAGGCTTGGCCTCTCAAACCCTTCCCAACAGTTTAGTTTTCTGCCTTACGGAATATCTGAAACTTTGGAATCCCTTCTTCTGTCTGGCCTTCACCCCTTCCTCCCCCCTTCTGGTATCCCAACATGATGTGATCAATTACCCCCCCCTCCCCAGTCTCTTCAATTTGTGCCCTTTATTCACTCCGCTGGTCTTTCTTTGCCAGTCTACCCCCCCCCCAACCTGCTTGCATGAGTTCTGAGGGCAGAGTAATGTCACTTTGCCCTATCAGAATGTCCCTGAACCCCCTTCAACTTTTGTAAGAGCGTCAGTTTCACCTTTCAATCTTTCCTCCCCAGCAGTCATTTTTTTCCTTGCAGCGAGTGTCTTATTGGGCAAATTTCTCCTTTTTCCCTTTCGTCCATGTGTACTTCAACGGCAGTTTCCCTCCCATTCACTCTCTTTCCTCTCCCTTTTTTCCTCTTTTCCGCCCCAGAAGCTTTTTTCCCCCCTTGGGGCGGTTTGGTAATTTCTCGCCCCCCTGGACCTCGGCATTTGTATGAGTCCTCTACAGGTAAGTATCTACCCCCTTTCCGTCTTCTTTCCTTTTCGTCCTCCCCCTCAATCGGCGAGCAGCATCCCTTTCGCCTCAGACACTCGTGGACGAAATTTTTCAGCCATCGCCTATTGGAGAAGAAGACTCTTGGGATTCTTCTGCCGGAATGGAGAGATTCCCTCTAGTCTTTACCCCGTCCCCCCCTTTTTCTGTCCCCCGTCCCTTCCTTACTTCGCGCCCAACCAGATACCTACACCCTTTTGAACACTCAGGGCCTCTGTAAACACCCCCCCCCCCCTTCCCTTAAAAGTCCTCCCACTTCTCCCCTCCTCCCTCCCCCCCCCCTTTTCTGCCCCCTCTAATGTTTTGAGGAAAACGTTTCTCAATGATAGATGCTTCTCCTTTTCCGCCTCACTCATTTTTTCTGATACTTCCCATAGACTTTGCCCCGTTCGGTCCCATTTTCTGTTTAACCCTTCTCTTTCTTCTATTTGAGTCCCTCCTTTGGTGCACTCTTTATGAGATGTTGAGTGCTCCCTTTCCCCCGTCCTGTTGCTGGTTCAGGAAACTTGTGGTATGTTTGCCCTACTCTTCCCCGGCGCCCCCTTTTCCCTTTCCCCCCATACTTCCACTCTTTACCCCCCTCTTCTTCTCTTGTCCCAAAGAATAAGCCCCTCTTTCTGTCAATCGAGATGTCGGCGAGGTTCTGGCTGCTGCTCGTCGTACCTCTGATCCTCATTTTCTTTGGCGCAGGAGTACCCCCCTTTCCCTCTTGAGCGGTCCCCGTTCCCCCCTTCCCCTTTCCAATATTTTGCCGAGAACCTTTTTGAGCGGTCATTTTAGAAAAGATCCCTCCTCACCTGTTTTTTTAATCGGTTTTGTGCAATCAGTTGATATTTCCATAGACCCCCTTTCTCTTTGCCGATCTGTTCTTCCCCACGTACCGACATCCTCGCCCAAGGGTCCCACTTTGTCCCTTTTGCCCCTGCTTGCCCTCAAGAACTAGTTCAGTGATACCTCTGTTTCTCTGATGGTCCTTCCTCTTCACAAGTCCCCTTTTTCTCTTCCCCCCCCCTTTTCTCCCGCGATATCGATGGGCAGTGCCTCTTTCCCACACGACCCCCGCTGCAGCGAGGTTTTTTTATCTTCCCAAGGCCCATCCGCGTTTTAAAGTCTTCCCCTTTCCTCCCGTTGCTTCCCCCTTTTCTTTCTTTTTAATCTTTCCCCTTCAGTGTTGTGCATGACCCAAGGGATCCAGTCACCTTCTCACTTCTTGCTGGGTAGGATGCTGAACTAATTTCTAACCCTTGCAAGGAGTTTCTTTTTGCCTTTTCAACTCTTTCTTCCTCTTTTTTCTTTGCTTCTTCTGGATAAATCGTTTTTTCCTTCCGCGTTCGACCCGGCCGCTTATTATCCCTTTCACATCGAGCGTTTCATCTTGTCCCTCAGTCTCTCGGTCAGAAGAACCTTTTTCTCTTCTCCCACTCAGACTTGCTCACTCCCCCTTATTTTTCCTCTACTTTCCCCTACTTAAAACTCTTTTCCTTCACTCTTCCTCCTCCCGCTTTTTCATCCGGTTTAGAACTCCCCACTCAGCGCCCTTGTGTCTCTACTTTCCCCCTATCCCCAGGTTGCCCCCTTATGTCTTTGCTCGAACATCCTATCCTTTTCCTCCCCCCTGGCCGTAATCACTATGTTATTGTTGCAAAACATACTGGTTTTCATGATAGCCAGCTCCCTCCTACTCCCCCTCTACTCCTACTTCCTCAACCTCCCGTTCCTTTGCCCCCTTCCCTTCTTTTCCCCCTTTCTGAGGCCCACAGTGGCTTTTTCGGATCAATGTATGAACTGCACTGCTGATTTCCCTTTCCACCCCATGTTCTGCCCGAGAGATGTTCCCATCGACTTTGGCTCATTCTATATCCCCCAATGCAAGATTCCCACCTAGCATTTCCAGTTTTTTTTTTTTTCTTAAAAAGCATGCGTTCGCCATTTCTCTGGGTGATCCATGCAACCCTATGCACGGTTGCGCTTCCAGGTCCCCGAAGTGATTCCAAGTCCACTCTGACTGCAATTATCCAGCTTCTCCTTGACCCCCCCCACCCTCCCTCCCAAGTCTCTCATCCCCCCCCTCCCTCTCCATGGATCGAGCGTATAGGAAACACTTCTTCCCTTGAACTTTTCACTGCCGATTCACCTTATCCCCCTCCCCGTAACCATTGTGGTTTTAACCCCCCGTCCATCAGTCTCCTCCCTTTTTCCCTCGACCAGTCGTAGCCTATCTTCGCTGGTCGTCTGATTGATCTACGCAGGCGCTCACTCCCCCTCTTATATTCCTCTTTTTTTCCCCCCCCTTTTTTTGAGAGATTTTTCCTGAGTGTACACTTCATTGCGTCGAGATCTCCCCCCTTTCCTAAGGGACCCCAGCGACTGAATTGACAGAAAAAAGGCGGTCCAACCTTGTCCCCTTCTTTTTCATTCCCCGTCTCTTTTCCTGACGTCGTCCTTCCTTGTGTTTTCCCTCTCGTCAAATTTCAGTACTCTTTGGCCCCCCATGACGTGTTTATCTCTACCCCCCTTTTTTCCCTTCCCCTTGGATTATCGCATATTCATTTCTTTGAGGGCACCAGAGAGTTTCTTGCGCTCAATTCTCCTGGACCTTGAGCTGAGAAGCGCACCGGAGGTGCAGTCCCCAGTTAAACCCCGGTCCTTTCTTTTTTTTTTTTCCAGACCCCCCAGCAATTTGTCCTTTCGTTTCTTGGTTGATGCGAAGACAGAGACTCAACCCTTTGCTTCTCCTATTTTTTCTATGCCTCTCGCCTTTGTTTGCTCAAAGGTACTTTTTCCATACTATCCCCACCTTTATTTCCCTGGGCTGCCCCCCCCCTCCAAACTCTGATGCAAGGCCCCCCCCCTCTTTCTGGATTACGGTTGCGCAGGATAGATTTCCGGTTTTCCCCCCCTCTCTTTCTCGCGCCCTTGCCCCCTCCTTTTCTCCCACCCCTTGGCAAAAGTTCTTCCTAGTGATGTTACGCGTCACTGGAGATTTGTTTCTTCCAACCACGTTTCTTGAACTCCCCAATTTTGATTTTCGGAGTAGTCCCCTCCCCGCCCCTTTTTGCGTTTTCCCTCCCTTGATCCCCTTTTTATCCCCCTGCGTTGCCGTGCCGGGCTTTTCCCCGTCTGTTCGTTGTTTCAAATACCTGGGGATTTTTCCCTTTCTTTGGGCTAATCTATTCGGTCTTCCTCCCTTATCCCTTTCTTCTTCCAACCCCCCTGATGGAGCACTCCTCTCCACACGGTGTGAGTTAAGCTTTTGTCCGTCGCCCATGAGCGGACCCCCCAATCTAGGAGAGACCAGAAGTCCAGACATTTCGCCTTCCCTCCTCTCTGCATCCTTTCCCCCTTCTTTTTTCCCGAACCCGGAATACTTCTGATGCTTCTTTCCCATTTCATATTGGCTGACCCAATGATGTGAGCCCCAGTCCATGTTTTTTCCCAAGTATTTTCCATTTTTTCCCGACCTTTGCTTCCAAGCCCCTTAGATGGGATTTCATTGGCCGCTAACACTCCTCCAGCGGGATCGGGGGTTGTCATCGGATGCCCCTTTTTTTCCTTCTCCTTCCTCCCCTTACCAACGTTTGGAATCTCTGCTGTATCGGTCACCAACTTCTCCCCTACGGCTCCGTCATCCCTCTCTTTTTACTCCGTGAAAGCTTTTCCCCCTTTTTTTCTCTTCAACTTGCTTTCCTTTGTATCTAAGCCAGGATAAAAATTAAGCCGTTATCCCCCTCATTGCAGAGGGCCCTCCCCCCAGAAGTACATGGCCAGGAGTACAGAATGGAAATTAGTCCCCCTTCTGATCCCTCCCCCCCACCTTCTTTCCTTCGTGTATGTCTCCCTCAAATTAGCACCTATGAAAACCCCCCCCCCCCTTTCCCCTCCCGAGTGCCCTTGGGATCCTCCATTTACGGACCCCAGCCTGTGTTTCCTCCTAATATCACTCTTGTCCCCCTCCTTCCTCTCTTGTTCATCTTCTCCCCTCCCTTTCTCCCCCCCCTCCTGCTGGGAAGTATGATTCCCTGGAAGTAGAGAGTCGATCCAAACTTTTTCCCTCTGACACTGGAGCCCCCCCCTCCCCCTGCCTCTTCGCATTAAACGCTTAACCCCAACGGTCCCGTAAAACTCGATTCCACCCGTCCCTTTTTCTCCCCCCCCTCTTTTCTCCCCAAAGTGTTTTCCAGGAAACTTGTGCACAGCAGAGACAGATCCGAACATTTACTTCAAAACTCCGCTGTGTTTTTTGACCGAACGCATTATGTTTCCTCTTCCTTTCTCTCTCCTCCGTTTTTTTTTTCTCTCTCCCTAGCCACATTCCTATTCATTGCGCCTCCCCCTTTTTTTCATACCCCCTTTTCCTTCTGATAGCTGAATTTGACACAGTTTTGTGGTTTTATGTTTCCTTACAGTGTTCTCCCCTACCTCGTAGACTTCAGGGTCCCCTGCCTTCCTCCTTTCCTTTTCCCTTTTTTCTCTTCAACCCTTTTTCTCTCCTTTTTCCCATCTTTCAAGTCTAATGAGATTCCCCTCCAATAATCCTAGAGCTTCGTGATTAATATTCCTCTATGATCCATCCATAGTCCAGATCTGTTGCCTCCCCGTCATTCGGCCCTGCCGTTCTCTGTCCTTTTCCCCCCCCCTCTCTCCCCCCCCCTCCTTTGCTTTTTCCTTTCTCTTAAGTCAATGATCCTTTTTCAGACACATTACCTCAACTCCCCCGAGTGTTGAATCCTTTTTCTCCTCCATTTAACCTAAAAGCTCCCTTTCCAATCGTTGATGTAGTCGGTTTCCCCCTTCTTCCCGAGCAGTTTTCCAGGATCCCCCAGTGAAGACTTTTTATAATGTGCGCTCTGACCACACACCCCTTCCCCCGCCCCCACCCCGACACAAGTGGCACACTTAAGCTTGAACACGGGACCCCCCTCTTCCCAGTATCTCCCCCTTTCTCCTGGATCAGGAAGATTTCCCTTACGATACACCCTCGGGTCATGCCAACTACTTTCATGCCACTGCGCTCCCCCCTGCTACCTCCATATACCTGCTGCCAGCCCCTAGTATGTGTTTTGTCCTCTTTCCCCCCCCCCCCCCCCCAGTACCCGCGAGAGTTCACAGGCTGAGCCCAATTTCCCCCTGATACAGTTTGGAATATACAGTGGTTTTCCCCTTGAGCGGGAAAGACACATACCCCATCTTGTCTTCCCCCTTTTACGACGAATTCTGATGCATGGCTTTTCCTCGAGAACCGGTGCAACTTTCTTCCTGTACACCTGCACCTATTAGGAGGATCTCTTTTTTCCTGGTTGACCTACAAAGCTTATGCATTATAACTTCAAAGTCCATGTGCTAGCGCGCTCCTCCCTAGATGTCCACAGTCGCGTCCGTCCTCACCATAGTGAGCCCCCACAAATAATAAGGATCCCCTCAACCTGCTGCAAACCAATACTCCCGCCGTGTCTTTCCTCTTCAGACCTTCCCTCCTCGCTTATTACCGGTGAGTCACCCTTCCACGCTCAAGGCTTTCCAATTTCTTCCCCCACTTTTTCCCCCCTTTTTCCGAAGTTGTGACTCCCCCCCACTGACCCACTTTAAAGAGGCCGTATCAATATTGATCGCAGGGCTTTGCCTGAATTCTTGTTTTAATGGACCGACCGATGTCTAGACTGTTCGAAACCACAGTGATTGCAACCACACTTTTCGAAACTCCTCGCCCCCATGTTTCTCTCCCCTGCCCCATCATCTTGACCTTTCCCAATTTAAGTTTTGTTTCGCCCTGGGCCAACAGTTGGATTTCGAGTCATCCCCTCTTATAACTGAGCTGACTGGATTATTTTTTGCGTGGCCAGACCTTCTCTCTGTCTTTACCTCTCTTTTTCTCAAGTTTGATTCTTGGAGATTTTCTCAAACCTGAAGCATCAGGGTGTCTTTGACCCCGTGGTTTTCCTGTTTGATTTCCCAAATTTTTTCTTCCCCAGTCTCTCCCCCGGTTGCGCTTCTCCTTTTCTCGACTTGTGCGCACTCTCCTATATGGACCCCCCCATTCAGTCCCCTGAAGGTCCACCCTTTCCTCTCTCCCACCCCTCTTACTTCCCCCCCTACTTTGGAGTAGCCCTATATTGAACTTTTCTTATAAAAAAACTCTCTTAATACGCAAGTTAGGAACCATACGGTACTCGTGTCGCCCCTCCTTTCTGCCGCCTTCCCGTTTACCTTAACCCATAATTACGTTGTATTAGTGCTTCTATTCTCTACGCTCCCCCTGTAAATCGAACTATATATTTTCCCCCCTTTTTTTTTTTTCATCTCTTTTCCTGCTTTTCCCAGGTCCTACATCCTTTCAAAGGTCTACCCTCATGTCTGCCATACCAGCCGGCTTTTGCGATTCTGGTTTTCCCAATTCTTTGATCCTTCCCGTTTGAAGACCTTATCATTGATGGTCCGTGCGTATCTCCTCCTTCTCTGTCGGATACGACTCCCATTATTGGCATTGGGTAGAGCTAAGTGGTTGTTGGCTCTCTCTCTTCTTTCCCCATGTGTTACTTATTTAACTTTTTTCAGTGGTCGCTTTATAATCTAGGGACCTGGAGAATCTCCAAACTCAAGATGTCTTTTCGATTTTCGTAAAGACTTAGGTCACCATCCAGAACTTATGTTCTAGTTTGTTTCATTCTTCCTGTTTTGCGGATAGAGGACGGAGGCGGTACGATCGTTGCCTTTTTCTTCCTCAGAGCAGCGATAAACAACAAGTCCTCAATTCCACCTTTCTCCTCGTAACCATTCCCCTTTCCCTGGGAGTGCAAGAATGAAGGCAACTGGACCTTGCTTTTTTTCTGAGAAACCTGGGCCTCGATACTAGGGTTCCCAGCCTTGTTCGTAACTTTTCTGACCCCTCTTTTCCCGAGCTCTTAAACAAGGCTGCCTTCAAACGAACATCGTCCTTGAAGGCGGGAGAGGAGGGCACCCCCCTTTCCGATGTAACATTCATTGTGAATAGCCCTTGTTCTCTTGCCGTTTCGGTAGACCCCTTTTTCCCGATGAGAGATAGCTGCCGGAATAGATCAGGTTCTTAGGAGTATGTTTCCTGAGAGAGGGTCGTGTCGCCGTGGAGTTGGTAATATATGATGTCGGCCTGACCCCCGCCTCCTCCCCCTCGGGAGGCGATGAGAACGCCACTCTGTAGTTTACTTCATCCTTCTTTTCTTTGAACTCTCCTTCCCCAAAATTTATTTATACGGAAGCCTATAAGTTTATTCAAATATTGCACACGTTTCTCTCCACCTAAAAGTGACAGAATTTCCCAATGCTCATGGTTTTTTTCCAGCCTCATTGATTTTTTGAAACCCCCGCTGAGTTTTAGCCCCCCCCAGATTTTCTCCCCGCTCAGTGCCCTTTTCTCCTTTCCCGGTGGCTTCACTCGCGGGGAACATGGAAGAACCACCACACCTATGTTGCATCTGTCGTGGTTCGGCAGCCCTCTCTTCACTTTTGCCTTATCTGGTTTCTCAAAACGTTGCCGACCGTGCTGTGGCGGTCATTCCACCCCCCCTCGGGCTGGGCGCCTATTGTTTTTTCTGCGTCTTGTGCAGTGCAAGGGCAGAGTTTGCCTTGTTTTAGAGGAATGGCCACTTGGTGATAAAAGCCAGAATCAAGTCGCTGAAGCCGTTCTCCACTGCGCCTTGGGGCAGCACGCCTCACGTAGTGGCTTTTGCTGTTCTACTTGCCCCCCGTAACTCCGCTCACAATTTGCTTTTTTCAGGACAAAATCGTGTATGTAGGGCAGAGAGGAACTCACCCGAGGCCGATCTACTTTCCACCCAATCAGGCTAGTTTTTGTGTTTATTAGGAGCAGCCTCCTAATCGCCTCCTGACATCGATGGTGAAACCCTCCTATTTGTTCAAGATACATGACTGGAGAATTATTTTTACTCCTTGGAGCAGTCCATGAGATCCCTCTTACCAACGTTCGCACAAGTTCTGCCGCGATAAAATCCTTTCACTTCTCCCCACCGTCGATAACACTGAGAACGTCATAAAACTGATCAAACAATCTAATCTACTTCCAAAGCATCAGATCAGACGGATTACGCGAATGTGGGAGGACACGTTTCCCTTCGCAATGCTAA
>Ga0179591_1294160_pt1 | contig 11425 bp, 8 predicted proteins | sample CZOMad2_1_08_16f_FD_182891 | JGI IMG/M metagenome (GOLD analysis project Ga0179591, IMG submission 182891) | Vadose zone soil fungal communities from Angelo Coast Range Reserve, California, USA - CZOMad2_1_08_16fungal (PacBio error correction) | ecosystem: Environmental > Terrestrial > Soil >... | reverse complement strand
CTCTATACCTCTTAGCCTGACGCTCCGTCCCCACGCCCCGATGCGCATTCACTCAAGTTCTTTCGATACTGGACGATTGAGATTTCGACGAAGACGTAGCAGTGTGCCCCTTGTCGTTTTGAGCTTTCCCCATCTTTCCCCTAGGCTCTCAGGTTTTTTCTTGACGTTCCTTCGCTCCTTCTTTTTGAGACCCCTGACCCGCAATACATGACTGTTCCTGACATGATGCTCCCTTTACTCACATAGTCTTTCCGAGTCCTGAATTTTAACCTTTCGCCTTCCCATCCTCTCACACGGTCTCCTCCGACGTAATACCCTCTTTTTCCCCCACTGATCCCTTTCGCCTTGAGTGTCGGGGGTGGTTCTGAGTTTTTCCTTTCCTCCCCCCAACCCCTACCCGTCTGCGGTCTTTGAATGCCTACTTTTCTCCGGCCGATTTCAGTCCCGTGAAAAAGCCTCTCACATCTGAGTTTTCCCTTCGGGACTTCTTCCCACGCTCGGCGGCCGGAGAAGTAAATTCTTCCCCCCTCGCTAGTTTTACGGCCAAGGATTCTGCCCATTCCCCCTCCCCCTGTCGCTCATTCGCTACGGTTTTCCCCATTTTTCCCACTCGGGAGTAGACCCAGTCCCCCGGGTCTACACACTTTTTTGAGTGCGCCCCACCACCCTATGGTTCAAGTCCTCGTCTAAGACCTGAGTTTCAGAGGACGTGAGAACATGCCCCCTCCCACCTCTGTGTCTCTTGATATGGGTAGTGCTGCCCTCCCGAATCCCCCACCGTTGATCCGAGCGAACGGGATCGTTCCCGTAATATGGCGCTAATTTTTGTGTTTCCTTCTATCGCGTCGCTGCGCATGGCGGGTGTTCTCCCGCTTTCCGATGCTATTAGGTTTTGTCTAGGGAGTCTTTATTCCCCTCCCCGAGCCACCAAATTGAATTTTCTATCTCTTATTTACTCCCCCCTTGTTGTCCAGCCGGCTCGAAAACAGGAGAGCGTCTCCCTCCTTTGATCTGCCAAAATCCCTTTTATCTGCACGCCCCCAGCCAACGGGTAGCTAGGCGACGGTGATTGATTCAACGTAGAAGGTAACAGTCGTTAAAGTGGTTAATCCTCTTTGTCGCTTTTTTCAATTCATGTACCTTCCCTTTTAAGACCGCGACTCCCTTTCTCCCCTTTTCTTCACGGCCTTTGAGTGTCTGGGTTTATTGGATTTGCAAGGCGCCGGGAAGGGTTCCGAAAAGGGACTACACGTATCGTTTGGTCCTCTCTACTTAGACTGCCATCCCGGTCGGAGAGCGATTGCTGTTCCTCTCAGCCCCTTCGCTCGGGTTAATTTTCGTTAGAGGCCAGACGCGGTCGTGGGGCCCGACCTGGGGTTTTGCCCAGCTATGTAGGTTCACACCGTCAGCATCGACCTCCCTCGGGCTTCGACCTGGTCGCCCCCCCCCCATTTTTGAAAAAAAAGACTTATTGACCCCTGTGTTGATATCTACCGTTTTTCTTGCGCATCTGCTCGTACCCCTTTTTCCCAAATTTGGCTCAGGTTGAGGGCACCTCTCATTCTTTCGATCTCCGGGACTATAAATTGTAAGGTGATTTAAGAGCCACCGGAATCTTCCCCTTCGAGGCGGTCATGCAACGTGGGTCTTGGCCCTTTTCGTATTGATACTTTTGCGTCCGTCCTAATTTTTCACAGGAAAGGGTGACTTAACCCGATCGCACGGAGGATTCGTCCCAGAGACGTGTGTGTTTTTCCCCTGGGTGATTTGGTTCCTGTTGAAGTCCACGTTTACGCTTTTTTTTTAGACTTTTTTTTTCCTTGATTTTGTCGGGGCCGTTGCTAATGGGATAGCAGAGTTAAAGGATTATTCCGTTTTGTTACGAAGTACTCCGAACCGCGTGAAATTTTTTCCCCCGCGAGCCACTAACTGGCATTTTCCTCTAACCCTCGTTTGTTTGCGATGATTCAGTCGGGAAGAGGGTCCAGCCCTCACGTTTTCCAGTCTTGTTACCAAACCGACCCTCATTCATTCTTCTCTACCCACCTTCTTCGCCCGCGAGTGCACACGATGAACTCACCCCCACGGACGTGCCTTTCCCGGTCCACCTCCTCAACCGATTTCCCACAACCCACACCGGTGATTACTCATCCCCCTTTTTTTCCCTTCTACCCCTCTGGTGGGTTCCCTTTCATTGTTAAGGAAGGGATTTCATACGCCACCTTATACTGCCCCCAAACGGCCCTCCTCGTCATCTTTTTTCCGCTCAACCGGACTCTTTCGTATTTCTTCTTAGTGCCTCCTTTAACCCCGCGAATGTTTATACCACGTTGGAATCTTTTTGACCCTGTTCCCACAGGGTCAGAGATGATTTTTTTTTACCCCTTCTTTTTTTTGCTCAGGTGGCCCGCGAAGCCCTCTTGTAGCTTTCTGTCAGGGTAGACCTCTCTTCCCCCCCCGGTGGACAGAAGGAGTTTAAGTCTCCATCCCCCGGGACCACTCTTATCCGAGGGGCTGAGCTAAATTGTTTTGAAACCAGAGAAGGGATTTGGTTCCTCTCCCGCCTTCTTCCCGCCGCTACGGGTACCGAATAAATTTTCCCTTTTCCCCCCTCCCCCTTAGCCATTTCATCACCCGTTGGCCAAGGCCGCCCATCCAAAAAAATACGAGTGCTTCGTCGTCTTCTTTCCTGTTCCTAATTTGGCGTTTTTTAGCTTTGGCAGGGCTCCCCCCAACTCCTCTTCCCCCCAATGTTCTCGGCCACCGGTTACTCCCACATAGTTCGACTCCCCCTCATTCCCAGATGGGTGGCCCTTCTAGTTTGCACGTTCTTTGAGATCTTTTCGCCCTCCTGTTTTCTCGCCCCCAATTAGGGCGACAACGAAGTATTTGGTCTTAAGTTTCTTCCTATTGATCAATTGTGCTCGGCTTTTTTCCCCTTTCTCTTATAAAAACTCTGTGAGTCCCCTCTCCCGACTTTCCCCCCCAACCTCCTCAATCTCCCCGCTACGCAGAGTCAACACCCCTCCCCCCTTTTTCCCGCCGATACATCAGACGAGCCGATCTCGTTAAGGCCGTTGTCGGATCCGTTGGTTTAAATGTTCGGTATTTCCGTCTTCCTTCCGCCAATATTCCATACATCACCCCCTCGCTGGAGTGACAATCGGGGTTCCCCGGGCGGAAACGGTTACCTCCGATTGCGTTACCCTTCCCCGATTTTTTTTCGAAATCCCCAATTTCTGTAGACCAGAATAGTCGTTTAGACAAGCCAGTGCCCGTATGAGCTGCTACACTTTTCTCCTTTTTTCACTTTCCGCTCGCCGGTCTGGGAGATTGGCCCCCCCGTACGTAAAAGAGGATTCCCTAGTCGTTCAGGTTCTCTTCTGGTTTTTTTGGACTTCCAGTACATTTTTACCGCCGTCCTCTGTTGATCTTGCGTTTCGGACTTTCCCGCTTTGCTCATGGATTAACTTCTCCCCCTCCGTCTTTTCGTTCCGGGACCTGAATACCCCGGGCGCACCCCCTCCCCCCCCCACTATCAGGGATTTCAACTTATAAGTCACGTTGGTTTTTTTGACCGTGAAAAGCTGAGGTTTTCCTTCGTGCACCGTCTTTTATCATGACGGTTTTTCGCTTGAGCGGAATTCATTCCGCTCCCCCCCCCCGTCAATCTGTTTCGCTTCTTTTCTGTTCCTTAATCGAGAAGGGTTTTCAAGCAACCCCCCCACTCCTAGTAAGGGACGAGGTTTTCTCTTTCTGCAGTTCCGCGACTTATTTCTCGCCGTCCTTCAGGATTCTTTTCACTCCTTTCCGTATTTAACTTTCCGCCCCGACGGGCCTACGCCCGGTCTCGTCCTCTTCTATAATTCCTCCCTCTGTTGGGTCGACGACCTCAGGTTTCCTACATTCCGACACGCGTTTTGTTACTTCGCATCGGAACAGAACTCTTGGGTTCCCTTTTTCCCTCGCCGCACGTCTTGTCCCTTGCCTCCGCTATCCCTCCCAAATATTCAACCCACTCCTTCTCTGGTGTTCTTTACGCGTCTTTCCGGCATCTCAACCTTCCACAGGCGGCTACCATCTTGGACTGGTCTTGCAAGGTCACTTCGAGATTCACTTCATCGCACTCTTCCCCTCCGACTCCCAACTCTTTTTTTTCCTTTTGCCTTTTTTCCCCACCCCCCGTTGTTGGTTTGGGTTGGTTGTTGGACCAGACGTGCCCCAAGCCACGATTGCTCTTTCTGGGCCGTTGTGCTTTTTTTGCCTTCTTCGGATTACTACCATACCGTCGCTGGTCTGCATTTAGCCGCGAGCCGCCTCAGCCGTGAAACCCGTCAATCGGTCGCATTTCCCCCCCCCGTCTTACCAAACGCCGTCCCCTTCGTTTCACCCGATCTTCGTGTCCCCGCGAGTTTACTTCCCAGGATTTTACTATCCCTTGTCGCGAGTCGACTGTATTAATTTCTCTCACTTGGCCCACGGTTCTTCGGCAAGCCCTTCAAGGATGCGTCCCCCCATCAATTGTTTTTGACCCCCCAGCTGTCCCTAGCTTTACGACTTTGTGTCGCGGCCCCCCTTGAGCACCCGATGCACGATCGAGACTTTTTTTTTTTCAAGTCTTATGCTGAGATCCGACCCAATCCCCGTTTTCTCTGGCTGCCTTCTCCTTGAAGTCGCCGTCGAATATGGATCGCTGAAGTTGCTTTCTCTTCGACCTCTGGTCTATTTTTCTCTTTCGGTTGGCTGTGCGGCTCGGGCCAGGGTTTGAGACGTTTCGCCCCTTTTCTCCCCTCCTAGAACCCCCCCCCGTCCAGTCCGCTCCCCAATAATTCGTGTAGCGTTTTTAATCTTCGAAAACAGGATGAGAGAAGTCTCCTCTTTCTTTTCCCCGGTCTTTCCCTCCGAACCTTGCAAACAGGAGTTCGGGTAGAAGAGTCTCTCCCTTTATGTTTCTCCCCACGTAGCCTTTCCCCTTTTTTATTTTTGGCCTGCCACGCTCGCCCAAGGTCTTGCCCCCGACCGACCTAAGTGCTTTCACTGTGTGCTTCGTCCCCTTTGTTGCCCAGGCCGGTCTTTCTGCCTCCACGGGCTGCATTCGACCCCCGGCTTTTTTCGGTCTTGAGTATAAGCCTTCCCCCCCCCCTCCTTTTTGCGGAGAGTATGGGATAGAAAGTTTTTTCTTCGCTTTGCGTTTAGCTTACCTTCTGTCCCTCTGAAGTCCCTTTCTTTGGCTTGTCGTCTAGCGGAAACCGTCTAGCGACCCGAGGGCTTCTCTTCGCAGCCACCGGCGCACAATTTTGTTGAAAAAATGCCTTTCTCCGAACCGTTTTTCCCCCTCATCATTTTCCCGACTCAAGGTGGGAGAGGCCGCTGGCTGTCGCCGGGCGGCGGACACCTCTAGTGAGTCCTTTTTCTTCCAGTCCCACCTCTCGCCTTCCCGCTGGCGTTAGGAAACCCTTTTTGGTCCTTTTAGGCATTAGTTGAGTAGCGTCCGTTACTAGGTTTGGCCCAGTCAGTGTTGCAGGCCCCCACCGGATGGAGGCGGAAAGGAATCTTTTTTTCTCTCCGTGTTGGGTTTGCCTCGTTGAGGCAGCCTTTTTCTTTTTTTTTCTTGGCTGACCGTGACGTTTACCACTTTTGCTTTTGGTTCCGCAGCGCGACCTCTTGGACGAAGTAATGGACAGATGGGAGTGATTTTGAAACTGACTTTCCGAACCGCAGGTGAAATTTTCTGCCCCTTTCCCCCCCCTCCTTCCCCCATTCTTTTCCTAAGTTGGTTTTTTTAGGATTACGTCAGGAGGGTCGGTGAAGCCCATTTAAAAGGATTGGTTCTGAGTCCTTTTTCTCCCCCAAACGATCCCCGGTTTCCAACCCATCAATTAACCGGGAGGGACGGATGTAGAAAACCGTCTGCCTTCCCCCCCCATGCCGTCTGTTCCCCCGGGACACCACCGCTCAATCTTCCCCCCAAATACCTAGTTCCGCCAGTGTCCTCACGTTCTTTTAAAAAACTTCCGGAAGTTTCCGTCGATTCCGACACTTTCATTCACCCGTACGTCCTAACCCGCTTTCCTTTGTCTTATTAGGTACCCCAAGTTTCTATGGGCGTAGAACCTCCGATGACTCGAAATATGAGTCCTTGTCCCTCCCTTTTTTCCCTTTTTTGTTTCCGTTCCCCCTCCTGGTTTTGACCCGGTCCCCACAGGGTCAGAGATGTTTTTCACCTAGCTGGTCCATTTTTTTTTTTCACCTCGACCCCCCCCCGCCTACTGAATTTTCATAATAGTGGCTCCCACCCCCCCTTGTCGGCGGTCTTATTCACCCGGCAACCCTTTCTTAAAATCGCATGACGCGGCGGTTCTGATCCAGGAACTCCGGCCCGTTCGATTCTCTCCGTCCCCTCGCTAGGTCTTCCCTCACCTTTCCTGCACACTCCCGTTTTTTCGTCTGGAACTTTTTTCCCTTCCCCAAAAAAGACCCGTGACGTTTGACTCTCCTCGTCTTTTAGGTACCTACTGCTGATTCGAAGTGGCTCTGCGACAAAGCCGCCTCACCTGAAGAGGCCCCCCCCCCCGTCGTCTTTTTGATACAATCAAAGGATGCATACCCCTCAAACCTGTTAAGGTTTGTATGGCCTTGATACCCGTCGGAGACTTAGATCTTTCACGCCCCCCTTTTTCTATGAATCAGTCCGACATCATTCGCGTTTCTTACCTTCTGCGATCTAGGGCAAACTTTTCCCTTGGTATTCGGATACCTTCACCTTCCAACTCTGGGCACAGCCTAGAACTGGATTTTTCAACCCGCCCTGAGTCATCGACGCGCTCGACTCCAGCAACCTTTCACGACCTAATATTACTTGACTCGAACCTTTCAGGCTTCCTGCTTCCCCTGTCTGAGTCACACTGTGATGGCGGCGCAGCTTCACGCCAATCCATCGTCCCTTTCTCGTGTTCCCGCTATCGTGGTTACCGGTGCCGTCGTCCCAGGGTAGTGGAGTTTACCTCTAACAGTGTGTCGACCCCACCATCCTCGCCGCTGACTTCCTCTGTATCCCTCCCAACGTGTTCCTTTTTACCTTAGACCTTGAAGTCGATCGACACGTCCTGATTTTTTTTTTTCCCGTCCGTCCGCGATTTCTCATTAAGTCGGTCAGCCCGTTCCTCTTTTTTTTTTCCCCTTCCTTTCCAGGTGGATCCTGTGATATTCTTTTCTTTTGCTTGATCGTGCTCGCGCTATCTGGAGCGGACGAAAGGCTCTGGTTCCCGTGACGAACCCGGCAACTCTCGGGACTTCAACCCCCCCGACCCATAACCGCTGAGTATGTGTCACTCTTATTAAGTTGCCGTATTGGTTTTTTCGTGCCTTTTTTTGTGGATTCCCTGCCCTTTTCCGTCCCCCTTTCCTTCTTCTCATTGACGCGTGTCCTTCATGAGCCCCATTTCGCTAGCTTATTTGACGGTTTCTCGGACCGCAGAGCTTTTTCAAGGCCGGCACTTCGCTCTCGTCACCAGTTCGGTGCTGGTCTGCCGCATTGTCCACCCCTTCCGGTCGTCGTGATATGGACCGGTCGCCGGCGAACGTGCGCATCGAGCCTTTGTGATGATTTCGCGAATAGGCTATCTCTCCCGTTGTTTTTGGTTGAGTCAGAGTCTCTTTAGCGTTCCTCTCTTCCCTCCCTTCGCCCGGCTTTTGTTTTAACTTTTTCCATAAGTTTTTTTTTTCCTTTGACAATGTCTCCTTTTTTTCCCCCTTGCAGCGCAACACTTTTTCCTGCAGTGGTGTTTGTACGCGGCATCGCTCTTCTTTCCCCGAGCACAGGCACCAGTCCACTCAAGGCTCTCTCCCCTATTTCTTTTCTCTTCCCCAATTTCAATTGGCGGACCCCCTTCCATTCTTCTCTCACGCCGGGCAACTGCGGTCAATGCTCAGATGCAAGGATCAATACGACTTATACGCACAACTCTAAATTGCTATCGGGTTTATGTGGCAGGTTTTTTTTTCCTAGGGCGTTGCCTTCTCTAATTTGCTTCCCGCCGTTCCATCCAGCGAGAGGCGCTTGAAACGATCCCTCCATCCCCCCCCTTGACGGGACTCTGCAAAACTCGGTCCCCTTCGCTCACATTTGAGCCTCCGTGCGTTGTACTTCCTATTTTCCCCGGACGACACCGTGAGAGTCGCTCCCTTCTTGGTTTCTTTTTCTACCTGTGCACCCCGTGATTATAGGCCAACCGCCTCCGCGGGTCTACCTCAAGGTTTTCTAGTGCGCCCGTCTGTTAGTTATTCTAGAAAATTGGAAGATGCAACGGTGCCTGCAATATCGGCCCCCCGATAATGAGATTGTTTCGAGCTGACGCGCCCCCCCCCACCCACCCGTGGGACCTCAATCCGGTTTTGAGTCATTTTGAACGAGGATCTTCTCCTACTTTGAAGTGGAGAAGTGTATCTTTTCTTGCAGCTCTCAGGTGTTGGAGAAGTTTAGTTGTCTATGGTTTGAGCCCCCTGGGGAGCCCCTGGTATCTCCGCCGCACACCCTGAACCTCTCTATTTTTCTTTACCACAAACCCTTCTTTTACGAAACGAGAGCTCCATCTTCAGTGCGCTCTGCAAATCGTGATTTCGCCCTCCCCCCAGAACCGTTTTTCGGAAGACCGGTTTGTGTAGCCCACGTAGTTGCCGCGTCCATTTATCGCCTTTGGAGAACCCGATTTCCAACTTCTCTCCCACCCTTTAGGCGAAGCTCCCATCTTACGAGTTGCGGTGATTTGCCCTTTTGCGGGTGGTGCAGTAAGGAATTGGATTCAAGATCTTTCGTGCAGACTGGTGACCCATTATTTTGGGCTCGATCCCTTCGAGAATCAACCGGCCGAGGATTTCCTTTTTTTTCCTAGCCGTGCCCTTCTCTGCGATTACTGACGTTCCGTGCGTTGGACGACTCCTGCTTCCGTACCCCTGGGGGGCCACTTTCTATGTCGGCTTGACCGCAGTCTCGGTTCCCTTTTTTCGTGACCAGTGCTGCCCCCAAAGATTGGGGGAACCCCTCTCTAGCCCCGTTTTCCCAGCCTCTTGATCTTACGACGCCCACTGTGGAGATTTGCCCCCTGGTCTGTAGTCGGGACTCCTTTTTGTCTTTCAACCCAATACGAGCAGTCCTGCCGTACGCGGCCTCGGACGCGCTTTATTAACGTTGGCCTGGGAGTCATTCCTTTTTTTCCTCTAAGGATCCCGATCAAGTTTCAGGAACTGGTGAGCCCCCACCGGATGAGGCCGGGAGTAGGATTAGATCTGGTCCCTCGGTTAGGAGGTGGCCGGGTGACTCCCCCCTTTCCTGCGGTTTTCGACGGTCCTTTGCCTTCCCCCATCGTTTTTTACCAGTAAGTGGGATAGACGTACCGTCAGTTTTTCTGATTTTCCAGCAAGACGTTCGCGGCCTTTGGTTTTTTAACCCCTCTTACAATAACCCTGGAATCCTCTCTCCTTTTTTAACTTTGTGTTTTTGAGAGTTTTTGATGATCAGGGAGGTTGCCGCTGAAGACCACCTTCCTGGTTCGGACTGTCTCGTTACCAAACACTCTCCCTTCCGTCCCATAGTTATCCACTTCCTTTTGCGCGATTTCGAGATTTCAAGCGTGACAGTTCTCTGTACCCCCCAAGGTTTTACAGTGGTAATTTACCTGCACACCTACCACACCTATCTCCTGTCACAACCAACCAGGAGTCATACTTTTAGACCCCCTGTTGGTTTTGCCTTCACCACCTTTATGTTTCCAAACTTCCTCTCGAGGATCATCCCCACCCCCCCCAATCAAAAAAGTGCCAGTCCCTTCCAAATTTTTCCTTCTGGGGTCGTCTCACTCTCCCCCACCCCCCCTTCCACCCCCCCCCAAACTTCATCACCTTTGATAGGAGGTTTCGCTCACAAGCTGGAGCCAACCTATGAGCCGTGTCCTCTCTATTTTTCTGTCGGATCCCCAATGCTCTTTAGGCCCTTTTTCGATCAAACAGGTCAGTCTCTTATTTTTTCCACTACTTTTGCGGCGAGTCCTACAAGATGTCGCTCCTTACGGTTTACTCCCCCTATGTCACTCACCAGGTTCTGCGCGTTTTCCTTCACGCACCGGAGGCATGGCTCTCCGCGGGTCTGATCTCCCCCCATCGCTCTTCCCCGCTGTGATGGCAGTACAAGTCTTCCCTGGCGTCCCCGCCTTGTTTTCTTTTTTTGCCACTCCGGAGCCTTATTTCCTTACTGACATTAGTCCTGGCATCCAACCGCACTTGTAGATGGACTTTTCTTCGCTTTTTCTTTCGGTACCTTTTCTTCTCCTTGGCAGAGTCCAAAATCGCCTCACCATGGAGAGTCAGTGTAAAGTTAAGTTTGTGGATCCCCCCCTCTCTTGCCTACCCTTTTTCTTTTCAGGTTGTCGGGCTTTCGTTTTGGCATGTTTCCCGATCTCCCCTCTTTTCACTTCTAGCAAATTACGTAGCCAACGACGTATTGGAGGTAAGAGGCGATGCACTCTTTCTCGCTCTCGTCCGTCCCTTCTCAAAACCTTTTTGCCCTCTCCCCCTTCCCTTTTGCATACCCCCCCTGCCTGCGCACTCGCCCGATAGAAGATTACAAAGCCCAATTAAGCTACACCTTCGTACGTGCTTTCGACTACCTGTTTGTCTTCTTCTTACGTTCTCACTGTTTCTTTCTGGCGCGTGCAGCTACCCCACTTTTCTCCCCCAAGTATCGTTTTCCTTAGGAATAGGTCCCGTTTGCCGCGGCCACCTCTATCTCTTTTGCTTTACCCTCTAACCGGCGTGGTTTCTCACTCACCCCTGGTCATGCCGTGGCCGAAGCTGTTTGGTCTTGAGTGCTCACTTAGACGTGAGTCGACTAGACCGGTGATCTGAGCTGCCGCAACTCTCCCTCTCCACTGAGTTCTTGTTCAGGCGCCCGTTCGCGTTTTTGCCGGCCCCAGTATTCCCGCCGGTTTATATCCGTTTCCACGGCCCCTCGCAGCTCGCTGGCGCATTCATGTGGATGCCGACGCGACATTCTGGGAGTCATCCGGGACGCCGGCAACTTCGGACCCTGCAAACCCAACTTCAACCAACCCTCTCCTTGTATTATCCCTTTATATTCCTTTCGGGTTTTGATCCCTCTTCTCGTGTGTGAGTAGCCGTCCTTTTTTTTTGGATGTCACGACTTAAGGTGAGTCTTGAGCGGGCCTTTTTTCCTTCATCTCCCCCCTGTCACTGATGTTCGTTTTTTTTTTCCGGCCCCTCGGCCTGCGTCCTCAACAACTGCATCGAGGATTCCCTGTTTTCCTTTGCCCCGTGACATGCCGTCTTTTCCTTACTCCTTTTTTTTCGTGTAAAGCCTCGAGTTCCTATGCATGTTCATCGCTGCGGCATGTAGTGACATGATACGGCGTGA
>Ga0179591_1261494_pt1 | contig 11425 bp, 10 predicted proteins | sample CZOMad2_1_08_16f_FD_182891 | JGI IMG/M metagenome (GOLD analysis project Ga0179591, IMG submission 182891) | Vadose zone soil fungal communities from Angelo Coast Range Reserve, California, USA - CZOMad2_1_08_16fungal (PacBio error correction) | ecosystem: Environmental > Terrestrial > Soil >... | reverse complement strand
ACTCCGTAGGAGCTGTACTTAGTCTATCTTGAAAAGACATTTTCCCCCCAGCACCGGGGCGTCACCGACTCCCTGATGCGTTGCATCCGCGACTGATGGCGCTGTCCATGGTAACGCCTTTCCCCAGCCCCCCGGCAAAGTTTTTTCCCCCATTCAATTTAGTTCAGGCTCTATGCGTCAATCCGGCACTCCCCTCCGCACTTCAGGGCTGTTGCAGCAGCACCTCTAAGAAGAAGTCGCCAAGGAACTGGATTTTAGTTTTTTCCCGTGCTTAGCTATGGCAGTGGGTGACGCCTGATGCCCTGGCTGACGCACCCTCTCCCTCCTGCTGCCCTCCACGGTCTAGCAGTTCCCCTTCCCCCCTATTTGTGGAGCGGGCCCTTCAAGAACCCCTCCCTTTGGCTGACGCCTGTCAATGACTGCAAGCCGTGAATGGCGTTGCCGTCCCCCCCCTAAGGGCCCGATTCACGACCAAACGTTTTTAGGACTCCTCAACCGAAAGCCTCTGGGTCCTTCAGCGAGCCCTTCCCACCAGGCTAGACCCTGCAGCAACGCCCCGCCTCTTACCGAGTCCCATATCTGCGCCCTGTCGTGGGACCCACCTTTGACCCGGAGAAGCTATATGCACCGCACATCGGGTTTTTTTGTTCAGCTTCTGTTCTGTGGGGCTTTTCTCGACCAGGCCCCGATCAGCTTCCTCCGATGGATGAGGCAGCCTCATCCGTTCTTCGCTGATTTACATTTTTGGTTCCTTCGACGTCGTTTCGGACTCAATTCTTCCCTGCCTTTCTTCCTCCCGGCCCGGAAAAGAAACTATTCGCTTTTTCATCTCTACCCTTGGGTGACCGCCGCTGTTTCCCAGCAATCGGCAAGACCCGGTTCCCCCTTCATCGAAAGGATGATTGCCGCCCGGACCACTGGGGGTTTTTGTTGGACAACAGCCTTGGATCATCTGACACCTTCCTTTTTCTTTTCTGCACCCCCCTTTTTTCTTTCTATTCCCGGGGACGATTCGACGGTGGGCTTCACGTACCGTCAAAGCTTAATGTGGTAGGGGGGGCCCTTTGATCGCCCGGCCTCCTGTTTCGAGGATCACTTTTAAATTCTACTGAGCTCTTTTTCACGCCATGATTTTTCCCAGCGACTGGCTTTCTCGTTGCAAACCTCAGTGGGGCAAGGCTTCAAAATGTTGATGTGCAACTCCACTCTTGTTTTCTTCGTCGGACCCCTTGCCGTTTGCGTTTCGGCTCGGTTCGTGTTTTGTACCGGATTTGGTCAAAGAAGGTCGGACCCCTAGGGTCGGATGGAATTTTTACTCCTTACTCCCTCTCGAGTCTTTGTCATACTTGTAAAAGCATTAGTGTGACTTTTCTCCTTCCCTTGTTTCCCATAAGAGGACATTTTATAAAAGACAATTCCCCGCCGCGCGGCGTACTTTTTTTTTAAAGCTCCTGTACCCAAATTTCCACATATCTTGCCTTCATTGATTTTCCCACCGAGTCTTTGTTGCAACGTCCCCCCTCCCGCTTATTGATAGTTGATTTACTTTCCCCTCAACCTCTTCACACTTTTTCCCCAATCGGCTAGTTACTTCACACGTGTTCGCTTGGGCAAAGTGGCGCAAGAAACATTCTTTTGCCCCCTCCTTTCTTTTTATAGAGTTGCGAATTCCACATTCCCCCCCCCGCATCCTTGTACTTCCTTCTGGGTCCCATTTCCTCCAACGCCTCTCACCTACAGCAGCTTAAGCCCTGCACTGCAGCTCCCTGAGATCTCACCGATGGATGATTTCTGACTCGTAGAGATGTTTTGTTGTCTTTCTTTTTTTTGCCATGCCATCACTCCCGGGGATTGACCCGTACCCCATGTCTTTTCTCTAGCGAAAATTATTGTCTCTCTTTTTAGACGTGCTTTGCTCTCCCCCCAAAATGCATGAGGCCTAGCCTCTTTGATCTCATTTGCCCTGCCGCTCTTTCGGTGTTTTCGACAAATGTGAGATCCTCCCCCCCTGCTTTTGAAGTTCTGAAAAAGGACCTTTTCTAAAGGGATACCCATCTGCATCGCGCCTTCTCTGCGGATCCTTTTCTCCGAATCATTTCCAGAGTCCTGGTCATTTCCTCCTCTGCGAGGCTGTTTTGGGTGGGGTCAGACCCGCATTTTTTCTTCACGTGAGGTTTTCTGGCATCTATTTCCCTTTGGCAGGTTCAGTAAGGTAAGACTTCTTTTTGTCGGCACGATTTGACCGTAACGAACCTTGAATCCTCCTGAAATTGGAAGGGAACCAACTTCCATTCTCAACGGACGTCGTTTCAAGCTTCTTGGGGGATGACTTCCCCCCACCTCATGGGTGTCCTGAAAGGCCTGATCGTCAGTTTTCGCTCCGTCTTAGAATCTCGCCGTTGCCCCCTGCGCCGGCCGTCCCAAATTTTTGCATCTGCGCTCGATTGACTGAGATTTTATCTATTCCCTCCCATAAGTTTGTTTCGATCACAGGTCTTCCCAAGGCGCGCGCGATTTCCCTCCATGCCACTTGTCTTTGATGATTCCTCGCAATTGCCGGCGCCTTTTTCCCTTGACGCCTGCCAACGTTTCAGTCCTTCTTTGCCTTAACCCGGTTTTTTTAGTTTCTGTAAGATACCACACCTCTGCGGGGTGTTCGGTGCCTCGGGCCGAGGGGCCCCCCCCCCGTACTTGGCAATGCCCTAGTAGTCTCCGTCAATGTGGGTTTTCCTCAATTTTGTGACAACCCTCGCCTGTCCCTTTGCAATTCCTGCCGCGCTGCCCCCAAATGTCACTCAACTGCCCTGACCCATTTGCTGCGCTGCATCCTTCCTAAAATGGCCATGAATGGTTCACTTCTCCGGACCCCTTAGGAGACCGAATGATGGAGTCTTCCATGTCATTCTTTTCGTCCCTCTTTTTCTTTTTCCTTCCCACCTGTCCGGGCGGATTATCCCCACCAGTCGCCACCACCTAAGAGACCCCCTTTTGTCCCGCGAGATAAGATACCAAAAAATGCTCGTGCGTGTTACTCGCGCCATTACCCTTCTGATCAGAAGCTTCTTTTCACTCGTTTGCGCTCCTCCGCGCGCTCTGTCTACTTGATGTCTGTTTCGACTGACATTTTTAATTTTTTAACCCACTCAGGCGACGCTTTCTCAAAATCTTGGATCGTCACGGTTCGCTCCATTTCCTGGGCTCCGATGTTTATTCTCCCCCCCCGGAATTGGAGGTCATTTGCAATTTCCCAGATTGTCCAGAGAAAAGGGCCTCTTTTAGTGTACAAGGCGCTGCTACTCTGTCTATCCGCGGTCATAAATTTTGTGTCTCGGCCAAGACCACGTTGCAGTAACCTAGGGACGTTCATTTTCTTGTACCTCCTTGTTAGAGAGGACCCTCCCTTTCTCCCCGTCGTGGATGTTTCTTTCCACCACCGCCGTTGGGCACCAAGCGCACATGTCCTAGCGCGATATTCTGTTTGGCAACCGCTTTACCCCCCCCCTCAGCAGCGGGTACAGATTTTTATTTTGATACACGTCTTCTCTTTTCACCATTTTCCTGTCTCCCAGAGTTCACCACGTCTTCCCTCTCCCTCGGCGGCATATCGAGCTTTTGTTTTAGTTAGTAAAAGCCATTACCACTGACTGGGAAGAACTTGTTAACCTGGCCCAAACGGAGCCGGCCGAATCGCGGCCGGTAGCCACAGTTTCAGTTCCCGCAATACTTTCTTACCTCACAGTCTGTTTGGTTTTTGACCCCCCCGGTGACTTTCTTCGGCATGGGTAGTTTATTTGCGGTTGACAGGCCCATTAGAATTATCTTTCGCCTATCCCATTGGCCCTTCTACTAGCCTTAACAAAACAGGACCACATTCCTCTGTGTGGGATTTACGGGCCTCCCCTTAGTCCCCCCCTCTCTCTAATCCCACTTTTTTTTCCAATGGCCTGAAAAGTCTCTCCAGATGTCCCTAGACAAACCATTGGGCAATTCTTGGTATAATATACTTCTATTTCTGTGCCCCCCCCCCTTTCTTTTCGCCCCCTCTTTCTGAAAATCTGCGTCACCCTCGTAGTCGCGCAGATGCCCCGATCCACTTCCCGGTTAAGCCCGGCGGCGACAGCTTAGTGAGATTATTGATCCCTCCCCCCCGCCGTTCTTTCGTCACAATTTTTCCCATTCTGATTCGTATTGTGCTTTCCAGCTCTAAGGAGTGTCAACTCTTCTCCCTTTTAGTGTCCCCAGCGGACCCTCGTTCCCCAGACCATCCTCTTGCAACTGCACCCCCATTATCGGATGCTCATTGAATCCTAGAGCACATTTCTTGAATTGTTTCCCCCAGCCTCTTCTACACCCTTTTCTTTAGAGGGCGGGCTGTCTTCCCTTTTTCTCGTGTTCATCTTGGTTCCTTCGATTCTGAGTAGTTTATCCCTAAATTGCTTTCCTCAATTCGGTTTTTGACCCCCCCCCAGTTCTTGTAATTTCCTCCAGATAAATTCGGTCTTCTGTAAGAGTCTTCGATTTCCTTGAAGGGCGTTTTCCCTCCCATGAGATAGCTTCCTTGTCCCTGCAAGAAGGATTTGTGTTCTTTGGATGAAGTTGTGACCCCCTTTTGGTCCCAACATCTTTCCCTGCAACGTGACCTATGCTAAGCCCTTCCACCAGGCTCACTCGCATTTGCCTGGGGTTCCTTCTTTTATTGAGGAGGTTTGACGTCAGTTAGAGCCAGTGTGAAGTGAGGAGAGTGCCTTCTTGGCGTTCTTCTCCTGCATCCCCAGCCGATTTTCCTTGGTTCAACTTGTTTCCGTTTTGCGCCGCGGAGGACATTTCCCCGTGTGAATAACCCATTTCCTTTCGAAAGAATTCTTTTCGATTTCCAAATTGTGCATGCTTGGCGCCCCACATGTGCTCTTTCAGTTAATCTGGCAGTGACCTCCAGACCTCTTATATCTCTTAATACCCTCAGGTGGTTTTAGACCGATCTATTTTTCAGGCGTACGTAAGGATGAGATCCTGAACGTACTTTGTGCCCCCTCTACAACTTGGAGTATTCCGCAAAGCCAGGGCTTTCTCCGTACCGTAGGGACGCGCGGACTGGTCCTCCCCGCTCTCTAAGTCAAGGCAACAAGTTTTTTCAAAAGTAACCCCCCAAACCTTTCCTCCTTTTTTGATACCCTTCTGAATTATGCTCGCCATCCTGCACGCGCCGCCCCTTCCTTGCGGTTTTTTCTTGCCGTCCCCGTCCCAACGAATCTGACGAAGTCTGAACAAGGCCCATGGGATGCCCTTTTTTTGATGCCTCTCAGAGGCACGTGTGGTTTCCCGCTGTATGGATCCTTTCTTCACCCCCGCCGTTCTCCTCCCAAGGTACTCTTCTCAGGAAACCTTTTTCTTTTGCGGCTTTTCGCCGCCCCTCCCCCTGACCTCCTTAGACGCCCGATTGATATAGTCACTTTCCCTGCGGAATCCCGTTCCCCTTTTCCGTTGAAGGACAGTCCTTTTAGGACGGACCAATTACCCAGGAGGACCGACGCCCCCTTTACCTCGCTTCTGCACGGCAATCGTTTCCGCCCCCTGACATGCTCACCCCTCGCCTATGGTCCAGTGTCTCGAGCGGACGTGGGACACCGCCATCTAGGCGCAGTGATCTGAACCATCTATTAAGAGCCATTTGTTTTGGTTGGTTCTGGTGCAAGCGGCTTGGTATGGATGGGGATCGATGCGGACGCACTTATCATTCTTACCTTTCCCCGCATTAGTTCATTTCCGTCCGCTCCCCCCTACCTGACGTCGTTAGATGTGGGTGAACGACTAGCTTCCGTCCTTTTCGTTGCATTGGTACTCCAGATAGCGCAATAGTACTTCCAGCCCCCCCCGGACGTTCTTCTCCCCCAGCAAAGACTTCCCTCTCATATGTTCTTTCTTTTGAGTACATCGTTTTTAACTAGCCTGTTTTTTCATTACGCAATGACCGTGCACAATTCCAGATACCAGTTAATTTGAGCCCCGAAATCCATGACAAGAAATGGGTCCTTCCATCTAGCTTTTCCCTTCCCCCCAACTGGTGGATTCGATCGCGGTGGCTAGGCGCCCTGGGGTCTTGTCTCCCTTGGTCATATTCAACCCGATGATTTTGGTTAAGGGTTTTCGCAGTGCTCGATTTCCCCAGGCATTCAACGAGGCTGCCCCGATAAATCGCTATGTCCTCTTTCAACCGTGATCTCCCTTACGGGCGCGCAGAGTCAACAACCTTCAGGGGGGCCACTCCCCCAATAGGATGTGTCCTCCATCCTTCCTTTTCTCCTGTTGGCGAAATGAAGCGATTGCCGGCAGGAACTTCCTAGGTGGTTTTCATTTCTTCCCTCTGGTTCCCTCGCATAATTTCCTGGATACACCCCCGGAAAACTGCCAGATCGATTCGGTCCGCACCGGGCGGCGGATGAACGAGTCCGTTCAACTAGGATTATGATCCTATTTTGAAAAATAATGAGACCCCACTACACTCCCCTCGCGCCCTTCGTTTGTAAAAAGCGCCGGCACAAGATTTTCAACATATATCGCCCGCGGTCCTTTGCCCCGATTCGTTTGGAAACCTCCTTCCTTGATCGCGCTTTCCTTTTGCCTTAACTGCGTTGAACACATTCTTCCAAAGAACAACTAGGCCGACCTGCACACGTGTCTTTTTCCACCATCTGAGCAATCCCCATTATGAAATGAGTATGAAAGTCTTCTGGCTTTTTTACCCCCCCCCCCCCCCGCATCCTTGTTCGCGACGCTTCTGCCAAATTGCCGCAGGACGCCTTCCTACCAGACTCCAGGAAGCATCAATCTCCTCACTATTTCTCCCCTCCCATAGTATTGAGGCTCAGTGCGTTCGCCGGTCTTTTGTTTGCGTTCCTTTGCGTGGGCTTCCAGGAATCCCCTCCCTGACAACTACATGTAGCGGATCAGAGTAGGCACCCCCCCGTATGAAGAGTCTTTCTCTGTCTAATCAGTGGCTGGCGCGATCCCACTGAATTTTATCGATCCCACAGGTACTGGCTCTCGCTGACAACGTTGCGTTCTTGTTGCATTGAGGCTCCTCCCGTCCATGCATTTGGGAAGGCGTCCTTATCGTCTCGTGTTAGTGATTCTTCTTGCGTCTTTTAGGATACAGACCTTTCTGTAACCTGACGTAATTTAAAGTAATCTTGCCATTCTCCATCTCGATTTTTGACCAGCATGTGTCCTGCAGTTGCGGTCAGGTGTCCCTAGCGAGGAATTTAGCGGACTGTTTGCAGGAAGATCGAGTATGTCTATTCAGCCGAACGTCCACTTTCAAGACCTTATCCTTTTTTGACGAGTGGCCGTATTACCCCCGTACGCAGCGGAGTGACTGATATACCTTCCCGACACATTCCATGGGTTAATGAAAGGTAGTCTCCCTTTTCCTTTGTTCTCGCCGGAATTGTCGCGGAATTGCAGCATCGCACCAGTTGCTGAGCCGTTCTCCTAATTGTGCGTCCACCCTTATTTCCCCTTATCATCCTCCGTGTTGTGTGCGCTTATATACCGGTTATCCTCCCTATAAAAGTTTCGATCTCAGGCTCCCCCCCGTGCTGATGATTCCGTTTTTTTTCAGCCGGGCTATTTCTACCTCCTGGAGAAACCGTGACGATCATGCCTTTTTCCCCCATGGCTTGCGGAATGGCAAGAACTCCTCCCGCTGCGACGGTCTCCGTTTTGTCTTATGTCCGGAATGCACCCCTCTTCGTTAATGTTTTTTCGAAAATCGTGCCTGACAACTGCTCTCTTCCTGCCCCCTGCCTCTTCGTCCATTCTGCGCTTCTCACCTGACTCCAAGCCCCCCCATGCTTTTCCCCCCTCCCTAGCTCGCCCTTTGTTAGAAACTTTGCGATGCGAACTTTAGAGGTCTCAACCCCTTCCCCTTTCCTGTCGACGTTCTCATCCGATCCCGGGATCGTTCGTTGCGTTGCGCCTTCCCCCTTCATGCGAGCACCTCATTCGTCCCCCCCCTCGATGCGCTTTTTAGCGAGATCAAAGATCTCTCGCAAGATGTCGAGGTGATCGCTCCCCCTTCCCAGAAGTTCCCTTTCCCTTTTTTGCGATACGCTCGCGCGACATGGTTCTTGGAATCCTGCTTCTCGTAAAGCCTACATGAATGACTTTAAACCCCCCCTGAGAGATGTTACTTATCCCCCCATTGCTCATTTTTCTTTTTCGCCCAGTGCAGGTATTCCTCTTTGTAGGTTTCGCGGTGGCTGCATTACATCCCTTTTCGGTCTCGACCCATGATGCGGTTTTTTTGGGTTTCAAAGGTCGCTCCCTCTTGCTTTTTTTAAATTTCGTGCTCGCATTTGCCCCCCCCGCTAACACGTTTGCCTTCACTCGGCCGATGTCTTTGGTAGTCCTCGCATACCGGCACAGACTCGCGTTCCTTCGATTTTTAGTTAGTTTGCCCAAAGAAGATTTTTGCCAAGGTTCCCCCCTCTCGTCTTATTTTCACTTCTTTCTTTACACACCACTCCGCCGCGTCGCTATTATTTTCTCCACATGTCTCTTCGTTTCCCTCCGTAATCCTTTACTAATGTGTCAAATTTCTTCGTCCCCTACGGAGTTCCGTCCCCTCCCGTTAGCGTTCTGACAGTCCCTTTCTCCTATTCCATTTCTGCATAGGGTCCGACCTTCTTTTCCAATCTTTTCACCCATGGCCGGTCCGCCTCAAGCCAGGAACATTAGACACAGGTTCTCCTTCAGTGCAACTTAGTCACATCACCCCGGTGGAGACGTTTGAGTTCACACAGAGTTGAACTCTAGAAGTAGATGTTCTCATGGTCTCTTCACGGGAATTTTTTCTCATTTATCAGATTCCCTTCTACATTGGAGACTGATCCAATCGATGTTCCATCCCACCCCTTCCGCTTTGACTTCTCCGTGAGCCACCTTCCCCAAAAACAACCGCCCCACCCAACCCATACGTCACGCGATCTGTTTCCCCAATTGTTTTTTCCCAAGGGAATTCAGCGTCACTCTTTCGCTGACACAAAATTTGGTCAGTTACCTTTCTAATAATTTTTTAATTGTTGTTTCACCTGTTTCTTTCTGAATGTGGAACATCGGTGTCCACCTCGTATTCGCGCAGCTTCTCTCTCCCCCATTGCTTTCGCTCTTGAGGGATACGTCGTGCCTCCTCTATGAGTTCTTTTTAACCTCCCCCCTTAGAGTCCTCAAACCTCCGCTCGTAGTGAGTCGCCTTCATCGCAGACTTCGGAACGTTCCTTATCGTGCCGTAGCCCCTAGAACCCCATCAGACCCCAGACAGCTGCAAAACCCCCCCGTCCTGTTGAGATTGACCTCCGTCGCCCATTTTTCGTCCAGTCCTCTTCTGTATACAACTTGCCTCGTCTACTGTCCGGGGGTCTTTCTACTTTCTTTTTTCCCATTCTTGAATCATAGATTTATGGTTTGTCGCACGTATTTGTAGTCATTCACTTCGGGTCCCGTCAACTCATTCACGGGGTCTGCCGTTCGGCATTGACTATTTCTATTCACTCGGAGAGTGCTTGACTTAGGCAAGTAACAAAAAAATAGAGCCCATATAGAGAAAGTGTTCTACTTCCCCCTTCCGTTTGAATGGCTTAGCAGCTTCATTCCCGCTTCCCTCACACTTGAATCTGATACGCCGTCAAACCATCCCTAAGCGCAGTGCCTTGTATCCCCTCCATGAGTAGAGGTTTTCTGGCCTTTGATGGAGCAAGCCCATGAATGTTCGGCTCTCTGACGGTCTTTGACGCGATAGACCCCCTTTTGAAGTCCATGATGACCTTTTCCCTTTGGGGTAATTCCTTTCCGCGTTGGGACCATGTCCGATTCCTCCGGTCAGGATGCCCCACGCCCTTTCGCTGCTCTAAGACCAGTTTCTCTTTCTTTGGAGCAACCCCGTTTGCTCCTGGATCTCCCGGACTTCATCTGAGTTATACTCTTTCTCCTCTTTGTTTGTGTTGGTCGATCCTCAGTATTCTTCCGGGAGATCCTTGCATTTTTCTTTTTCCCACCGGGGAGCCCAACAGAGCAAAGGTCGACCCTCCTCCCGTGATGCATCCCGGTCCCGTATTCCTGGCGGGTCCCGTTCCGCGCCTACAAGACCCCGGCAACCCCACGGTGACTTCCCCCCAGACTCTGATTCCCTTGTCTCGCGGCGACATCCTCGCCTCACTTCCGGGTCTCGTGCTTCGAAACGCAAAAATATAAATTTTCGAAGTCGTCCCCCCCCCCCATGGAATGGTTTTTCTTTTGTTTCGGCTTCTGGTCCGGCGGCCCGGTGGTCTGGACCGCGGCAAATCTGACCATTAGTTAAGAAGATCCCCGATTGACAGGCATTAGCCCCCCTGGTATTTTCTTCTCTGTTCCCCTTCTTGGTTTTGACCCTGCATTTCAAGTCACTCTAGCGCGGAGTCTCCCCAATTGATCTCGTCAAAGACTTCAAAGACCGTGAAGCGTTGGATCACCCAGGTCCCTTCCGCCCCCCTTCTTTGACGACAGACCCCCCTTCCGCTTTGAGTTTACCGGAACAACAGAAGTCAGAACCCCAGGTCTAGACCCGATACCCTGCCCTCTATAAGATTTTCCTGTGCGAGAGGTACGGGTGACACCTGTCAATCTGGCGCAGCTATCTGCCCCATCGCATTCGTTCCTTTTGGCTGTTTGTGCATCCTCTGAGTATGGATGTCGCTACATTTTTTTCCAGGTCCACGATCCAGGAGGACGTTCCCGCCGCTCCGATGACGGCAGCTCACTACCCGCAGTTTGTTCCTCGTAACGGGTTTTCGTCCGCTCGACGTTGCGCGAAAATTTTAAGATCTCGCCTGGAATTATTGCCCCCAGACCCGGCGGAGTTTTTGAAACGAAAGTCATCTACCCTCTTCCTCGTCTCGACCTCTTTCGTTTGGACGCGTTTTTCCCCAGCCAATCGGCCAGCCTTTCCCCCCATTCCCAGATACAGGATGAGCTCCCGCCCCTTCCACTGAACCATTGTTTTTTTCGACAGCTTGACTTTGCATGTGCCTTCCCCCCAACAAATTGGGATTCTCCGCTTCTGACGTAGTAGACGGGGTGTGGATGAAACTTGATACTTGACAAAGCCGTCCATTGGGTTCCTTTTTTTTTCCGTTACTCATCCGGCAGCACCATGTCGAGGCGAAAGACACTTTCGGACTGCTCGCACGCCAGAGCTACCCTGAGTCCTTGAGACCTTGGCCACGAAAGTTGGAAAGACCCCCCGTTTGCTTTTTTTTTCCCCGTATTGACTGGCCTGAGAACATGTGGCGAACTTTTCCGATTGCGGCGGCCCTTCTCCGGGTTTTCTCCTGAGTTTTCAAAGAAGGCGTTCCCTAGGAAAGAAGGAAATGGCTTTATCCAAAGGACATGA
>Ga0179591_1382145_pt1 | contig 11426 bp, 8 predicted proteins | sample CZOMad2_1_08_16f_FD_182891 | JGI IMG/M metagenome (GOLD analysis project Ga0179591, IMG submission 182891) | Vadose zone soil fungal communities from Angelo Coast Range Reserve, California, USA - CZOMad2_1_08_16fungal (PacBio error correction) | ecosystem: Environmental > Terrestrial > Soil >... | reverse complement strand
ACGGAATTTTTCCTCAGTAAAGTACCTTCTCGTAACTTCCCACTGACCCTTCTCCAGTATTCTCTGTTTTCCCTTTCGGCAATTCCCCTCCATTCCTTCAATGATTTTTTTCTTGGAATGTGTCGTCTTGTCATACTACCGGTTTTGGTCCCCCCTGTTTTCTCCCACCACAGAATGCCGTCTGTATCGTACGCTGTAATTATTCTTGCCTTTCTTCGCCATCTTCCCTTAGCCCCCTCAATCTCCTCCGAGTTAAAAGATGACCCTCACTGACATTGCGCTCGTGGCTCCAACCCCCAGATTTCATTATCCTCATACAGCAATGGTCCATCTCCTCTTAGACTCCTTTCACCACTTAATCTCCTTTTAAACCCCCCATCCCAGTAAGCGAGTCAAATAACGGTATTAATAGTTTGGAGGGTTGGGTTCCGTGTCTTATTTTTGTTTGTGTGGTTGTGTGTGGGGTCTGCCTGTATCCTTTTTGGTGTGTAGTCTCCACAACCAGCCTATCCCCCGACGAGCCCGGTTCCTTCCCTTTTTAGATCTCTTTCCAAAAAGGTACTTGACTCAAGAAAGTTTTCACGGAAGATCCTTGACGGCGGATTCGCGTGGGGGAAGACTTTTGTTACGCATCTGTCCCCTCTCTCATTACTTACTGACCTCCCTTCCCAGTCCGTCCTCCTGTTTACGCGGCCCAGATTATGCTGTCTTTTAGCCCCACGACACCGGCGTGCTCCTGGAGTCTATCCCCGTCTCCCACCATGACCCATGGGTTTTTACGTGATTCATTCCCTTCGCCTTCCCTTGCTGCGCCTACTCCCTGAAGACGTTACGCGTAGGACCTTCTCCTACAAGCTGGGTTGCAGCGCTCTCGCGTCCGCAAGCTTCCGCCGCTCTAAGCAGTTTCTTCTTCCCTTCAAACTCACAAGCTATTTGGACCCCTCTCTCTTTCTCTCTACTGCGCGGAGTCGTCCCCACCACTCTTTTCCCCCCCAGCCCGCGATTGATTTTTTCTTAAACCGTCCCTATCTATTTATCGAGTGATGGGCCAAAGTCCAACTTCTTTCTGGTGGCGTCACGCCCCTCCCCTGTCCCTACTCAGACGGCCCTGTCTCCCTTCTCATATTACATGGTCCTCTTTTCCCTCCTAACACCCGCTCCCCCGCTGACTCCCGTAGGCCCTCCTCAACCGAAAAGAAGCGTGGGACCTTGCCGTTTTTTCTTGGTCACCCCTCTTTTTTTCCCTCCCGCGCCTTATTTTCCTTTTCAACCTAAAGTTTTTCTGCATAGGTTGTACGTTACACCAACCCTTTCCCCACGTTCACTCAACTTTTTCTTCTCTTCCGTACTCTATCTCCCCTTTCCCCTCAGTGTATGGCTACTTCCCGAACCCTGAAGTGTACGACCTTTCAGGACCGTTTCAAGGCAGTATCCCCATAAGTCCTCAGAATTGACTCCCTCGCGTTGCTTTCTTCACCTCTCTTCTATTTTTGCTTTGAAGGCTTTGGAAAAGGATCCCGTTCTTCGAGTAGGCTGACGGGAGACGTCCCCTTGCTGGGTGGCCCTCTTTTTTTTTTGTTCTTTCGATGTTTTGCCCCCCAGACTTCGTCCATTATAAGGTTATGACCCCAGTCTTCCCGAATTCGTCTTCGAAACCTTCCCCAAACATCCTCTCCTAAGGGTTCCCTCTTCACAGTCTTGCCCCTTTTTCCGGCTGGGTGTTGAGTCTCGGATTTCTTCCTCCTCGCCTTTAAGCCTCATGCGATTGAACTAGCGGTTGGGCCAGTTACTTGAAACCTAACCGTTTTAGAGCCCCGTCCAGCGTCTATTGTTTGCGACCGAGGTTACTTGAATTGCAAATTCTTCATCTGAGCCTCCCAGCCTTGGCTCCTTTCCCCTTCCCTGGCAACTCTAATAAGCGCAAATGATACCTTTTGCCACTTGGCCGACCCCGGTTGAATTCTTGTTTTTCGATCTATTGCCCAATTTTTATTGCGAGTTCCACTTTTTTTTTCCTTGGACCTTTTTTAGTACCTCTTCCCGTCACCCCCAGCAGACTGCTATGGTTGGATGTGCCCCTAAGCTCACCGGATGTTTCTTCTCCCTTGCCTGAATCATTCCAATCGTCCCCCCCCAACACTCTGCCCCACGGCCCCCCCGTGACCTTTTCTTTCCCCCCTGCCTATCAATCGCGTGGTTTTGCTTCTCGAACATCTCAGACGCCAGTAGAAATACTCTCTTGTTTTCCTCCGGTCTTTGCTCCCCCTTCTTGCGTAAAGTAAGATTCTCTCCAGGCCTTTCCGTATTTTTCGTTCGGTTTTATATGTACCGCATATCCGGTAAGAATTCACGGCCGTTTTCTTTTACCCTCCCGACCGAACGTTCCCCCATAGTTGGTCACGGTTCCCGAAACATCGTTAGTTGAACATAAGCCGTCTGCCAGGATTGGCACCAGGGTCGTTCCCGATCTGTTCCCCAAACTCTCTAGATCGCCGCCGATGGTCTCTTCCCCCATTTCCTTGACGCAGCCCGCCCTATTTTCATAAATTTGATGGCTTACAAATCCATTTTTCTTTTGACCCCCCCTTTTTTTCAGCTTCTTCCTAGATCCACAACTCCAGTCATCCGTTCCCCTTCTCCAGACCTCTCCTCTCAGTTCTTGCGATGTATTAACGCTTCCCCCGCATCCTTGCGACCTTCGCGGTGACATCGCCCGAGCCTGTTCCCCTCCCACACTTTAACACATTCTCTTAGAGTTTGTTTTAGCCCCATTTCTCCTATGATTCGAACCCAGGAGGGGGCCTTTGTCATATTATGTTAACTGTAGTCGGCTTCATCCTGTGTCCCGACGGGAATCCGCAAAAATGGCATCCTCTTTTCTTCGAGATTTATTTCCTTCGGTACTCGCCCCTCCCCCCACGCCGCTGAATTAGCTCGCGTTGTCCTAATTCCTAGTAAACTCAGACTCTCTTTCTTCCTTTCCGGTTTATCCGTTCATTGTTCCCGTTTTTTCCCACGATCCCGGCCTTCAGCAAGCTTAGATCCTAACGCGCTTTCTTCTTTTGCAGTTCCCTTTCTACTCCCTGTTGTTCGCTTTTCCCCCCATACCAACGACCCCCTAGGGTCAACCGCCTGACCCACATATTCGCACCATGCATACGCTAGGGCGGGTTCTCATAGACCGATTCTCCTTCCTCTTTTTCGCTTCTCATATTATTCGGCCTTTTTGCAATACCTTTTCCGTGTTCACGACGGCTTTCCTTTCGGATCGGATGTTCGAGGTCCAGGCGCTTACTCTAATCCTTTTTCTTAGCACGTTGCTTGGCGGCGCCACCCCTCTTCCCCCGTCATATCCAGTGCCCGCCTGCTTTTCCCATAATGTCCTTCCGCGTCTTGAACCCCACAGTCCTTGATGATGGTGCCGACAGAGGTCCACCCATGGGGCCATTGTTCTGATTTCGTCGGTACGGGCATACAGCCCCTGCCTTTTTCTTTCTACACCCCGTAGAGTCCACTTTTTCACAGAAGCCTCTATTCAATGGGGGCGCCACGTAGCACGTGAGTCTGTGTCCTTTGGACTACCCGTCTCGATCGCTGTTACCTGTCCTGCGTCACTTTGTGTTTATGTGTTGCAAGTGTTGCGATTCGGCCCTTTCCTCCAAGAGGACGCCAAGAGTCGCAACCGATGGGTCCCAACTGGATGTCCTTCATCATTCCGGGAGACGTACCTTCATTACCCTCCTATGAACTTGTCCTTTTTCTTCTTTGCTCTAGGTGCTTCGTTAAAGCATTTCTTTATTTTCGCGAGATCTGCTTTTCCCTCAGCCTAGTGTTTTTTATTCTCTCCCTCTCCTAGACCAGAGTCGTCCGACCCCCTAGGGAGATGCTAACTCACAGGAAACAACTTTTCCTAGCGATTTTTTCCCCCTTTCCTAGTCATACAATTGTCAAGCCCCCTTCCTAACCATAGTTGGAACTTCTTTTTAGATTCTTTCTGACAATAGGCTTAAAGTTTTAATCTTCTTTCAAACTCACCCCCACATTTCCCCAAAGTGCCCCCGTTCAATTACCAGCTAATGCTCAATGTATTCACCCTTCCCTCCCGTACAAGTCCTCCGTTTTTTTCTGCAACGCTTTAGCGGCTTTGCAAGCTGGATTCGATACATTTGGGGTTACACCTCCCCCTCATTTTCCCCTTCTTCACCGACCAGAATCCCCCCGTCAGCAATTAAGTTTTCTGCTCATGTAGTACCCATATCAAGCTGTTTTCACTTACAGAAGTTTTTTCCCGTATCCATTCGGGTTGGCTCGCACAGTCTATTTGGTCCCTATATTTACTCTTTATCCCCCTTCTCCGCACCTTACTTGGAGTTCACCGTCCTTCTATTCTGCATTCAACCCCCCTCCTGGTTCTAGAAAGAGTATCACAATTGGGAATTTTTCTTTTCCTCCCCGGTTTTGTCCCCAAACCTTGTCCCCCCTATTCTACTTTTCCACCCAAACTATTTATGAGAATCGGTGTAGATGTCTAACCCTCCCGGAGCGTGATGCACTGTGTGAGACTCTTGTTCTATTACAGCCTGGTAATTTTTCGTTCTTCTTCACCTGAGAATGGCGTCCAAGTGAGGCCTCTGACAAATAGACCTTCGCCTATTGCTTCTCTAACGAGAGAGATTTGACCTCCGCTTGTTACACACGTGCACTCCCCCGCCCCCCCCTATCCCCCTTCCTCTAGTTTTCTTTCACTTTTATATTCGGTGTCCGAGAAAAGATAGCTCCTTCCCAACAGCAAGCGGCTGTACTTTCATTTGCCCGTCCCGTAATGCCCTACAGCACGAGAGCCTTGTCCTTGCCAGTTCCGTGGCGGCTGATTCCATCTAGTTCAATACACTTTCCACCTTGACCATCTTCACCCCCCACAACATCCTCCGGCCGAAGTCTCTTGACTTTGTTGCCTAAAACTGATACGCGCTGTTTGCCCCCCTTTTGGGCCCTTCCTGTCCCCCCTCTTCCTCGACTTTCGCCAATACCTACCCTTTTTCAGACCTTAGAACCGGCTGCCTTCCACCTTATCTATAACCTATTACTGATAGGCAAGCCCTTTTTTCTTTTATCGCGGATTCGTGCTTTGCATGTAGTTTTGGTTCCTCCATCACATATCTTCATATGCGGTCGCCCTTTCTCCATGCCTGTTCCTATCCCTCGGAGCCTTTTTCCAGAGCTCAGCACGGTTTGGGAACCCTCCCCCCGGTTCAACTCACCTTTTTGACCCCCGCTCCACTTTCACTTTAAGAAAGGTATTCTTTCTTCTATTCCCCATTGCACCCCAGCACGTTTCCTTCTTTTTTGAGCTCAAAAGCTTTGCTATTCTACTTACCCAGGTCGGCTCCTTCCGATCCCCTACCAAAAACAAGTACCTGAATCAGTACTCCTTTCTCTAGTCTGCACGGTTGATGAATCCCCCCTGTCATAACATTAATTCTCGGGGCGACCACCCCCGCGGATTCCGGGAGTTGATCTTGTTTCCCGCGAAGGCACAACTTAGCCTTTTCGAGTGACTTTTTTTCAAGGTACATGAAGGTTTGTTCTTTTGGTGCTTTGACTTTCGCCCTTTTTCCGACCTCCTTTTAACAGGGGATCCTGAAATTACCCCCCCATTGCAGTCGGATTGGTTCTTCTCCCCCCCCTTGCTTCCTACCTTTTGTCCCAATCCCATCAATGGACTGCTACCCCCGTTTCTCTCCAGTCACGCTACATCCACGTTGTCGGCCCCTCCTTCTTCCCCTCTTTTCGTCGTCTTTTCGAAAGGTCCTCAATTCTACCGTGATTTCGTCTGAACTTGTAACTGAGCTTGCCTTCGGCCCTTACAGGTTTCCCCCAACATACTTCCCTGTAACCGTTTTTCTTGAAACGGTCCCGGTCCCGAACTTTTCGCGACCCCCTCGATCCGCTCTACTTTCTTAACTCTCTCTCCCTGGAGAAGCTCCTGCTGCTAGAACCACAGACTTTTCCCGTGTACTGTTCTGCTATCGCCTTTGGAGATTGTTTCCCCTTTTTCTTTTTAGGACTCCCGAATTCGGCGATTGGAAGCATGTCTGTAGAAAGTGATGGGTTGAGCCCGTGACGAACCACAACCTCGTTTGGTGAGCCACCCCCACTGGTTCGTTTCCTTCAGGTCCTTCCTTTCCCCTATGACAATTTGTTTTTTCCCCCTATTAATCAACTATCGGGAGTTAACAACCACCGCTCTGGAAGGGCATTTTTCTTCCTTCCCTTTTGGCCTGCCTTGCCGCCTGTTAGATCCCTTTCATTACCGTCCGAGGGCGTTTAACTGAAATTCCGCCCTCCCCTGATTTTCCGTTACCGCTATGCCCGCCTTTTCTCTCCTGAACTTGTGTACCCGCATTGGACCAACGCAGGCAAAGTTTGAGGCCCGATTACTTCCTGTTCTTGCAAGAATTTTCCCCTTACGGCACCCCCACGTCTTCTGTTTCTTGAGGGTTCTCAGGCTACCTTTTGAGTTGTTTGATGAGAAGATCTTCGTGGCACCTTTATGTCGCCAGGTTCCGTGAGTCCTTCCCTTGTTCTGGCGGTGACTTTGCAGAAGCCTTTCTTGGTTTTTTCACGAAGCCCCCCCGCGTTCTGAATCTTCGATGGCTCCGTTGAGCGCCCCCCTAAGATTTATTTTTATGGAGTCCTTGGGTTTTGTCTTCCCCCGCGCCTATATCTAGAGATACCTTTGTCCTCAGTAGCTTGTCTTCGAATAGAAAAGGTGTTCCTCTAGTCCCGCCTGGCGGAGTCGGGCTCGATCCCTAGCCCCAACGTTGCTTTCATTGCAGTTCCCTCTTTTCGTACTTTCTCCTCTTAGTCGAGGGACTGCAGTTTTCCCCAAAAATGTCTGTAATCCCTCTCCCCAATCGTTTCAAGTTTGGCTTCTTTGTCGAGACTCATTCGAGAGACCGCCTCGTGTAGAGGGAGCCAGCGCTTGGTTCCAAAGTCCCCCTGAGCTTTGGAGGACTTTGCCGGCGTCAGTATTCTCCTCTTTTCCTTAGGGTTATCAAAATTATTCACCCCCACGCGACCTCCGTAGCATGCCCTTTTTTCTGTCCGTTTACCTGTGCTCGACCTTCCCTGTTTTTCCCCCTTATCTCGACAAGGGAAGTTACTGTCCTTTCGTGGATCTCTTGTTTTTCCTCTCCTGCTACCCCCCAGTTTTTTCTTTTCAATGCGGCTCACCCGGCGGCCGGGGGGGCTTCGTGAGGTTCTTGAATAGTTCTTTCCCTTGGATTGGTGGGTTCTCCCTGTTCTTTAATTTTCCCCTTAGTTAGTACTCTCTTCTTTCCCGTATGTATTTCCCTCATAAGAGCTTCTGTTCGAAAAGAGCTCGTCCCCCCCTGGAAAAGTATTTATGGTTCCCTTCGGTGACTCTGTCTGCTCCTTGTCCCCCCTTTCGCGATCTTCTGGCGAACGCCTTCCCTCAGAGTACTCCTTCCAGAGTGCATGTTTTTTTTATTTTTTACAGGCCTGAATTTCCGGAGAGAGGAGCATTCCCATACCAAAATCATTGAGGCGTCCGTCGGTTCCTCTTTTCCTTCCTTCCCCGTCCCCGTGATTCTTTCCCGAAGTCGTTTTCTCTTTCCCTATCGCTGAGTACTTATTAGACCCTCCCCCTTTTTATTCCTACTCCTTTTTGGTGGTTGATCTTTGTCTCGAATTACAGTCCCGTGAGTGCTGAAATATACCATGCGTCTTCGAGACCCAATCAGCGGTCGTGGAAGCCCGGACCCTTCCCCCCTCCTTCTCTTCAATGATTTTGGGAGAGTGCTTTTCCGATAGCTGTCCTTTCCTTAGGGCCTGTAACAAGTAGAACCCAAAAACGTCGAGCGGAAGAGTTCCCTTCCTTCTGAGTCGTTTCTCAGCATTCCTATCCCCTACGGGCCGACGAGGTAAGATTTGGACCCCTCTCCTTTTGTCCTTGCGCGCTCGTGGCGCACCCCTCACCGCTCTTCCGCCGCCCTACCGCCCCCTTCCAGCCCAGTCTTCCTCCTTTTCAACTTTCTCGAACTCGTACCCCCCCCTCACCAGTCACTCGCTTCCAATTCCTTTTTGAGTCATCTCAAGTGCCAGACGCCCCTTTCAAGCCGAGATGCGATCTGTCAGCTCTATACCCCCTGCTCTCCTTCCTCTTTCTTCCGTTGTCCATTCCTCTCGCGCTTGGTCCACCAATTTGCCGTTCGAGATGCTTAACTTCAGATTCTTTCGAATGGCTGAGTGGTTGGCAGAGGTTTGCTCAGAACCATTGGACATCGCGAAGTCCCTGACGGCTTCCTTTCTCGCTTCCTTTTTTCACTTCTTCCCCCATATCTTCTCCCAGAAAGAATAACCCACCTTCGGGGACGCTTGGCTTCTATACCAGTTAGCCATGACCCCATGGGTGATCGTGATTGCCCCAGTCAATTTTCCACCAATGCCTTCCTCTTTGGTACTCCCCTGGCGCCCCTTTATCCTGATTTACCTGGACTCACTCTTTTTCCCCCGCTCGAGAAAGATCCTCAGGCAGATCAGTGCTCTACCTCCGTTCTGTAATCTTCAATGACAAAGCTCTCTTGTCCCCCACGGTCGCTCCCTATATATATTCCTCCTCGAAGCCCACCCCCCCCTATGATCCCAGCCACTCCTCTAGTAGAATACCCTTCGCAATAGAAGAGGCGGCCCCTCGAGATGTGGAGAAACTTCCCCTCTGTCTTCTGTTCCAGGACCTTCCCCTCCCCCCCCCTCTGGTCTTCCCCCCCCGGCCACCTTTGCACCATCAGATAAACTGAGCCGCTCCCCATCACAAAAGCGCACCTTCCTCTAGATTCCCCCTCCCATCCCCCCCCTCCGGGGTCTTCCCTTTTTTTTGTCCCCCACTTCTGATCAAACGCGCCGTCCGTGGAACAAAAAGGGTCTGCTCCCCGGCTTGTACGTTCGTTCCCAAACCTTTTTCCTTCAGCCTTCCCCCGAGCTTACCCATGCCCCGAGTTTTATTGTCTCACTTTCCCTGCGGCCCCTGGGAAGACGGTCATTCCTCCCTTCCGTCCTTCGCCCATACCTTTTAACCCCTGCTTCCCGCGTTTGCGGTCTCGGAGAGATGATCTGGGGTATGACCGGCGCTTCCCCTTGATCATCGTTATTTGAAGTCGGCTTAAAGTCTCCGCCGAAATGTCCTTTTGGATAAAACCTCTTTTTTGTTTCTGAAGATGGGTCCCCCAGCCGCGTTCTACATCTCCGACTTTAACAGTCTGACGATTCGTCCTTCCCCCCCCCTCAAACTTCCCCTTTCGCGCATCCGTCCCTGCCTCCGACAGTATGCATTTTTGTGTTCGTTCCTGTGAAGCCAGAGAGATCGTCCGCTTGTATTGCTGATGAATCGCCCCGGTCGCTCCGAAGTTCCTGGACAACGGTAACCGTGTCCGAAGCCCACTGTTCAAGGCGGCTTAGGTTTGCCCTTAACCGCCCGGTTCCGTCCTTCCAAACTTTCACTTCTTCTGCACACAGAAGGATGTTTCGGTTAAATGGAAACGAGAAAGTACCGCGTCCCCTACTGTTTCTGCCGGTACTTCTTCCCTCCAACTTCTTCTTTCGTTTTTTTTCTTCTTTGTTCCCCGGTGTACGACAGTGGAGGGTTCCTGTGTAAGTGGACTCCTTAACGCCCCCACCCTCCCTCCGCATTCGGGTTATTTTAGAGATCCCCATTCTTGTAAAGGTCCGTTGTGCGCAGTGCCTCAGTCAATCTGCCCCCCACTCCCTACCCCTCCCCCTTTCATTGACTTTCCCAGCGACCTATTTCCATTTGGGTCCTTTTCGCTCAAATCCCTCCCTGACCGGCTCATCTTCCAGCTCGTGTCTCCGGCTTCTCCGGGATCCCAGTTGTCATCCCCGCATATTTCTATCCCTTATGCCTGACACATCTTCCCCCCTTTCTTTTTCTCTTTTTCGCCAGCCTATCCTTTTCCGGTCCATCACGCCACTTTTCTCTCAAACGGCCAGCACGTGTCCCCTAGTGACGTCGAAAAAAGCCATGTAAAGTTACGTATCCCTTATTGTTCAGCCCTGTTGCCCCCATTTTTTCTTTTTCCCCCGATTTCCCCCCCAAAACCTCTATCTCTTTCTCCGCGTGGCTTAACCATCATTCACCTCTCGCAGCTGAAGATATTTTCCTGTTAGTTTCCAAAACTCCCGCTCAGCTTCTCTCTCTCCACTCCAGTCCTCTCCCTCTCTCCTCCCCTTCTATCTCCGTGTTCGCTTTTCTCAGCCCGGAACTCTTGTCCCCCCCCTTGAGAAAGTCGCGGAATCGCACGAGTACTGACCAGCAAAATTCCACCTTCGCAGATCTCGTGCGCCCACCTTTTAACCTCGTTTATTTTCCTCCAAAATTGTCGGGTTTTTTGTGGGTAATGTCCCCTTTTGTCCCTTTTTTCTTCGCCCCCTATGTCGCTCCCGGAACGACCCTTCTCTCGCGTCGGTCTTATACGCCTTTTGCCGCTACGTCAGCTCTTTGCCTTAGGTGATGCTTGTTCTTTCTTTCTTCACCTAATATCCCTGTCTCTCCCTGCCAGGAATTATATTGAAGGTTACCTTTTCCCCAGCTCTTTAAACTTGCACTTCCTATAATCACCCGACTTGTTCTGCTGTTCAGTAAAATTGCGGCCGCACCCCCGGTGCGGCGGTTCACAGTAAACTACCCTTTCCCCCCCCCCCGGGACCAAACCTCTCCCCCCCTGCTTCGCACCCCCCCCTTAGGTCTTTTGACTCCCTCGACGATTTTTCTGGAATAGTTTTGGAGAGCTTTCTGGCGCCAGGGTGGCCAGTCCGTTGCGGCCTCCGCATTTCCTTCTTCTGCGTCTTCAGTGGCGATAGTTGTCCTTAATCTCCCTAAGAATTATGTCCGTCATTGTCTCGTCTTAGACGTCTATCAGTGACAGATAGTGTGTCTCCCACCCCCCCCCCTCCTGGATACGGGGTTTGCGTTAGTTTCCACCCCACAATCTATATTCTTTTCCGGGATTTCAAGCACAAAATTGGGCCTTTGGTGATGGCTTGATTTCGGCTTCCTTTGGAAGACCTTCCCTTCTTTTTCCTTTTGTTCCCCCCCTTACGTGTCCCCCTTTTCCACCATACGCTCGAAATTTTTGTTCCTACCCTAGACGGGATTTATGTCGTACTGTTGGCCCTCCTTACGCTCGCTGTCCTTGTTTGTGACTTTCTCCCTTTGGCTTTTTTTTTTAGTGTTTCCCGCTCCTCCACGTCAGACCCTCTATCATTGCAAAAGACGTCCCCAGTTGGATTTATCAAGAGCCTTCCCTTTCCTCCATTCCACACCCCCCTGCTATGCCATTTCTTGTATAGATCTCGCGTTCTCTTACATGCTGTCCCCCTTTTCTAGC
>Ga0179591_1326212_pt1 | contig 11426 bp, 14 predicted proteins | sample CZOMad2_1_08_16f_FD_182891 | JGI IMG/M metagenome (GOLD analysis project Ga0179591, IMG submission 182891) | Vadose zone soil fungal communities from Angelo Coast Range Reserve, California, USA - CZOMad2_1_08_16fungal (PacBio error correction) | ecosystem: Environmental > Terrestrial > Soil >... | reverse complement strand
AAACCAAAGCTGATCCCTTTTTCGCCTCCAGTTTAGAGTGTAAACAAATAAGCCTCTGTGATTTGTCTTCAATAAACCCCCCCCTTTTAGTTAGATAAGAGGATGTCCTCCCTTGGACCACACTCGTTAACCTGCGACCCCCCCCCCTTTTGCTCTCCTTTTGCAACGTGCTTCTCCTGACTTTTTTCTTTTCCCCCCCCACGTACTCCCCTGTAACACTTACCCCCCCCAATTAACTTCATTCTCGGACCAGTGCGTTTCCAAATACCCTTTTTACCCTTCTCCTTTTTCCCCCCTGGATTGACAACAGTATTTTTAATTTTTCTGTACCGGTATGTGAATACAGAAAGTCGTCCAAACCTCCCCCAATTTTGGGTTTGGCATTCACCCCCCCCCCCTTGAGGTATTCTGTTTTCCCTTTCAATCCCCAACAAGGTAATGGTTTTTTCCCCACCTGACTGCAACCTGTATTTTCCCCTTTTTTTTCTTGTTTCCTTGGCGTCCTCGCACCAGTTTTCCCGTAAATTCCTTTATTACACCTTTAGGTTCTTCTCGTTTTCTTTCGGTGGAAATTCTCCGAGCACCACCCACCCATGGATCACTGTCAGTTCCTCCCCGCCCTCCCTTTTCCCAGTCTTGTTAGGGCTCTTCACTTTTTAGAGTCGCCCGGGTTTACCAATCACACTGATCGCTTTCCAACAAGAACCCACGAGCCGGTTTTCGAAAGCGTTTTCCCCCCGCCCTGCCTTGTTTTCTGTTGATTTTGCCGTGACCCTTCTCCCCCCCCGAGAGTTCAATGAAGAGTTTCTTCTAAAATACCCCCCTACCTGGTTTCCCCTTTGCGTTCGAAATTCAACTAAGAGCAGATCCTCACCAAACTTGCCACCTCGTTAGACCCGGTGATCCCTTTCCTTTGTCACTTCTTCCGTGCAGAACAGTCCTTCCCCCCCAGTCCTTTTTCTCCCCCACATCTTTGGATTCCACATCCTTTTCCTTTCTTTTTTTGACAATTACTCGGCCTTTTTCCTCAGCATACCCCAAAGTTACACAACCCCAGAGACACCTTTTGTTACAAGCCTTTTTGCTTACACTCCTCCATCACCTGCCCTGCTCACACTTCTGGTTTGTCTCACAAAAAGTTTTTTACTCCGGTTAGGCCCTGGCGCCACCCTATGTGCACTCAGTGCCACAAAACACCTCTAGAGGTCCTTTGCTTGGTTCAGGTATTCGGGATCCCCCCCTTCCTTTTTCTCTCTTCCTGGTCTCTTTAACCAAAGCCTGTTCTATGCGCGCCTGTTTCCCCCCGCTTTGGACGACGCTGCTGCCTTCTTGGGCCCTATTCCGCCGTTCGGCCGTTCTTTTTGCTGTGTGTGAAAGTGTTGAAATCTTCCCCTCACCCCCCCTTCCTGCACCGGCTCTAATCGCAGGACATTTTGCTTTTTTCCTTTGCGGACCCTCTTCTGGGCTAATCTCCTCCCCCCCATCCCGCCCTTCCCTCCCCCCCTTGCTTTCTCCGTCCCCGGACCCGCTTTTTATGCGGCGGATTGTTCCACCTTGCTACGCTCTTCCACCGGTGCTTAATTTCCAGAAGTGTTTCTGAGGTTTGCTTCGAGTCCGAAGAATGGCTTTTTTTCGGAGTTTTCAGTTTTACAATTTGAACCCCTTTTTTCTTTCCACAGCTATAGTGTCTTTCCCTCGCCTTTTCCCACGTCTGGTTAGAGCTGGTGTTATGGTGCCTAGCACAATTATGTTTGCCCCCCTTGGTCATTTTTTTATTGTAGTAGACCAACTTTGCCTTCCTTTTCCCCCACCCCTGAAAGGCAGTGGATTGTGCATTTGAGGCCCCCTCTGCCCAATGTTTTTTTAGGTGAGATTCATTTCTCCCCTGGCAGCCGATGCCTACATTTCTTCTACCACTTCAATGTGTCACTGTTCCCCCCTGGTGGTTTTGACGAAGGTTGTTTAATCCCCCTCCCCCATTTTTCCCCGAGTTTTTTTGTCATAGGGGCCCCTTATTTCCCCCCAGCGAGCTTTTTTCCCCTTTCGGAGGACTCCCTAGGAGTTTCTGCACCTTTTTGGGTCCGAGAAGACTGCCCCTTTTATTCGTCCCGTTTGTTTGGTCCCTTTCACTCCTCCTCGTCCCCCGGTCTCATTATCCCATTGCAACTCATTCGTTTGGTCTGTGGTCACCCCCTGACCCCTTCTCAATCCCCATCCATGTATTATCCCACGACGTCACTTTCTTTTTCATTCTTCCCCCTGATCTTGCGTACTTCCCATGCCCCCACCTTTTTCCATTCCCTTTTTTCTTGGACAATCCTTGTTTCGTTTTTTTCCAGTTCCTTTCCCTGCGTCACTTCTTTTTTTTTGAAACTATTCTTTCCATAAATACTCTTTTCCTTCTACACTCTTCACGTTGTTGTTTTTTTTTCGGAGACGCTCCCCAAAGATCCCCAGTTTGTCACCCGAAATGCGTTCCGATTGACCCCCCCCCCCGGGAGCATGCTTTTTCTCATTGCTGCCTGAATGAAATTTATGCTTTACCTTTTCCTCCAATGCGGAGGGCCGATCTCCCTTTTCATCGTTTGGTATTGAAGTCAAACTCAGTTTGTTCCCCCTGAGCCGAGTTTTTCCTTTCCACCCCCCTGCCCCCCTCCTTTGGTTTTCCCTAATAATGTCGCTTACGAGATTTTTTTCTTCGTCTCTCCCCAATTTTTCAGCCAACCGGTTTTTCTGTGTGCGAATTCCCCGCAGGTTCTTTTCTTTTCTGTGAAACCATTTGTTGCGGACGTCCTTTTCTTGACTTTGTAGTAATCCCCACCTCTTTTCTGTCTTTTCTTTCCTTCCCGCCGCCCTTCCTTGCCACACCCATCCTCGCAAAACCCCTTGGCTTTTACCCACACTTCTTCGCGGCACTTTGTCTTTTTTTCGCCTCTATCATTTCCTTTGCATCGTTTTGCTTGCCGTTTTTATCAATTTGACTCTTTCCCAAACCCCACCTTTGTTTCTTTCCCGCCCCCCAAATCAACTCCTTGCTTGTTTTTCCCCTCCGGTTTTTCCCAGTTGTATCGACCCCCTCACCTCCGGCTCTTTTTCCCCCCCACTCTCTAAAAGTATGTCAGAACCCCCCCCCAGCTCACCCATTGGAAAGAAGACAGTACACTCTTTTGATGCCCCCATTTCCCATAGGAGTGTACTCCTTTTCCCCTATTTTTATGTTAACTAACGACCAATCAAGCCCCGGTGTCGTTTTTTTTTGTTTCCAGAATTCCATTTTCGAAGAATCGCTGATTTGAACACGTTTTTTACTTCGTCTCCCCCCCAAGACACCCTCCCTCTCCGTGCTGTAGCCATCCCAGTTTACTCAATCAGCAATTAATTCCTCTTAGAGGTCGTTTCTTTGGTTTTTTATTTACGTCACCCCCCTTTTCAGCCTTGGTCCACTCCTGAGGAGTTACCTCCCCCCCCCACCCCAAAGAGACTTGCAGCTCTGTGATTTTTACCCGTTGGATTTGTTCTCCTCTGCCGGATCGTGCATCCTCCCTTCTTTGTTTGTACCCTCCAGTTCATCCACGAAGAATTCAAATCTTATCCGAAGAGTCATGCCAGTCCCTCCGATTGTGTCCCTCTTGCACCCCCCTTTAGCATTGAGGCTCCGACCCTCTTCCCCGGCTTCACAACCTTTTTGATCTGCACCTTGATGTGAAGCGTGTGACTTGTAGGTTTTTTTTGTTAGCTCTTGCCCTTTTTTCAGGCTCCGTTTTTCTTTCCCCCCCTTTTTATTTGCGCGGATCTTTCCATATCTCACGACTCCGTTTGGGGACTTCCTTCGTTTGTTCTAGTGTTGATGTTAGCTGACTTCCCCCCTTTTATGCGGTTCTCCGATGGTCTATCTTTTTTTCGCCCCCGTTCAAGCTTTTACAAGATGTTTTGCTTATATGATCTTATTTGACCTCGACCCTTGTCATTTTTTTCTTTTTATCCCCTGTTCTTTTAGTTAGAGCAGAACCCTCTCCTTTCCTGTCCCCCCTTTTTAGGGTTCTCTTTCCCACTCACCCCACCATTTTTTTCAAACCCCTTGCAGCATCATGTTCGGCGTTTTGTATAACCTCGTTATCGTGCCCCTTGTTTTCTTTCGGTTTTCCATTCGCGACTTTGCTTCCTTTTCCTCTGACCACCGTTTTTTTGCTGCCTTACCCCCTTCCGAGGAAGGGCTTGATTTCACTTCTTTTCGTGTGCGTCTTGTCCCCTCCTGTTACATGAAACGATCTCCCTTCCCCTCGGATTTGTACCTTTTTTTTCTTTCAGGCCGGTCTTGTAATTCCAGGTCTTTTCCTTCCCGCAGTTTGCCCCCACATCACAAACCCCTTTTTTCTCTCCCGGTTTGCATTTCTCCGCCCCATGTAACCTTTTTCCTATGCTTCCAACCCCCGCCTCTCCAGTTTCTTAGGGTTTTTTCTTTGTCCCTTTTTTTTAGTTTTTCTTTTCTTGACTTCACCCCCAACACCTCCCGCTGAAATTCCTTCCTGTCCTCGTTCCCCCCTTTCTTCCTTGGCATTTTTTTTCCAACTTGGTATTTTTACGCCAAACTTTCTCTTTTCCTTTTTTTTTTTTTTCTTATTCCATTGGTACAATTAAAGGTTTTCCTGCTCCCGTATCTTTCCCCGGCCCTATTTTTAGATCCAACCTTTCCTTTTCTTAGGTTGTCTCAGTTTCGAGTCCCGTTGGGCGTTACATCTCTGTACTACTCCCTTGGTTATGGTTTTTTTACTTACCAAAAACCTAGGGCCTCTTTGGACCCCCTCTCTCTTTCAGGTCCTGAGCTGGTTCAGTTGGAACCAGTTCCTTGCCCCGCCTACTCAAAGGCTTTTCAACAAACACCCCTCCATCTTTTTTTTTCGAGTCCTCCTAATTCACTTTTCGCTTATCTCTCGATAACTTCATTATTCAGAAGGTCTTTCTGCCCAGGGCCTCCACAAGCCCCCTCTGCATTACCCATTGTATTTTTTTTTCCTTACCAGGTAACAGGTTATTCTTCCCTTCCCCGTCAAAACCCCATCGGGTGGCAATTTAATCCCCGTTGGGACTCCAAAAAACTGGCCCCCCCACCCCCCCTTTCATTTCAACAAATCCCTTCCACGCCCCCCATGTATTCCCCCGTTTGATCCAACGTTTCCACCCCTCCAAGCACCTCACTTTCTTCCAGGTACCAAAGCCCATTGGCACCTTTCCCTCCCTTCTTGCCCACACTCTAATTATTTTCGGGTCCTTTGCCCCATATCCTGTATAGAAGACGCTTTTTAGTCTTCCCCAGGTTAGTTCTTGTAAATCCCTTCGTTCTCAAAGCCCTGGTACACAAACATTTTACCCGCATTCTTTTTCCCTCATGGGGAATTCTCTTTCGACAACCCCCCGCCTTCCTCTCTCTTTTTCTCTGTTGTGTTTCTTCTGAGATGGTTCTAGCCCAGGCTGATGGGTACCTATGAGTTCTTGTTCCCCTTACCCCCCCGACTTTTGACCGCAAGTTTTTAAAGAGGTCTACCAGCCCCCCCCTTTTTTTTTTGATCGTTGAATGCTCCTTCTTTGTGAATCTGGTATCAAATTACGAGATTAGCGTTTCCCTCCTTTTTTTCAGGTTTCTCTTTGGGATTGACTGATGAACGCTTCCCCCGTTGGCTTCGGTGTCCCTTTTTCCACAAGTTTACCTTTTTGGCTTGAATTTCGTCTTTTTAAAATTGATTAGGGTGTGTTTTTCTTTTTCCTTGCTTGCCCCCAACGCCAATCAATACTCCCATGATGTAATTTTCTTTGCCTTACGGTTTCCCTTCCCCTACCTTTGTTCAATCAAACACTTGGGAAGGATATTCTTTTGTGGGAAGGCCATTATGCTCCAAATTTTTTTTTACGATTCTTGGTCTGCCTCTCCATTTTTCTTTTTTGAAAACGCCTTTTGCGGTTCTGTTTTTTTTTTTCTTTCCAGGTTCATTGTTAACAAACCACTTCATCCCTTCTTTCTCCCCTCCAGTTTTTTTGCGGATGCGTCATTACTCCCTATGTGTTCTCCACCCCCCCCTAACACCCTTTAGCTCTACTGATCCTGGACGGCCCGGCAGGTCCCCTCTCCAGCGACCACTTTTTTTGACAGCAAGTGCTCTATTCCAGGATCTCACGTTTGTTTCTGTCGGTGAAAAACCCTTTCCCATAGCCTTCAAATTATATTTCATGCTCGGTGACCCTTGGTTTTTGCGGTTTACCCCACTTTTGGCTTTTCCCTATTGCCTTTTTCCGAACAAACCCAGGTGCTTCATTCTGTTCCCGGAGTTGTTTTGGTGGTCCTTCAAAGAGGATCCACCCCTCTAAACGGGTTGTTTTTGCCAATTGAAAACACCCCCCTTCCAGTTTATCGTATTTTTTTCCTTCAGCATATTTACCCAAGGTCCTTTTTCTGATGCCCTGCCCCTCCCCAGACTCGCTTTGTTGATTTTTTCGTTGAATGGAGTCATTCGAGCCTTTACCTCATTCCTGTCCCTCACTACCTTTCCAGAAAGGCCTCATTTTTTCCAATTGCTGCACGAATTGTGCCCCCCCCCCCCCCCAGGGATTTTCTCTTGAGAAATCAATCTTCCCTTCAGATTTTTCCTTCATACGGTTTTTCATCTGTTAGTCATTCTCCCAAAACCCCAGACTGATTGACGCCCTAATCTCTGAAGCGGTATTACTGCTCTTACCTTTTTTTTTTTCTGTTTGTGTCAGTGACATATCCCCCCCCCCTTTCAAACAGGTGTCCTGAGCCCTTGGATTGTTCTTCTACTAAACTGAACCCGCCAGGAGAACTCATTTGCCCTTTTCCCCTCTTTCAACTAACTGCCACTAGCATACCTTCCACATCTTTTCAACTTGTTGAGACTTTCACTGACTGGACTCTTGCCGAAGTTATGCTCCCTTCCCCCGGTTTTTTTTTTTGCCCTCCGCCGAGAAGATCCCACCGATTCCTTGCCAAATTGAAGGCGGTCTTTCACCAGATGGCTTCCCTCCTGCCTTTCCCGGTTTGTACTTGAAACAAGCGTCCACGTTTACATTCAGATTGTTTCGCCCCTCCAATTCGAAAAATACACGCTCCCGGTGCATGTGCCTTCTCAAAACCTTTGTAACGTTCGGCTCGGTCCCTTAAGGTCCCCTCCCTCTCTGTGAAAGACCATTGCGCCCCCCTCGTGATAGGCGGGGGGAAGGCTATCCTGGTTTTTTTTTTCCCCCCCCGCAATTAGAGTCTACTTTTATATTCCCCAACCCCCTTTCCCTTGATTATGTTCTGATTCCGGTCCCTGGTCGGCTTTCCCCACCTCGTGCTGCCGTGCCGATCTTTTCCGAGTTGAGTCTCATTCTCGGCTCGTTGTTTTTCTCTTGAATGAGAAATGGGTTAAATTTTTACCATCACCCCACCAAGGTCCTTCAAAGGTCCTTCCACGGAGGGTGTTTTTCTTTCGGTCCCTTTTCCTTCGACCCTTCCCCCGATTCTGTCTTGGCTTTGTAAAACACCTTGCGGCCTGATGAGCAACCGGGTTGCGAGCGGGAAGCAGATTCCGTTTCTTTCAGTACAGCCTTCGGGGTTCGGATTTTTTCCCTGAAAATTGAACAACCGTTGCTTCTTACCTACCGAGAGTGTTCCTGGCCAACTCCCGAAGTGGACCCCCTTGTTCCCCTGTGCTGAGGTGGTGTATGTTTTGGCTAGAACAGCCCTACATAGGATTGGAAAAACGGAGGTGATTGGTCGTCGACACGGGAAGGTAGTCAACAGCACCTTCCAGTGGCGATGCCTGGTCTGCGAGAACCCCAGTTTGTCAGTGTCGATTCATTTCTCCCTTTCAAGGCCTATGTGCATCCATCTTCTATAGAAAGGCTTCAATTTTTTTCAGTTTCCGACTTGAAAGAATGTTTGACTGAAGCAACTTTTCTTCATCTTTTTTCAGTCTTGAGCGGGAGATCAGCTCAGTGTTCCTGAGGGAGTGGACTACCCCTCCCAGTGGTCCGCACCCCCAGTTGTTGTTTTGCTTTCCGTTGCAGCCTGCCTTGGGAATCGGCCCCCCCCCTCTTTTCCTGATTTGAGAGGACTAGTTAAAACCTTTTTTGACCCTCTCCTTTCTGATTGTTCTCCCCAACCCCTTCCCTGGGGATGGTCATTGACAGGAGCTCCCCCTCACTGAATGCTTCACTCTCCCGTTTTTCTCTAAGGTCCACGATTTTATTGTTGTAATTTCAAAGCCTCCCCAATTCATCCTTGCAACATGGTCGCCACCCCCTTGTATTACCCTCGTTATTTTGTCCCGTATGGAGCAACTATTGAATACATCGCTTATCTTGATACCTCCTTTATTGGTTGTTGTTGTGTCGATCTAGATGTTTTACACGATAGTTTCTCCAACAATGGACCCCGGTACTCGGTTTCACTAACGGTGTTTCCCTGCCCCCCCATTTATTTGAGCTTAACTGACCCCATTGGTTCATTTTTTCCTCCGCCATTGAAGATTGGACTCTAGTCTTTTCAACACTTTCATTTCGTTTGATGTCGGGAAATCAGTGGCCCATGTGACGACGATTCATGGACCCCAAGACACGTTCCTCTTTTCAACATAATCCTGAGGTCTTTACGAAATGTTCTTCTTATTCTCCTTCAATCATCCACCCCCCCCCTGCTTTGTAAATTTTCCTGCGGCGGTCTGCCTCAAACCCCCACCCCCCACTGTGTGTTCAAGCTCCTTTTCTTTTAGTCCCCCTATCCCCCATTCTATTTGTATTATCAAGCGCCTTTCTCAAACAAACTCTAACCCCCCGTGATGGTCTTTGCCTTTTTTCCCCCCCAACACAGTTCTCAGTCAGTGACCTTCATTGGAAGATTGTCGCTTCCCCTCTTTTATGCCCCAGCGTGCTTTCCCGGAATCCCCAAATGAACTTCAAATACTTCCCTTTTTTTTTTCTCGTTGTACACAGTGAACTACAACTGGAATTGTCTGTGCCCCTCTTCCCTTTGGTCAAAGGTTTGTGGGGTGGTTTCCCATCACCCATTCTTTATTTTTCACCCCAAAATATTCCCTATCACTTTATTTCTTCGCACATACCCCCAAGTATGATAACAATGAAGAGTTTTACTTGTTTCAAACCGATTGTCCCCCCCTCCCAAAGTAGAGATTTTCATCATACCCCACCCCAGATGTTTCCATTTTTTTAGCAAAACTTCCGACTAAGAACATCACTTTGTCGTCCTTTTTGACCCCGAACACTAATTTAATACGACTCACTTTGACGATATTGGACGGATTAGCACCACATTTTGTCCATATGAGGAACATGTTTTTTACCACCTCATTGTTCATTTTTCTCCAGCCTTTTTTTTTCCAATGAACATCCAATTCCTTTTTTCTATTTACAGAAGTGGCATTCCTTTGTGAATTGGATTTTAAAATTTTACTTCCCAAGCAAGTGCCTAGCTGCCTTCCTCTCACACCCTTGCCGAGGCCACTCGGGAGGACATCTCTTTTGAGACCTTCGGCTCGACTATCTTTTTTTCCTTCTAGATTTTTTTTTTTTAACCCCAGTTAAGCTTCGCCTTTTGCTTTTCCCCACAAGAGCTCCATGAAAATCTCTACAGAGTTTGCGCCTCTGTTCCATTCTGGCTGATTGATTCTTACCGAAGAGTCGTTACCATTTCTGTTTGTTGTCTTCTTAACCCCTGGTTCCGCATGCAAATTCCCTTTTTGACTTCCGGGTTAGTGTTTTTCTCACGTGTGAGGTCAGCCCCCACTCTTGCCTTTACTTCGGTTTTTTCTCCTTGTTCCCCTTCAGCTTCGATTGGTTTTTCGGTCCTCTTTCATGTCCTAACGCGGTATTTGGCAATCTTTCATTCTGGGGTATCTTCTGCTCTTCTTGCTAGGGTGTCCCCCTTTGTCGACCTTTTTTTGAAACTTTTCTCACAGCTTTTAATATGTGTTTTATGAGTTACCGTTTTGTAATTTTTTTTTTTTTTGACTTTCTTTTTGAGTAGTTCTATAATGTCGTTTTCTTTTCTAGTTTTAGTTTTAGGCAAATGAACTTTTTCTCTTTACTTCCCCCTTTTAGGGGGCTCAACCCGGAATTCAAACTCAACCTCAACCAAGTTGGCAAGGGGGGAGGAGTTTCTTACTTCCTCTTTCTTTTATCTGTCCGTTTTCAAATTATTTTGTTTCGCGGGCTTTTTTACCCCTCTACCTGAAAAACTTTGATGGGCAATTCCTCGATCTTGATTCTAAAAACTTCTTCCCTTTTGTTTCTCGTTATCGTTGTGCGCAGGAACCCGGGATAACTCTATTCCTTTCCTCTTGATTTCGTATTTCTTTAGGACCGGACAGTTGGTCTCTCTTTCCCCTCCGGAAATAAAAATTGTGCGTCATTTAAGGTTTCGGCTGTCCTTTTTTCCATGTCACCCATCTGTCGACTGCTTTTCCTCCCCCCTACACGCACCCCTGTTAGTTTTTTGTTGCAACCCTTGATGTGTTTTTTTTCTTTCTTGAATTCAACCCCCCAAAACAAATCCTCGAATTCCCCCTTGTTTTTTTTTGTAGCGAAAATTGATAACGGGGACCCTCAACCTTTTCTTTTTACCGCCCAACTTTCCTTTTAATGGTTATTAAGTGTTTCCTACTGTTTCCTCTCCCTTCTTAGATCTCAGTCGTTCTATCGAACCCTTCCTCTAAGCAAAGGTTCGCAGGTTTCTGTTCTGTGTCGCGTACCATATCTCCTCAACCCTTTTTTTTTAATTGAACTTCCCAATCCCATAGGGTTTTTACTGTGAACCGCCTCTTTGGGTTCCGATTTCGGATTCCCCCAGCTTTTTTTTTTAAAGTGGTCCTGCCCCGTCACCCCCCCAAACCTCCCCGGTATTTAAAAATCCCCCCAATCCTTCTGGTATACCAGTTAGCCTAACAAGTCTTATCCCTCCCCAGCTTGTTGGGCCAAGATGTTTTGCTCAAGCTTCCCCCTTTTAGCTCCAGTGTGGATTGGACTTGTCCAAACGGGTGCCGTGGTTTCAACCCTTCCCTTCCCTTTGAATATGTCTCCCTTTTACGTGGTCCCACTCCTCGGGCCTTTGAAAACACGAAAACACCCCCTCCCATTTTTTTAAAAATCCCGCCTGCAAGTTCCAGCACCCAGCGTTGGTCACATTGACCCCACGTCCGCCACAACCCCTTTTCGATCCGTTCCCCTCCCCCCATGAGGATGCCTCACTGATTGTTGACTTCTTTTTTCGCCATTGACTTGATGCGGACTCCGTATTCTTTACCTCCACCTTAGGCTGTAGACTCATTCCCCTGGCTGCTGTTTTTTTCCCCAAGTCCGTGGAAAAAACCGAACGCATTCGTACCCTTCAGGCCTGGAGTCCTTTTCTCCCCCCTCCG
>Ga0179591_1269298_pt1 | contig 11427 bp, 14 predicted proteins | sample CZOMad2_1_08_16f_FD_182891 | JGI IMG/M metagenome (GOLD analysis project Ga0179591, IMG submission 182891) | Vadose zone soil fungal communities from Angelo Coast Range Reserve, California, USA - CZOMad2_1_08_16fungal (PacBio error correction) | ecosystem: Environmental > Terrestrial > Soil >... | reverse complement strand
CTTTTCCCCCATACGCACTGTAGTCTATGCGCCTTTGTTCCGTGATGGCAATTCTTCGAGTCCATACAATTCATTTTGTTTTTTTTCCCCCTACCGCCGGTACGCTTGGCTGATGCTTGTGTCCCTCCCCTCTTGATTTTGAAATTCACCCCCTTTTCGCTTTCCCTCGTCTCTTTTTGAATACAGTTAAAAACATTCTTTTTGAGTCCTCCTTGTTTCAATTTACCCCCAAAGGGAACTGCTTTCCCCACGTTGAGATATGGTTTTTCCCTTGTAGCCACCCCTAATTTTGAGACTTCCTTTACCCTTAATAAAGTCAATCTTTTGGGACTTGCTTGCTCCCCTCCATGGTTAGACCGAGTTGATATTTTGCCCCTTTTCCTTGCTTTGATTTCTATTCTGCAATCTTCCCCAACCCTATCGACTTTTTCTCAATTATTGAAAACTTCTTGGCCGGAATTTTGCCTCGGGTCGCAGATGGTTCGTTTTTTGGAGTTCCTTCCTGACGACAACGAGTCTGCCACTACCATTCTAAGTTCTCTTTCAGGCTTCAAGTGATTGCTCGCGTCTGCACAGTCCCCGATCCTGATTTTCTCCCGGACGGCTGTCGTCTTCCTTTTCGTCGAATACTTGAGGCGGCAGCTAGGAGACCTTCGCCAACTTTGATCTGTCCCAAGCCTTATTCTATTTTTGGCCTGTTTTATACTGGAACCCCCGCCCTTCGGCCTAGAAGTTTTACCCTCCTCTGTTTGAGGATTTTAATTTCTTCTTGTCTCCCTGAACTATTTCGCCGGCTTACCCCTCTTTGAGATTTTTTTCCTTCATTATGACGGCGTCATAGATGCCCTTTTTTCCCCACCCCCCCCCGCGCAATTTGAGTTCCTTCCCTCTTCAGCCATTTTCAAATCGTTTTAGACCCGACACAGATTCAGCTGGGTCCGGCCACCTCACTTTTTTTCGATTTTCTTTAATCCCGAGTGTGGTGTTCCATGGGGAGCACGCTATACATGCATCGGTGGTCATCTTTTTTTTTTCCCAATGTTACATTCCCCCCCCTTCCATGCCTTTCTCCCCACATTTTTTGTGAGTCGCCCTCCCGTGGGGGTATTGTAACATGGACTCCCCCAGACCTTGCCCCCTTTCTTCCTCGTGTAAAGAGTCTTTGTTTCCTGCAAATAGCCCTGCCCTCTTATGTTTCATGCGCGTTACCTTACTTTGACTGAAATTCCTTACTTTTCGGCTCTATTTTTCCTTTCTAGTCCCTGGAAGGGCTGCCCTATCCCTTTTTTTTCATCCATCGTGATTAGTCCCCACACGGAACACGTCGGTAGTCCTTTCTTCCTTTCCCGGTTGTTTTTAAAACGCACCATCGTTTTCTTTAAGCCTCTTTCCCGAATGTCGGCCGTTTCATTAATAGCTTTTCTCCGGTTCTTTTCTATGGCCGCTCCTTTAGCCCCATGCCACAAAATTATGTCTACCGCGATACCGGTAGGAAGGCTTCCCATTCCCTTTGAGGCCACTCTCCCTCTTTACAATTTTTGCTGTTTCAGTGTTTATCGCCTGAAAGATATTGGTGAGGCCGCCTGGAGGATAATAAGTCCCATCCCCCCCTTTTTTAAAACACCTTTCCTCCCGTCGTTTATTTCCTGAACGCATCAACGTTTCCCAATTAGACGAGATTGATCTAACAGGCCTGAGGCTTGTCTCTTTCCCGTTTCTGGTCCTCCTTAAGGGACCCTCCCGTCGCCACGAAATATCCGGTTCAACCTGTTTTAAATCCACGTTTCGTGACGTTCCCTTCGCACCCCCCTTGCTTCTTGGGCTTCTGGCTTTTAGTAACATTTGTTCTTGATGACCAGTTTCCTTTTTCTTTTTCTTCTTTACAGTCGCTGGGTGGTAGACGTGATTTGTCTTCTGGCCTTGCCTTCCTACGCCTTTTCAACGGCGTTTGTGATTAACTCTTCTAGGGCCGCCTTGCAGCAATCGGAACCTCATGCCGCTCCACGAGCAGAGCGCCTTTCTTTTGTGTTAAATTCTTGAGAAAATACTGCAAATGATTTTTCTGAGTTCCAATGTCCGTCCTCTCGAATTTTCGTTTTTCTTATTCTTGCCTCCCAGCCTTTGAGTCATCTATTTTGACTTTTTCTCCCCATCCTCTCTCCCCGCCAGTACCAACTGTAGATTGCTCCTGAGTGATCATCCCCCCCTCCTTGCTTGAAGTTTGCGAACCGGGTCTTTACCTTTTACCTGTCCCGGTCGCTCCTGATCATTCATCTATGCTATGGCAATCGAGCGGCAAAAGCGAGATTCCCTTTCATCGGTTCTTACAGCTCCCGTTACGGGGTGCCCTTTTCTGGCATAGTATTCTTGGACTCTATATCGTCCTTGTTTTCCTCTCCACATCGGAATCCTTCAAAAGCTTGGTTTTTCCATGTGTGGTGAACCCTATCTGCCCACCTGTCTGTTTCCCTCTTTTTATCCTCTAATTTCATAACGGTCCAAAGGCGTACTAGCTCATTTTTCGACCCCCCGCTATCTTATCTTTTCCCTCGTGTTTTTTGGGGTTGTTGGGGGTGTTTGAGTTTTCGCTTTAGCAAGGCCGCCTCATCCTAACCGGTTTATTTTTTTTTTCTCACAGTCCCCCCATTTTTCAGCTAGTTCCTCCACTGAGGGACAAACCCCTCTTTCCTCTTCTTCGATCGTTGACGTCGTCTCGTCCCCAGGAATTTCAATTTAAGGCAAGCCTTACGATTCTAGCCAGAAACGCTTCGCCGAGTCCCTTCCCGGCCTTTGAACGCCTCTTTCTCCTTCTGCCTCTTTTTGCCAGATTTAACTTTGTTATCAGGATCGCAATTACCGCCTACCGTAGGTCCGGTTCCGCCCCCCTTCTTTAAACCGGTTTCCTCCTCTCAATCCCCGTTTCCCACTTTTAGTTTGATATACATGGCTTCCACCACCCACCCCCCCCAACCCCCCCCCCCCCCACACCCCAAACAAAACCCCCCCAAACCCAAAAACCAAACCCAGTTAATCATATGACCATGCCTTTCGCCTTAAGACCTCCCCCCTTTAACAAATGCAGTCTTCTTTTTTTCCGCAGAGGTCGCACCTTTCATTCCTCAACATATTTTTTTTTCATGGGACGTCCCACCTGCCCCGAACCTTTTTCTTGCAACCTCTTGCCGCGGAACCTTTCCTCGTTTCCTGCATGCTCAGCCCTCCTCTCCCTCTTTCCCCCGTGTTGGCAAGAGTAATAAGTTCCTTAAGGCTCCGTTTCCACCTCACAAGTGAGTAAAAAGGCCAGTTGGTTCGACTGCCCCCCAGAGATAGTTCCTCATAATGTATGACAAAGCGCATCCAACCCGTCCATTGTGTGAGTCGCGACCGGGCTCCGTTTCCTTTGTGACCGTCTCCTTTGGGTTTTCGATTAGCCGGACCCCCATCCTTTTATTTTGCTCTCTGACAAGCCGTAATTAAGGTTTGCCCTTCTCTGTCGGCCCATTGTTCTTGATTCCTTCCTTTTCCTCGAAATGGCGTCTCTTCCACGGTGGTTCAGTCTTACCTCTTTGAGGTATCCGTATGGATCGTAGCAAATACAGCCTACCCATTTTCTTTTAAACCAATGCAGACCTTTCCCGAGTCATGCAAGCCAGTCTGGCCTATTTTTCTGAAGACGTTCTCGCTGTTTCTTCCCATCTTTTGTGCATGGAGACGGGTCCAAGCTTCCCTAGAATGCCGCGAAACCTTCCCCTTTGCTTGACACTTAAGTTTTTCTGACCGTAACCGCCTCCGGGGTGTCCGCCTTTCTTTCCAACCACCCCGACGTCAAAGTCCATTTTCTCTCCCCTCCACTAACCCTTACTATCACCCCCCCGATCCGCCCCTACCCCCCCTCTCCCTTCACCACCCCCTCCCCCACCCCCTTGCCCCCCTCTGTTTCGACTAATTCCCCCACCCCACCATTTCCATCCCTCCTACACCTCCCTTTTCTCCCAACCTCTCTGTCTCTTGAAGTCTCTTACGGGTTGTGGCGGTTCATCCGATGTCTCCGCGCATATAAGCTCGGGCCCCCCATGAAACAGCTTTCGCTTACATTCCCCACCATAGAGTCGGGGCGGGGCCAGTTGTGGTCAACGTAATGAACCTTTTTAAAACCCCCTTTCTCCGCGTGCTATTGCCCAGGACCGTACCCCACCCCCAAGACCGCCTTAAAGGCCAGATTCTTGTCCGTTTCCTTGCATTGTCGAATGCTTCACCGTTTCGTTCTTCTACACCCCCACACCTTGTTTTTCTTTAACTTCCTTTCCGTCCCCCACCACCTTTTCTCCCGTAAAACTGTCTTCGGGATAGATTTTGTTACCATGAACCTCCACTCTCTGTCTTGGCCCTTTTAGAAGTTCGGGCCCGGCCGTCTCATTGGTACTGGCTCTGCTTCTCATCGTTCTTTCCTCTAGGATTAGGGATAGCAATCACTCTCGCTGCCCTTTTTCACTAGGTCAGACCTGACCACAGAACGTTTCAGGCTCGGCTCACCTTCGCTTTAAATCCGCCCCCCACCTTGCTCGTCTTACAAAAGGCAGTCGCTGTCTGGTTTCTTGCCCCCCCCACCACATTAAACCCACTTCCACACTTTCCCGTCTTCCCTTTTTTCTCTGCCATCTTTCGAATTCTCTTGATCGTCCATCAATCCTCTCACTGTAACTCCTCTGACGCGATACCCCGCTTAAGCAATCATGTTCCAGCCTTCGTGCTTAGCTGTCGTATTACTGCCGTAATGGCCCTGTATCTAATGTGTCGAGGATCGGAGCTATGCTCTATAGAATCCCTTTTCAGGCCGACGCCACCACCATCTTTGCTGACGCCAGCAACGGTTTTCTCCCTTCCGCTCACAAGCTTTTTTTACTTTCCTATTTTTTTATAGGTTTGAGGAATGTCTTCCCTCGGGGAATTCCTTCATTTAGACTTCTTCTCTTCGCGCTTTCAATCTATGTATGGGGGACTTCACCCACCCACCGAAGACGTACCATGGATCTTCATTCCTTATTCGGACTATTGGTCTTTTGATGTTGGAGCACCGACACACCAATATTGGACTCCCTTTGGAAGAAGGTTTATATTTCCCCCTGTCGAAAACCCACTTTTCTATTCGGTAGGGATTTCCCTGTTAATTCTGAAGCCGCCAGCTTTTTGTTCATTTCACCCCCCTTCCATGGAAATCCGTGTCGCCTCCCACACTCCCCACGGACCCCCGGTTGGACCCAATGAATGGCTGGTACTTCTTCAGTTCCGCCCCGATCTACATCGTCTTTCCTCTCCGACCCCAAATTTTCTCTTTGAGTGCATTGATAGCCTTTGACCGACTATCCCCTTCCTCCGTTTTTTAGAATGTTGATGGCCCTCTTGACAAGTCCCAATTTTCCCCGCATGGAAGGTTATCATTTCTTTTTTGGTAAACCCTCAAAGACCTCCCCTCTTCCCCCCCCCACCTTCAATCTTCCCGCCATACTTTCTCCATCCCATATTGGTTTTCACCGTGTTGCGCTTCCTGCGTTGGACGACGTGTTCCCTTTCACTCCCCCATTTGTTTGTTCAAATGTCGTCACTTCCCCCCTCGAGGCCCCCCTGCCGAAGGTCGACAGACCATCACACACGAATTTGTAAGTAGCTGTTCTTTCGTACCCTGCTTTCCCATCACTCTGGAACCTACGATACTAGCATTTCGGTTTTGCGGGAAAACTATAGTCTGCCTCCCGAATGCCTTACTTCATTTTATTGGTTGGGCCTTGAAGTTTTCTCCATCAATTCTCTGTTTCCCCTTCGACGCTTCCGCCTCGGCTCTTAACAGTGATTCTCTTATTGGAGCTTTTTTTGCGTTCCCTTCCTCACTCCATTTTTACATCCCTGGACCTTTTCGCGCATTTGTCCTTGCGGGCATGGATCTGAATTTTTTTTTGGTGGGCGTCAGAGTGTCGTCTCTAATCTGCTTTTCTTCAAAGACTTACCCTGAGTGGTTCCTTTATCGTTTCCTGTTGCACAGGGACCCCCACCTTACCCACGGAGATTTTCCGGTCCCTTCTAAGGTATTCTCCCTGAGCTACATATTTTTTTTTCTTTCCTTTCCTCCACGCGTCCTCGAAGGACTTCTTTGTGTTTGGCCTGTTGGTTTCGTAGAAGCCCGTTGCTCGAAGTTACTCATGATTGTTGCTTCTGGAGCCGATCCGACCATCTTTCTGTCTGAAATGTTTACCGGGTTCCTCCCCGTCGTACAGTCTTCCTATCTCAGTCTAACTCCATGTCAACTCTTTTGCTTGAAGCATGATGACATCGTACGATAGACGTGCTGCTCTTTTTTCTAAAAGTAACTCTCTTCATTTCCTCGTGGAGGTCTAACTCGGCCCACCATCCAATCCTCCTTGGTCACTTAAGTTTTTACAGTTAATAAAACGTGCCGATTCTGCCAAGATTTGGTGTTTTGACGAACGCCCCCCTTGGTAGCATATTTGCGGAATAACCCGCTTGATCTGGCTTTTGGGAATGATTTTGTTCGTTTGCCCCGCCCCAATTTCGTATCCTCTGTGGTGAACTGATGCGTTATCTTAGTTTGAAATGCCCCTTCCCTGCCGCTTTCTGGTGTTGAGCGGATCTTTTGCTTGGACCTTATAGAGGTACTCATCGGCCTCCGTCCAACCCGTGTTTTTGAATTTACATTGCGATTCTAAGAGTTCTTCCCTTTTTTACCGGTGGAAAGCACCCTGTCTTACTTTTTTTCCCGAGTCTTCCTTCGAGCGTGAGTTCCTTTCCGACGTTCGTCTTTATTCTATCTATTTGCGCTGTCCCCGGAAACTATGTTAAAGAGTATACTGAGGCTTGCCCCTTAAAATGTTGTTACTCTTGCGTTTTCAATCTCTCGTTGAGGGCTTCCTGTTTTCACTTTCTCTGGGTTTTTGGGACTGGCGTTGTATCACTAATAGTCCCAAACTTAGGTAAACGGGTTTCAGGGACGCGCCGCTGTTGTTTTTTTCTTCTTGAAGCAGTGTGTCCCCTGGCGATAGAGCTTTTTTTTACTAACCCCTTCCTTCTTCTTTAGATCCCCCCCCTTTCTGTGCAAGGATTCCCTGAGTCCGTCCTACGTTGAACCAGACTCTCCGATTTAGACCGTCAAAAACCCTCCTGCGGGCCGTCCCGTTAGATCTTCAAACCCCTTCTTCTTTGGGCGGAGTTTTTTTTAGGTACTTGTATCCAATGTTCTCCTTTTGTTTTTTCGCTTAAGAGAATGGAGGTACGCCGGTTTGTCGTAGGAGCCGTGAGTCAACTTATTACTCATAACCCCCTTTTGATTACCTTATTCTTTTTCTATTGCCCTCCCCTCTTCAAGATTTTTCACGCGTTTTTTACCTCTCACTGCGTCCTTAAGGCTTCGTCGTTTTTGGTCCCCTTCTTAGAACCTATCAGGCACCTTCTTTTCGTGGAACCTTTTAAAAACTTCGTAGGATTTGCGGCCTCGTTTTTCTTCCCTTCTTTACGGTCTTGGGTCAGATTATTTTCCCAGGACTTTTTTTCTCATTATTTTTCCCTTACCACTATGAACTCCCCATTGTTTCAAGATTGTTGTTTGTAGCTAATACCGGCTGACCGAAAAGTTTCCCTTCCTACCCAAAGTTCTGATCCTCGGTACCTTCTCTAACCCCTTCCCCAAATAGCTTTGCACAGCTAGCTTAAAGACTTCCCTTTTCCATTTTTTCCGCATACAGTTCCCCGTAGGGGGCCTGATATATCTTACGATATTGGGTCCTCGTTTTTTTGGGGAATATATCCTCTTTGGTTCGTACTCCTTCCCCTACCATATAAAAGCTTGGTTCTCCAAACGGGTTCGGAGAACACAGGGCTGCTGCTGCGCGATGCAAGTTTTTACCAATTAATTACTAGTCAGTGCCGGCCTCTTCAAACTTCTTCTTCATACCCTCCTTTTTTTTCGCTTATTTAGAGCGGCGCTAAGCCCCGTCCCTTCCAGCCGAATAATGCCGGTTATTGTTACGCCCGCCCCCCCCGTTTAAGATTTCCACACTTGTCCCAACCCAGCTTTGAGAGTAGCTAGTCACGGAGTTGTCAAAAAGATTTACATCAGGACCCCTCTTCTACTCTCGAGCTCCTTTCCCTCCTGCGCTTCTGCCGGAAACCCTACTTACTACGCCTTTTTTAGATCGTTCGCTTTGACTCGTCCCTCTCTATTAAAAGGAGTGATCGGACTGTCCCAAGACATCTCCCTTTTTCATGGCCACTTCTTCTCACCCCGACTTTCACGGTTTCAGGCGGAGAGACTCAATTATCCCTCTGACCTGATGTGCGTTCATGCGTTTTGGTCAGTTTTTGTTTTGATTCCCCAGAGCCTTCTGTAGAGCCCCCCCTCGTTTTCGCTGAAACGACGTAATAAGGTAAACCCTCCGTCCACTTTCCGTCAAAGTTTCCCACTTTCAATTTCAGATTCTCATACGTGACGACTTTTCCCTCCCACTTCCGATTTTGCTCGTGGCGGCATGCTTCATCATCGTTTTCTTGCCCCTGCTGCAGACTCCCTCCTACCGCGTTAATCTCGCACCCGTGTTTTCCTGTTTTACTAACTTCCGGGAGTGATGACCAAGAATCACGTGTTTACAACTGGCCGCTCCTTCTCCCGACCCAATCCCGACCGGTTACCATTCGGACCGCTTTCAGAGCTCGCCCCCAGTCGTTCCTTTTTGTTCTGTCGTCGACTGATCCCGTATTATTCCCTAACTCGTGGGCGACTCGTTTCTGGCGGACCAGCGCCCTCCTTTCCCACTTATTGCACTATGACCATCCGCCGTCCTTCCTGTCGAAGAACGCTACCGTGTGCCCCTTTCATTGTCCCGAAAGCCCCCCCTCGGGTCCTTTCCTGTTTTGTGGACCTTCTAATGTTGTGTCTGTTGAAGTTCTTTTCTCGCACGCCTTCACCATTGAGGCGTCTCAACTATGCAGCCTGATTCCCCCTCTCTCCCCAGTTTTCACGATTTTCCGCTGCCTGCTCCTTCCTCCCCTGTTCTGAGGTTTCCATTTCCTTTTGTTAGAGGCCCCTCGTCAATACGATTGACATACAATCTATGAATGACGTCGGCCGTACCATTCTTTAATAAAAGCCATCGATTTCTCCAGCTTTTTTCCCAAACAAAACCCTCAATGCCACAAATTTCAATCCCATTTATAATAGCAGTTCGGTTGGAGGGATACACTGCTTTAGTAGTGCGACCTTCTACTCAAAACTCCACATTCAGTATCCCCCCCCCCTATCTCATAAGTCCCTTTCCTTTAGTTTTCAACCACTGTAACGATCACCCCTCTATCCCGCCCCGCCCCCCCGGTTTTGCTGACCTAAAAACCCATAAGTTCCCAACGCAAGAGTTTTTTTTTTTAATCTGTCTGAATGTCACCCGTTTCGTTTTCGACAAAACTATTCAGTATTCACTTCTTGTGCCTCAACACACCGTCCCACCTTTCTTCTTTAGATTTTTCCCATTATCCAAACCAATTCCCTCATTTCCTGAAGATCTTTTTCGCAGTTCTTCGCCCGGCATTTACCTTGTTATCCTGTACTTCTATTTGCTTCATCGGTGACTATAACCTGAGAGGGATAGCCCATCTCTACCCCGATGAATCCTTTTTTTTAAACTTAGGTTCCTCCCTAAAAAGAGTCGTCTCTCTCCAGTCCCTTCCCCAAAATCCTACAGATTCATCCAGTTTCTCTACGCTTTTTCGCTTGAACCCCTTACACAAAAAAAGCTGCTGGCCAGTTTTCTTTTGATTTTGCGATTCTCCTTATCCAAGCCCCTCCACCTTTGATAAGTTGAATCATTATGCATACGATGGCACTTCTCAATCCATCCTTACTTTTCAACTTGAGATCAGTCTCCTCCTCTACGACTGCTTCCTTATCTACGTGATGATCATAGATACATATATGACTTCTAGTCCCCGTTTTGTCCTTTTCCATTGTTCCAAACAGCAGACCGGAGACCTTTTCTTGCCACCGAGTTACCTTCTTTCATCTTAGTTTTGTAGCGCTTTGTGCCGCTTTCTCCACTCGTAAGTAATCACCTTTGATCCTCCCTGGCGACTTTTGTTGCCAGCCCGCGAGAATGCCAGTCCCGAACCGCCCCCATGCTTTCTTTTCCCCCCCCTTTACCTTTCTGTCATCTGGTTCTTTTCTTTCCCCGGCCCCCAAACCATATCATGCTATCAATGAGTGTTTGCCTATTATGGACCAGCGCATGTACCTGCACACACGCTACCCATGTGTTTTTCTTGATAACAATCGTCCGACTTTTTTAAGCCTCCACTGAGTAGTTAACTTTCCCCCTTACATTTTTTTGTGGTTTTTGGCTTGAAAGTGCAGCACCACACTTCCTCCCAACACTTCCCGGTTTCCGTCTGGGAAAACCACTTATTTATTTTGTCTCGATTTAGTCTCTCCTATCTGCGGGTTCCCCCATTCTTCTATTATGCGTTTCCGACAAACTTAATCTGTAGACTAAGATTGGGGCAATAGCATGATAGACTTTCCGAAGCCCATCTCTCTATCCCCCCTTTTGTGGTGTTTTTCCGACTTTTTAGCACTATCCCCTCACTGTTATGGATCCTTCCCGCCAAGCTTTTAGTCTAAAGCTTTGAACGCCTTCAATCGATGTCCCACCCCTCACCGATAGAGTCACTGCCGCTCCCCTCCCCCCCACTTCACGTAGTTGTACCTTTCTGTTTTTTGAGGGTCCCATTTTACTTCTGCACCCCCTTTCCACGATTTTTACGGTTTCCTCCTGGCCTTCTCCCTTCCGACCGTTAGCGATGGTAGCCATAAATTACCCACGCCTGCCTGTAAGAGTGTCTTCGTACATCGGGTCCCCTACCCGGGTCCTATTAGCTATGATAGGCCTATGCCCACCTCCCCGCCAGGTCGTTTAACGTTCAACTGCCTGATCACTATTTTGGTGGACGCCGTTTTATTCCCATCCCCCCCCACGCTTTAAGCTTTCGTCGCCTGATCGTTTCGCCTACATTTTTGCTTCCTTTTACCGATGTGTCTTTCGGCCCCCGCAATTTCGCCAATCCAGAACGTTTGACTTGGACGCGAGCCTTTTCTGGCTCCATTCGACAACCCTTTTTTTGTGGGCTTTGCCCTCCGCCCTGATTCTAGAGAGCATTCCTCTCATGCTCCTCAGACAATGTCTTTTTTAGGCGTCCTCTAGGCAGATTTAGACCGAAGGTCGTCACCGTACCCTGTGATTTAGTCAATTGCACCGGCTGTTTTATCAGGAATTTGTGAGCTCAACGCGTCTTCCTGGAGACAGTCGACTTCGTCAAATTATTCCACGAAAATCTTCAGCTTGTTGCTTTTTTGACTTCTTTCCCGTGCCACCTTCC
>Ga0179591_1270923_pt1 | contig 11428 bp, 17 predicted proteins | sample CZOMad2_1_08_16f_FD_182891 | JGI IMG/M metagenome (GOLD analysis project Ga0179591, IMG submission 182891) | Vadose zone soil fungal communities from Angelo Coast Range Reserve, California, USA - CZOMad2_1_08_16fungal (PacBio error correction) | ecosystem: Environmental > Terrestrial > Soil >... | reverse complement strand
CTTTTCTGATGCTCACGCTTTTGAAAGGGATTTGAAAAGGGCGACTGGGTGGTTGTTTTGAACCCCCCGAGGGTGCTTTGGTCACTATCTGGTCATTGTTTTTGCTTCCTGATGCGGTTTTTTTCTTTTGAAGCAGGTCCATAGACGGGTTGTCTGTTCTTTGGTGTGGCGTCCTTATTTGTCTGGTCTTGCTTTCCCTTTTGCTTCTTTTTTTTTAGGAACCCCCCCCTCGCGGAGGTTTGTCTCGATGGCTGTTTTTTTTTTATAAAGGTTCATTGTGTGACTACTCTCTTGTTTCTTTCCACTTGTAGGATTACCTCGATTTTGGTTTTGTGAGTACGTGCCTAGAACGCTTTTGTTGACAATGTAAGGTGGTCCCTTAAACACCCTTTTGTCCAAGTTCCCTTTCCCTTACCTCCGCGATTACGCGGTCCTGTACATCCTGCTTCTACCCAAAGCATTATTATGTCGGTCCCTTGCCTTTTTTTTTTCCTGCGGTATTGGGAGGAACTTTGGCCTGCAGTACCGGGACCCTGTTACGTTGGCCCCCCTTTTTCTAGTTTGTCGTTTGGAATTTGTCGATCTCTCTGCCTTTTTTTCCCAAGGCTTTTGCTTCTTAGGGTTCAAGCGGACTCATGCTTTTTTTTTCAGTTGTTACGGATTTTTTTCTCTTCGACTTCTGAAGTTGTCTATGTACGTGGTTTTTTCCTTTGAGCATTCGTTTGTCCTCTTTCTTATGTTTGGTGGACTTTCCATTTTTGGAGGGTTGAGTCTCGCTTGATGTTGGTTTCCCTTTTTCGTTTGTGGATGCCTCTCCTTTTGTGGGAAAACCCTTCCCCCTGTCAACAGTTTTTGAGAGTTTTCGGAGTCTGTCTTTCCTCTTCATCAAGACTTCGGTCCCTCCCCTTTTTTTCTTGGGGCCGATTATGACTTCCCTTTTTTCCGATGGCTTTCGTGCTTTCCCCACTCCATACGTGTTGATTTAATGGGGGTCCGTTAACCCTCTTTTCTGGTTTTTTGCGTCTCCCATTGTCCTTTTTTTTTCCTCGGTTATTTGGTTACCTTGTTCTCCCTCGCTGTTTTCTTTTGTGTGTTTTGAACTGGGCCGGGATTTTCCAGTCTTTCTTTCGAGGTCCCCATTGACTTTGGCGAGTTTGTACTTAGTTGCGTTGGGCGGGTCTTTTTGCTGTGTGAGGATCATGGCCGCTGACATAGATGGGTCGCCTTTTTGGTGTGGGGGTTTTGTGTCATGGTTGGATTCTTGTGAATGTGTGGCTGCGGATGTCCGTCTTGCCTTTCTTTGGGCTACAATCTTTTTTTCTTTCTTGGTCTCTTTTGTTCAATCCCCTTTTCGCAGACGTGTTTGATTTCAGTATCCTTTTTTTTGAGAAAACTTTTTTGTTACACACGGAAACAAAACTTGCTTAGTGTTTTTACAATGGAGATTTCTTGGTTCCTTGGACCTTTTGTTGATGTGCAGTCGGACCTTTTTCTGTTTTTTGGCAGGTGCCCTTTGTGTCCCCGTAACGACGTTCGCTGTTTTTTCCAGTGTCATTTCTTTTTGTTGTTATATGGCCAACCTTTTAATCGATTTTCCTATGTTTCTACAGTTAAAGTCGTTTCGCCGTTTTCAGAAAACGGGAATTTTTTTCAGTTAGTATTTTTTACTTTTGCTGCCACCCCTGTTCTTGGCCCATTTTCCCTTTAGTATTTTCTCCTTCCAGATCGAGTGCAACGCGGCGCCTGGTCCTCCCTGTGGTGTTTCCTTTTGGATTTTTCGGACCCCACGAACATACGTGGGACATATGCCTCCCCAGGCGTCCCCCCCCTTTGCAGGTCCCCCCGGGCAATGGGTTTGAGGTGATTGGCGATTCGCCCGGCCTGAGAGGCGTTTCACCTTTTCGGTCTTGGGTCAGATTTTTTTTGTTTTTATGCTTTTCGTTGGTTCTTCTGAACACCCCTTTTAGCTTGCTCCTTTGGATCTTGTGTCGCTCCCCCTCCTATCCTTTTCTTGCTTGTATTGTCCGGAAAACCTGATGCTTGTTTTCCATTTCATTTCATCCCGGGCGAATGTCAACCTTCTTGGTTTCTCGGATGGTTTCATTATTGATTTGGGTGGATAGCTGTTTGTCCTTCGTCTTTTTTGTTTTCCCCGTTGAGCTCGGCATGTTTTCCATTGCGCCCCCTATTCCCGTGGAGGTTACCATCCCATAGCCTTTTTTGGCCCCTTTCGCTCCCCCCCCTCTTTAAATTTTTTTCTTCTTTGAAAGTGGAGGCGCCCCCCCAGCGGTTTGACCAAGGCACCGAAGATTAACCCCCTGTTTTTTTTTCAGGGGAGAGAATCCTGGGACCTTCTGCATGACTGGCTTTCAGCCCTCCCGGCCTTTCATTCCTTTTAACCCCTTTTACCCGTCTTGTCTAAATGTGAACCTTGTCTTTTTTTCGACTCTTTGGCAAGTGGAGCGCTACTTTTACTTTCGCCTGGTTTGCTTTCCCATGTTACCCGATGATTTTACATCCGCAAGCTGAGGCCTGCGCTTCTTTTTTCCGGTCTTGTATGTTTGCGGTGGCTTCCAAATTCATTGTGATAATGAGGTGCGGTCCTCGTTGGCACAGCGGTGCAGTTTTTGTTTTGAAGTGCCTTCTGCCTTTTTGTACGCTGTTTGCGTCCAATTATTGAACCCCCTAGCAGAGGACTGTTTTTTTTTTCTTCCTGGCCCCTTTGCTTTAACATGATTTTTCTCTTTTCCCTTTCCCTTCACCCCTTTTGTTGTGATTGCAGGGATTTCCTCGGATTGCCAAAAAAATTTCCCTGCAACTTTCCCTCCTTTTTCACAATCCATTGTTCTTTCTCCACTTAAACCCCACGTTTGAAATAAACTTTGCCCTTTTCAACGTTCGTTAACCTGAAACCAACAAACATTTTGCCACGTCTTACCACAACGATTCTCAAATTTTTTTCAGGATGCTGGTTTAAACGGGCCCCTCCCTTCCCCCAACCCCCCAAGGGAATGCCAGACCAGAGGCCCCTCAGTTTCATTTCCTGGCATTTTAAGTTAACAAGCCCAGACTTTGGCCATTTTGGATTCCTTTTATTTCTCAGAATTTTCCTCGCCACGTATTTTCCTCCCGCCCTCCATTAAACTTTCCCCTTTTCTCCCAAGATTCATGTTTTTTTCTTTCCCCTGCCCCCTTAGGTTCCCCCCTTCTCGCGTTCATTCTTTTAAACCGCTGTCTGAAACCCCCGTTGTTCCCCTCATTTCTGCTTCGTTTCCAACCAAAAGTTCATTCCCGATCCCCCACCCCCCCGTCTGGTCTTGTCGCTTTTTCCCGTCCAGAAAACTACTCAAACTGTCCCCCCCAACGCCGGTTCTTCAGGTTTTGTACGCGATCTTTTATTACACATCCACCTTTTCCACTTCCCGTTCCCCTACACTTTTTGCACCCTTGCCCGTTCCCATACAAACAAATAAAGGCCCCCCACGCCCAAGCCAACCTGCTCTTTCCTCATTACCCATCTCGTGAATTCTCCTCGGGCCGTGAACCCTTGCACCCGTGTGTCCGCCGCCCACTCGAAAGCCCCATCCCCCCTGACCCCCTTTTTGAAAACTCCCCACAGAGTTCTCCCAGAGCTTTACAGAAAACAACCCCGGATCGTCCCCCTCCCCCAATTTGACCCTCCCCCGACGTCCCCCAAAAGATAAGACTAGCCCACCACATTCCACGTAGCTATCCAGGACCCTAATTTCCCACCTCCGGAGCTGCACTTTTTTTCTGAAGCGCGACATTCCCCCACCGTTTTTTTTTCCATCCTGGTATTTTCCGCTTACGTATGAGGGCTGATGTCCTCTTTTTTTTTCCTTGAGTTTTCACCTGTCCCTTGGAACTTCTTCCCTGAGTTTCCACCCGGACTGTCCTTCGGCCCGTTTTTTTTTCTCGATTCTTCACATCACCCAGGTTTTTCTTTCTCCGACCCCTTCCCTGTTAACTACATTTAGGCCCCCGATTTTTTCGTGATTTACGACGAGCACATTTGCCGTTTCTTTAAGCGAGTCCCCCCTTATTCATCAACAATCGATTTACCCCCCTTTATCTATCCCCCGCCCTACAATTTTCTGGGCCACCCCCCGTGCCGAGTTTACGTCCACACCTTATCACCCTCCAACTTTTTTTCCAGCCAAACCAGTTACCCCCCCCGCTCCCACGAATTCCCCAATGGGTCCCATTCTCCACCCACATGACAACTTTCTACCCATCCCCGACCCCTTCAAGTTTCCAATGGGGCCCCCCAACCTTTATCCATTAGGCGGCACAAATAGTTTCACCCTTATTTTCCCGCCCGGCTACCCCCCCCCCCCCCAGTTCCACGTTGGCCTTTTTTCCGCCCCAGCGTTTTTCCCTTTCCCTCCCCCTTTCTCCGACATCTACCTTCCCCCCCCTAATACCCCCATTCCCCCTTCCCCCCCCTGTGCTCCCCCTTCTTTCACCCCGTTACTCCACCCAAATCCCCGTCGTCCCTTCTTTGCCCCGGCCTCCCCCCCCCCCCGTTAAGTCTTTACGGATGACCTTGTCCCTGCTAACGTCCCACCATTCTTTGTCCTCCAATTCCCTGGCGATTTTTCTCATCGTGAGCCTCCCCCCACACCCTTCGGAACCCCACAATCACCCTTCACCTGGTCCCCCCCCCTCCCAATCAGATTTTTGTCAACAACCCCGTCTGCCCGCGTTTCGTTCGTCCAGTTCCCAGAACGCACCTTTTTCGTTGACACACTCCCTCTCGTGTAACACCCATCTTCACCATTTTTTTTCGCCCCCGAGTTTCTTACTCGAATGCACAACGACCTGCACACCCTTTTTCACCATCGTTCCCCCCCCCATTCCCCCCTCCTTTCGCTTGTGCCCAACGACCAACTCCGTCCTTCCTCCACCCCACCCCCCCCTTTTGTTCGTCCAGGAACTCCCGTCAATCCCTCCCCACGCCCCAATCTCGGACCTACGATCAGGCCCGCATACCTGGATTCTTTTCTGTCCCCCCCGGCCCTTAGGGTCCCAGACCTTCCGATCCCCAGTTTTGCGCCCACGGAAATCCCCCATTCCCCCCAGTCCCAGAGTGCACTCGTTTTTTTCCTCGAATCTCCCAAATTGTTTGTCTGCCCCCTCCCCCCCCCCCAAACCCCCTCCCAAATGACTCTTACCTTTCCATCCACGTACCAGCTTAGTTGCCCCTACCCAGTCCCACCAACATTTCACCCCCACTACGTTTTTCTGCCGTAGCAGGTGGCCTCGGCCGATCCCCATTTTTATATTGCGATGTTTGCAAGGGTCTTTTATCCCTTTCGCTTTAAAGTGGTATATATACCCCCTTGGACCGTAATGGTCAGAGTGGCCCTTTGTTGGGCTGTTTTAATGCTGCTTTACCCCAGGAGAGATGTCCTTTTTTCCATTAACCCGGCGCAAACCAACCCAAAACCCATATGCCTCGGGAACCCCTCCTTTCTCACTAAATCGGGCCATTTACTCCCCACCCACATCAGCAAAGCCAGCTACCTGACTCCTTTCTGATTCGTGTACTTCCGTACAAAGCATACCTCTGAACCCTGATAAGACCCCCACGCACCATTTTATTCTTAGAGGTCTCAAACAGCATAGTAGGATCTCCACAACTGATCTTCAATAGTCTATTTTCAACAATTGAAGCTCTCTCCGCGGTTTTTTTTCCTCCCCTCCTCCTTTGGTTGTGTTTCAGGATCGTCCCGCATGGCCCAACCCACTTCGCAGGAGCTTTTGGACAAAGCCGTCCTTTTTTCAGTGTGGGTGGTCTCCGGACCTTGTTATACATCCCTTTGTTTCTTTGAGCTTGTGCGGTTTTGTTTTGGCGTCATCCTTTCGTTATTTAGATTTGGTTTCTTTAGGGTTTTGGTTTTTACCCCCGATCCCTTTTTGTTTTCGTCGTCCTTCCGTCGGTGAGCTTTTTTTTTTGATCCAGGTCCTTATTTTTTCCCGCTTTTTTGACTTTGACCCCTCCACGTTTGATCCCTCACACGGTCTGGACACGTGGTTCAAAACCCCCTTCTCAGGTTCTAAAATGCCTTCTTCCCTGCGTCCCCTTTTTTGTCTGCCCGTTGGCCTCAGCAAAATTTTAGACTGTTCTTTCCCTTCTTCGGATTTTCTGTTCTGACTTTTTTTGGCGGGCAGTGGCACGGCCCCTTTCGTGGATGGCGCGCTCGTTGGGGGGTGTTCTTTGGGGGTGGTTTTTTTTTTCATTGACGCACTTCCTTTGAATTTACCCACTTTCTTGGGCCATTGAGGCGTAGTTTGTTGAAATGGTTCGGATATCCTTTTCCCTCTTCCATGTTTCGTTTTTTTGGACTCGTCCCGAGGGCCGTTTTTATCCGTGCATATGTACTTGTCGGATATTTCCTTTGGATTCCTTCCCAGAGAGGGTTCTTGCCAATTTTCCCACTTGCTTTCAGGTCCCCCCGGGTCGCGTTGGTGCCCTTAAAAGCGGCCCCGCGGATTTTAGACGCGTGTGTTTTGTGGTGACCCTAAAAGATTTTAGTCCCTCTGGAAATGTGGCTATTTGTAGCTTCTTGATGGGAATCTTCTTCCGAACGGGTTCTTTGACTAGAACCCCAACTTGCAGTAGTTTCTTTTTTTTTCCTTCCTTTGTTTTCAGGGAGTATTGTCCTTTCTTTGTAAAAGTTTGCAATTTGCTCCTTCGTGTTGTCCTTTCCCTCCGATTTTGACCCACAGGGACGGCTTTTGGTACAGGGTCCTTCGACCCCTTCTTTTCTCCCCTTTAGGTTCTTTGGTGCCCCCTTTGGCTTTGGAATGTGGATCGCCTGGAGGTTCAAGTTTCCAGCCTGGCTTTTTACCTCGGGTCCCTTTCTTTTTTCGCTCCGTGGGGCGGTTTTGCTTGGGGTCTTGGGGCGATTTAGTGGACGTCCCGGATGATTGGGCCCTAGGTTCAGTCTTGGATGCTGGGGTTGTTTTTTGATCTGGCTTGAGCAGGCGTGAAGATGTATACCGTGCCTGCCATGCGGTTCTTCGTTTTGATCCCCCTTTTTTTTTCGGTCTTCATGATTTTTTCTCCCCTGTTTTGTCGCTAAGAGAGTAAATTTTCCCCTTGTCACTTGTTTAGTTATTTTTCTTTGTTTCAGCCTTTGTGTTCGATTACTAGGGGTTTGAATCAAGGGGTACTGTTTGTTGTCCTGTTCCTGAGGTTATCATTGCCCCTACCCCCGGCAGGACTGTTTTGGACCGTTTGGAGGATTGTTTTCTGGTCCCTTCTGGTAGAGGATTTTTCACCTTTGTCTTTAAGCCTTTTTTTTTTGTGATCAACGGGTGCTTGGTAAGGTCGATCTGGACGTTTGTATCCCAGTGTTGCCCCACTTCGGCGGTGTTCCCCCCTTGTTCCGAAAACGGGGGACGTCGCCCCGCTTTCCCCGGTCCGGGGTGAAAGAAGTTTGTCCGAATTTTCGCCATTGTGGAGTTTTTGGACAGAAATAAATTAGGTACCATGGCGACTGGTCTGCACGGCGTCGTGTTTCCCTTTCGAGTCTTTTGACGGTCTGGCGCTGATTAACATCATATGTTTTCCGTTTGGTTTTTGAAATTTTTTTAAGAACCTTTCGACCTTTGTTTTGTACGTTATTGTGCTTCAGTCCCCCCCCCCCGCCCCAATGTTGTCTTTCTCCGACTTTGTTTGGTGATTTGAGGAGTATCGCTGCCCCGATATCCCCCACTCAGTCTCTTTCAGAAAATTGAGGCTGTTCGTCGTTTTGTATGTGTATTCCTTTTGGCCGACTGGCCCGGCGGTTGTTTGCAGGGTGGAATCCGCATGAGTGCCTCTTTAGTTCGAGTTTGATCTTTCTTTTGAGGGGGACGTTTTTTCAGGGGAATGTTTGTCCTTTCTTTCCCCACTCATGTACTGCCCTGGTTTTGTATCAAGCTGCGTCGCCCTTGCTCAACCGCGGCTTTGTCCAGTTTTTTGAAACGCCCCCTTTTTTCCATGGCAGCTGGAAGTTGTTGCCGTTTTCGTAGCCTTTTTTGCAGCCGTCTGGTTTTTTTGAACTTCCACATGTTCTTCGCCTACCAGGCTTAAACCGCGCTCGTTGCTGGCCCTTCTGAAACCCTTCTCGTGAGGTTTCTTTTCCTTGATGGGATTTTTTTCTGCTGGAGTTCGTGAGCTTCTATGTTTTTTTTTGAGAATCCCATCCCCGCCCCTGGTGCCCCATTCGTGTTTTTGAACGCCTGTGGCACCTTCATTGCCCCGTTTTATTTTTTGATCTTCATTTCATTGGGTATTATTGGGGTTGGAGTTCCATCATGCGCTTGCAGTTTTTTTTCTCCAATGTTCTTTCCATGTGGCATCCCTTTTTTTTTCCAACTTGGGCGTTGAATCGCCTTTTCCCCTCTCATATACTTTGCTATTTTTGATTTCCTGCTTGTTGCAGAGAATACTTTTTTGATTTTTTTTGCCCCTGGTGTTTAATTTAGTCCCCCCCTTTCCCCCGTTTGTTTTTTGTTGTCATGTAGGACTACCACGAGTTTTCCATTCCCCAGCTGTTTCCCAATCTATCACAAATCAGTGTCCTTTGTTTGTATTACCACAACCCGGAGTTGCATACCCCCCCAGTTTGGAAAATTTTTCCTCACCGTGCCTTTGTTTACCAGCCACCTGTTGTTTTTCCCTGCCTGTGAGACACGACCCCGTCCCATCACCTTTTTTTTGCTGTCATTTTTGGACATTGCATCCCCTCCCCCCAACATCCACCGCCCTTCCGAAGCAGTAATTCCAGTTTTTCCATGATTTTGTCCAAGCATCTCCTTAGTAACCTCGTTCCATTGGCTCATTTTCTCTCCCCTGAAATACTTCAGAATCAACTACATTGCAGCCCCCCCCCATAGAGATTTCAATCCCAAGTCATTTTCCAGCACCCACTGCCGGTTAGCCAATTGTCACTTAAAGTAATCGCCCTTCTTCTTCTTTCTTGCCCCCTCGTGCATTCTAAATTAAAAGTCCGCATTATGCTTCCACGTCTCAAAAAGTTCATCTGTCTTCCCCCACCCCCCAAAATAATGTATGATTATTCAAAATCATTTACCCCACCCTTGAATACCCTGGCCACTTTTCCAGCCAGCCCCCCCGGTTTCTGTGTATTCCTTTCCCCGGTTTTTTTTTTTGCTTTGCTCCCTCTTTTATTTACTGCAATTTAAAAGGACGGGTTCTCATTGACCCCCTGGCTCTTTCCCTTCACAAAATCTGCCCCTGCCCTCTGACACGACCCAGGTAACTCCCTCTGGCTTTCCCCCCGTAGCAGCCCCCTTTATTGCCCTCTACAACGTTCTTACCCTTATCCACCTTCGGACTCCCACAGCCCCCCTCATTGCCACCTACACACCCAGTGCAAATACGCGTGAGGGATTCTTCTTCTCGCCCAAAACTAAATGCACTCCTTATTAACCAAACGTTTCCGAAACTCCCGTTTTCCTTTAACCCCTTTTAACCCCACCCATTCGCCCCCGTTTATCCGCTAGAATCCCCCGACATCCCAGTCACCCTGCCGCTCTGGCCCCCTTTTTCCGCAAGTGAGTCCGATAAAAGAATTGGACCAGGGGTGTTGGACGCAATCTACCACCCTAGTGTCTTCGGATTGTCCTCTTTCCGGTTTGACGGTCATCAAAGCGTCCTGACCCCTTTACCCCTTCTCACCTTGGACGGCTTTTCCCCCCTTTTTTTTTTTCTTTGGCTGCCTCCCGGAACATACCTCCAAGGTGTCAGTGGTTTTTGCCCCCTTTTCTGGAGAGGAATTCTACGTCAGGAAGGGCCCCTTCTTTTTTTGAGTCCCAGGTCCCCCCCGCCCTCCCCCTTCCCACAAATCTCCCCATGGCCCGTGTTCGTTCCAAACCTCCCCCCCCCTGTACGGCCTGAGGGACCCTGCGTTCCTTCGACTACACCGTTTCAAACGGCACCTGCCTCCCCCCTCTTACACCGCCCACTTCCGTCTTGGCCGGGTCTCAACCCGCCTCGGGCACAGCCGCAAAGCCCCCACTCCCCCCACCCCGTCCAAGGTGGCCCCCCCCTTGCCCCACCATTATCTTAAGTGGCCTTCCTTGACCTCCACCTTTTTCCGGCTCCCCTTAACCAACAAAATTCCCCAGGCCTCCCCTTCCCCTTTTTTCAAGTGAAACTCTGTCTTTTCTACCTCCCACAATTCAGCCCAGCCCCACCATTTCCATTCACCTTTCGTCCGCCCCGACCCCACACAAAACCCTCCCGCGGTGTAAACCTTGACTCCCCCTACAGCCCGTTTCAGGTTCTTATCCCCCAAACTTCCGGGACTTCAATTTTTTCTGAAAGTAACCGACGTCATCTTTATACAATTTTTTTTATTTATCCTTCGGGAGCCTATCAAAGTCTTCCCCCCCAAGTAAAAATGTGTTAAACCCCCCTTCTAAGGATGGACTCTTTTTTTATTTCCCTGCAGTTCTCTTCCCGGTATACGGCACCCCCCCCTAACTGTAGAACCCGATTTCTCACGCCCATACCTTTTCCACACACCCTTCCTCCCACTTCTTCATTTATCCCTGCCCGCGTTCACTCACCCCTGGTCCCCCCCTCCGTCTTCGTTAACCACTTCCCCAATCGTTCCCCGCCCCCCCGTTCCCTCCTGTCTCGCGGTCGTCAACAACCACCATTGCCTTTCCCCTTTTAGAAAACAACCTCCCCTCCCTTTCAATACGTCAGTCACCCGCCCATCGTACATCTCCCTCCCCTGTTACCGTCTCCCCTCCCCACGACACCCCATGGTTTTGCTCACCTTCTCTTACTTTCCCTCCCTTTTCCCTCGCCCCAAGACACCCCACCCCAAACTTGGCCCCCCTCTTCTTAGCGCCAAAATGAGGAATCCTCCCAATGCTTGCTGGCTTTTCTTTCCCAACCCCTTCCCCCCCCCGACCTTCCCCTGAGTCTGACCCCCGCACAGAAAACAAGCGGCCAGTGCCCCCACCCACACTTTCCCCATCCCCCACCAAGACATTCGGCAGGACTCTTCTCACATACTTTAGGTCAATGCTCGGGTGCCTTTAGCCTTTTACCCCTCGTTATAAACCAAGAGACATTCCTACTTTTTCGGTGCTGTTACTCGTTCTCCGTGTGTTTCCCACAACACTTTTTCTGTCTTTGTCATCAAGACCACCCCCCACATCCGAGTCCCCTCTTCAATACCCTGGATACAAACCCCCTTGAAGACCTCGTTTTTCCTGCTATGAAAACCTTTTTCGGCCGATTGTCTTAAACAACGAAAACCCATGTGTTCCTCCCTCCCCACCCCCCCCCCCCCGTTCCCAGTATTCTCGCCCTCCAAACCAGTTCCTTGGCTTCCCCCACACCTTTTCCCGACATCCCTCTCTAATTAAGCGTCTT
>Ga0179591_1257031_pt1 | contig 11428 bp, 14 predicted proteins | sample CZOMad2_1_08_16f_FD_182891 | JGI IMG/M metagenome (GOLD analysis project Ga0179591, IMG submission 182891) | Vadose zone soil fungal communities from Angelo Coast Range Reserve, California, USA - CZOMad2_1_08_16fungal (PacBio error correction) | ecosystem: Environmental > Terrestrial > Soil >... | reverse complement strand
ACCTCCTTGCCTTGGTTTCCAGTGCATTTCTGGACTTTTCTTCCATTGTAAACTAGCTGCCCTTCCCCCATTGGTCTCTTGTCTCTGGATAGATTTGGGACGTGGCTCCCATCATCTCCCTGCACCCCAGCATTTCTCGCTATTCCCTGCTTGATAGGCACCCTCTCCACTCTAGCCCCCCTCCCTGACGCTTATTAACTGATTGCCCTCAGCGGCTCCTTCGCGCGCGATCGACCGTATGGATCCCCCGGCATTTTCATTGTCAATCCCGCCAGAGACACGTCGCCAGTCAGATGAGTGTCCCCCGTAATTTGTATGCATTTTTCTCCCTTTAATAAGATTCCCGCCCCATCCATAAGCGTTAACAGTCTCTTCACCGATGCCCCCTGTTCAGGAGGTTGAATCTACATCCGTGTTACTCCTGTACTGCATAAGCTTAGGCCTGTTCAGAGTCCTTACGCTCGTTTTTCCATTTCCCTCGGGAGCGTGTACTCTTGAATTGTCGTGACTTGGTGCAATGCGGTCCTTTTTTAGCTTCCCCCTCAGTCGTTATTTATTCTCTTTGTTAGATCTTGCATGAAAAGCGCTGTAGCTAGAATAATCCCTGTGACTTTCGACCGTAGGACGTATTGCTTAATTTACCTCCCTTCTTAAGGTATACCAACCCCCCAAACTTCGATTGAACAAGCTTTTTTAACTTATACTTTCCCCTACTTGCGATAATCCCTTTTCAGGCTGATTGAGTGTCTCCTGGGTGGCGGCCTCTTTTTTTCGGAGCATTTTGGTCGATTCGACGCCTTCTTCCCGAGCCCAGCTCATTACAAGGCCTGGCGGGCGCAGAGGGTTCTTAATTCACCACCGGTTATGGACACGAGCTCGAGCGTACGTTGTATCGGCCTTCCTCTTTTCCCCTAGCGCGGCCCCGATACATTTCGCACCTCCCCCCGGTTTAATTATTGGTATCTTATCCGCGTGTGCGCCTTAACCTAGCTAATCTCCCTTTCGCTCCTTTGAGGCCACTCCTCGCCCTGCCCTATTCTGAATTTGTTCGGCGCCTCCAACCTTTCCGTTCGCCTAAAACCGGCGTTTTTTGCCGCAGTCGGTTTTCCTATCCCCTTTACACAGCATCCCTCAAACCTTCCGTTTCTTTTCCCTCTCCCTTTTTTGAGAGAGATCTCACCGACTGTTTTTCCTGTTGTTTCTTCGCTGTCTCTTGATCCTCCCCCTCGTGAAGACCCTCAGTTTCCTTTCAGCCCTTTTACGGCGTGGTGCTTAAGGGGCCCCCGGAGTCTTTCCGCGGTCCTTTCTCCCTTCCAGTTGCCGCGATTACGGCCCCGCGTTCCTTTTCTAGCGAGCGGCCTCTCTCGCTGTTAGGACTATTAATTCATGAACCACTTTCCCGCTTTCCTTCTCGGCCGGCTCTTTCCCCTTTCTGATTCCGACGACCCACGCCGGACTCTCTTGATCCATTCCCGGCGTTGTGAACCTGCCCAGGTGCCCTTCCCGTAATTTTGAAGGGCACCCCTAGCTTTCTGATCTTTACCCTCCTCGATGCTCATTCAGAAAATGCTTTTGACTCATGGGACACCAAGTCTACCCCTCCACTGCCATCAGCCGAGGAGCCCTTCGGCGACTTTGCGTAAGACCTCTTCCCACCTTTCCCCTCATTTTTTTTATATTTCCTTCCTCAAACGCCCGGGGATTATCCCATGACACCCCAGGAGCAATCTCCGGCGTACTCGATTCGAGGATGCGAATTGCCGCATCAGTTGCGTTTCTCTCCCCGCCCGCCACAGAGCTGAACCGATTGCTTCGCGCCCTATTCGAACTCTCCCCCTGAGATAGCCCGCCTCCGGCGAGGGTTTTTTCCACCCCGCGGCTCCGAAGCTGCCTCAAGGCACTTTCGTCAATTTTCTTTTTTGCACGGCCCGGATTATTTTACCGCCTTTCCCCCGACGATTCCCTCGCGCCCTTGCAGAGTTCTACTGATGTTTTTTTTTGTGTTCAATGCCAAAAACTCCTCCGCCCTCCTTTGATACCCTTCTCTCTCCAGGTTCTGTTGTAGTTTGTCCTTTCTCCGATCCCGGAAAACTTCATTCTTTGCTCCGACTTCTCTTTGCGCTATCCTCCCGTCCTTCCCCTGCATAATTTCATCCCCGAGAGGCTTCGATTTGCGATTGCCTCCGGTTTCGTTCGCAGATTCGTATGTCTCCGTTTTCCCGATCCCATTCGCGGTGGTGTTGTCTCTTTTCTCCTTCCCCAAAGCTATTATTCCCCCAGACCGATGGAATATCCCTTTTCTAAGCGTTCCATTAGATCTGAACGCTTCTATATGCCACCCCTCCGCATTTCTTTTCTGGCGTGATTCGATCCCGTCCCATGTCCGAAGTAGCGGTCCTTTCTGAATCCGATCCTTTTTACATCAGTCCCCCGGTCCTTTCCCTCCCCGAGACTGTCTTCTTCTCCCTGCCTGTCGAGGGCTTTGGGAGGCTCGATTTCTTTGACCAATTCTTCCTTCCGCTCCCTCAGATCATTTGCCCCCAATATGCTGGATCCACCAAACTTATTGCCGTCCTGCAGCCGCACGTCGCACTCGGTATGTCTAGTACTTACCTCTTCTCCACGCGACATTCCCCCTGTTCGAGTCTCGTGGCTTCGAGCTGTTGGGTTCCCGGATTTACCCGGTCGATCGATCTTTCCCCTATGAGCAGTTTCCCCCCCCCCCCACGTCCCCCCCATTCGACGAACAGTCTGGTATCTTCTCCCTACTCCTGGTTGAGGTGTTCAGAGCATTATTGAGTCCCTTATCTCACGAGTCTCCGCTAAGTGCGCGTCTCCTTTCCACTTTCTTTTAAGAAAATTACCGCGTCCATCTCCCCCCACATCCCTTTTTACTCTGCGCCGCGCCGATATGCGCTTCTTTCCCAGTCGTCTCCGGTCTGGTGCTCCTTATTACGATGACATAGGTTCTTTTTCTTCCTCTCTGGCCAGGCTGCTTCTCTTTCACGCCCGATTCCCGTCAAGGACCTTACGACTTTTGGAAAAGTTCGTGCTTTTACTTTCTTCCGTCATTACCGCACTTTTTCTCTCTTAATGGCGCTTCGCCCGTCTCTGATTCTTTTCTTTACGCGGCTTCCTTATGGTGGAAGTCTCTTCTTCCCTGCGGCTTCCCTCGCGCCCACCCGTTCCCTCCTCTCCACTTGCATGCCCGGAATTCGTACCCTTCTGTCGTCTTTCACCTGACTAACGCCATCGAGCCAAAGTGAATTATTCCTTCCCCTTCCGAGATTGTTCCTTACAGTCGAGATCCCCCGTTCATGCGGTATCTGATTGCATCCGCACTTCAGAAAGTAAAGTGTAGTCATTCCTCCCACCCTTGCCGTTGGTCCTACCTTTCCTGATCTATATTTTCTACTCCGTTTTTTTATATTCCTCATATTCCGTGCAAGGCAGAGTTGCGTCAATTCCCGACCTTTCTCCTTTTTATCTGCGTCTTTCACTGCCGCGGGATACCTGCCTGCGTTCCCCTTCCTCTTCTTTCTTTGCAACCATCGTCCGGTATAGGCACAGGATCTCTCTGAGCAGTGTCTTTCCCTGTCCCTCGCCGACCCCCCAATTTTTTCTCTCATCTGACTTGATAGGCTATTATTTTTTTGGTTTCTTCCCCCCCTCTCGCTCCCTCTGACCTCATCATTGAGACACTCTCGAATTCTTCTCCGACACTGCAGCCCCATCGTTTCGGGTTTTCCTCTGCCCATCAACATAGCTTGTCCTGTCCTCCATTTTTCTGCGCCTCGACAATTTCGGCTCTGACGATGCTTTTCTCACTCTGCTGGGCGCATCTGAGTCCCATAGTTTTCCCTTCTTCCATCACTGCTCATGACAACCTCCTACTTTTCACATCCCTTCTCGTTTCGATGCTCGTGCGTAGGCGTCTCCTGGATGATGTCTCCTTTCCATTTCTCCTCTTAGGAGCGCTCCCGCGTTTCCTGCCAGGGTCTCATTTTAGAGACTTGACCTGCTATCATAGGGTCCCCTCACCTTCCTTCCTGGTCCTTTCGTAAACTGGTTATTTTGATTTACTGCCCCTGCCCTCCTATGGCCCTCTAGTTATTTGCCTGAAGAGGTATAGTCTTCACCCTCCTCAAGCCAATCGTGAGATGGTGTCGATTTTTGAGTTTTCTACCTTGTTCGTTCATTGAGAGCTCACCCTTGTAGAGTCGGTCACCTAGTAGGGTGGCGTCGCCATATCCCTTGCTTTCTCGCCGCAGCTTCTCCTTCAGCTCCTCTCGAGCACCAGCGCCCGATTCCGACCTCGCTCCCGCTTTGCCTTTTTTCTTTCCGGCCAGGCCCTGATCCCTTTCCCCTTCGTCAGTGCATTCCATTTGTCTTCATGCGGGCTCGTGTTCTCACAAGAAATTCTTCTTCACGGTCCACGATGCATTCGGCGCGTAATATGGCAACGCGCTTCCTTTCCACTCTTTTACTTATTCGGCTCGCTTTGTCTCCGGGTCACTCCTCCCTCCCATTCCACCACCAATAGCATCGAGAGCTATGCCTCCATCTCACATTATTTTATGCTGCGCTCATCTTTGCATTTAATCCACGCCCATACTTTCTCACTCTTTCCGACATACGAGGATCTCCGCGTTAGGCTAGGTGACATTCTTCTTTCCAGTCAGCTTACTATGCATGCTTCTTTGCAGACCAGCCGCCTCTCGCCCGGGGGTAGTCGTTTCTTTGAAGTCTTCCTTTCTTTCACTGACCGACATGTCGACAGTTTTACTCTTTCCATGCTTTTCGGCGGCGGCTTCTACTTCCGTTTCCCCTGTCCTGACTTCAAGCAGTCGTTTCTTCCAAGCGGTCGGTCTAGGTTTGTTTTACCTGTCCTTTTGTGAGCAGCTCAGGGGATGATTTTCCCTGCAAAAGTTTTTTGATCTGGCACAGCGTTCGCTCTATCGTAGGCGTCGATAAGCGCACTGCGCTTGTTTAGGTCACATCGCCTGGCGCGTCTTGGGCTGTGTGTACCTTCTCCCCCTTTTCTCATAAGCCCCCCCCCCCCTTTATGCACCATCTTTGTCAAAGAGATTTTTTCGTATCATAACCGTAGCTTCCTCGGCGCTTTTCTTGTGCTGGTTTCCACCTGGAGGTCCGTTATGCAAGAATGCGCCCCCTTTCTCTCTACTTATCTTTTAGGCGGAATTTCCCCTTCCCTGGGCAACCATGCACTTAGGCCTCAGCTGTTCTCGCAGCCCTCTTCTTTCCGGTTGGATCTTCAATAGGTCTTGCGCGTCTTCTCTAAAAAGCCTTTTAAGATACAAATTTTTCTCCAGTCGAATTTTATATTCTCATCTCGCCCGTGTCCTCTGCCAAGCTCCGCATAATATCGTCTGCCGCTGTCTCTCCCTGTGATTTCCCCCTCTTCTCCAGGACGCTTTCTTCTCTACAAAAAGCCTTTCACCTGGCTCGCCCCCCCTTTTATTACCACGATCGCGCGCGGCTTCATTGTGGTCCTCGCCACTTTTCCTCCTTTCACAGTCGTACTTGACTCCTTCCTCCTATTGGTGTTGTGAGATGCTATCCTGTTAAAGGACGTTTTTTTTCGCGCGTCTCAAGCTATGTACCTCTCCGCTCTTTTTTGACAGTAACTGTTTTCTTGCCGCTGTTTTTCCTCCCTTCCTTCGTTGTGCCGGCCAATTGATTTTTGCTGGTCGAAGGTTCCTCTTTCCCGAGGCTGCCGATGCTTCGTCCCTTCCCTTTCTCATGCCCCTCTGATGCCCTCTCAAATTCATGACCCTTGAGCGTTGAGAAATCCTAATGCCGCAGGCTCTTGCATCCCGTTGCCCGCCCCTCCCCCCCCCCCCTGACCGGCAGTCGTCGGTGCTTCTGCCTTCCGCTGATTCCCGTTTGCGCCCCGTGGGATGCAGGGGGCAAAAACCTCTTTTTTTGAATCCCTCGCCATTTTGCCCATCGAACCCTTTCGGCACCCCTCTCAACGGCCCCCTAGTCCCTTTTCCTTCGGCGTTCGCTGCCTTTTCTGTTTCTGGAAAAAGATATGTCCCCCCAAAAATAGATATCTGAATTTGTTTCCCTCCCTTCACCATCCTGGAGAGGTCCGTTTACCCCGTCGCCATAGTCAGACCTCCCTGCTTTCAGGGGTCTTCGAACGCCTCGGCAAGGCGGTATCGTCTTCTTGCGCGCCAATCCTATTCCCCTCAAGATAGGCCGATTTTCCTCCTTGGACCCATGCCTATCCAGTCCCGCCTCCGGTGCCCTTCATGCTCCCGACCTTCACAATGGACCCTCGACTCTGCTACTCAAGGCCCTTCGCGCCACCCTTTGCCGGCGTATTTTTCTCCCTCTATGCCGCCCCGCCTGCCCCTTTTCTGTCTTCATAACTGTTCGACATGATGCTGGGTTTTTGAAAGTCGGACCCTCTCCCACATATCGACTTCCCCTTTTTCACATCGGCGATTTTTTGGTTTCCGATTTCGCGTGTCTAAAATCTTTGCTGGGCATTAATTACTCCCCTGCGCGTCGATACTCGCCCAGGAAGGACATTCACATGTTGTTGGCTATCCTTTCGTGGACGCGCTTCCCTGCGATTAGACGAGCCAGCACTCTCTCTTTTTTGGGCCGTTTTGATTTTACGGCCTCCCTCCCACGATACCATGCGCAATCGCCCAGATGGCAGATCAAGGCTTCTTTTCCCTTGAGCCTTTACGTTACCTATGCCCCTTCCTCCTTTGCGGCCGCAAATTCTGGGGCTGATCTCCCGTTTCCCCGGAAGAAGCAATCCCCTTCAATTAGTTTTCTACTTCATCATAAATCCGTACTGTGTGCCACCTTACTGCACTCGATGTCGTTCTTGGTGTCAAGGCGCATGTATGAAGCCTAGTTTTCCGTTATATGCGCCCCCCCTCATCTTAACCTTCGCCTCAGCCTCGAATTTTAGACCAAGATGCGACGCCAACCCCCTTATCTCTTCCCTTGTTTGTACAATATGTCTTTTTTTCCCTCTACGCTTGAACTCGCACCGCACGCTCCCCCTCTCACACCAGTCCCCCCCCGAGGGGCTTTCTCTGGGTTTTGCCAATTGCGAACCCCTCTTTTTCCGATCCTCAACTTCTTTTTATGATGTAGAGCCTGCGTTCCTCCCCCCCCCACCGTGATTTTCACTAAGTTCCTTACGAACTAGGGCATATGTGAATTTCGAACCTAATGTGATGAGTGCGCTCGCAGGGTCTCTCGAACCTTCTTCCCCCTTCTCCTTTCCCTTCTCCCTGGGCCCGCCTCTCTACCACGTTTGATGGCAAGAATCCCCCTTCAGTATCCGACCTCTTGTCTTGCACTGCGTTTGATGCTCTTGAGTCTTCTTTTCGTCTTGGTTTTCTTGAATCTTCCCTTCTTTCCAATTGTCCCTGATCTCCTGCCAGGACTCTTCCCGCCCCTCCGGTCTCAGTCCAGGTCATGATATGAGCGCCAGCATGTAACGACCCAGGCTGTTGCTTTCTGTCAGACGCCCCTCAATGGTGAGGCATTTCAACTCCGTCACTCTTATTGTAGCCCATCTATAGTCTCCTTGCGAGGATTGTAGTTTTATTCGCGTCCACCAGATACTGAACGCACGCCTTCCTTCAGGTTTTCATTTACTCCCCTTTGGATGGTACTCCGTTAAAGAGCCCTATTGCCCTCTCTAACTGCCGTACATATGTGGTATACCGGATTTTCTCTTTTTTTTTCGATTAGCATCTCGGTCCTTATTTTCTTCTTCCGCCGAGCTTGCACCGCGGCCTTCCCTTTCCTCTGCCTTCTTTGACGCGCCCCCGAATAAATGGAATCTCCCCCCCTTTTTTGTGCGATCTATTCCGTATGTCTGCCTCCGTGCGTCACTTACGTCAAAGGGGTTCTTCAGCCATTGCGTCTTTCGGGATAGCCGCAATGCCGGCGATATTTCTCAGGGGCAAACCCTTCCTCTTTCTCCAGAGATCCATCTTTGCGCGTGGGTCTCGGTGCATCGCTTCAGTCTCCCAGCCTCTTTTTTTGATTTGCCGGCCTCCTCCCCTCTCCCTTACGTTCATAATAGTGCGACAAACGATCGGCTCTTATTGTAACGCCATGCAAGGCTTGCTACCCTCGACATGGCCCCCCAGAAACAGCTCCTTTAATTGATGACGTTCTAGACTTGCGAACCCTTAGTCGTTGCCTTTAGACCTCCCTTTACCATCCTTCAGACCAGATTGGAAGAGAAGACCCCTTCCCCTTTTCCCTCCCATCCTTTCTTCCAGAATAGGTGCATGGTCCTCACCATTCCACCTCTGTTACCCCCTTATCAATTTTTCGTCTGCGCAGTTGCGTGATTTCAAAACCCTGGCTTTTCGTGAGCTTCCTAGGTAGCCCCGGCCCCTGTTCGCTCCTCCTGAGGAGCGAGCCCTTGCGCGCGTTTGATCTTCAATGGGACTGGTTTGCTCAGGCGCTGCGCCTCCTAGGGTTGTGTTCCCCATCCCTACTCGTGTTCTGTACCCAGTTCGGGGAACGTTCCCGTCGTTCTCGAACCCTACACTCGCGTATCGGACGCTTCGGTGGACTACACCGATCGAAAGGCCTCTTTTGACGTGCTGCCTTCGCCAGCGTGCGTCACGTCGTCATTCTCCCGAATGCTTTTTCGAAAGCCTAATTTGGGTGTTTAAATTTACCTTCCACAAGCACTTGTGGCGTTCCCTTTTTCTACTTTGCTCTTGTTTTTTGTTTCTCTCTCTCCGGCCTTTTTAGGAATAGGCCAGTTCCTCACCCGTCTCATAGCAGCGCCTTCCTCTAGCTCTCACCCTCGAGTTCGGTGCCTCCGTCATACCTGATTTTAATCTTCCCCTTTTTTCGCTCCGAGCCGGATCTTTTTTTTTCACCCAAGGCGCTTCCTTTCACTCGTTGGTTAAGCCCAGAAATATCTTGGTGGTTTCTCGACTTAGAAGCACTCCCCTTCCCTTTTATTTAAATTGGTCGTAGTTTCTCTATCTCTTTCTAAGGGCCTCACCACATTCACAGCCGCCCCAGCGATATTTTTTGCTCTGCTCCATAGACTTCTGACCCCGGCCCCGGAAAATCCGTCCTCATGAATCACCCCTGCTGATTTACCTTCTCTCTGTGACTGGATAATCGCTTGAGCATGTTTTGTGACCTTATTAGCCAACGGCATCTTTAATTATTTTCCCGCTCGCCTGATCCAGCATCCTCTCGCTCCGATGTCCTGTTCACCGTCCTTGGTTCAGTTGCCTCTAGAGTCATACTTTGCGTCCCCCGCACTCAGGTCCCCAGTTTGCGCGAGGTCCACTTGTGGCATTGAGATAACCGTCATTTGGTCCCTCTTCTCCCTTTTCAATGCATCTGCTTCTCCGCGTAGGCTCGGTCCAGTTGCCCTTTTCTGGATGCCCCCCCTCCCTTAATTTGAGTGCTTGTCCAATCTTTTTTTTTCAACGTCTTTCTATGGCCTTCGGGATTCTTTTCGAGGCGTCGACGTTCTTCCTTGCTGCCCTCCTCCGCGTTCCCGGATCCGTCCATGTTTCTTCTTCTCTGCGTTTCCATGCGCCCGGATCCCCCTATACCAAAAAATCGATATTGTCCCAACTCTTTTTTTCAATCATTCGTCCGTCACCGTTACTCTCGTGCTTACAGGCGGCGCGTATGGTCTTGCGTTCACTCTTTCCTTCGCACCGTTCAGGGCTCTGGGTTCTATATTTTTCCTCCTAGTTTTTTTATCTTCATCACCTGGTCCCCCCCGCGGAGGAAGCATTCTCCATCCCCCCTGCGTAATTGGGTGTAAAATTCTTTCTTGAGGGGCGCTTCCTCTCCAAGTCATAGCTGACGTAATACCCAACTCACTTCCCATTTCATCCTATACTAGGAATGCGTTGTCCCTCCCCCGCTGGAAATCTAGAATAAGCTTTCTCTTCGGTTCCACTGAGATCCTGGACCCCCGTTCCTTTCAGTCCTGGACTCCTGAATACCCGCCTTTTCCCTTTGTACGAACCCGGTGTTCTTCAGTCTCTCTTGATTCCCTTCTGCTTTCCCCGCCCGCCTCCACAAGCTCCGTCTGTCCTCTTCTCTTCCCCCGTTGTTGTTTTGTTTGACTGTAACCCTTCCTTTTTTTAGCTCTGCTGTATTTTGCAATTGGAGGATTTCGCTAGCCTTGTATTCCCTTCAACGCAGGTTGCCTGCGCTTTCCTTCTGTGTGTCTTAATTTGCCCTTGTGCCGGAAGATTCCGCCGGGCGCGATCTTCCTCCGAGTGGCCGCGACTCGGACAGGCTCTTTACTATAGCTCTCGATTGGAACGCAGATCGCAACGGCTCCCCTCCCTTGCCATTTGATTCATTTGCGAATCGTCTCTTTGCTGTCAAGAACGTCTTCTAACTCGTTGATCCCCCCCCATTCCCGCAGCTTTTTTCGCGTAACCCGTCTCCGGGTACTGTTGAGGGCCTCCCCCCTCTTAGGCTAGATCTACCTGGCCCGGCTCCCTCGAAACAGGTTGACCGCCATGTGAGCGTCTTCCCCCCTACATCCGTAACTTCTTTCCCCGGACAGTCCCCTATTCTTTTACCCCCCTTCATCTCTTTTTTTGTTATCCATGACCCACACGGTGAGTCCGAAACCTGCCCAGGTAACTTACCTTCGCCCTCTTCATTGCGACCCCCTCTCCCTGACGCAGTCTTTTCCCCTTCTCGACGCCGACGAAGCTCTGTGCCGAAAGACTGATAAATCCTAGAGCCCAGACTACCTCTATTTTCCCCCCACCAGCACGCTTCCTCTGTCGTCATTTGAAAGAGGGTTTTTTTCCCGTGATCATTCGCTGTCTCCCTCATTTCAGCGCTTGCTTCCATTTTCATTAAATTTCTTCCCCCTCCCCTCTAGCCTTCTTCCTGTGCTCGTAGACTAACGTGGCCTTTCTTTGACAATGCAACCATTCTATTCAACTATTCTACCTGACCTGGTTTACTTGGCTTCCTTGGCGTATCTGGCCTGCGATCCGGAACCAAGATCTTGACCCGTTCTCCTACGTTCCTATGCTGAGAGGTCTCAGAGTCGCATTCCGACTAAGGTCATTCCTCTTCCTGTGTTGAGATCCTGATGACGCGTGCGCCGCTCTAACGTAGAATTGTTTTTAAGAGCGCGCTATCCTTTTTTCCCCGTCTTTCTTCCGTCCGACACAGTCTCTCGCAGCATTCTCTGCCAACCCTCTCCCAATCGGCCAATTCCATATCTCTTTCCGACCGGACCTCTCCCCCCGATGCCACTTGCTCTGCCTTTTTTGCGCTGGTTCTCTAACGCTCCGGCATTCAGCCTAATGTCAAATCCAACTGACTGCCCCAGAGAGCTCGACTTTTCACTAACTTCCCCCCAGTTCATTGCCCGGCCACGTCCCACTTACAACCCCTT
>Ga0179591_1303684_pt1 | contig 11429 bp, 11 predicted proteins | sample CZOMad2_1_08_16f_FD_182891 | JGI IMG/M metagenome (GOLD analysis project Ga0179591, IMG submission 182891) | Vadose zone soil fungal communities from Angelo Coast Range Reserve, California, USA - CZOMad2_1_08_16fungal (PacBio error correction) | ecosystem: Environmental > Terrestrial > Soil >... | reverse complement strand
GCACTCACCAAAAAAAGATCATTCCCCTCCCCCCTCGTGGTTTTTCGTCACTGAATATGTTGCTTTTGAGAGGTGTTACCCACCTTATAGGGCGGTTATGTTTTTTTTGCATAAACACCTCTTCTTCACCTACGGTGCTTTCCTGAATCTTTGTGCTATGCCGTATGACACGGCACCGTTTTTAATGAACTCCAATATAGGCTACTGCTGCCATGCCGCGTCGGTGTGGATCTTTTTAAAATGATGAGGTTGCATTCCGAGAGGGCTCCCTCTCGTCAACAGACCTTCGTTACTCGAGGTCCTAAGCCCCTTTTTTTCCCGTTTCCGGACTCCCTTTTTGGGAAGTGGTTTCCTGTTGGGACTATGCTTCCCCTTTTTCCCGTAATTTCCATTTTACACTTCTTATGTTACCCTACTCTAAGTCTTTTTTCTTTTCCGCATCACATTGACAATGATTCAGCATGTTAGTTTTCCATTCGCAACCCAATAACTGTTAAAAACTTCCCTCCCTTTTAAACTGTAAAGTCGACGTATATTTTATGAAGCATCCCCCCTGTACGAAGTTGTGCGATGACGTCCTGCCTCTTCCGAGGAGTCCCAGTTTCTTCCCTTGCAGGCCCCGCCTCCCCCACTGGTTGCTATCGGGTTCGAGCGACCCCTCCTGCTGGTGTTTGGTGACGCAAAATGAAACACCCGCCTTCCTAAATTCCCCCGGCAGACCCCCCTCCCCCTTTCATCGAGTCCTTTGCTTTCAGAATGCAACCCAAGAACGCAAGTTGCTCATTTTTGACTTTCCATGAAAGGGTCTCATTTTGTCCCCCCTACTGTGAGCAATCCACCCCTTTTCTCTTTTTGAGAGTTGTTTGCCTTTCCCCTGTTAGCTCTTCTGGCGAACGGCTCACACCTCTTTCCCAGTTCTCGTTCATCAACCCCTCCGGCCAAGCGACGTGTGGGCACCTTTTTTTTTTACAGTAGAAGGGCTGTTGTGACTTCCAGCTCCTACAAAAAAATGGCACCCTTCTTAAAGCCTGTCCAAGTAAATGTGCCTCCTTTTCCTCAATTTTCCCGCGCCGTTCTTAACGGTGTAAGTGTCCTCACAACAGGACGTGTTTTTCGGCAACTCCCAAGCCAAGACCCTTGTCTTGTCGAAGTAGCAGTCCCCCGGGGAAGAATTCCTGAGGGCACCCTTCGAAAGACCATCGCTAGCATTTTAGAAGATGGACGGGATTCTTGCCCTATGGAGGGCGTCAGAAATTCTCCCGAAGGCATTCCCTTAGTTTGAACGGTCCAGAAGTGACGAGGAGCATCAACCCCCCGTACCCCAAATATCAGAGACCCTTCCAGGCCCCAAAGAAAGGGCACACCATGGAAACATGCCTCTTTTCTCAGCATTTCTTGGCTGTAATTCCATTTTAGTGCTCCCTTCCTCATAAAGCGGTTCTCCCCCGAAAGGGATTGAAGGTTTGCTGTCCCCCGAAGCAGCAAATCAGCTAGAGCAGAATTCTCTCATCCTCTCGTTAAGCCCTTTCCCTTTTGGTTTTAGAGCGTTTGCGTCATTCCGACAACTTGTAGGATAGACTCTTACCCCATTTCCTTCCCTGCCCCACCGTCCCTCCCCCCGTTTAGGATTCCCTCCTTTGATGATGCGATCTCACTCATAATAATCCCTGGAAATAACTACTAGTCCGAGACTCGCTGTCCTTTTTTCTAACCTTGAGTTGACAGTTCCCGGCGGTTGCTGCATTATGATATTCGGGGATGATTTACCTCACTGCCCTTAATAGAGAAAATTTCCAACCCCTTTTGTTCTTTGCTTCCACGCCCTGTCGTGGATCATTCCATGTGAGGTTTTATCGCTGTCTTTCCGCGTATCCACATAGTTAATGCCTTCAATCTTGGGTTAACCTGTGTGTGTCGGATCTTTCACACGGCCCCCCCATCCGTTGTTTTCCTTCCGTTCGCACCCCGCCCTATTTTTCACGGCCATCAATTCAACCAAGACGTTCATTGAATCCGTCCCCCTTTTCTTTTGTTTTACCGGTGGTTGCGTATCTCCCTCCCCCCTACCAATCCTGTGTAACCCGTCAACTCAGTTTGACAAAACACCATTCCCCTTTCTGTTGATGCCTCGTCCAGGTGTGCCTCTGGGTTGGTTTCTCGTTTTTGCATATTTCGTCTTCTCGCACGTGTTAACCAAAATATCGCACAAATTTCCCCCCCCCCCACGGTGTGTTTTGATCTCGTAGGCATTTTCTGGTTAAAATCACACCCTCTCCCGCACCTACTTTTGACCAGTAAAGCTCCCCCGACCGTCTGATTAGGTCAATCCACTTTTTTCAGCACGTCCTTTGCCCCTTTTTTGAGCCATCACCAGACCACCCTCTCTGTCGACTTCGCCCTCTTTAGACCTCTTGTTTGACTATGAAGGGTTGTTTCGTATGCCCAGTGGGCCTCCCTGAATCGCCCGCCGCTTTTTCGTCCTTGGAGGTTGTTCTGGTCGCGTAACGCCCAACGCCCCAGGACACTCTTGCCAGCAATTCGAACATTTGGATAAGGCCCTTTAAGAAGGTCGCAGAAATCGGCGTGGGGTTTGTTTCCCGCGGAACTTCCCCCCCGTCATGCGTTCCCCCATTTCTTCGAGGGGGGTTCCCTCTTTTTACCCCTTTTAAGACGGCACATTGCGTGTTCCTGACCAAGCATCGACTTCCCCCGCGTGGTTATAAGAGCCCTCACCCCTGATAATTCCACGTTTTTAAGACACTTCGTTTTCCACAAAAGGGGAAACCCACTTAACCCCCTTCATTTTTGGTACTGAAAAAGATAGGTTGGCCCCCTGACATCTCCGTTTTTTATTGCTGCCTGCTTCTTCCTCCCGAGATTAACGAAGAATACAGCTTTTTTTCCCCCCGCCAACCCCCGCTTAGCGAACATCTGGTTCAGAATGCATTGCCTTTTATTGCCAAGGCCATGTTTCCTTTTTTTTTTTCAATTCCTGCTCATGACGCGTCCCCTACAGCCCCTACCTCTTCTTTTTCTCCTCGAAAAACCCCCCCTCCATCTTTCCTCTCCGTTTTTTGTTTTTTTTGACTTCGCTGATTGGTGGGGTTGTCGCGTTTTTTACTAAGACGAGACCTTTTTCTTTTTTCCCTCTGCACGCTCAAGATGGCCATTCATGCATGGACCTCGCATCAGCCTGCGAATCTTCTGGGATGCGGCAGAATGGTTCTTGTTGATTTCCCTTTATCCGGCGTGAAGATCCTTTAGGCATCAAAGCTGAGCCACCAACGGTTCCGAGGTGCCCTAATGACATCCCAACTGAGTCATTTTCCCGTGGGGTCCCACGCTGAATCCTCTCTTCCGTCTTTAACATTTCATTTTGAATTATTATGCCCCCCCCCTTTTTGACCTTATGCTTATCCCGTTCAACGCCCCCCCTCGTCATCTAAAAAAAGAACCTCCTCCCAAATGTTAAATTGTCGTCGATTATTTCTTCGTCATTACCCAATTTTCCCCCAGAGGAGATACTGCCGTGGTAGAAAATTGATTCACGCATGAGAAGTGATTCCTGCTGCTCGGTGCTTGGCCTTTTAGTGTTCGAAACGGGCCCCAACTGGGTATCATACGCTCTTTCATGAATGTTCGCGTAGAACTGGCTCCTCCCCATAAAGGTTTTCATTCAAGTCAGCGAGTCTCCCCTTTGGCCAGAAAATAGTTCTCTAGCCGCTTCTTTTCTTCGCGTCCCAACTTCATCTCCCGACGACCGGTTGCGATCTAACCCCTACAGCGACTGCCTTTTAAAGAGATGAGTTTGTTGTCCCCCGTTCCCATAGAGTGCCCCCCCCCCCCCTTTTTTTTTTTCTTTTTTCCTTAGAGTTGTCTTGCAGTACCGTTCTTGAATAACGGTCCCCCCCCTTTCCCCCCGCCACATCTTTATCAAAGAAAAGACCAGCGATTTGTCGGGTTTGTTTTTCCACAAAACATCCTTACACTGTAGTTTCGGTTCCATCCCTGGCACCCCAAGGTCCCCTTAGGTTTTTCAGACTTCCCCCTGATGACTTTTCATGGCAACTGATTTCTTTCTTAGTTATTTGGTGCCCAACACCTTCTTTTCCAGGGTTGCCTCTCACGGCACAGTTTTGTAGATTTTTGCTGTGAAAAGATGTTTCCCGCAGCTTGGACTGCTGCATAGGCCCCGCCTTCAACGGAGATGGGTTTTTTTTCTTTTCATTCGTTTTTCCGGGGCTGTTAAATTGTTATCTTTTTCCAGCGCTGGACCCTTTCTACACCCCCTACTGATCCACCTTTGTCCAGGCCCCCGCACCAGAGTGAAATGAACGGTCTCCTGCACCCTTCCCTTTTTGTTGGCGCTTTTTTGCAGGATGCCTTACCCCACCCGCCCGGATGAAGGCCTTCTCCCCCATGGGAACCCTCCCTCCCGTCCTGAGATCACAGGCAGTTTTCCGCCAAGAATTTATGTTTCGTTGTTGGCTGAGAGTATCTCCGCTTCTTTACCTGCGTGTACGGGCTTCCGCGTAGACTGCCTGCCAAATTCGACTTCTGCGGTCTTCCCCTCGTGAATTTTCTTGACGAATACGTGGAATTCCTGAAGGATCATTTCATGCATACTTTTACCGTTACGTTTTTCCATTTTTCCACTTTTGCTTTTGAACCGGTAGGGAAGTTCTAGATCAGATTGCGTGACTCCATTCCCCCCCCCCCCTGCTTTAGAATAAACTTCCCCCCCCCGAAGCTGAAGGATGCGCCCCAGCCCAGGGATCTCATATGAACCAGTTTTCTCAGATAACTCGCCCTTCAACCTACGGGCCAGCTTTTAGCGAAAATGCCTGTTTCTGATCCCGTTACACTGATCCCTGTTCCGGGTCAAACAGTCCCCCCCAGCTTAATTTCGCTTTGACCACGTTCCCAAGCTCTTTTTCCTTTGACGAGGCCTTGACTGGGTTTAAGCGCCCCCCCTTTTATCTTTGCTTACTTCCCATCCTCCCATTTTATTGGTAGTGCCCGAACAAATGACGCTATTGTCCTTCTTGCTTGTTGTCTGCTTCGTTGCTCCCGAAATGTGCTAGGTTTTCTTCCTAGCATCTCATAGACATGACCAGCCCATCTAACAATCTCCCTTTTGTTTTTCCCCGGTATGATTCTTTGCCCCCTAACAGCAGCTCCCTTTAAGCTGGTTCCAGGCCGCGGTTATTCTGTTCGTCCGTTTGTAACCCCCTCGCAGAATCACCTATCTTTCTCCTCTATGACCTTTTTTCTCTGCTCATGCTTTCTTCATCCCCTTTTTTCTTTCTTTTTTCTTTGCATTGGACGGACGCCTGTCCGATTTAATTCTGCTTGCCTATACGCCTTGTTCTGCACCCTTTATTCACCCAGCAAGGCCTACTCACCGCTGCCCCCCCCCCGTATTGCTCACAAGGCGTTTCCCCCCTCCCCTTCATCCTCCCTTGCGGTCTCTCCTTTTGTTTCCTGTGTCCCAATAATGTAATGAGACGGTCCCCCTTATACTCTTTTTATCTTTCCCGAAGTAAAATTTTTAACCTTTTTTTTTGTTCACGCGCATGACCCTCCCTGTATGTCCTTTTCAAGTCATTAACCCCCTTTCCTTGAAGACCTTCCTTCATCCTGAGGGCCACCTTTTTAGTTTTTTTTCCCCCCCCTTACTTTTATATGAGCTTACCTTTTTCCGCCTTTTCCCCCCTGAATGGAAATACGTGTTCTCTGAGGTAACCTACAACCCCTGATCGTCCTCGTCATCACCAAAGACGATTCTAATTCCAAAAACCGAATTCCCTGGCTGTCCGAAACGAGTGAGCTTTTTGCTTAATTTTTCCTGCTAGCCCTTGCATTGCTAACGCTCTCGCGGATCATCACCTGCCAGACCCACATTTTATCTTTCTTCTAAAAAGCCCCACCTTTTTTATTAGTGTCTACCCGTCTTTTTTTTGAGTTCGGGGGCGTGTGTTTTCGCCCCGCCCTGCTGTCTTTCTGCCACGATTTCCTTTCATCAGTAAGAATTGACCCTCCTTGGCATGAATGCTGTTTTTATTTATGCATCAAGGAGTCCCTTTCTCTCCCTCTGTTCTGCCGAAGGGTTGAGTGTATCTTTTAAAGCTGAGTAGACCTTTTGAGGTTCTAATTCAAGATGAGCCCAAAACAACCCCCCCCCTCTTTAGCCGAGAGTAAGCCATCCCCATGAAGTTTTCCTTTTTTGCCGCTTCGGTTTTTCTCACATGCTTTTCCTTTTCCGGTCTCCCAATATTTTTCTCCCCCCTCATGAAACGGCTGTCCTTCCCCTTCTTTTCCGCTAGAACAGACTCCTCTTTTTTCTTTTTAGAATCGTCCCCCCCCTTTCCCCCAAGAGAATGCCCGGGACACTTTCTCTGACTCCATTAAAAAGGTCTCACCCCCTCTTATCTTCTTTTTTCGTGGTCAAATTTGAATCCTTCACCTTCCAGGCAGACTCTTTAGTCTATTGTTCTTTTTTTTGGAGTGGCCCAGTGAATCACGATCATGGGAATCTCGCCTCTTTTAATTTGGAATGGAGAATGGCCTGAAAAAAGCTTTTCACCTCTCAGAAAAGAGTCCCGAAAACAGCTTCTTATAAGACAAACTGATCCTCTGTAAGTCACTCTTTTAGTGATGGATGATTGGCCCCCCTGTTCTCACCGCCTTTCCCCCCCCGGGTTCACAATCGTACCGTCCCTCCTTAGTCTTGACGTAGTCTTTTGTGTTGTCCCACCCCCCGGAACAGACTTCCCCAAGGTTGAGATTTGTTCCCGCTTTTTTTTGTCAGCTCTCTCGACATAGCGATTCTTTTAAGACTTCCCCCTGACCCCCGAACCCCGTTTTTGATCAAAAATTTCCCCTACGGCAGCGACTTGGCCAATCCCCCCCTTGTTTGCCAAACCCCCCCTCCCTGAAATGGCTGTACGCAAAGTCCCCCCCCCCCCCTTGCCCTTCTTTTTAAGCCCCTTCCCTGATTCCCTTTCCCTATAAGCTTTTTGCCCCACCTCATTTTTTTTCCCTTGGCGCCACTCTTTTCGTGTGTAACCGCCGCCTTTCAGCTTTCCGCCTTCGCTTCCTTCTAGAAGTGTTCATGATGCCCAGTCGATATTGAATGCCCTTTCTCGGCAGATTTCTGGTTTCAGCAACTCGTTTCTCCCTTGAAGATTTTTCATGAGTATACATTTTGCTTGGCCCCCTTTTGTCAACCTTTTATACCAGATCACCTCCAGTGACACCGTAAAGTTCCCCCCCTTTTTACAAAGTATATCTCGCCATCAGCCTTTTCTGGGGAAGCCATTTATTCTCCCCGGTTATAGTTCCCCTTTCATTTCCCCCCCACCGCCCCTATTTTTTTTTTCCCCCCTTTTCCATGAAGAACGGTTCTCATACGCCAATGTGTAAATACTCAGAACATATACCCCCCTCCTTTTGTTGTGTTGGTCTTCTTTTCTGAAGACGGATCTTGCCGAGAGCAGGATCCACCTCTGAAGGAGAAGGAGTCAACCCTCTTTCCTCCCCCCCTTAGTGCTTGGGAGTCCTCCCGAGGAAGACCACATAATTCCCTTAAAGCTGCCTAAACCATTCTGTCTGGGTTCCTCTTTTGAATGTGTATTTAATTTTCCCCTGAGTTTAGGCTCTGAGAATATGCCCTTTTCTACTAATCTTCCTTTTTCTTTTACACACTTCCCCCCCCCCGTGACTTGACCGCAAGATAGCCTCCTTTCTCAATCCGATGACATGTCCCTCCTTCTGGTGAAAATCTCCCCCCCCTTTTTTTAGCGTCCTTTTCTACAGTCGAAAATTTTTTTTGTGTTTTCCCCTGACACCCGTTCTTACACATCTTCTTCTTCTTACTTCCTGTTTGCCCGTCCCCCCTTACTTTTTTTACGTGAGTTCCTTGATGATCCAGTTTCCCTCAGTGACCTGTTGTGACTGGCTGTCTTTACGAACAAATAAAAGTTAATTTTTTTTCATTAACGGCTATTGCCCCCACGATCGATTGTCTTTTTTTTCTCCATATTTTACCCTGTAGTCATGTCTGGTTGATCTTTTCCTTCAAGAATATGCGATTCTCTTCCCTTTCTAGTCCCCTTGCGCCCCACACCAGCCCACGTGTGAGAGAGGCCCCTTTTCATGGGCCGGGCTGGTTCCAAAAGACCCCACCCGCAGTCCCAAGAGCGTTCCAGGACACTCTCCTCGGTTTATTGCCAACTTGGTCTATTTGCACTCCCCTCCCCCACTGTAGGCAATTAGCAAGTTTGTCAGGAAATTCCCACCCCTCCTTCCCCCCCTATGAAAGATTTTATGACCTTTGTACTGTTTCCTACCCCTCTGTTGAATTTATGCAGGTCATTTTTACTCGAATCTCTTCCCTCCGGACGCCCTTCTTCCCTCGAGAGCATGATAAGCTTATTGTGCAACTTCTTAATTGAACGATCCTAAGCCTTGCTACCGCGCCAAGGTTTATTTTGGGGAATTCAAGGACCCCTCCCCCTGGAGGCCATTTAAGCTTTTTCTTTATCCATTTTTAATGAGAAAATGCCCAGAGTGGTCCCTTTCCCTTGTTTTTTCCCCCTGATTTCCTATTTTTAAAAGTTTTGTGGAACCTCCATTACTGTCCAGCTTAGGTCACACCTATCATTGTTCCCTTCACAGTCCTCCCTTGCATGCTGAGTCCCCCTTTCTGGGAAACCACTTCCCCTACTTTTCTTCTCTTTATTCTTTTTTCCCCCCCTTGACCCGCCCTGTCCTCGTTGCATAAGATTGTGATTCCAAGTGACCCTCCCCCCGGTCTTGTGTACCTCACCAACCTCTTCATGCAGAAAGAACCATGGTTTCCCAGTGATTTTCTTTTCTCCTTGATGCAGCCCTTAGAGACCCTACTTTTCATATTTAGTGGCCCTTTATTCAAGCACTTCCCATACTCACAAGCTAAGTGCAAGCGACCCCCCTTCAATTCCCCTTTCTCCTCTTGTTGGAGAAGGATGCTGTTATTTGTGTGTCCTGCCCAATGGCTTGGGCTGTCGGTTCGTGCGCAGCTTTCCCTCTGTCCTAAATGCCGTTTTTGCCCTGTCATCAGTGCGAGCGTGCCATCTTTCCCTTCAGTCTGCATGAGAGGTTGTTTTTTTTTCTGGAGAAAGCACAGTTTTAGAAGATTTCCCCCTTTGGTTCCAACTTCGCACCCCCATGTCTAAGGTGCCCTTTCCTCTCATCAAAGGCGAACGTTCCCCCCCCCTTTTTCCATGCCCTTACGTTCCTGTCGGCCCCCCCTTCGCACCTTAAGTTGACCCCCCTTCGTCATTTATGCCCGTTACACTAACTCCTCAATCGAATCGTTAAAAACCCCTGCAGAGTCATTTCTTCACATGTTACATTGTCAGTCATTTTTCCTATTATGACGAAACCTTAACCCCACCCCTGTAAGCACCCTCCCCGATCTGCTTGATCCCATTGCTCATGAGACCCGCTGTTTTCCCTTTGCAGAGCGACGTGTCTTTCCAGTTGAGAGTCTCACCGACCCCTCAATTTCTTATCGAGCAACGATCTCTGAGACCGAAGGCCACCCAGCCACTTCCCAACACCCCCCCACCTCACACTACCTCCTGCACCTCCCACCACCACCCCAACCCCGCCACTCCCGAAAAGCTTTCTCTAAAGCCAGGCCCAGACCGGAATCACCCTATTACCCCCCCCCCCCCCCACCCCCCCCTAGACAGCTTCATGCGTATGTTCGTGCAACACTTTGCACACTACTCCCATGTTGACCTCAAGTTGACCAATGGGTAACTGCAAGATGCCGTCGCTTTATGGATGAGTTGGAACCCCCGCCAATTTGCTATCCAAAATTTTTTTTTTAGTATTTGTTACGCGGAGTTTGTTTCTCCTTTTCGCTAATCGACCTTTCTGTAAGGAAATTCGCCAACACCCTCCCTTCCGTTAGAGTTCATCCCCCCTTTCTACCAGGCCCGCGTCCCTTTTTTGAAATCCCGTTTTTCTGACCTAAAAGTCGACCTTGTAGGTCTTAGACATAACGTGCACCCACCTTGCGGCCCTGCGTGAAAAGAAATGAACCCTTTTGATGACTTCGTCCCCCTCTAAGGACATTTTGGCTTCAAATCTTTACGTTGTTTCGCTTCCCAGCTACCCGGGGTTCAGTTGTTGGAACCACCCGCCACACGCAAGTTCGCGGCTCTTCTCCTTTGGATAAATCGATGTTTTCAAGTCATGATGTCCCCCGCCGATTTACCAGTGCTTCGGCTGTGCAGAACGGCAGCCGGGGAAGGCGTTGCCAGCTACATAGAGTTTGGAGAAACCTTTTTCCCGACATAGATGAGCATGCGTCACAAGCATTTCACAACAAATTTGAACCTGGAGCTACAGCAGCATGCTGGTTGCAGCCCTTTTTCTTTGGTGAATCGGCAGCTCATCGGTGCCACACTTCAACATCGACAGTGTTCCTTCATTTATAATCCGACTCCAGTTTCAGACAAGCAGTGATCCAGTATTATATATTTTATCCTTGTTGTTTTTGTGGAGTCGAATTAGTACCCCTTGATTATAATGTCGTAGTGTAATTTATGTCCAGTGATGCAAATACCAGAAAGGGTCTGGGGCCGCTTAACAGCCAGCCTTACGAGGCATACTCCATAATACTTTGATAAGCCAGTACCCTCAGGAAATCCCGCAGACGCTCTTTGTTTTTTTCTCTCTCCTGTCTAACCGGTGCCTTCTGAATGCGTCCAAGGGTTCTCGATCTGGCCCGTAACCTTATGGGGATTTGGGCCAATCGATGTCTCTTACTTTAAAAGCCGTAAAACGCGTTTCGTTGCTGACACCAACTGTTCCTAATCGATTTTTCCTCCTTCTCCTCTTCCCCCCTAGTATTCAATGCTCCTAGTCGAAAAGGCCAACTTTTTTTCCGTGCTGCCCCCCGGACCCATCCGCGTGTGTTTTCCTCCAAACTGCAAACCCCCCCATAAGTATGGTTGCCCCCGTCCAATTGTTACGGAGAGACGACGCTTCACCTTGAATTTTCCCCCCCGTAAAGAAGGGCCTCCACGGTTGTCCTTCTCTTGCCGAAAACACTTTACCTTTTCCAGACCTTCCTTGTTATTGAAACCCTTCTCCTTCTGGTTGGTTCGTTGATTCCCCCTAAATTTTTTCCCCTTTGCTTGATGGGTTCATCCGTTCATGAAAGCACTCTCGACAAAGCTGTCCCCCCCCCCCAAAATATGGCTCAACCCCCCTCGACAACCGGGGTCTAGCCCTTGCGCCTTTCTTGGCCCCCCCCCAATAACCTCCAGCGACGCAATGCCTATTTCCCATTCGTAAATCTCAGCCTGTGCCCGTGTATCTTTTTGTGCGACCCTAATAGCCTTCACGCCCAGTTTTGCCTCTGCCCTTTT
>Ga0179591_1330801_pt1 | contig 11430 bp, 9 predicted proteins | sample CZOMad2_1_08_16f_FD_182891 | JGI IMG/M metagenome (GOLD analysis project Ga0179591, IMG submission 182891) | Vadose zone soil fungal communities from Angelo Coast Range Reserve, California, USA - CZOMad2_1_08_16fungal (PacBio error correction) | ecosystem: Environmental > Terrestrial > Soil >... | reverse complement strand
CCTTTTCTCTTCTCTTCTGTGTTGATCTTAGTTTTTTAACGCGATTGATCCGATGAAATGTTTGGCCTTTTTTTTTCCAATGCCACCGTTTTTCTTTGTACGCTGAATCCCATGTCCGTTTTTCGGCTCGCGACCTGTTCCTTGCATGGGTCTTTCCTTCCTTTCTTCCATTTTCTGTCTTGCGTGCCCTGCCTCGGCGCGAAGCGGGTTCTATTTTTTTTTTTTACCATCGCCTTTCTCTGAAGTAAAGCGCAGTCGATTTCCCCGCCCCAGCCTGATCTTTCCCCCTCTTCTTCACCGTAATCGCTTTAGGTGAACTCCCCCTGAAGCCGAGCCGCGGCTCCTGATTTTTTTTTTCAGTATCTGCACGTTTCCTCTCTCCCCCACAGATCGGCTCCGCTTTATTAATGCCTTTCTGACTCGTGTTGTGTTTTTCCCCCTCAAGGCCCAAACCTCTTCCTGCTCCTTACCGGAACTTGAGTGACGCCTCCTTTCTTCTCTCATGGCATTCCCCCCTGTAAACCCCTACGCTCTAAAGCTTGTTTTCCCAACTTATCTTGAGGTGGATACGCCCCATTTTTCAAGAGCCTGATTTTTAACAATAACTTCCCCTCTCCATTAAGATCAGTAGCCTTGACCCTTTATTACGGCTGATCTTCGTGGCTCCTTTTATCGGAATCTCTCCCTCTTCCGCAACTTTTTTTTTACTCCGTATTGATTCCTACTTTTTTGCATTTGGACTTCTCTGTTCCGCGTCTTTTTTCCTCTGGTCTACCATCTCACTTCTCCCGGATGAGGGCACTGTGGACTTATTTTTTTTTTTTATCGCTTTCTTTTGTTTCCTCCCACTCGTGAGCCATCTAACATTGAGTTCGACTCTCCGCTTCGGACGGTCCATTTTTACACCTTTCACCCTCCCCCCCGACGAGCCCGTCCTTTTTTTGTAAAGGTGGCCCCTTTCTTCTCAGCGAGAGTAGTTCTACTCCCTGTTTTTGGTTGACCCTAGGGACCATAAGATTAATGCCCCTCTTTTCACTTCTTCGTCCCCGGCGGCACCGCTGCGATCGTTCCCCGGTTTTTTTTTTTTTGTGTCCCCTCCTTCTCGTAATACCGCGAGCATTTCCAATTCCCCACAGATCCTCCCTTTCATGAACATTTACCCTAAGGCACGCGCGTCTTTTGGTTTTGACTCGTTCGTCCCCCCTTTCCTTGGACGAGCCGAGAATCCGGTGTCTTACGCAGTGTCCTTCATGCTTCCCGGCTAGGTCAACCCCACTTTGTCGGCTTCGCCAAGACTTACTCCCAATTTCGTCGGTTTCACGGCAAATAACAAAGCCGGCGGTCATGCCCAACCCCACACGGTTCGTTTTGGGCCCTTTTCTGCGCGGTGTGGCATGGTCCCCCCGCAGTTCCTTGTTTACCGATACCCAAAGTTCTTGGATATTTTTTCCTTTCTTCCTTATTTGGTGACCCCTCCCTTCTTATGTCAGAACGGCAGGCTTTTCCGGTTGCAGGTTCCCTCCCTTTTGGTCCCAACGCCCTGGGCACCAACTAACAACCTGATTCATGGATTAGTATTTTTCCCTGACCCTCTTTCTCTGTTCCGGAAGGTATTTCCCCCCAGCAAGTGGGTTCTATTGAACCCACTCTCTTCGAGTATTTTAGAACCCAACAAGTGACAGCGGCGTTAATTTTTTTTTCACGTTTCGTCACCTCTTTTTTCGCCGTGATTTCTGGCATTGCGCATCTTTCCCGTCTTTTTTTTTTTTTGGTCAGCGTCACTCACCATCCCCTTTCATTGCAGCTCGCAGGGAAAAACCCCCTCCTCGGGTCTTCCTCCCTCCCTCAGTTAAGTTTTTTTTTACCAAGACTAGTAACCCTTGGATGGTGCATCTCCCCCTGATTAGTTTTTGCATCAAAGTTTGCACTTCCCCTGAGATTTATGTGTCGTTTTTTCGGTCCTGCGGCGTCAGCTACTAAAGTGAGACTGTTCAACACTAGAGTATCTCTGCTGTTAATTGTTGTTTTCTCTCTCTTCCCTTCCCCTTGGTATCTTAGTTACGGGTCCGCTGCGCGGGAAACATCTTGCGCCCCCTCTCGCCCCCTTTTTTCATCGTCGATTGCATCAATCGTGTCGTTTTGACCCCTGAAGCCTTCGGGCTTGGTTTTTGAGAATCGTCTTTTCGTTCTTCATGAGTGCCGAGTCATCGATTTTCTGTGTGTCCCGTGAAACGTCTATATGGTCTTTTCCTCCAAAACCATGGTCGACGCGCGGCCGGCGATTTTCCTTTTGCGCTGTTGCTTCGTTTTCTTTAAAGACGCCGCGTGAACGTCCCTCATTTTTTCCCAATGTGTTGTGTTCCAGGTCTTGACCTCCATCCTATCGTTTCCAGGTGTGCTCGACAATGCACCCCCCCCCCCCTTTTTTCTACTAGTCTCCCTTACCGGCGTCCACGGCTTGTCAGTTGAGCTCACTGATTCTTGAGTCCGTTTGGCCTTGGCGTGGCTGCGTACGTGGCCCCTGTCCTTCTTTTTTGCCCCTGCTTTTCCTCCTTTCGAGATAGAGCTGCGTGCAAATATCCCGTCCACTTTTATGGTTTCTTGGGGCTTTTCCCTTGCCACCGGCCTCCGACACTTTTTTTGATCCCGTGTTTCCCCTTTTTTTTTTACACTTATGACCGCCGGCGTTTTTTTGGCCGTGTCTCAGGGAGGGTGTCGGTGTGAAGCCTCGCTCGCTTTTAGGCCCGCTTCTTTGACTGGGCCTTCCCATTACCTCTGGGCGCCTATGAATTCTCGGGTCCCCTGATCGGCCGTATTTCCGCTCTTTTTCGTCGGCCCCTTCTGTTGTTGGCATGGCGTGTTTTCCCGTTTGGTATTTATTCCGCTTTAACACCGGTGCTTTTCGTTCCGGCCTTTGAGGCGTCCGCATTCCCTTTTGCGGACAGCGCGCTTTCTTCTTTAGTACTCCGAGTTTATTATTGTTCAAACTCCCCCGATTCCCCGGTGCGGTTTGCCCCCTGCGATCTCCCTTTTTTCATTCCGGTGACGGAGTGCTTTGCCTTAGTGTTTTTTCTCTTTTTGTGTGTGATCTGCGCCGCGCTTTCGGTTACCTCTTCGCTGCGCGCTCCAGCCGTCAGGTCTTCGGTGACGTTGCCGCTTTTCTGTTTCGACCGTCTTTTTTGATAGAGACACCCCCCCCCGGCAACCTCCGTCCCACCCCGTTCCCGTTTTTCGCTTGTCGTCGATGGTGCAGACCAGGATCCTTTCCCCGTGTAGGTTGAGTGTATTTCCACTACTCCTTTTCCCTTTTCCCGAAAAGTCACTTGTGTTTTGAGCGGTAGTCTTATTTTCCTTTCCCCCTGACCTGCCCCAGAGCTTTAAGTCCCTCCGCCGCGCCCACTTTGTACATGTCCTCATTTTTTTTGTGCTTATTTTTCCTTTCGCTTTACAACTCTGTTTTCCCTCCCTCTCCCCGCTCGTTTCCCCCCGTCCCCAGTGCCCAGCGATCTAGTTTTTTTTCACTCACGTCGACTTCTCGTTCGTCGGTGTCTTCTTCCCAGCCCGTTTCCTGTTTTGATTGTGTTTTGTGCAACAGTTCGCACGAGACTCTTCTTGTTTTTTTCTCTTATGGATGCGAATTTATTAGTGTTCCTTGCATCCCTGTTATCCCGTGTAATAGGTAGACGGCTCGTCCTTTGCAGCTTTGAGCTCCGCGCGGTTCAATTTTTTTTGATTTTCCACTGCTGCTCCCTTTAGGGACATCGAACCTGGATGCGTTCTAGTCTTGCGGCTATTTTTTCATTTTTTCTGACTCGGCCTGTAGACGCCCCCTATGTCTCTCCTTGGTCAATAAACGATCCTGAAATCACCTTTGATTCCCGTCTGGTCAAGTGCCGGTCCTTGAACCGTTGCGCCCACCCCCCCGGTTTAGTCAGCTTGGTTACAAGCCGCTCTCCCACGCCCCCAGCATTTTTTTTTCTTCGCGTTCAACGAACACGTGAGGGGCTCCCGATCTTCCGGGTCTTCGATTACACCCCTCCTCTTTCCTAGTGTGTTGGTTTTAGAGCTCCCAGGACGCGATATCTTCTTTCTGGGGTCGGGTACCGTTCGAACGCGTCTTATCGATATTCCAATTTTGCCCTTAGTCTGTCGCTTACCGCACTTCTGATTTGGTTTCGGCAATCCCCTTTCTTCCTTTTTCCCCCAGGTGACTTTGACAGGACGGTTCACTTTGGACGCGCATGGGTATTGTCAGTTAATGTGCTGTTGTGGCTCTTTCGGACCACACTTTTTTTTTGCGCCGCAATAGCCGCTGCTCTTTTTTATTGTTCGAGGCTCTCTTTTTAAATGATCCTCCGCGCCGCTGTGAAAAGGAGGGGTGGTTCCCCACTTTTTTTCACTCTTCGATCGCGGCTTCTACGAATGTTTTTTTCCACCCTTTTCTCTCTTCCCCAGTAACCTTTCGCCTTTTTTTTAGTTGCATCAAGGACCCGTTTTCTCTAGAACGTTGCGTGTGTTTTAACCCCCAAACCCTTCCTCCCGACTTCCCTTAATTGATCAGAGCTATTCCCTGGTTTCAAAGCCCCCCCCCCCGTAAACCACTTACCCGACTTTCGCACGGTGCTTTTTCCAACCCCGCGGCCGTCTCCGCGTCTTCGCCCCCATGGTAGACTTGCAACAGGTCATCCCCTTTCTCCGTCCTTGCCCCTTTTCCGGCCTTTGGTCTTTTTCGGCCTCGTTTGAAATCTGATAGGGTACCGCGATTCACCCTGCCGTCTTGCCTTTTTCCGCTGCAAAGATTTTCATTCTTGTTTTATGCCACATTCGACCCGTTCGTCATTTACTTCCCCTCCATCCTCACCTTATCCCCTGGTGTTCCCCCTGTTGCACGGAGGTTTGCCTTCGGCGCGATCCTCCACGGTTTTTTAGACATCGTGAGTTACCCCAAGATTTTCTTTTCCACGTAGCGCCTGACCGGCGGTCGCTAAGTTTTTTTTGGCTCACGCGATACCGTGGACGCTCGACGCACCCCTACACCACGCCCCTCTCTTTCCTCCGCACCCCCGTACTGGCCCCCCTATCATTTTTCGCGCGTCGTTAACACCGCAATAACATGATTTTCATTTTTCACGAAGGGACCTACCGCTACGCTTTAAACTCTTTCTTTCCGGCACTCTCCCCGGCACGCTGCGCTCAAACTTGGGCACAGTCGATGCCGTACTACCAGCTGCCAGCCATACCTTTTCCGCCCGACAGTGCCCATCCTCCCCACCTTTTCAGGTCCCGGAACGATGCGACCACTTTTTCCCATACGGAGCCGGCGCGCCTTCTCTCATCGGCGCTGTCCTTGTTGGCTTCTCCCCCCTTTTTGTGACCCCCGGCGGCTGGCACCTCCCTCTTGCGCCGGCCTTCCCCTACCTCCAGATCGGCTATGTTTCCCCCAAACCCGACGGCTTTTTGGGAAAAACACCCTTAACGGTATCGACCTTTGCGCGGGTGTCCATGTCCCTCCGCAGGTCCGTTCAACCGACATCCCTCTCCAAAGTTTCTGGACGGATACGTTTCTCCTTTTTACAGCTTTCGGCCTCTATCGGCATCCCCTTTTTTTCCCCTTCGCCGCGCGGTCACGGCCATTTTCCTTCTGACCACTCACCACTCTCAAAAAACACCATTCCGTTCCAGCGACTTATAGCTTAGCGTGCCCGGCCGGACTCCTCCCTTCCGGCACGTTCGTTTTTTCCAGAAGTCCTCTGGGTGCTTACTCCCCCCCCCCTTCAAGTAGAGTTCTCCGTTCCGACCTGCCACCCAGGCCAAGCGGAGTTCATACGGACTTAGTTCGCTCCCTGCTCGCCCCTTTCGCCTCGCTGCTTTGCCGTTTTTTTGGCCGCGCATCCCTAATTTTCCCTTTTTTTGCGCGCATCTGACTCCACACCCTGTCTTTTTGCACGCCTTGCACCTCAATTAAGTGTTTTTTTCCCCCGGCTTGGTAAGTAACGTAGAGTTTGGCGGCATTTGATGGTCCCTTCTCCGATTCTTCTTTACTATCATTTTCTGCCTGGCCGATATCTTTGAGCTTCTTCTGTTCGCCGGCTAACGATTTTGCGAGCGCCTTCTTTTAGGACGCATTATTCTACCCTCCCGTTTTTTGTTGTGGATTATAGAACCTTCCCTTTTTCTCCCCCAGGATTGAGGTACGCCTGCTTCGCCTTCTCCTTTGCCCCGAGCGAAGGCCCCAGCCTCTTCCTCTCTCCTTCGCTGTGCCGGACCCATCACCTGGTTTTCCGACTAGTCGGTGGGGTCCTCCCGGTTTCTAATTTTTAGGCGCTCTTTTCTTGATTTTTTGTTCTTTGCTGCTGCCCGTCAGATTCGGTTTTTCGCGGCCAAAAAAAATGCAGGGCCGCTGCGCTTCCGATCTTCACGGCGAGATCTCTTTTGTTCACTACGAGTTCCTCCCAGATGCACTGTGTTGTTTCCTTAGATCAGCAACTCTCGTTCCACCCTTTTATCGCCACCGTTTCTGGATGCCGTTAAACGAAAGCCCCCCTGGGGGACCGTTTAGCGGTTAGTGGCCCTTTCGGATCCTGCTTTTTAGGAACGCTTTTTTTTTTCCCTAGTCTTTTTCCAGATTGTCCAGTGACTCGCGCGGCGGATTGTGGTGCATTTCTTTCGATTCTGACCGTCATTTCTTGAGCTTCACTTAATCTCCCCAGTCACAGACCCTTTAGCGGTGCTTTTAGGCCTGCGGCGGCGTTCCAGCCCCAACCGGTGCACTCCCTTGCGGGTTTTCCCAGGTGGGGTTTTAACCGCCGGGTTGGTTTAGCTTTTTGACGCGATCTGTTTGCGGGTAGTGCTGGCGCGAAGCTTTGAGTAAGTTTCTTTTTCTGCCGGCGCCTGTGCTCCAGGCCGACCAACGTTTTGAAAGAAGGCGCAGTTTTAAGTTGAGCAGTTCCCTTCTCGTATTTTCCGCAGCTGGTAATCTCCCTTTTCTTTACTGAACGAGTTCCAGTTGGATTATCCGTGATCTCAATGTCGAGTATTTTTTATTGTTTTTGTCGATTATTACCCGGCATCCAGGTTCTTTCAACGGACGTTTTCTTGAGGTTCTACGTAGTTCGGCCTTCGCAGTGCCGAGTTCGTCTTTAAGCGTATTCCCCAATTTCCGAGTCGCAGGACCCATCATGGTGCGGTGCTCCTTCACCCCTCCTAGCGCACGTTGGCCCAATGATTCATGGGAAGTGAGGTCCCTTTTTTAGTTTTTTCTCATTCTGTGGTGATTGTCACATTTCTCTTTTTCGCCGTCGCTGACCGAGGCTTGGTTTCTAAAGGTGCCCGTCTCCACGCTGTTTAATTTGCCGCTTTCCTCTTGTTAGCTCCGCGCAAACCGCCGTAGGAACCTTTCCCCCGCCCCTTGCAAGTTTGATTTGGTTCGTCCAAGATTACCCCCGCAGCCTTGGGTGCCTCCCCGTGTATTCGACGGTACCAATGGACCCTGTTTTCCCCTCATCTTCGCGCCCCCTTCAAAGTCCCTTTTGCGGGAGTTCTTCCTGGCAAGAGTATCACCGAGGCCAAAGAGCCCGGCAAGCCGCGCCCCCCCTCACACTTTATGCTATTTTTCTTTCGTACGTCGTTCTTTGCTTTATTTTCCCATGTGGCCTCTTTCCACCATGGACTTTTTTTCAGCCGCGTCCCACTCTCCCTCGACCAGTTGAGGTGTTCTTGTGTCTTTGGAAATTTGAATCAGTGTTCGGGCGTTTTGCTCCCATTTTCTTTTGTTTCCTAATCTTTGGACAATTTTCCACACGAGTTCCCTTTTTCCTTCGCGGCCATTACCTTGTCTTTTCCCTCTTTTTTCGAGTCACTATTGGTTTCCCTTCCCTCTCCTTCATCCCGTGTCATAGGAGAGCCGCTTTTTCGGTAAGATTTCCTGAAGCCTCCCGCTGAATCCTTCTCGGCGCGTATATCACGTTTTTCTTCTTTTCTGTTTCGAAACTTTTTCTTCCTTTCCGTTCACGGTGCGGCTTGTGTAAATCGACACCTTCTCTCCTCTCCTGGTGTAGGACCGACAACTCATGAACTACGAACCCTCAATTGTTAATAACTCCCTTCGCGTCTTCGGAACTTTACACTCTGTCCAGTCCCCGTTCGTGTCGCGGAACCCCTTCTTCCGGCACCCCACTTAGCTCCCTAAAGTCCCGAAACCCTAATCTTCCTCTTTTTCTCAAAGCACCTGACGCTTACCCACAGAAGCCTCTTAGGTTATCTGCGTCCATTTCTTCTTTTCTCCCCCCTAATAATTGGTGTTTGAGTCTCTCTTCGTTCTCCCGGGCGGATATCATAGTTGTAGCCTGCTTCGACCCCTGTCACGAGATTCTTGGTCCTTTCCTTCTTTTTTAGCCTTCGTTGATTGTTAACTCCCTAGTTCTGTTCTTTGTTTCCTTCTCAAATCCATTTTAGAGGCCACCCCTGTCTTGCGACAGGGACAAGTTTCCTCCCCCCCTCAGGATAAGTGTTATTACACATGTCTTTTGGCATCCGTGGGCGGCTCCCTTTTTCGAGGGTGGCTCCCACTCAATGCCCTCACGGAAGATTTCCGCCCTCTTAGGTTTCGATTCCCCTTTAGACGGACGCGCCCCTCTGCCGGCAATCCCCTCGCGTCGGCTGTATGGACAGCCCAATTTTCCTTCTCCGCGTCCTATATGAGAACTTTTTCTTCGATGCTTCGTTCTTCCTCCCATTTCCCCCCAGGCCGTTCTCTGGCTCTTGACACCTGGTTGCCCCCACCCCCCCCCCTTTTATATAGGCTTCACCTTCCCTCTCCCTACTCAACTGAGATCTTTGCCCTTTCCATTCTACCCCGAGATCGCGCAACTTTGTGCAACGGAGTGGTTTCCTTGGTGCCCTTCCTTCTACTATTTTTTCCACTCTCCCATGGTTAGACTTTTCCGAAGCAGGCATGACTAATATTGAAAGTTTTTCTGGGCCGGGGTGACCGATTTCCCGTCTTGGCTGTAATCCTCCTCTTTGGAATACAGCGCTCACCCCCAATTTCCTTCTTTTCTTCGTGATGAATCCCTTTTTTCCATTGCCCTTTTTTTAAACTTCCAGGGCGACTCCGGCTTTTCATCGCTTCACCATCGGTCCCTCGGATGCTTCGCGTCTTTGCGGTCCTTTTTTCTCTAACCGGCCTTTCCTTTAAACGCCTTCTCGTTCCTCCCGTACGTACCTTGAGCGCCTCTCTTCGGCGCGACTCAGCGAGTCTCAGTCGAATCCCTCACCCAGGTTTTGCCCATCTCACACCGACAGCTCGACGAACCTCCCTTTTCCTTCGCGTCACAGTACTGGCCACTTGAAGTCCTGCGCTCGTTCTTGCAGTCCCCTGAAGTTCACTCCCTCCGCGGGACTTCCGCGAAATCCTCGTCGAACGGACGGCAGTACTTTCCCTTTCAAACTTGGTGACCTACCCCCCCCCGGTAGAGTCCCAGTTTTAATACTCCCGCAGCATCCTACAGATAGCTCCTTCACCAGCCAACACCCACGCCCCTTTTTCAATATTCTTTTTGTGAACCTCGGAAATACTTGCCCTTCGTTCCTTTCTCGAGAACTAGGCCTCCCTTCTTTTCCTCGCGCCCTTGCTTTTTTTGTCGTAAAGGGCCTGGTTTCATAACAGACTCCGCTCTCTTTTTTCAAGCCTCTACCTCCCCCTTAGGTCCCCCCCCCTTTCCCCCTGGACCACCTACAGCATTGTCGGTCAGCCGGCCCCACCCCAAACTCACCAAAAGGTACTCAACCACCTCCTTCATAAGGCTGTTTTCCATGAACGCCGCAGGAGTCTGTCCCCCCGACTTTCAACCCCTTACCCATTTTTTGAGTTATACGGTATTGAAGTGACTTCTCTCTCTAATTAGGCGGATTAGTAGGAGGCACTTTTTTAGGTAACGGCCCCCCCCCTTTTACTAGGATCCAAGGGTCCCCAACCCATTCCGTTCTCCTTCTTTTTTCCCCCTCGGGACAAGGAGATCGGCGGCTTTACAGGAAGTATTCCTTCCTTTTTTCTCCTGAAAGGGGTTCGCTTTTTGTTCCAATGCCAAGAGAGTCTGCCCCTTCGACCTTCCCAACACAACTTTTTTTTTTCTCCTTTCACCAGGAGTAGTTTTCCAGTGGTGTGATATCGCCGTGATATAGCTTTTGAGATGGCTCCCCTTCACAGGTTTCTCTTTGGATTTGCACTCCCCATACTTTTCTGCCGTTCTGCAGGTCTTTCCCATTACCAAACACATACTTTCACCCCCTGCGCTCGACCCCTCCTCGTCTCCGAGGGTACTTTCACCACTACCCGCCGCGTTCGTTCTCTGACATTGGCACCCGACGATTCGAGTTTCCCCAACGTTTCCTGACCTGGCCGTCTGGGGAGATTCTTCCTTCCGCTCAGCGGTTGACCCCCGTGGTCTAGCCGTTTCCCCAGGGGGGGCGATTATCTCTTCTCTTTTCCTCCTCTACGTTTTTTTTTTGTTTATCTACGCTAGCCATTGGTCTCCCAGGTAGGCTCTTCAAGGCTTACTTTCTGCGGCCTCCCCCTTTAGATCGCCCGTCAGATCAGGTCATACTCTCGCCCCCTCGAATCTCGCCGTGACGACCATCCCATTTTTATAACCGTGTCGTGGTTCCCTTCCCCTCGGAGTAAAGTAGGTTTCTGCTTGCGTTCCCGATTCCCTCCAGGGTGTGGTTTTCTTCTCGCACAAGATTATGGTGCGCGCTCCCCCAAACAAAATCAGCCCTTTGAAGACTTCGGGGAGATATTAACGGCCCAGCGTTTCTAAAATCGCTTCCCCTCCGTCTGGCCCTTTGTTTTTCCTACCTTACCTTCCAGCAAAATAGTTCCAGGTGTGCTCGCCCAAACTTGGAACTCAGGCCGTTCACGTACTCACTACTCTTGGTCCAACCTTCTCCTTCCCATCCGCCTTTGCTCCTCCCCGAACACTTCATCTTTTAGAAATCAATTGATGGTGTGCCCGGCGGGCTCTGGCAAGTGCCCCTACTTTGCGCCGTTGCCGTTGTGCGACCGCCGATAGAAGCCGCTTTTCAGTCACCCCCCTCTCCTATCTGCAAGAAAAATTTTAGACTTTTCGCCCCGCCTGAGGAGATTTTGACTTGCCCACAGCGTCCCGCCCGTGGTCGATACTGTTGCCCTTTTCCACTTTTGAAAGCCTCCGTTGTAGTTGGAAGTGAAGCTTGCTTCAGTTCTGTATTGTTGGAGTCTTGGTCCGATCTGCCGGTGAGTCTTCATTTTGCACGAGTCATTGACCCCAACCCCGCTGATCCCACTCCTCCATTAATTATAGAGATCCTTTCCCCGGCGTCTTTAAGACTGATTTTCTTTGTGCCCCGGTGCACAGTTGGTGGGCTGTTGACTGTCAATGTCGCGTATGTCCC